>JADMIO010871467.1_pt1 | contig 63177 bp, 59 predicted proteins | sample 8958161 | NCBI WGS metagenome assembly JADMIO01 (sample SAMN16585339, study PRJNA669376) | soil metagenome | isolation source: Crop rotation soil | place: USA: Cullars Rotation, Alabama | collected 2011
CGACAACTTGTCCACGTGGAATTCTAAGCTTAGGATCCCAATGTGCTGGAAAGAGGCCGCGGCTTGCAAATCAAAATTTCGGGCATGTAAGCGAAGAGGAAGCTGGGCGACAGAAGTACGCTTCTCGTTACATTGCACGACAATTTCGCCCCCGCCCTTCCCCCTCATTGCTTGGCTATTGGAATTCGCTCAAAACCCCACGAGTTGCCATTTGGGCCGTCATTGCAATTATCGCAGCTCTGAATATCCAATTTGATTGGTCACAAGATATTTCATCGTATGCGGTAAATATAGAAAACTACATATTTTATAGTGAAATAATCAGAGACCAATACAAAGGACTATGGTACGATTACATCGTATTTCCGATATGGAATTACACTAATGATGTGGAGCTCACTCTTTCTATATTGAAGGCGATGACCGTAGCTTCGATATTTTTATCTCAGAGAAAATATATCAGAAATGACATTGATGCATTTTTATTAATTTTATTTTTATGCGCAGTTCCGATTTTATCGGAAAACGTGCATGAATATCTTCGCCAAGGTTTGGCGATAGGAATCTTTTTGCTGGCGCTGAGCTTTAAGCGGTTGTTGCTGCGCCTTCCGCTTTTGGCGCTAGCGATCGTTCAGCATAACGCCATCTTGTTCTTGCTGTTTGCAGTCCTGGCCGGAACATACGCATCCCGCTACATATTCAAAAACTACGATCGAAATACAGGCTTGGCCATTGCGGGGGGCGGCGTCATCCTCGCAATTGCTTCGGTGCTTAGTTTTTTGGGCAAGAGCATACTCCCGGGCGCAATTACCGACCGCTTTGGTGATTTTCTAGGCGGTGAAGGGGGCACTATTTTAGCGCCCTTCTACCTGATGGCCTACTCTGCCTACGCCGGCTTCTTGGCGCTCTGGCGCCGATCCCCAGCTCATTGCATAGTTTTCGCTGGTTTGATCGTCATTTTCTCGCTTTACTCGATGATCTTGGATTTCGGCCGTGCGATATCGCTGGTCATGCCGTTACACCTCACCGCAGCTATGTCTTTGAGCCGAGCGTGGGATCGCTATCTGGACTTAGTCGTATTGGCTGCGGCCGGAGCAGCCTTTCTGATTTTTTCAGGCTGAGGTTGCGCACCATCACTAGTAGCGGCGTAACGAAGCGACCTTAGGGCTTGACTACTTCGCGCCGAAACCCGTCACTACCACGCGAAGCGTTTTGAAGGCGATGAGGAAGTCCATCCAGTAAGAGATGTGCTTGATGTAATAGAAATCGTATTGCAGCTTGTCGTCGACATCGGGAAGTGACGAGACATGGCCTTGGTTGACTTGCGCCCAACCTGAGATTCCGGGCCTGACAATGTGCCGGTAGCGATAGAAGGGCAACTCGCCCTCATACCAGTTCGACAGACTGATTGCCTCGGGTCGAGGGCCGATCCAGCTCATCTCGCCTCGCAAGATATTCCACATTTGCGGGAGCTCATCGATACGGGTGAGCCGCAGCAGGCGGCCAAGACGCGTGATGCGTTGATCGTTTGCCAACGTCATGCTCGCATGACGATCGCTCCCATTATGAGTGGCTGTCATGGTCCGAAATTTGCAGACCATAAACGGCTTGCCACGATAGCCCATACGCTCCTGAAAAAAGAATATAGGGCCGCCACCCTCGAATTTGATCGCGATGGCGGTGATCAGCATCAAGGGCAGGAGGAGCGGCGCGGCGACTACCCACACGGCCAGGTCAGCCATCCGTTTCATTTTCTGATATGCATGGCCTGGAATGAGCGCGCCGAAACTGTTCTCCGACAGATTCTCGATTAGGACTTGGCCGGTGCATGCCTCCCAAATCTGTTTGTAGTGGTACACCGGTGTGCCCGCGATCGCGGCCTCTGCCAGAAATCGCTCCCATTCAGGAGCATGGTCATAGTGCAAATCTGCGACCACCACTCCGTAAGGAAGGATAGGGAGTTCGGGTCTCACCATGTTGATTGTCACGAGATCCGGCAAAGCCTCGATGACCGAGGATCTTCCGCCGGGAACCAAATAGTAGAGGCGCTGAGGCCCGCGCATGTTAAGAGTGGCCACGGCGTAGCGGGCCGCCAAGGTGGAGAAGAAGCCCAGAATGAGGATCGTGTTACTGTACTCAAGCCTCAACACAGCGATCGTGGCCAGGACGACGGCGTATATCATAGCAAGCGTCGGGAGAATGAATTTCGCGGCACCGGATCCAGGATAAAGTCCCAGCCGCCGAATGACACAAACCAAGGCGATCGCTGCAATAACGGCAAGGCCGGCGGAGTTCCTCGCCGGCGCGCTCGCGAACGTCGCAGCGTTCGGGAGGCCCAACGCGATAAGCACGGGGATTACGGCCCCAGCGAGCACTACGAACGACAGTTGAAAGCGAAACGAATGGAAGATTCCATTTCGCACCCGCGGTTGCGGGATTTTCGAAAGTAGCATCGCTCCGAATTCCCTCTTCGGTTAGATGTCCAAGGTTATCCTGCGGGGCGCTTTGTGCTCCCCTGTCTCTGGGTAACTCCTGGTAGGCAAAATTCTTGGTGCGCCGCAGCATACCCGCGTTGTCAGAAGGCGCTTTTGCTTACAATCGCTATCAGACAGGCTGAAGCTTTGGGACGACGAAACTCTCAACTAAGATAGTTAACCGGCCGGTTTCCATACCTTTTCGATGGTTAATTTTTGGTTTCGCGCCCTAACTATCGAAAGCAGTGACTGGTTGGCGGGCAGCGCAGCTGCTCTGCATAGCGGATTGGTAGCTGCGTTTACCGCCGAGTACCGCTAGTGATGGAGTACTGCCCCGAACTTGGGAAGCACGTGCATGGTTGAGATAATGCTATGGGGACTGGCCGTCTGCTTGGTCTGCGCGATCGTCATAGTCGAACTGCTAGCGCGCGCGCCGCGGGGGTATGAGGACGATGACGGGTTTCATTATGGCCGGAGGCCGCCTCGGGATGAGCAAGGGCCCGATGATGATCAGCCGCACTAACCTGGAATAGCATGCGTCCGGACGGTTGGTCGGCCGGATTTAACATAAAACCGATTGCCACTCCGCTCCCCTCCCCTACCGTCGGTCGATCGAGCGCCGCGCCCGCTCGATATCCTCCGCACCGATCGTCCGGAACGAGCCGATCAGCTCCCAATAGGCCGCCGCCGGATCAAGCCCCGCATTGTAGCGGTGCATGACCTCCGCCAGATGCTTCCACAGGCCGGCATCGGTCACCTGCGCCTTCTTGCCCCGCAGCAAATATCGGGTCGATGCCCAGATCCACTCGATCGAGGCAGTGCTCTCTCCGGCAGCGTTGGTCCAGATATGGCGGCTGTGAACAACCGGACTGTGATCGAAGCCTAGCCGGCGAAGCGATTTATAGGCCGGCCAGCCGTCACTCACCACCCTTGCGCCGGGGACCACGTTTTCCACGATCAGCGGCACCAGGCTCTTGGCACTGCGATCCCGCACGACCCAGATTTTGCAGCGCACGCGGTCGGACATGCCGAACAGCGAGGTCAGGCGCTGGCGCGGACCGATATGGACCTTGGCTTCGTCCACACACACCGTCCTCCCGTCCAGGCCGAGCGGCTCATCGGGCAAGGAGAGCGCCATATGCGTGCGGATCTTGTCTGCGAGCAGCCAGCCCGCCTTGCGCGTAATCCCGATCTGGCGGCACAGTGCGTTTTGCGAAATGCCCACGCCAAGCGAGGACATCAGCAGAATGGCGTAGAACCACATCCGCAGCGGAAGCCGGGTGTAGTCGAGGATCGATCCGGCAGTGGGGCTGACGATCGCTGAGCAGCAGCCACTGATGAAGCTGCGCCGTGAGAACAGCGGACGAAAGCGCGCGGGCTTCCCGCACAGCGGACAATTCGGGCGCAGCTGATGACGGGTATAGAAGACATAATCGAGGCAGGCTCGTTCATTGGGAAATGCCGCCAGCAGGGTGTGGACCGACACGCCTGCTGCTGTCTGGCGCGACTTCACCCGGTTCTCGGCAAGTTGCTCATGAACAACGGGAACAGCATCGCCTTGTCGTTCGCGAAATTGAACCGGAACACGAACTCGGCGAGATACGTCTCCAGATATTTGCGCGTCAGAAATCCGTACCGCTTGTTGAACGAGCGCACCAGGTAGACCGCAAACGAGCGACCCTTGGCAAAGCAGCGCCAGACATCAGGGTCCTCGTGCTCGGTGGCAGGCGTGATCACGTGGACCCGGTAGTTTTTCAAGCCGGCACCCAGCGCGGCGAAATCGCGATCAAAGGTGTAGAGGTCCGGTGCAACCTCGAGCTGATCGAGCACGCGCTGGCAATAATCCGGCCGCCGCATCGGCAAGTGGAACGCGAACACGTCCGTTGCAGATGAGACGACGAGCACGCTGACGCGCCTGGTTTTCCGGGAACGGTGCGACAGGACGTGGAGCAACCGCAGGTTCTCGACATGGACCGTATGCCCCCGCAGCGATCGGCTTGCAGTTGCGCAAATCTGCGCCATGTGCTCGCGGATCTTGAGCAACTTGACCCAGGCCTTTCCGCCGCTCGTCGGCACGCCGAGATGGCGGGCAAGGAAGGCTCCGCTCGGGCTGGCGCTAAGGTTCAAGATGAGAATGATGACGTAGAACCATTCCCACAGGCTTTTCGCTCGGAAAAACAAAGTACCTTTGGTGGCGCTCAACCACACGTAGCAGCAGCGGGAGCGATACATCGGATGGTGGTGGGGCCGGAACCAGGTGGTTTGCCGGCCACATTCCCCGCAGGGCGTCTGGTGGCCACCGCGGACCCAGAATAAGTATTCAATGCAGCTTGCCTCGTCGGGGAAGGCTTTGAGGAAACCGGGAAGACTGATCCCGCGAGCGTTGGGTCCTGGGAAATTCTGTCCGACGAGTCCGGATGGGACGTCTGCCATCGTCAAGCTGCCTGAAGGATATGAAACGCAGCCGCGGACTTGCGCCCCCTTCATGCGCTGGTCGATCAGACGTGGACCAAGAGCGCGCGATTCAAGACGAGGCGCGTTGTCGCTTCCTTGCCTCAAGACTCTCGGTGAAGTGCCGCAAAGGCCTCGGCAGCCGCGCGGCCTTCGGCCTGCGCGCTTTCCGTGAACATCCCGCCGGGTTTGCGACGCTTGTGGATCCAGGTCCCCGGTTCCTCGGCACTTTCCTCTGGACCGCAGCGGCACTCGGGCGAGCGGCGGTGCAGCTCGGCTTCCAGCGCGGGGATCAAATGGAGGTCGGTTTCGCTCATCGGGTCTCGGCGCGTTCGATGACTAGGGGAGAGCGCGGTCGTGGGATCCCGCGTCGAGCATTGTCTATTCGGCTAGCGGCGAACAATCCAGCAGCAGACGCGTTGCCGCGCGGAGCGTAGCTTCAAAATCGTAAGCCGGGTTGCCTGGTCTGATATTAGTTCGATGCCTCGTCATTCAGACCTTCGACGGTCGGTAGCCCGCGCGCTGGGCTGCTTCTTCGGTGCAGAAGATCTGCTCTGGCCTCGTCTGCTCATAATAGGCCTGGCCCGGTAAATGGTAGATCCATTCTCCCTTTTGGCTGTGGTTGCCCTTGATCGTGCAGCGCCCCGAGCGGTCCCGGTAGGAGTGCGCCTCGGTCGAGGGCGCGCGAACCTCAGATGCCTCGACCGCCCGCGGTTCATGTACAGCATGAGCGGCTCGCCAGTCGGCCGGCATCACAAAATCCGAGGCCCAGATCCCCAGACCCAGCCGTCTTGCGCGGTCTTCGATCTCGACATAGTCGGTGCTGAATTGCGGGAGCGCTGTCGCCAGCCCTGCGCTTACCATCGCTTCGCCCACATCGAGGCCGTCAACCCGGCAGCGAGCGATCAACCGTCCGTAGCTGTCATTTTCCTTGCCCGAGCAGGTGAGGAATTTTCCATCGACCAAGGCTGACAGGGCTATTTTGGCATCCTGCCCGCAGGACCAAGCCTTCGCGCCGCGATTGCAGGTTTGCTTCAGCTCCACCGCATCGATGCCAAGAAGCCGGACCCGGATGCCGGTGAACGAGAGCGTGTCTCCGTCAATTGCTTGCGCGGGACCGCTGATGGACTGAGCGAGTAGCGGGGAGGGAGCCAGGGCCAAGAGCCCTGCCACTATCCCGGTCGAGATCCACTTCCCCAGCAAGCGCCGTTCCCTCTCCTAGAGTCCCGCGCATCTATGGCATTAAGTGGTTTCGCAATTCTGAGCGGCTCGGCTTCGCCCATTGGACTGCTGACTTGATGGCAAGGCCTGGCACGGATGACCGATAAAGTACTGGTAATACACAATTTTCAGAGCAAGAGTCGGCCTCGGGCATCAAATGCAGCAACGGCGAAGTGGCGCGGATTCTGGATGGACTGGAATATTTGGGGTATATCGCGCGCATTCCCGGTCGCCGCAGGAACATTCGTTTGTGCTCCCCGGCGGTCAAGATGGCTCCAGATGATCACTTGGTCGCGGAGTCGAACAAACGCGGCTACTTGATCCGCAAAGCTCGATGGAGGGGCCGCTCTGGATGTTCGATGCCCTCGCATATCTGATGCGCAAGGCAGCCTCCCCCATCCTTTCAAAGAAGGCGATTTCCAGATGTCACAGCAAGATCCCGCCGCCGAGCTGCTCATCACTCTCACGTCGGACATCACCGCAGCCCATGTCAGCAATAATGACGTGGCGGTTGGGGAGGTCTCTGGCCTGATCGAGAATATCTACTCGGCACTTTCCGGGCTCGGTCAGAAAAGCGAGCCTGCTCCAGCGCCGCTGGAGCCTGCGGTCTCCATCCGCTCCTCAGTCAAGCCGGACAGCGTGACCTGCCTCGAATGCGGTCGGAAAATGAAGATGCTCCGGCGCCATCTTTCGACCGATCATAATCTGTCGCCCGAGGACTATCGCGCGCGCTGGAACCTTCCTGCCAGCCATCCGCTGGTCGCCCCCAATTACGCAGCGAAGCGCCGTGAGCTGGCAAAGTCGATCGGTCTCGGGCGGAAGCCGGGCCAGAAGCGCGGCCGCCAGGCGAAGGCGCGCTAATCTCGCCCGGAAGATGTGAAAGCCTCGGTCTGAGTACGGTCGAGGCTAGCCGAGATCGGCAAGCACCTGTACGCTCGTAACGAGCAGAGTGATCCAGAACCCGGCAATGATAATGAACGCAAAAACACGGATCATGGCGGATGGATACCCAACTTCAGCGCGGATCACAATCCGACCCACGCTTCAGGGGTAGGTCAAAAAACCTCTTTCCTACACGAACCGATATGGTTATCTGGCCGAGTCGAAAGGATCTTCGACATGCCAATTCTCGACTCCTCGCTTATCTCCGCGATGGCAGCACTCCTCACCAGCTTAGCTTCGCTTGTCTGGGCTTTCCGCCGCGACAATGGCAGGAAACGGCGATGAGCTTATCCCGTGATCAGGAAATCTGGGGCAAGGCGCTGTGGGTCGAAAAGACCCACGGCGCGAATGGCTGGCTGCACATTGCCCAGGAGCAGGATCGGCTTCTCGCCGCCGGCGACTTTGAAGGTATGAAGCTCTGGCGTGCTGTCGGCGAACGGTTTGAGCAGCTCCAGCCTGATCGACCCCTACCCAGCTGACTCGCCAGAGCCGAACTAGCCTGTTTGAGCGACAAGTGCCGTGAGGACAGGGCGCGTAGGTCTGGTGCCGATGGCCCACACGGCCTGCCCTCCAAGCCGACAATCGATCAGGTCACCGCATCCAGGTAGCGTGCCATGGCAAGCTGGCCGATCTCGGTCAGGCCAACATACACCCGGCGTTTGTCATTTGGATCGGGCCAGCGCTCGATTAATCCCTTACCCTGCAGCACATCAATCCAGCGAAGCGTTGTTGTGAGAGGTGTCGACGCAGCTAGGGCTACATCACTCGTAGATGTAGGGCGGCCAGCACCATATCCCACGTACAAATCAAGCAGGATGTCCCATACGGGCTCGCCGAATAGAGAAGGTGAAAAATAGCGCGTCCTGAGACGGCGATCGCTCAAAAGTTGTGACGCGATTGAGCATCGCCGCGTGTGATCTGACATTGGCAGACTGCAGAGATTTAGTGTCGCCATTTTGGTCTCCTGTTCTCTCGCGACTTGCGAGGCAGGAAAACGTTGGGGCTAAGGCTTCACGGCGCCATTATGGGGATTCCCTTACAAGCGCGCGAAACAAAGACGCAGATCGTCTTATGCAAGACGATCTGCGTCCCATTCCCCAAACCGGCATAGGTCAGATGCGGCTCAGAAGGTCAGAGTAGCGAGATCTGGCGGGCCGTCCTTAACGCAGATTTCAATTTTGCCGCCGCCGCACAAACTGCACCTTCGGAGAGAGCGCAAAGGCAACTGCGCTCTGCAACCATTCAACATAAATGCAAAAAGCTGTTTGATGTCCCTCTGATCCGCGCTGGCTCAGCAGCCGTTCACCTGCACCGCACGAAAGGCCCTTAGTGTCCAAAATTGTAAACGGTGCGAGCCGCCAACCCTTGTCTGGAAATCCGCCGCGCCAGATCGTCATGCTCCTACATGGCTACGGATCGCATGGTTCAGACCTCATTTCCTTTGCGCCGCTCTGGCAAGAAGCACTGCCGGACGCGCTCTTCCTTGCACCCAACGCGCCGCAGCGATGCGGCATCGGTGATGGATACCAATGGTGGCCGCTAACTGGTTTTACATCTCAAGCTCTCACCGCAGGCGCGGCCAGCGCTGCCGGGCCGATCGATGCATTCATCGACCGAAAGCTTGCGCAATATGCACTCGATGAAACTTCGCTCGCTCTTGTTGGCTTCAGCCAGGGAACGATGATGGCGCTGCATGTCGGCCTGAGGCGCAAGCAGAAAATAGCGGCGATCGTGGGTTATTCCGGAATGCTCACCGGCGGACCGGAGCTTGCCGATCAGATCGTCTCGAGACCGCCCACCCTGCTCATCCACGGCACGGCCGATACCGTTGTGCCGGTCAGCGCATTACATGCCGCCGAGGTGGAGCTTCAGAGACTTGGGGTGCAAGTGACCAGTCACGCAACTCCGGCATTGGGTCACGCGGTCGATCAGGCCGGCCTTGAGATGGGAGCCAACTTTATCGTTGCAGCTTTTGAGGATAACGCACCGCAGCGATAATTGAGACACTGCCAATTGGGTGTCGGTCAAAGGCCGACCTTCTCCAGCGCAGCCGCGAGTTCTGAACTGCCAGTTGGATTTTCTCGTGGTGTGAGGCGGTTCAGCACTGTCTGCACTCGCTTTTGCGCAACCTGGAGCGCCTTGTGCCGCACCTCGCGAGCGATGTTGGTCCGCCGAGATCGACTCTTGCCGAGCAGCAGTTCCCATTTGTCCTCTTCCGCCGCCAGGACAGTCAACGCAAGGTGCAGGCCATCGCGTTGGCCGCGTGCATATTCGTCGGACATTGCGCATCTCCTTCAGGCTGGAATGCCCGTACCCAGATTGCCCCAATCATGCGAACTGACCCGACTTGCTGCGGCTAGGACGCGTTCGTGTTGGACAAACGATGCTGACGAACGCGGGCGACGTTCCCAGGAATCGGTCGTGATGGAACCGCGAGCGGCGTGCGACGTCTTAGACGCAAGGAGAACTACAATGGGCATCATCATCATTCTTTTGGTCGGTATCCTTGTAGGATGGTTGGCAAGCGCGGTTGTCGGCGGCGGCGGCGGGCTGATATTTGATATGGTGGTGGGCCTTCTCGGCGCTCTCGTCGCAGGGTTCATTTTCGGCGGGGGCGCGTCGTTTCTCAGCGCCCCGATTACTTTGATGAGCGTGCTGTGGTCGGTCGTTGGTGCGATCATCCTGCTGCTGTTGCTGCGACTGTTTCGCGGCGGTTTTCGCGGACGCATTTGACTATGCTACCTGTCCGGTGCTGACACGCGCCGGCCATGCGCTAAAAGTGGATGCCAGTTGATCTCACACCAGAACTCTACATTCTGGTCCTGACCGGTGCAGGCGTACTGATAGCTCTGGTCGCCTGGCTTACCTTGGCACTTAAGCGACTTCCGTTGTCTCTTCCCATCATTCGCTCAGCGCACGGCTATCGACAAATCAGGGCCTTGGCTCCGTCCAACGCGGTATTCCCTTGCGGCCGATCGCACAGGTCAGGCCATCATCCCAACTGGCTAAAGTCGCCGCATTTTCGAAGGTGGATTGCAGGAACGCCAAAAGAGTTTGGCGCGGGTCGGTACTGGAGCGGACAGCTTCGTATGTCAGAACGAACTCGCCCAAGTCCTTATTGAACTGGGCAGCGTCCGGCTGGACCGCTTGATCAGCAAACCCCTTCGGCGTCGGATAGGCGTAAGAATAAAAGCATGGCTCATCGACCCCGCTTCCTCCTGGCCAGAAGCCGGCGGAACTGACCTCGTGGCTGTATGCTTCGCGAGTAACGCTGTCGGGAAGGTTCGGGATACCGCCTGGATGTATCGGGGCTGCGCGGCCTGAGAAACGCGTGACTGCAAGATCGAAGCTGCCCCAGAAAAGATGAACCGGGCTGACCTTGCCCAGGAAGCCGGTACGAAACTCGTTGAAGACACGATCGATCTCCACAAGCGCGCGATGAAATCGAACCACCGCATCGACGTCCCATGGCCGCTCTTCGGTGTCCTGTGCGAATGGAATGATGTCAGGCAGCTCATTGGGCGAACCACTATATCGAGGGGTCCCACCCACCCTTGTAATCATGTCCCGAAACTTGCCGTCAAACGCTGCTACTGACATGGGCTCCAGTGCGAAACTGAAACTCTTGCCGGCGGCTGACGAAACGACCACCTGCTGTTGCTGCAAGTCTAAGAGCACCGTGACGCCGGGACCGTCTGGTATCAGGCCGGTCGATAAGCCGTCGGCAGTAACGTACAGCGTGGCGTGCCACGAATGATTTACCCACGGGGTGTGGGAGAGCCGATATTTCCCCACGATCTGCGTAAAAAGATGCAACGCCGCACAGGTCTCCTTCCACGGTTGGAAGGGGATGGCGGGCCAATCGGCATTGTTGGTCATGGGATCTTCCTTAAACTCGTCGGCGCCATTGCGTCCTGGTCCAAAGCTCTAGTGACCTCTCGTCCTCGTCACGTCCATTCGTGATCAAGGAACCATTCGAGCGTCACGAAAGAGCTGACCATCTGCTTTTGAGAAGATAAGCAGGCAGTTCGAGAGGCTGAGATCTGGGCGCTTTGCGGCCTGTACCCACGTAACATCATGACAAAACGAGTTTGAAAACGCTAAAATGCGAGGGTGGCTTGGGTAGCCGGCGCTCCAATTTCCTGAATCACGAAACTGTGCTTCGGCGGCGTCACCAGCAGCTCTGCCCCCGGTACGCTTCTATCCAGCCACTGCATCACCTGGCGACGGTGGATGATTGCACCGTGCCGCTCTTGGTAGCGGGCGACCTCGGGGTTCGCCTGGACCGTGAGAATTCGGTAGCACAGCGGCCAGTCACCGATCGCCGGCTCCCAGACCGCAGCAAGGTAGAAGAAATTGCCGCTATCGAGCGTGACGCGATAATCCTTGTCGCCCTTGCGCATCCGAAACTCGGAAGCGGCGATCAGGCAGCGATTGCCCGGAAACTCCCGCCCTTCCGAGCGTACGAACCGGTAGGCGATGCCGTCACTAAACCGCGGGTTGGAACCCCAGACCGCCTCGACCATCTCGAGCTCTTGCATATCATCGGGATTTCGCCGGATGATGGCGCGGCGATCGCCTAGCGGCGCGTCAGAATCGAACGGGGTCGGCTGCGAGTCCATAGGCAGAACATAGTGAGAACAATTCTGTGAAGCAAGTTAGCGGGAAATGGCATGTGCAATGATTATCGGCTCGAGGTCGACATCGCCTCGATCGCGGAAGACTTCGACAATCTGAAGATCAAGATCCGCATGCCCGAAGGCGCGCCGAACGTCGCCGCGCGCGCGGATATCAGGATGACCGACATCGCGCCGATCGTGCGGAGCGTCGAGGGTGGGCGCGGAGTGGGCGAGTTGGTCAACCGACGATGGAGTTGGCCAGGCGTAAAGGGAAAGCCGGTCTATAATTTTCGCACTGAAGGCCGCGAGTTCACTTCTCAACGCTGCCTGATTCTGGCTGACGGGTTTTACGAGTTCACTGACCCTGAGAACCCAAAGCAGAAGCGACTAGATAAATGGCTCTTCACAATGAAGGACCATCCATGGTTCTGTATCGCCGGTATCTGGCGCTCGCATCCCGAAGTAGGCGAAGCGTTCACCATGCTCACGATGGACGCCGGTCCAGAAATCAAACCGTTTCACGATCGGCAAATCATCCCGCTGGACCGGGACCGGTGGGCAGAATGGCTTGATCCAAATGTACCGGCCGAAGAGGTTCTCAAATATCTTCCGGCCGGCAGTCTGCCGGTAACACGCGTCTATCCACCATCGTCTGAGCCGAGGCAGGCTACGCTTGCCCTTTAAAAGGGTGAAAACCCGCAATCTCTAGTTAAGCATGTCGTCGAGGTAAAAAGGAGGCGGCTCCCGAAGGATGCCGCCTTTGTAGTGTAAAAGGCCCCTCAACTACGAATAAGGCCTTCGGGTCGCATGCTTTTATTAGGTATTTCTGTGGATCTCGAAAAGGAAAACAAGTTCTGATCGGCAGGAAATCTCTAATCGTGACGTTCGGGTCACAACTTAGGTTAAAGCCTGACTCGAATTTGAATCCTCGACAGGGGACTATCAACGTCGACACTAGACAAACTCTCGTTTGCTGCGAAGGGTGGAAAGATCGTTCTTTTTCAGGATTTTATCCCATGTTCCGTTGCCTGCTCGCATGCGCCGCCGTTGTCGCTATCTCCTCACCTGTTGCGGCTCAGATTGACAGCTGGGGTTCGGATGAATGGGACGACGACGGCTCCGGCTATGACCCGGCTGATGGACCCACAGTAAGGCGGCAGCTTCAGGATATGGGCGCCAAGCTCAACACTGGCCTTGCTGCGTTAGACGTCGACAACTGGACAACCGCCCAACTTCAATGCGCGCTTGCCGATGATGTGGCCGATCGAACCGACTATGGCGGCGAGGATGCCTTTGTGGAGGGTCGAACGATCGCGCGGAAATGTATCGCCGACGCCGCCTACGGAAGAGGCAACACAGAGATTGCCTGCGAGTGGTGGGCGAAGGTCGACTACGAAAGCTTTATCTGGAAAGATCCCGCGGCCATTTGCAGCGAGGCTTAAGCGCTTGGCCATGCAATGGCGCGAAGGCAGGCATCGCACAATCTGATCAAGAGACTGCATCGCCCTTGACGAATGCCATGACTCGTCGGAACATAAAGAGAACAATTGAGTCGATGATTCTCGTATGCTCCCATCGCTGTCCCCCTCCGAACGGCCCTCGGCCGATCAGTTTGCCGCGCTTCGCGCCGAGCTTGCCTGCGTGCGCGAGAGCCGCGGGCCGGCGCTGGTATTCGGAGTGGCGGCGCTTGATGAGCGGCTGACCGGAGGCGGACTGGACGGGGCAGGACTGCACGAGTTTGCCGCAGCCACCGCGACGCTCACCGACGATGCGGCAACGACCCTGTTCGCCGCGGGTATCGCCGCGAGGTTCGCGGGCAAGCCCGGCCTTACGGTTCTGTGGGCGCTGACCCGGTTCGATCTCTATGCACCCGGGATCGAACAGGCAGGTCTGGCGCCCGGCTGCGTGCTTTACGCGCAGGGCCGGAAGGACGCCGAGGTGCTGGCCCTCGCCGAGGATGGCCTGCGCGACGGATCGCTCGCCTGTGTCGTCGCCGAGGTAAAGGCCGCGGACCAGACAGCAACCCGGCGCCTGCAGCTCGCTGCGTCAGACAGCGCGACGCCCATGCTGCTTTACCGCCGGCATCGCGCGCGCGGGCGCTGCCCGCTGGACCAGCCGTCTTCGGCGATGACCCGCTGGCGGATCGGCTGCGTTCCGTCGGCCCCGCTGCCGCACCCCGGGGTCGGGCGCGGGCGCTGGTTGGTCGAGCTGGTCCGGCAACGGAACGGCAATCCTTTTTCCCTCGAGCTGGAGGCATGCGATGAAACGGGTCGCCTCGCTCTACCTGCCGCAGCTTTCGATCGAACGGCTGCGCAGGCTGGAGCGGCCAGCAACGCGGCCTGACGGCGCTCCGCTCGATCTCTCGCCGAGGCTTCCCGCGCCGATCGATGACAATCCTGGCGCCTGCTCGGTGCCGCGCGGCGGAGGCTGGCGGCCGGGTGCGCGCTGGGCGCAGGATGGCGCAGGTGGTGGGCGCCCGAGCAAGGCGGAGATCGATGCGCTCCCGGCGCACCAGCGCCCGACAATGCGCGAGATGAGCCGGCGGAGCGAGACCGCCGATCATCCATTCCGGGCGATGCGGGCGGATGACGGCGCTCCAGGCGCGGCCCCCGTATTGCCCGCCGGTTGGAGGACTGCCGAAAGCCGGCCGACGATCATAGTCGAGCGGATCGGCCAGCGCGAGGTGGTCACGTCCGCGTGTCAGGCCGCGCTCGAGCTGGGCCTGCGCCCGGGTATGGCTGCCGCGCACGCCCGCGTGCTCGTCACCGATCTCGACGTGCGTGAGGCCGAACGCGAGAATGACCGGGCCTTACTCGAGCGGCTCGCGCTTCACGCGGCAGTGCGCTGGACCCCGACCGCGAGTGTCGCTTCGCCGGACGGCCTGTGGCTCGATCTCAGCGGGACCACCCACTTGTTTGGCGGCGAACAGCGGTTCTGCCGCCGGCTCTTGGCCTTCCTTCACCGGCTCGGGTTCAGCGCGCAGATCGCGATAGCCGGAACTCCGGGCGCCGCGCATGCCCTCGCCCGCTATTGCGGCGAAGTCGTCACGATCCTGCCGCCAGGCGCCGAAGCAGAGGCGATTGCCGATCTCCCATTGGCCGCACTGCGCCTCGCACCCGAGGCTCTAGTCGCGGCTGCGCGCTTCGGCCTCGAGCGGATCAGCGATTTGTACCCGATGCCGCGCGGCCCGCTGGCGCGGCGGCTAGGGTTTGCGGCTGTCGAGCGGCTCGATCAGGCCCGCGGCATTGTTGCCGAACCCATTTTGCCGGTCGTCCCGTTCGAAGCCCCGCAGGTTGCTCGCGCGCTGCTCGAACCGATCGTGACTGCCGAGGCGATTGGCCAGGTGATCGGTGACCTGGTCGATGATTTGGTCGCGATCCTCCGGGCGCGGGCGCTCGGGTTGCGGACCGCCGCGCTGACCTGCCACGTCGTCGACGGCGGCGAGCAGCGCACTTCGATCGGGACCGCACGCGCAACTCGCGATGCAAAACATCTCAAGCGCATGTTCGCGATGCGGATCGAGAAGATCGATCCCGGCCTCGGGATCGAGATGATGACGTTGGTTGCGCCGCGCGTTGAAGAGCTTCAGCCCGAAGCGCTCACCGCCGGGTTCGGGGACGACGAACGGGCGCTGGATGTTGCACCACTGGTCGATCAGCTCGGCGGAAGGGTTGGGCCAAGTGCACTGTTCCGCGTCAGCGCGGTCGAGAGCGATGTGCCGGAGCGCGCCCTTCGCCGGGTGGACCCACTGACAGAGCCGAAGGCATGGCCGCAGTGGAAACGACCGGTCCGCCTGCTGCGAAAGCCGGAGCGGCTGCACGACGTGATCGCGCTGCTTCCCGATCACCCGCCGCGCCGATTCCGTTGGCGCGGTAACAGCTATCGCATTCGCTCTGGCGACGGACCTGAGCGGATCCATGGCGAGTGGTGGCGGACTACGGCAGAAATGTGGGCGGTGCGCGACTACTTCCAGGTCGAAGCCGAGGCCGGCGAGCGTTTCTGGATCTTTCGCCGCGGCGACGGGGTCGCGGGCGAGACCGGCGATCTCAGCTGGTACATGCACGGCATGTTCGGCTGATGGCGACCTATGTTGAACTCCAGGTCACGAGCCATTTCTCGTTCCTGCGGGGCGCATCCTCCCCGGAGGAGCTGTTCGCCGCCGCGAGCCTGCTAGGACACCAAGCGCTCGGACTGGTGGACTGGGGCAGCGTTGCCGGGGTCGTGCGCGGCTGGGACGGGCAGAAGGCAACCGGCGTGCGAATGATCGCCGGCGCGCGCGTGCAGCTGACCGACGGACGTGCGCTGCTACTCTATCCGACCGACCGGACCGCCTGGTCGCGGCTGACCCGGCTACTTTCTTTAGGCAAGGCGCGCGGGGGCAAGGGTTGCTGCATTCTCGAGTGGAGCGACGTTGTCCATCATGCCGAAGGCTTGGTCGCGATCTTGGTACCGAATTCTGCCAATGACGCCGCCGCAGCGTGGCTCACCGAACTGCGCGATGTGTTCGGTGACCGGGCATTTTGCGCGCTGTCATTCCGGCGGCGGCCCAACGATCTTTCCCGGCTACACGAACTCGACGCGTTGGCCCGCTCAATGAATGTCCGGAGCGTCGCGGTCGGTGACGTCCTATACCACTCGACCGAGCGTCGGCCCTTGCAGGACGTGTTGAGCGCGATCCGCGAGAAAACCACCATCGATGCGCTCGGGTTCAAACGCGAGCGGTTCCTCGACCGTAACCTCAAGTCGCCTGAAGAAATGGAGCGGCGCTTCGCCGCCTTTCCCGATGCAGTCCGGGCGAGCGCGGATATCGCCGATCTCTGCCGGTTCGATCTCGGCGAGATCCAGTATCAGTATCCCTACGAGCAGGTAATGGCCGGGCGAACTGCGCAGGAGGCGCTGGCCGCGCTGACCGAGGAGGCGGCAGTCCGGATGTTTCCGCAAGGCCTTCCCCCGGCCTATCGCAGCCAGATCAACCACGAGCTGAAACTGATCGGCGAGCTTGGCTATGCGCCTTACTTCCTGACCGTCAACGCGATCGTCGCCGAGAGCAGGCGCCGCGGCATCCTCTGCCAGGGGCGCGGCTCCGCCGCCAACAGCTGCGTCTGCTACTTCCTCGGCGTCACCTCGATCGACCCGATCCAGCATGAGCTGCTGTTCGAGCGGTTTGTCTCAGGCGAGCGCAAGGAACCGCCCGACATCGACGTCGACTTCGAACACGAGCGGCGCGAAGAAATCATCCAGTGGATTTACGAGACCTATGGCCGGCATCGCTCGGCGTTGACCGCGGTCGTCACCCGCTACCGCACTCGCGGCGCGGTCGCTGAAGTCGGCAAGGCGCTAGGCCTGCCTCGCGACCTGACCAAGATGCTCACCGGCCTAGTCTGGGGCTGGTCGATGGACGGCATTCCCGAGGAGCAGATTGAAAGCCTTAACCTCAACGCGGACGATCACCGCCTAAGGTTGACGCTGGAACTATCGCGCCAGCTTATTGGCACGCCGCGGCATCTCTCGCAGCATCCCGGCGGGTTCGTCCTCACCCAGGACCGGCTAGATGACCTCGTGCCGATCGAGCCGGCCCGCATGGAAGACCGGCAGATCATCGAGTGGGACAAGGACGACATTGATGCACTGAAGTTCATGAAGGTCGACGTGCTCGGCCTCGGGATGCTCGGCTGCATGAACCGGGCCTTCAATCTGCTCGAAGACATGAAGGGGATTAGGGTCGGCATGGCCGACCTGCAGGACGATGATCCCGCAGTCTACGCGATGATCCAGAAGGCCGACACGCTCGGCGTGTTCCAGATCGAAAGCCGCGCGCAGATGTCGATGCTGCCGCGCATGAAGCCCGCGCGGTTCTACGATCTTGTGATCGAGGTCGCGATCGTTCGGCCCGGCCCAATCCAGGGCGACATGGTCCATCCCTACCTCCGGCGCCGGGAAGGCAAGGAGAAGCCGGAGTATCCGAAGCCTGAACTGCGCGCGGTGCTGGAGAAGACCCTCGGCGTCCCGCTGTTTCAGGAGCAGGCGATGAAGGTCGCGATCGTCGGCGCGGGGTTTACGCCGGTGGAGGCTGACCAGCTGCGCCGCGCGATGGCGACGTTCAAGCTCACCGGCGGGGTCAGCCACTTCTACGACAAGCTCGTGGGCGGGATGATCGAGCGCGGCTACCCGAAGGACTTTGCCGAGCGCACTTTCAAGCAGATTGAAGGCTTCGGCTCCTACGGCTTCCCCGAGAGCCACGCCGCCTCATTTGCCAAGATCGCCTATGCGTCCTGCTGGATGAAACACCATCATCCCGACGTGTTCTGCGCCGCGCTGCTCAACGCCCAACCGATGGGGTTCTATGCCCCGGCCCAGATCGTTCGCGATGCGCAGGCGCACGGGGTCGAGGTGCGCCCGGTATCGATCAATCACAGCCACTGGGACTGTACGCTCGAGCCAACCTCGGGTCGTTACATGGCGGTGCGGCTGGGCTTCCGGCAGGTACGCAGTCTCGCCAATGTGCACGGCGCTGCGATTGTCGGTGCGCGGGGCGAGGCGCATTATCAAAGTGTCGAGGAGGTCTGGCGGCGGGCCGGTGTTCCGCGCGCCGCGATTGAGCGTCTGGCCGAAGCGGACGCGTTCCACAGCATTGCCGAGAACCGGCGTCAGGGACTTTGGAAGGTGAAAGGTCTGGGGGAAGCTCCGCTGCCGCTGTTCGCGGCGGCTGATGAGCGTGAAGCGCTGTTCTCTCCAGAAGGCATTGAACCTTTGGTTGCACTGCGACCGCTCTCAGAGGGGCGAGAGGTTGTGGAGGACTATCGCTCGCTTCAACTCTCGCTTCGCGGGCACCCGGTTAGCTTTCTGCGTCCGCAACTCGACGAACTTAAAATGGTGCGCTGCGCTGATCTCGCGACAATACGCGATGGCCGGAATGTGGAAGTCGCAGGGGTCATCTTGGTCCGCCAGCGACCGGGCTCGGCAAAGGGAGTTCTGTTCGTCACGATCGAGGATGAAACTGGTATCGCGAACGGAATACTGTGGCCTGATCGGTTCGAAACTTATCGCCGACAGGTGATGTCGTCTTCGATGATCGCCATGCGTGGGCGCCTTCAGAAAGAAGGCGAGGTGATCCATATTATCTGCGACCGGATCACCAATCATGACGATTTGCTACGCTCAATAGGCCGGACGGACTTTGAGGTCGCGCCCAGCCGCGGCGATGGAGCGAAGAACGGAGGTGGACCCGATCCACGCGATCCGACTTATCCAATGCGTGGCCGAACTCTATCTGCTCCGCCGTGGGGGAAAGCAGAAGATAATGAGATCGTTCGGATCAAGAGCCACGATTTTCACTAGCTAGCCAAGCAAGCTGAAATCAACGCGAGGCCGGAGACAGCAGCCTCCGGCTATCCTGCGGCGAGGCCTAGATTACGGTATCCGATACGCGAGCATGGCTCCCGGCTTCGCCACCGTCGATCTTGCCGCCGAACAGCATCTTCAGCTTTCCGGCCAAGGAAAGGTCAGATTCCCAAAGCTCGGCTTCATCGATATCGAAGCGGAGCAACGCGAGACTAGGATCGTTCTTGCCGCCCGGAAACCAGGCCTCGACGGGTTTCGACCAGAGCTTGTCGATCATCGCGGGATCGTTGTCGATCGCCACGCTACCCGACAGGCAGGCAAAGAAGTCCTGACCCTTCGACACGAACTGGGCCATCGCGGCGCCGCCGCTTGCAAGGCGATTGTCCTTCCCGATGAAGAACCAGATTGTGTCGACCTGATCCTCGTCGAGCTGGGCGGTCAACGGCTCTGAATGGCTCTTCCCGTCCGCAAGACCGATCATAACGAACGGTCCCTTCTTCAGCTTTTCCCACAGGTGCTCTTTTAGCTCGTCGGTGCTTATCGCCATTTCAATCTCCTCGGGTTGCAGAGCACACAACGCGGAGGAGGTGGGTGAGTTTCGAACAGAATGTCCAATCATGCCGTAGCCGCTTCGACGGGCAATGAACGCCTAGCCAGACACGGAAAAATCACAGGGCGAATGAGCGTTCCCGAAACCTGCCAGCCGCCCCGGGGAAACTGTTGCTGCTGCACCTTTCCGTGCAACTGACGTTAAAGCCGCATGGCCGAAAACTAAAATTCGAGGTTTCGGCGCAAGGTACGGAATGTGATGGACCACCGCTGAACTTCCATCCCAACTATGCTGTGTTCCCAATCCCACCTGGCTTCGCCGCTTAGATGGTAAAGTGATCTCGGAGTAAGCATGACGGAGGTACGTTCGAACTTCGTCCCGAACTTTCTCCGAAATCTCAAACTTGCGGGATGGCCTAGCGAAATCCCCAACACATGCTCGAATACAGGGCGGTCTCGATGCCAGCCGATGCCGGCCCCCGGATCGTAACGAATGACCAACGCTTGCGCCAAGTCCTCGCCGACCAGTCTGGCGGCGTGTGCGGCACGATCTCTGATTGGAAGGAGCCAATCAGGAAACGGCTCTGCTGGCTCGAATGAACCGGTCTGGAAATCGTAACTCCAACCATAAGAACGAGTGAGGCGTTTTCCAGTCCATTGCTGAAAGCGAAATGGCTCCAACTCCGCTCCGTCGATACCGGCTATCAGCTTTTGCTCGTCATCTTTTGTGAGAAAATCGTCCTCCAAACTCAGCCCCGGCAGGAGCTCAGTCCCAAACAAATCTGCGTTACCCAAGCCCGTTTTCCCTAGTTACTGATCCGATCTCCGTCCGTTTCCCATGCTCGAACAGCTTCCTGATCAGCCAGCCAGCTGCATAGGTCGCGGCAACGCTCACAACGGCGCTCGCCGCGGAGCGCGCCATCGTTCCAAATAAGGTGTCCCTGACCTGGCCGCCATCGGCTCCGGTCTGGTCAACGGCGTCCTCAAAACGGTCTCCGACAGCATTTGGCATGAAATTTCTCCTTGAAGGCTCGCCTGCTCAACGCGCCAGAGGCGCTTAATGTCCGAATTTCCTGAGCGTGAGCGCCACTTGCTAAAGACGCCCTACCTACCTCGCATTCGCCCAAAACGTGGAGAAGCGCAGCTAGCCCAGTCCAAGGAACTGCCTTGATCCTGACGGATTAAAGCGACACCGATTGGAGTGTGTAATGCCGGAAAAGAAAAGCAAATCGGGCGCCGCCCGGAAACAGCGGGCGATTCAGAAGCAGGTTGCTACCTCCGACAAAAAGAAGAAAAAGCCAGCCAACGGCGCAATGCAGGCTGGCGCTCGCAAATATCCCGAACCGCCTTTCCCCAAGCAACATCAATCCAAGCCGGGCGATGAAGCCGCGCTCAATCCTGCGCCGATGTATGATGCACCGTTCTACCAAGGGTCAGGCAAACTCGATGGGATGGCTGCGATTATCACCGGGGGAGACTCCGGGATCGGACGATCTGTAGCGGTATTCTTCGCTCGCGAAGGCGCAGATGTCGCGATCGTCTATCTGGCTGACGAGCAAGCGGACGCGGAGGCGACTGCAAAGGCGGTTGAAAGCGAAGGAAAGCGCGCGCTTCTCATTCCAGGCGACGTTCGCGACCAAGCCTTCTGCAAGAGGGCCGTGGCCGAAGCAGCAAGCTCATTCGGTCGGCTGGATGTGCTTGTAAATAACGCGGCATTTCAGGTTCATTCGACATTCGCCGATCTCACCGCCGAGCATTTCGACGAGACTCTGAAGACTAATCTCTACGGCTATTTCTTCATGGCACAGGCAGCCATCGAGCACATGAAGAAGGGTAGCTCGATCATTAACACCGGCTCAGTCACCGGCTTGCTCGGAAACAAGGATTTGCTGGACTACTCCATGACGAAGGGCGGTATCCACGCCTTCACCAGAAGTCTCGCCACTCACCTCATCGACAAGGGCATTCGGGTGAATGCCGTGGCGCCTGGACCGGTTTGGACTCCTCTCAATCCGAGTGACAAGGAAGCGTCGCGGGTCGCAAAGTTCGGCGCTAACACGCCTATGAGGCGTCCAGCACAGCCGGAAGAAATTGCGCCAGCCTATGTGTTCCTCGCTTCGCCTCAGACGTCGAGCTACATAACGGGTGAGGTCTTACCGATCATCGGTGGGTATTCCGGGGGCTAACTCGCCCAACTCATCACTTATCCGCTCAGCGTATGGCAGCTCAGTATCGAGCGACTCTCGGTAGCGGACGCAGCCTCGCAGGAAATTTGGCCATGAGGGAACCTTGATCTCCGTCGAGAGAGGCTCTGGCAAAAGGCCCCAGAGTTTTGGATGATGCCAGCAAAGTGCATGGCCACTGCTGTCTCTATGTTCGCGAATGCCGCCGCGGAGCCGGAGCACTTCGTCTATCAAGTCATCTCGCGACATCGCTTCAAGGTCGGAATCCATTCGTTGGAAACTCCCACCTGCAGCATTGGGTCCCTGATCCGATATCCGGTTGGACCTGATGACTCGAGGGGGGCTACCTTCTACTCGCCATTGCGTGGCCAACGCGCTTCCTCGCGTCTGACCTGAGGAACTTTACAAATCACGAGCTGTTGGTCTCGAGATAAACAATGGAGAACTCGCATGTCTGACGGTCCGATCATCATCGAAACTGAAAAGCGCAGCGGTGGCTCCGGCCTGCTCATCGCAGTCGTCCTGCTGTTAGCGATTGCCGTTGGTGGCTTCTTCTTCATGCAGACCTCGAGCAGCGAGGTTGCGAAGGACAACGCTGTGGCGAACGCAGCTAACAACGTCGGGAACGCTGCAAAGAATGTCGGCGATGCAGCTCAGACAGCTGCGGACAACACTGCCAAGTAAGGCCAGTCGAGCAGCGCGGTGCGAACGTCCGACCCGCAATCTTTTCCGGATGAAGTGCCCCTTTAAAAAACGACCTGTCGGAAGTGCTGCCATAAGGCACTATCCGCGCGCGTCGTGCCAGTTCGCTATTGAATCCTGGCTCGTCAATTAGGCTTGGAGTCCGTGATCTCGACAAGATCGCGAAACCTGACCACGTGAACAATTTTGCCAGCTTCATCCCTGATCGAGATACTGGGGCGGAGGTCCAGTTTACCCTCGATAAGATCGGCAGTCATGATTTCCATCGCACTTTTGACAGCGATCGCGATCGCGTCTTCCAACGACCGCACGTGGATGCCTTCTTCGTCAAACACATCATCTGCGCCGTCGATCAGGTCCAGATATGACTTCGGCATAGAGAGTTCCAAGCAGGAAACGGCCTCATCCGGCGAGCCGATGATGATTCTTATACCACCGGCAAACCTTGCACCCGCCTGAGGATATGGTCCGCAACTTGTATCAAGACCTTCCGGCCGCCTACCTGTCGAGTAGCTCCCGGACTTTGTTGGCCAACGCCTTGAACGTGAACGGCTTCGCTAGCAGTTCAACACCTTCATCTAGCTTCCCGTCGTGCATGATTGCGTCACGGGTATAGCCAGAAGTGTAGAGCACCTTGAGACCAGGCTGATACGCCGTGGCCGCGGCAGCCAACTCGCTGCCCGACATCACGGGCATCACCACGTCGGTAAGCAAGAGCGCAATTGGCTGCTCTTTGCGCTCTAACAGTCGCAACGCAGACGACCCATCGTGGGCTTCGACCACGCGATAATTCAGTTCACGCAACGCGCCCACTGTGTAGGCTCGCACGTCGTCGTCGTCTTCGACAACAAGAATTGTCTCGTCACTTCTGCCTTGCTCGATCGCGTCCGCGTTCGCGAGCGGCTCGGCTTCGGCTGGCGCCATCGCACGCGGGAGAAGGATGGTGGCGGCAGTGCCTTTGCCAGGATCGGAAGTAACCTGGACGTGGCCGCCAGACTGACGGGCAAACCCGTAGACCATCGACAAGCCAAGCCCTGTTCCCTTGCCCACTTCTTTCGTGGTGAAGAATGGATCGAACACCTTGGCGAGCATATCCGGGCTCATTCCGACTCCGGTGTCGACAACGCTGATGGCGACGTATTCGCCAGGTTCGACCTCGTCGGGCGCATCTTCGGGAATTAGGGTCTGTTGGCGGGCGCGGATTGTCAATTGCCCTCCGTCCGGCATTGCATCTCGGGCATTCACAGCAAGATTGAGGATTGCGTTTTCAAGCTGGTTGGGATCGGCCTCAATCTGCCAAAGGTCCTGAGGCGTATCGATCGCGATCGCGATAGCTTCGGTAATTGTTCGCGTGATGAGATCGCTCATTCCAGCAAGGAGCGCTGCCACATCGACGATCCGTGGATTGAGCGGCTGGCGGCGTGAAAAGGCAAGTAAGCGGTGCGTGAGCGCGGCAGCGCGCTCTGCCCCGGTAACAGCGTTATCGAGACTCCGACGCAAGCGAGGGTCCGCCGCAGGATCCAGTCGCCGAATTGCCGTGTCCACGCTTCCGATAATGATTGTCAGGAGATTGTTGAAATCATGCGCGATGCCGCCAGTGAGTTGGCCAACAGCTTCCATCTTTTGTGCCTGCCGCAGGGCTTCCTCGATTTCAGCCAATTGCTGTTCGGCCAATTTCCGCTCGGTCACGTCATAGGAGGTGCTCGAAGCACCGATCTGGACGCCATCGTCATTGCGCAAGGGGCTGAACCGGACTTCGAACCATCGGCGCTCACGTTCGCCGCGGCCAAACTCTTCGGTCACGGCAAAGGTTTCACCGTTTAGTGCGCGAGACCATATTTCTTCCTGCTGGCCGCGATGCTCTGGCAGGTCGTCAAACAGGGACAGGAAATGTGTCCCGAGCAACGGGCGCTTGCCGAAAGCCATTTCGAATGCGTCTACGTTTGCTGCGTTTATAGCGAGCACGGTATAATCAAGCCCGAGCACCGTCACGGCAGCTTCGGAGCTCTCGATCAAGTCAGCAAATATCTTCTTTTCAGCGAGCGCTTCGTCGACACGCAGTTCCAGCGTTTCGTTGAGCGCGCGAAGTTCTGCTTCTTGCTTCTTCGCGATCGTCACATCGTAAATCGCGCCGAGAAGCTGATACCCGCCTCCTTTGGCTTCGCGCACAACTTCTCCGCGCCGCGCAATCCAACGCAATTGTCCGTCATCACGCCGCCTTATCTCAAACGCGCCTTCAAGCGTTTCGGGAGCGACGGCGCCACTCCCCTCGGGGATCAGCTGCCGACTGCTATCTAGCACCACTGAATTGATCGTGCGTACAGGCAAGCGTTCGGTCGGGTGAAGGCCAAGCAACCGGCAGAACTCGTGCGAGACCGAAACGGTTGCGAAGCCATCACTGTATTCGAAAGTACCGACACCGCCGGCGTGTTGAGTGATGCGAAGTCGCTCTTCCGTTCGCTTGCGCTCGGTGACATCGACGAGAAGACCAGTGAAGCGCACCGGCTCTTCTGCGCCGTTCCAGTGGCTCTGGCCTCGTCCGTGCATCCACAGGGTCGCGCCCGTTGGAGCAATGACCCGGAACTCCTTTGAGAAAAGCTCGGCACCGGCGAGCAGGCCGGCAACAGCAATCCTTATCCGTGCACGATCTTCAGGGTGAATGGCGGTGTAGAATGTTGAGGTCGGAAATCCGTCAGCAAGGTTTCCAGCGTTCAGACCGTAAAGCTCGGCAAAGCGGGCATCAACGAACAGCCGATCGGCGACGATGTTCCAGTCCCAGGCCCCGCTTGCTCCCCCTGCTGCCAGCACTGCACGCAGTTGTTCTTCGGCGCCGCTGGGTTCAGCCATCGTCGCCAACGACGCGGGCGATGAACTCGTCGAGCAGTTCTTTCAACGTTGCAAGCGAGGGGATATCCATCAGCATCGCGATGTATCCGCGAATGTCATGCTTTCGCACCGAGAAATCGATGTAAAGGAACAGGACGAGCCCTTCATTCCCCGTTTCTGCGTTGATTTCGAAAAGCGTTGCACCATCGCCGCGAAGAACCTCGGGAACGGTCATAGTCAGCGACCGCTTCAGCATGTTCGCCATCGTTGCCAGGCAACTGTTGAGTATCACGTTGCCGGTTTCCGCCAACGCTTCATGTTCTATTTCGAGAACCTCTTCTGCCGTGAGTTCACCGCCAGTCACGGCCCTCACCAGTTCGAGGCTGTTTGTCTCGGGAAAAATCAGCAATGCCCGGCCCGAAAATGGTCCTGCGAAATCCTGTCGCACCGCGACGAGGCTCGTAACTTCGCGCTCGCTTATCAGGCGGGCAGCACGATGCTGGCTTACCACTTCGATAGATGGAACGGACAGCAAAACCTGGTCGCCGATCATCTTTCGGAGGTTCGCCGCCGCACGGCTTACACCGATGTTGACGATTTCGACGAGTGCATCGCGTTCAAGCTCGTTGAGTGCGATGTTTTCCGGGATCATGCTTTCGACGTTCTTAGCTTGAGAGCTGCGCCCGACAGAAAACCCGACAAGCCCTCGCTCGTGACAGGCTTTGAAATAAACGCAGCACCCACCTCGCGGGCGCGGGCGATGATTTCGTCTTGGATGTTAGCGGTAATGATAGCCATCGGCATGTCCGGCCGCAAAGCGCGCAATTCGCTCGCAAGTTCCAGCCCGTCCTTGTCCGCCATATTGAAATCGATCAACGCAACGTCGACTTCGGTCGCCGCGATAACCTCGTGCGCTTCCGCAGCACCGTTCGCCTCGACCTTTCGCCATTCGGGTTGCAGCTCAGCCAACGCCTTGCCCGCGACGATCCGCGCCAACTTGCTGTCATCCACGATCATAACGGTAACGGGCATTCGCGATTCTCCGGGTCCTGCCGAGGGTGCTAGAAGTCGGCGGTCCTATCTCCAATAACTTTCGTTCAGATCGACTCTGCGATCACGGGCATCAGCTTCTCGCGAACAAAGGCCGGTTCAGGCTTCCCGACGATCTTTGGCTTGGCCGCAATCAACAACTGGGCGATCGCCAGGTGCGCTCGTTCCAACCGTGCGACATCGATGATGGGCGTTGCGGCTGCCTGCAACGCCACCAGCAACGGCTCCGCGTCCTCGACAGGGCAACTCCCCTCAAGGTAGATCACCCCTCCTTTAACCCGGATAGTCATTGAACCAGCTCCGGCAGGTCAAGAACCAGAAGAACTCCGCCGTCACCCAGCACAGCGGTTCCTCCGATGGCCGGAACCGCACTGAGCAAGCCGGTCCGTTCCCGCACCATAGCGTCTAACCTTTCACCCAAGGCGTCGACCCGCACCGCAATTAATTCGCCGGTGGCTTCGGTGAGCACCAGCCGGGCGGTGGGAGAATTTTCACAAGCATGCCCAAGCAACTGTCCCAAGTTCACGACTGGGACAGTCCGATCGCGGACCACACAAGCCTCGCCCTGACCGACCGCGTGGATGTCCGCTGCATCGATCCGCAAAGTCTCGGCAATTTGATCCAGCCGAAGTCCATAAAGTTCGCCTCCAGCCGACACTGTCAACAATCGTGTCGTAATCGCGTTGAGCGGCAGGCTAATTCTCAACGTCGTCCCACTGCCAGGTGTACTCTCAACGTCTATAGACCCCTGGAGGCGTTCGACCGCCATCTGAACTGCATCCATCCCGATGCCTCGGCCAGATACATCTGTAACGGTCTGCGCGGTCGAAAAGCCGGGAGCAAAAATCAATCGGGTCGCCTGGGCGTCCGAAAGTGCAGCTGCAGCGTCGGAAGTCATCAACCCTTTCGCAGTCACTGATCTCCGCAATCGCTCAGGATCGATCCCTTGGCCGTCATCACTCAACGTGACCGTCAGCCGATCGCCGCTGGGCGCTATTGCGAGCACCACTTTGCCCCGCGGCGGCTTCCCGGCAGCCTCACGGTCGCCGGGTGCTTCGATCCCATGGTCGATCGCGTTGCGGACGAGATGCAGCAAGGGTTCGAACAGCCCGTCTGCGATCTGCTTATCGGCTTCAGTGGTCTCGCCATTGATGCTGAAGTCAATTTCCTTACCAAGACCGCTCGCAACCTCTCGAGCGAGCCGTGGCAGCCGGCGTAACACCGGCGAGAGCGAGACCAGGCGGACATCTGCGATTGAAGCGCGAAGTGCACCGCTGGCGCTTTCAATGGCGGACTGTGCGCGTCGAATATCTGCTGCGAGCGATCGATCCAGGCCGTCAGTCCGCTCGGCTAAGCCATCCAAAGCGTGTACCGCGATCACCAACTCGCCAGCCTGACGCGCCAGCCGGTCCAGTTTCTTGCCTTCTACGCGGAGGACCGTCGTTACCTCGCTGAATTGCACCACTGCGGGAGCGATCCCGACATTCCCCACACGGCTGAGAACGACTTGATCCGGCACCAAGCGGAAGGCGGTTCTAACTGCATCAAGGTCGGCACTGCTAACACCCTCAACAACGCAAACACATTGGAAGGGATCGATCTCGTCCAAGCTCGGCCACTCGCCCGCTGGTAGGATCACAAAAGCTAGCAACTCCGGCACGGCCGAAATCGTCGCTAACGGATCGTCACCGCGGAAAAAACAGTCGGCGTCAGGAACATAGCGAAACGCGGTTGCGCCGGTAGAAGGGATGCTTGCCGCTAATCTGGGGCGCGCGAGCAATTGCGCCAACCAAGGAGTGCCCTGTCCCGGATCCCCGATTTCCAGTTCGCCATCGTTCCCCAGAGAGACCATCAGTTCCAAGGCGATTGACGTCGATGCGTCCGACAGGTTGCCGCTACGTTCGACCTCGTCGATCCAGCGATCGACCTGGTCGATGACGGCCACCAGCGCATCCCGCTGAGCGCCGCTGGGCGCACCGTCAATTTTCTTCAACTGCGCGAGCAGCTCTTCCGAAGCGTGCAGAACCTGTTCGGCAGGTGCCATGTCGAACAATGCCACCGAGCCCTTGAGGGTATGTAGGGCCCTGAACAGCGCATCGATGGCTGAGCGGTCGTCTGGCTTCGACTGCAGTGTCCGAACCGCGTCATGCGCTTCGCCGGCGAGTTCGCGGCCCTCGATCAAGAATTGTTCGAGCAATTCGTCCATCAATTGCGACGATAGACGATTGCGTCGTTAAGTCGAACAAGCTCGAAACGTGAATCGATCCGCGTCATGGACTCGCTGTGGCCGAGACACAGAAAGCCGCCAGGATGTAACGCTTCAAAAAGGTGAGAGGCAGCAGACTGACGCGCCTGTTCGTCAAAATAGATCAACAAATTTCGGCAAAGGATCACATCGAACCGGCCGGCCGCCTTCATCGATTGCGGATCGATCACGTTCGCCTGGTTGAACGTCACAGATTCCCGCAAGTCCTGGATGATCTGACGTTCATTCCGGTGCTCTGTCTCGAAATAAGCTTCGCGAACTTTGTCCGGCAGATGAGAGAGTGCTCGCGTGCTGTATCTTCCGTTGCGCGCTGCCTCCAGCGCCCGCGTGTCAATGTCAGAGCCGACGATCTCGATGTGATAGGCGTCCACAAGCGGCCAGTTTTCCAGCAACCAGATTGCGATGGAGTAGCCTTCGTCCCCGGTTGAGCAAGGGACTGACCAAATGCGCACGAGGTCGCCCGGTTTGCGATTGCTGACGACTTGCGGAAGAATGTCGTTGCTCAGTGCAGCAAATTGGCGATCTTCTCGGTAGAAATAGGTCTCATTGATCGTAACCGCGTTGATCAGGTCTTGCCGCTCCCGGTGTTCGCTTGCGAGTTTTGCTAGATAGTCGGCGACCGTTGCGACCTCCGCTTTTCGCATTCGTTCTGTGATACGACGTTCCAGATAGTAGCGCTTCTTTTCGCCGAACGTCATGCCAGTCCAGCGATGCAGCAACTCGCACACTCTCCCAAGCTCGTCGCCAGTGAGAAGTTCTGGTTGTGGGGTGCTCAACCTTTCGCCCAGTCGAGCAGGCGTAGCGGTATATCTGAAAGAGAAAGAACCTGATCTGCGCCATCCAACGCGACCAACGCTCCCGGCATGCCCCAAACGACGGAGCTTTCGGCATCTTGCGCAATCACGTGGCCACCTTCTTTCCGCATCTGGGCCATCGCGTTGGCGCCGTCTGAGCCCATGCCCGTCATCAACACGCCAACCAGACTTTCGGCACCCAATGTTTTCATCGCACTTTCGACCAACAGGTCGGCGCTGGGATGCCAAGGCAGTTCTGGTCGGAGCGGCGCCGGCATTGCGATCGCAACGCCCCTTCGCTGCGACACCAGCAAATCGGCATCGCCTCTGCCGATATAGACATAACCGGGTTCAATGGGCATCGGGCCGGCAACCTCGACGACACTGAGTTTGCAGTTGCGATCCAACCGTCGGGCGAGCGGCCCGGTGAAGGTCGATGGCATGTGCTGCGCAATAAGGATCGGCCAGGGGAAATCCGCGGGGAGCGGTTGCAACAACACATCAAGGGCAGGAGGCCCGCCAGTAGAGACTCCGACCACAACAGCTGCGATCCCTGCAAGTGGCTCTTGCTGACTGCGCGCACGTGGAGGCTTTTGTTGGGATGGCTTCTCAGGTTTAATGCGCAGGCGCACGCGGTCAGCTAATCGCGTGGCGCGAGATATCCTTGCCGTGGAAGCCGCGAGCACCTTGTCGACTAGTGTGCCAGCGATGTTGTCGATCTCGAGCGATACGGGTCCACGAGGTTTCGGAATGAAATCGACCGCGCCTAACGAGAGCGCCTCAAGCGTCTCGTCCGCACCTTCCTCGGTCAGCGAGGAAACCATTACCACTGGGCATGGACGTTCAATCATGATCCGATCAAGACACTCAAGCCCGTTCATGCCCGGCATATGGATATCGAGCGTAATCACGTGGGGCTGGAAAACGTGCAACTGCTCCAGGGCCTCGTCGGCGCTGCGGGCGACCGAAATTTCGAAGTCGCCGGCATCGGTGAAGATCTCCACCAGGAGCTTCCGCATCAAAGCGGAATCATCGACGATAAGCAGTCGGGTCACGCGCTTTCGGCCGTTCCCAGCGCGATGGCGGAGATCAGGTTTGCTTCGACTTGAGCAAAGAGTTCGTCTGGCGCGAGAACGAGGGTAACTGCCTCCCCAGCATCCAGCCTGATGACACGTCCAAATGCTGAAGTTCGCGCATCGCCGGTGGACGGGATAGGCGCGAGCGCTTCTTTCGACCAGCAGTGCCGCCTCGGAACCGGCAATATCGACAATTAGCAACCGTGCTTTCTGCCCCTTGGTCGGCCGCTTCGACAGGTGCGCTGAAAGATCGACAACAGGTAGCGCTTCTCCCCGGAAGCTCGTGAGCCCGACCAAGTAATCAGGAACCCGGACAAGCGGAGTGAAACTCGCAGGCACGCTGGCGATCTGGTGAATTTCGTCCAGCGGAAACGCGAAACGCTGGCCTGCGCTCTCGATCAGCAGCAGCGTCTCGATTTCCACTTGAGCGTGCTGTTCAGCCTCATGCGCGACAGGAGAACTTTCCTTCAGCCTCAACGTCATAGTTTCGGAAAATAGCTGATCGACCGCGAGAATGGAAACTAGGCGCCCGCCGCCCGCCGGCCGGTGGATCGAATGGATCACGGCCTCGGCCTCCCCGCGCAGCAGCGCCAGCGGCACAGCGTCCACGGTAGTGATCGATGGTCTTAGTAGCGCGTCTATTCGGTCGACAAGCAGGCCAAAGTCATGGCTGCCCAACCTGACGATCAGGATATGAGTGCTGTCTCCATCACTGCGGGGAAGATCTAACAGAGCTGCCAGCGAGAATAGCGGCACGACATGGTCTCGCCAGTCGATTGATCCTACTGTCGCCTTGTCCCCTTGAGGGAAGTGGGTGATCTCTGCGGGGACGCGCAGAACGCTTTCAATTTGCTCAAGCGGCAATGCAAACAGCTGATCCGCCACTGCAAAGGAAAGCAGGGCAAGTCGCTGATCACTCGCCATATCGGCTTGCCTAGTCGATGCCCGCACTCGCGCACTTGCCGCTATTTTTCCGGGAAACGCCTTCAGCAGAAGGTCGGCGAAAGCCGGCTGTTCGTATTCATCAACTGCATCAACAATGCCTTCGATCCGGTCGATCGCGAGCGCCGTTGGTTGATCGCCTTCGAACACCAGCAACTGGTTTTCAGATCCTTGCGGCATGCCGAGCAGGCGCGAAACCGACACCACCGCCATGGCTTCACCGCGGATGTTGCCAATCCCAAGCAAGCTGTCCGGCGATTGCGGCACAGACGTTAATATTGGGAGGCGTGCAACCTCCCTGACCCGTTCGGCTGGGATCCCGAACTTTCGTCCGCCCGCGCGGAAAGCAAGCACCTGAGACGTGGATGCGGCAGCAGACATTATTCCTCTGCGCTGACAAGCGAAGCCGCAAGCGCCGCGATGTCCTCGATTGCGGCGGCGAGGTCTTCGGCGCCTTGGGCCTGCTGTCGCGAAGCAACTCCCGCTTCGCGCGCGGCACCCGCCGCGAGTTCCGCAGCTGTCGCGATCTGCTCGGTCCCGACCTTGATTTCGCTGGCGGCGCGAAGCGCAGCCTCTGCACCTTCGACAATTGCCTGATTAGCTGCCTGGGTCTCGCCCAGCGCAGCTGCCATCGCTTGGAAGCGATCGATGGTCGCTAGATTGCGCGCAGCTTCGCCTTCGCCGGCCGAGACAATCTGATCAAGATCGCGGCGAACACTTGCCAGTTCGTCCTGGATGGAGCGAACTACGTCCTTCGACTCTTCGGCGTTTGCCGCTGCCTCCCGCGCAAGCTTGCGAATATCTGCCGTTACGGTTGCGAAGCCAGCGCCGGCCTCGCCGGCGCGGGTAGCCTCCACTGCACCGCTGACCGCGAGCATGTTGGTCTGCAAGGCAACAAGTGCGAGGCTGTCGCTGATTTTCTCGATCCTGCGTCCAGTATCGCCAATTGCCGCAAGCTGTTCGAGGACCGATCGAGTCTCGCCGATCGCGCTGCCGACACCATCGACAAGTTTACCTATACCGGCACGATTTTTCTCCACGGTTTGGACGAGAACATCGACCCGTTCAGAGGCCGCGAGCGCGCGCGATTGGGCGAGTGAAGCACTTTTCTCTATCTGCGCAAGCGCCGCGCTGGACTGAAGTGTGGCTGCACTTTGTATCTGGGCTCCGCGGGAAATCTGCTCGATCGCGACCTGAATCTCGCTCGCCGCACCTGACAGTTCCTGGACGGTCGCAGACAGCTCCTCCGCAGCCGCGGCGATTTCGCTCACGGGTTGCGTACCACTACCTTCGCCACCGAGCTGAGTAGTGAGATTACCCAGCGCCTCCGAAGTCTGCTGGCTCTGGTCCAGGGACGCCGCTTGCTGCTGGATTGCTTGCTGCGCTTCCGCCGCCGCCGACGACTGTTCTTCTGCCGCGCTGGCGACCTGCTCTGAGCCTTTTTCGGCCTCGGTAGCAGCCGTATCTGCTTCAACTGACACCGCCGCGATTTCCTGGGAGATCGAAATCAGGCGCGCGAGATCCTCCCTCGAGCTCTTCAGGCTGTCGACAATTACGGTGCCGTCAGCGGCTTCTGCATCGGCAAGTTCTGAAGCAGCAGCGATCCGGGCCGCGACTTTCCGAATTTCCTCGACGATTTCGGTCGCCAGCGTCTGGATTTCGTTTGCGCTCTTCTCGGCTGTCTCCGCCAGTTCGCGCACTTCATCGGCCACAATGGCAAAGCCTTTGCCGCCATCGCCTGCTCGCGCAGCCTCGATAGAGGCGTTGAGGGCGAGCATGCTGGTTTGTTCGGACAGGTCGCCCACATTCTGGCCAACCCCCACGATGTTGGTAACCGCGGCTTCGAGACGTTCAACTGTGGCTACCGAAGCAAGTTGGCGCCGAGCATTGAGCGAGATCGCCGCTACGGATGCGTCTATCTGCCCAGCGGCATCGGTGAAATCCGATTGTAGGATCTCAGTTTGGCGCTGCGTCGTTGCGGCCCGTTCGCGAGCCTCGCGGAAGCTTGTCCGCAGATTACCAATAAGTCCCAGCGATTCCTGCGCAGCACCTGCCGCTTCTTCCGCCCCACTTGAGATCTGATCGACTGCCGTCTGCAACTCAGACGCTGCGGCAGCGGCCTCGGAAATGCCGCCGGCGAGTTCCTGCGTTGCTTGTTCCAGGCGATCAATGGCGTTCGCGGGCCGCTTTGTGGGAGCTTTTCGCGGTTTTGTTGTGGGGACTGGCGACGATGCAGCATCTACCAGTTTCGTGCGAGCGCCACGGGTTCCGAGCGCAGACTTCTTGACCAAGCTCATTGAAGGGGCCTCTGCCGCGCAAGTGAAAGCGGGTGCATAGGGCACCAGTAGAGCGGACGCTAGACCACACAGCGAGCCAAGCATTTGAGGCGACATCCCGCGCAAGGTGTCGGGAACGGCCAATCTCCAGCGCGGTTTTTAGAAGCGAGGAGCGTGTCAGATGGCCAACGGCTGGGCACCAGACGGTGCCGTTCAGGATCAGATCGAAGACAGTCTGAAGGATGCGGTCCTGCGGGCAAGAGCCGGCATGCCGCAGGGAGAAGGCTTGGCCGAATGCGAAGACTGCGGTGAGGACATTCCTTTGCAGCGCCGACGCGCGTTGCCAGGAGCCCGTACATGTGTTGCCTGCCAATCGATCCGTGACAAACGGTCCGTGCCGTCAGCCCTGAACCGGCGCGGGAGCAAGGATAGCCAACTGCGATAAAGAGGATCAAAGGTCTCGCCGAGACGTTTGGCAAAAAGTCCAGGCGGAGAGCGCGATGAATTGGCCGGAGCAATTGATCATCGTGCGCCACGGGCAAAGCGCGGGAAATGTGGCGCGAGATGTAGCGCACGAGGCGTTAGCAGACCGCATTGCCCTTACCAACAGAGATGCCGATGTCCCGCTGAGCGATCTTGGGCGCGAACAGGCTCATGCGCTGGGCCTGTGGTTTTCCGAGACTGCGCACGATCAGCAGCCGGAGATTTTGTTATCATCCCCCTACGTTCGCGCGTTGCAGACGGCGGAGGTTTTCCGTGGCGCGGGCGGAACGTCAGAGCAGGTTCCCATTTGCTTTGACGAGCGGCTGCGGGAGAAGGAGTTCGGGATTCTCGACGGCCTCACCACGCCAGGTGTCGCCAACGTCTTCCCCGAGCAGGCTGAGTTTCGCCGCTTGCTCGGAAAGTTTTACCACCGCCCCCCCGGCGGTGAGAGCTGGTGCGATGTCATTCTCAGGCTGCGCTCGGTCCTGGATACAATCTCGCTGCACTATCGCGGCAAACGGGTGATGATCTTCACGCACCAAGTGGTGGTCCTGTGCATGCGCTACATCATCGAAACGCTCGACGAGGCGGCGATTCTGGCAATCGATCGCGAGGGCGACGTCGCCAATTGCGCGATCACCGAATATAAATTCGATCCCGCCGCGGCGCTTGACGGAAAGCTTGTGCTGGCGCGCTACAACGTCACAGCGCCGATGAAGCAGCAGGCTACACCGGTCACCAGTGCGCCTGACGCCATCGCCGGACGCCGTGGGTGATGGAACAGCTCGACCGTGCCTGGCTCCAGCGCAACCCGCTCCCGCCATTGGCTGAAGGCGGCGACAAGAATGCACGCGGGCGTGTTTTGGTCGTCGGAGGGGCAGAATTTGTCCCGGGTGCGCTGAGGTTGACAGGCGAGGCGGCCTTGCGCGCCGGCGCCGGTAAACTGCAAATGGCGACGGTCCGCGCGGCGGCGATGTCTCTGGCGGTGCTGGTGCCCGAAGCGGCCATGATCGCGCTACCGGCAGATGAGGACGGAGAGATTGCGGTCGAGGCGGTCGAGCTGTTGGCCGACCGGCTTGAGCATTGCGACACACTCGTGCTTGGACCAGGCATGTCGGCAAGTGAGCGGACCGAACGTCTGGTCGCTGCCATGCTTCGCGGCGCGACGGCAGGTCAGGCAATCGTTCTCGATGCGGCAGCGCTTACGTCAACCGGCAATCTCGCAGAACTCGTCGCTGGTCACGAAGGCCGGGTGATTATGACCCCTCATTACGGCGAGATGAGCTATCTCACCGGTCTTCCGGCCGATAAGATCGCTAGCGATCCCGCTGCAGCGGCAGCGCAAGTGGCGCGGGATTTCAACGCGTTAGTAGTCTTAAAAGGCGTGCGGACGGTGATTGCCTCACCGACGCACGGCACGCTGCTTTTCAAAGGCGGAAGCAAAGGTCTCGCAACCGGCGGGTCAGGCGACGTGCTGGCCGGGATCATCGGCGGCATAGCCGCGCGGGACACGGACCCGTTGACCGCCGCCGGATGGGGCGTGTTCGTGCACGGCGCGGCAGGGGAGCGCGCTGCGAAGGAGATTGCCGAAATCGGCTTTCTCGCTCGTGATCTCCTGCAGCTTATCCCGCCGATAATCGCCGAGTCAGGCAGTTAAGCTCGGTTCGATCTCGCCGCCCGGCCGGCGAAGTTTTTCCAACTCCGCCTCGGTCAGGCCCTCGATGCCGGCCACCTCGTCCCGCGCACCTGACATCGATAAAATCAGCTCGTCGATTTTGATATGCAAAGCGCGCTCACTGCGGCGCTGCTGGTTGAGCACCATCTGTGTCAGGGTGATTGCAAGCACCGACAGGATCAGGGTCAGCGAATTTTCGCCCTGCTCTCCTCCCACCACAAACCAGAGCAGGCAGAAAACCGCGACCGCGAGGATTGCGGCGGGATGTCCGGCGAAGTTCGCGCCGATGTCGGAGATCGCACAACCGAATTCATAAAACCGTTTTCGCATCGGTCGGAAGGCGTCCGGTTCAGTTGAAGGCGGTACTGACCGAGGGGCCCCACAGAACGTCGCGGTAGCGCTCGAAACAGCGAACGCCACATACCAGCCGCATGAGCGCGCCTTCCGCCATCGCGGTCGCCCGGCGGGAATCTTCCTGCACTAGTGGGAAAAGCGCTTCCCGGTTCCACGCTTCGCTGTGCTTGACGTCGAGCACGGCATGGAGATCGAAATAGTGCCGCTCCTTGCCGCTCAGGCCGATCCGGCGGAGGCCCTTGGCAACCAGCGCAGAACGCCCGGGGGCAGTCAGTTCGATCACGCCCAGCGCGCCGACGGAATGCCATGCGTAGCGGCGAGCCGTGGCCATTGCGGTCATTGCGTTTGCCAGGGCCAGGCTCTCGCCGACTGTGTTGTCGATCGAGGGGGACACATTCAGCGCCTCGGCCAGTAGGTCGAGCATAGGCCCGTGCATACCCTTGCGGTTTCCGCGGCCCATTTCGTCCCAGTAATTGCGTGCGAGTTCCAGCTTGGGAAGCGTCGGCAGCTTCACCTGGGTCAGCGCGACCAGGTCTTCGAACCCCGCTTCGCCAGCAGCCTCCTGTTCGAAGAACCAGCGCAACTCTTCTTTCGACGCTTCCTCGGCCAGCCACGGGAACAGCGCATCGCCCTGTCCGGGGCCGGTTTGGATCAGATTTTCGAACCAGGCGACAAAGCCTTCCGGGTCGGTCGGGGCTTGCGCAGCTTCATCGGCGACTTGCAGGCGCAATTCTTCAAGGAACTCTCCTTCGAGCTCCAGCATGTGATGGTCGCTGTCGAGGACGGTGCGCCAGTCGCCGGTAGGGAATTGCGGCGCCATGCGCTGGTGGTTCCACCGCGCAAGATTGCGCTGGAAGCTCTCGGTGAACATGCCCCACGGCGCCGAACCGCGTGCAGGCTGGGGATCGGCGATTGCCGCGGTTTCGACGCGAGCGTCGTCTTCGCCGGGTCGGCGTTCTGCGTACATGGTGTCTCTCCAAGGACTAAGTGGATATCGGGCTTGGAGGCCCGGATGTGGGCTAAACGCCCGACCGCCAAAATCGGTTATCCGGTTTCCGCTCAATTGACCCAAAATCGTATTGACCGAGGTTAAACCCACCGGTCAGACGTGCATCCAATAACTTTGAGACGGCCTGAAAAAGCGGGTTTTGCGGGCTTTTCCCGTCCGAAAAGCCAGCCAGCGCTCCGGGGGAACCGAGCCTGCATCGGGCCGTAGTCAGGGCTCGAAGGCCGGGCTTGGAGTGCCACGATGAATGAGAGAGACGGGATTGAGGAAGGGGTGCGCGATTCCTCATTTCGGATCCTCGAAACCAGAGCCTACCGCGCCGCCAGCCTCTACGGCAGGCTGCCGATGGTCCGGATCCGGGTAGATCTGGGGCCGCTTGAAGCCTGGCCGAGCAATCGTATTCCAGGCTTCAACGATGCACTGCTGGCCTTATTGCCGGGACTTCGCTCACATGGCTGCAGCTGCCCCGAAGAGGGCGGCTTCCCGCATCGGCTGGAAGAGGGGACGTGGCTCGGCCATGTGATCGAACACGTCGCGCTCGAACTGCAGACAAAGGCCGGCAGCCCGGTCTCGCGGGGCAAGACCCGGTCGGTTCAGGGCCAGCCGGGCGTCTATGACATTCTCTACCGTTACCGCGACGAACAACTCGCGCTGGCTGCCGGAAGCGCAGCGGTGCGTCTGGTGCTTTCGCTCCTTCCCAAAGACCTTCGTGCCATCGACGGGGATCATCTCCTGACAGTGCCGGCAGCGGAAAATCCGCAGGACGTCGAGGCGGTCATTTCCGCGCTTGAAGCCGTCCTTGCGCGCAGCGCGCTTGGCCCCACCACTGCCGCGCTGGTGGAAGCGGCGCTGCGCCGCTCGATCCCGGTCACCCGCTTCGCCAGCCATATCCAGCTCGGTTACGGCAGCTTTCAGAAACGGATCAGCGCCAGCATTACCGGTGATACTTCGCATCTCGGAGTGATCTTCGCCGGGGACAAGAACCGCGCCAAGGCCCTGCTGCAGGAACGCGGATTGCCGGTACCGCTGGGCCGCCCCGTCAGAACCGCCGAAGAAGCGCTGGCTGCTGCCCGAGCGCTGGGAACGCCGGTGGTGATCAAGCCACTCGACGGCAATCACGGCCGCGGTGTGAGTACCGACCTCGTAACCGAGGAGCAAATCCGCGCCGCCTTCGCACGCGCCGCCGAAGTGAAGCCGGGTGTGATCGTCGAACAGCACCTGCCCGGCAACGATCACCGGATCCTGGTCGTGGGCGGCAAAGTGGTAGCCGTTGCCGAACGCGTGCCAGCCAATGTCCAGGGCGACGGGATACACACGGTCTCGGAGCTCATAGAAATCCAGAACCGCGATCCGCGCCGGGGCGACGGGCACGAGAATGTGCTGACCAAGATCAAGCTCGACGATGGCCTTGAGGATATGCTCGCCCGCCAGGGAAAGACCCTCGCAAGCATCCCGCGTGCAGAGGAAACCATCCTGCTGCGCGGGACCGCGAACCTTTCCAGCGGCGGGACCGCTGTCGACCGCACGGAGCAGATCCATCCGGACAACCGCCTGGTCGCGGAGATCGCCGCCGGCGCGATCGGCCTCGATATAGCGGGCGTCGATTTCGTTTCGCCGGACATCAGCAAGTCGGTGCGTGAGACCGGCGGCGGTATCGTGGAAATCAATGCCGCGCCGGGCTTCCGTATGCATCTCGCCCCATCCGAAGGAATCCCGCGCGACGTCGCCGCTCCGGTGATCGACATGCTGTTCCCGCGTGGAACGACCAGCCGCATCCCGATCGTTGCGATTACCGGCACCAACGGTAAATCGACCACGATCCGGATGGTCGCCTCGATCCTGCGCGAAACCGGAAAAAGGGTCGGCCGCACCGATACCAGCGGGGTGTTCATCGACGACATGCTACTCAAGCCGGGCGATGCGAGTGGCCCGCGCAGTGCGGCGATGCTGCTCGGCAATCCGGCGGTGGACGCGGCGGTGCTCGAAACCGCGCGGGGCGGCATTTTGCGCGAAGGGCTCGGGTTCGATACCTGCTCGGTCGGTGCGGTGCTCAATGTCACCGAAGACCACCTCGGGCTCAAGGGCGTCGACACGCTCGAGCAATTGGCGGCGCTGAAATCGGTGGTGCTCAAGGGCGTTGCCCGCCGCGGCGCTACCGTGCTCAATTTCGACGATCGCTATACCCGCCGCATGGCGCGCCGGGCGCGCAGCAAAGTCGTCTGGTTCAGCGTCAATACGCCTGCCACTCATCCGTTGCTCGCCGAACATCTGGCTTCGGGCGGCACGGCGGTGCTGCGCGAGAAGACGGCGGCGGGCGATCAACTTGTCATCCGACGCGGCGTGCACAGCACGCCAGTCATGCTCGCGGCCGATATTCCCGGAACTGCCGGCGGGGCGGCCTTGTTCAACGTCGCCAATGCGCTGGCGGCGATCGCAATCGCCTCCGCTCTCGATATTGAGGTGGAGGTCATCGCGAAGGCGCTGCGTCGGTTCACTTCGAGCTTCGAAGACAATCCTGGCCGCTTCAACCTGATCGACGATCACCCGTTTCGCGTGGTCATCGATTATGCCCACAATCCCGCAAGCCTGAAGGCGCTCGGCGAAAGCCTGGAAGGCCTTCGGTCAAAAAACGGGCGGACGATCGGGATGGTAAGCATTCCCGGCGACCGGCGCGAGCAGGACATCGTCGAAATCGGCCGCCTCGCTGCGACGATCTTCGATCGCATCGTTTTCCGCGAAGGCCCGGACGGCCGGACACGCCCGCGCGGTGAGGTTCTCAAGCTTCTCGAACAGGGCGCGCGCGGGGCCGGTGGGGAAGGGAGATTTGATTCCATCATGGAAGAAGCGGACGCGGTCGATCACTGCCTTGCGCTCGCGCGGCCTGGCGATCTGGTTGTCCTATTCCCCACGCTGGTGGAAGCGGTGTTCCGGCAAGTGAAGGCCTATGTTCCGGCCGAGACGGGCACCTATGCCGCCGCATAACGAACGCTGGTCCGTTATCGTCCATGGCGGCGCAAGGACGATACCCGAAGCCGAGCGGCCGGCGTGCGAAGACGCATGCCTGAAGGCGGTGACCGCCGCCGCCGCGATCCTTTCCAAAAGGGGCTCTGCACTCGATGCTGCCGAAGCGGCCACCCGCATGCTTGAGGATGCGCCCAATCTCAATGCAGGCCGGGGTTCCGTCCGCAACGCGGCGGGCGACATCGAGATGGACGCCGCGATCATGGACGGCGAAACGCTCGCAATCGGCGGCGTCGGCGCCTTGCGCGACATTCGCCATCCGATCGCGGTCGCGCGGGCGCTTCTGCCGCTGCGGCCGATCTTGCTGGTCGGCGAAGGAGCAGCAGCCTTCGCGTCCCGGATTCGTGCGGAGCGCGCCTTGCCGTTTGTTTCCGATCCGGCTCTGGAAGCCAGCGCCGGCGGCGACACTGTCGGCTGCGTGGCGATCGATATGCAGGGCCATGTCGCCGCGGCCGGTTCCACCGGCGGGATCGCGGGCAAGTTGGTTGGCCGGGTCGGCGATACGCCGATCCCCGGCTGCGGGCTCTACGCGGACGACGAGCTCGGTGCAGTAGCGCTTTCGGGCGACGGTGAAAGCATCGCCCGCGCGCTGCTGGCCTCCCATACGCTTGCCGGCCTCAGGGCATTGGCACCCAGCGCCGCCGCCAAAGCGGCAATCCGCAGACTTGCCCGCGTCGGCGGAGAGGCGGGAGCGATCCTTATCGATCACAACGGCCGCATGGGGATCGCGCACAGTTCGGAACAATTTTCCGTCGCCGTCGCGTCCAGTGGGATGGCGCACCCGCGCGCCGCATCGAATGCCAGCGAACTCGAGGAGTGGATAGATTGAGCGGACCCCTGATCATTATTGGCGGACATGAGGACAAAGAGGGCGAGCGCATCATCCTGCGGGCAATCGCCGAGGCCGTAGGTGGCGGCAAGCTGGTGATCGCGACTGTCGCAAGCCACGAACCCGAGGGCTATTTCGACACCTACCAGAAAGCGTTCGCCCCGCTCGGCCTCACCGACCTGGTCGAGCTTTACGTTGCCGACCGGATGGAGAGCTATAGCGAGGAAACGCTTGCCCCGCTTGCCGGCGCATGCGGCATTTTCTTCACCGGCGGCGACCAGCTGCGCATTTCGAGCCAGATCGGCGACACGCCTATTGAGCGCATGGTCCGGGATATCCACGCGCGCGGCGGCGTGGTCGCGGGCACCTCGGCAGGTGCGGCCTTCATGAGTGAGATCATGCTCACCAAAGGTGCCAGCGGGGAAACCCATCGCATCGGCGACCTCCGCATGGCGCCCGGCCTCGGCCTCGTTCCCGATGCGATTATCGACCAGCATTTCGCCGAACGGGGCCGCATCGGACGGTTGCTCGGTGCGGTTGCGCAGAATCCGCGCGTGGTTGGCATCGGTATCGATGAGGACACCGCAGTGGTCATGCGAGACGACAGCTTCACGGTGATCGGCGCCGGCGGGGTTTATGTCGCCGACGGGCAGAATGTCACCCATTCGAATATTTCCGAAGCCAAGCCAGACCGCGCGCTCTCGATGCATGGCGTCCTGCTCCACGTCTTGAGCGCCGGCGATACCTTTGAAATGTCTACCCGCACGCCGGGCTTTGGAGACAACGAACCGTGACCGAAACCGTGATCGAGCCCGGGACTTTCGCCGCGACCGCGCGCGAAGCGGAAGCTTTGGGGCAGTTGCTGCGCTATCTGAAACGCGTCGGCTACCGCTTCGTAACGCCGACCCCCGCCAGCCACGAGCGGGTGCTGGGGCGGCACCCCCGGCGGCCCGGGCTGACGCGTGAAGATGTGCTTGGCTGGAGCCGGCCCTTTGTGGTCGGGACCGTCGATCCGGAGCTGGAGCGCATCCTGGCCGAGGCCAATGTGCTCATTGCCGAGGGTACGCGCTGCCGTGCTCGCATCCGGGTTTCGACCGTGCAGGGCCATCTTTTCATCCATTCGGCTTTCCCGACCACCGCAGAGGACTCGGTCTTCCTCGGCCCCGACAGCTACCGCTTCACGGATATGATCCGCCGCGAATTGCAGGGCAAACCGCTCTCGGACGGAAGCGTCATTTTGGATATCGGCACCGGCGCCGGGGTTGGCGCGGTAACTGCCGCTCATTTTAGCAGGAATGCCACCGTCGTGGCGACCGACCTCAATCCCCAGGCGCTGGCCCTTGCGGCGATCAATGCACAGCAGGCGGGGCACCCGCTGCAGGCGCGCGAAGGGCGCGATCTCGCCGGCTATGCCGACGGCATCGACCTCGGGCTCGCCAACCCGCCCTATATTATCGATCCGGCTGGACGCACCTACCGCGACGGTGGCGGGATGCACGGCGCCGAGGTTTCGATCGCGATGACGCGGGCGGGGCTGGCAGCGCTCAACCCCGGCGGGCGATTTATGCTCTACACCGGCAGTGCGATCGTCGATGGCCGCGATGCGCTTCGGGCGCAGCTTCACGCGATGGCTGCCGAAGGGCGCTTTGGCTTGCGCTACGAGGAACTCGATCCCGACGTTTTCGGCGAGGAACTTACTACCCCGGGTTACGAGGATGTCGACCGAATCGCCGTGGTGGCGGCGATCTTCGAGCGCGAAGCGTGAACCAACGATGATTGGCGCTCACTTGGCGGCGCGCCGAGGCCATCAAGTGGTTTTGAGTGGTCGCGGCAAACGACGAAACAGACCACGCTTGGTGGTGGCCTCAAACATCTCTGACGGACTTTCCGGATCGAGCACTTCGTTATTCGCCAGCCATTCTTCGACGCTGGACAGCTCCGGCGCTTCGTAGGGGCGCAGCGAACGGCCGGCGCCGCGCAAGGCCTCGATCGCCGCAATCAGCGATCCCTGTTTTGCGATCTGGTTGGAAACCTTCCGCGCTGTGACGCCGAGATGCTCGGCGATCAGGCCGTCGCGGATTGCGCTGACGGCGCCTGCGCCATCCTTGCCGGGATCGATCGCAACATCGCATTCGGTGTCGAGGCCCATCGAGCGGTTGTTCATGTTGCCCGAGCCGATCCGCAGTGTCCGGCCGTCGACGATCATGATCTTCGCATGGACATAGATCGGTTCGCCCTTGGCCGTGAACGGATGATACATCCGCAGCCGATCATGCGGGTCGCGCTGCTTGAGCGCGGTGAACAGGCGGGCGCGGGCAGTGTCCATAGCGACCGGTTCCAGCCAGCCCTGCGCGGTCAGCGGGTTGATGATGACGATTTCGGGACCGCGTTTTTTCGCCAGGCTCGCAGCGATAGACTCTGCAATCTTGCGCGAGGCAAAATACTGGCTTTCGGCGTAGATGCTCGCCTTGGCCATCGCGATCTGGCTGACGAACAAAGCTTCGATTTCGCGGATTTCGGGGCACTCGGGCATCTCCGGCCGCGTGCGCGCAATCCCCACTTCGACGTCGCGGAAATCCGGCTTTAGTCCGGCGGGCCAACAATCGGCGATGGGCGAGACCGGCTCGATCGGCTTGCCTCCCGCGCGCTCCCACCGCTCTCGGGCAAGTTCGCCCAACGCCGCGGCGATCGGCCCCTGGAGCGCGGTCGTCGCATCGTGCCAAGGTCCATAGTGATTGCCGTGAGGGGTTACACGCCGGGGCTGGTTGTCTTTATGCTCGCGCGTGTCCCAGCGCTCGCTGGTCATGTCGATGCCGCCGCAAAAGGCGAGGCAGTCGTCGATCACCACGATCTTTTGGTGATGCGAGCCGCCGGTCGGGTGAAAGCTGTCGAGCCGCAAGTGAATGCGCGGGTGCTTCATCCAGCGCAGGAAGGTGGCAATATTGGTCCCGCGCAGTAAGGTCTTGAGTGCGCCCACGTCCCAGCGCAGCAGGTAAACTTCGAGCTCGGGATTGCGCTCGACCAGCCAGTGGATGAAGTCGCCGACCCGGGCAGGCTCGCCCTCGAGCCGGCCGCCGTTCACGAGCTCGATCCGCGCATCGAAGTCCCAACCGATCAGCATGATCCGCTGTTTGGCCTTGAGCATCGCCAGGCGTGCGTTGTCGAAATAGGCGTCGGCATCGACGATGACGCTCATCCGCGCCGCCTCTGCAACCTTCCAGAATGCTTTTGGATCGAGCCCCATCATGCGCCTTTCCGGCTCGCTCTAGGGACGGTGGCGTGCCTTGGCCAGCAACCTACGATCGCAATCGCGAGCATATTGAAAGGATCTCGATCTGACGATGCCTCTATTGAGAGGGTCGCTTCCCTTTCCGCCTTAGCCGACGTGCATTGGAAACCACCTTTCGATGAACTGGCGCCACGGTGGAGGCGCCAAGTCGTGCTGCTCCCTCCATCGATTTCACTCCCAAAGCCGTCATACGATCACCAATCTCTGTGAGCTCTCCGATGGTGGGTGGCCGCCCGCGCATCGCCATTACGCCGAAATGCTGCATCTCCGCGGCCCACGCCGATTGTGCCGCCCACCACGCGCTTACGCCGGCCGAACCTGCGCGCGAAAACGCTTCGACCTTTTCGGGCACCATGCGCGCGAGTTCGCGGTGGTCCGCGGTCATCGGGGAACGCATCGCGGAATCGATCAAACCCGTTCGGGCGTGCACGACTTCGCCCGCCGCGCCCATCGTTTCGGCGACCCGCAGCCCAGTCTGAGCAATCGACCAGCCGGCCGTCATAATTCTACTCCAGGCGTTGAAAGCGTCAAACATCGCGGTTGCCACTCTTCTCGGCGATCTGAAGCTCGGCGGCTTCGGCCGCCGCGATTAGGCTTTCACCTGTGCCGTTTGCCGCCGCGACAGTCATGGTCAGCGCAAGACCGCTCGGGCCATCGAGGATTACAAGGCCGTCCTCGGCGCTGGCGACGCCGGGTTCGGTCTCCGGCTGGGGCACGAGGGGGGTATCGGTCATGGCAGGACTTTCAAAGGGAGGACGCTGGGGCAGGCGGATTGTCGCCGATGTAGAGATAGGCAGGATCGAATTGCGCGCGAGCGGCGAGCCGCTGCGGGTCAAGGATTTCGACCAGCGAGGAGCGGAACACGCACAAACCTTCCTCGCGCAGTTGCCGCATCACCCGGTTCACATGCACGTTGGTCAGCCCGCAAATCTCGGCGAGGTCTAGCTGGGTGATGCCGAGCGCGAAGCGCCGGCCGTCACTTAGCCCTGCCGACACCAGGCGGGCGTTTGTCTCACATAGAAAGTGTGCGACCCGACCTAGGGCGTCAAGCCGCCCGAGCCGGAACAGCCAGGCGCGGTGAATTGACGCGTCGATCAGGGTAGCGAACCACAACTTGCGTTCGAGCTGTGGGTTTCCGGCGAATATCTCGTTCAACCGCGCGTGCGGGACAATCGCGACAGTGGCTGCGGTGATCGTCGCGACATCGTGGTCAAGCACTTTCAGCGGATAGGCGTGGAGGTCGACGAAATCGCCCGGAACATGCACGGCGACCAATTGGCGCAGGCCGTTGCGATCATCGATATAGCGCGACATGAAACCTTCGAGCAGCAGCATGCTCTGGTTGAGTTCGTCGCCAGCATGCACGACGATCTTGCGCGGCGGAAAATTTCGGACCTCGAAAATCGCGGCCTCAAGTCGTGCGCGTTCGTCTTCCGTGAGGCTGACGCCGCGTTTGTCTCTCAAGAACCGTTCGGTGAACATGCAGGGAAATAGCCTCCGGGTAGCGCATCGTTTGCCCCGGTCTAACGGGCGAAGGGCCTGCAAGTTGCCCGCGACAGGCCGCAATCGTCCTGACGCATGTTAATTTTCGAAGCCGCGGTGCAACTTCGGCTCTCCCCCGGGGTTTCCAACTTGCATTCCAGCCGAGGCGTTCTGGCTGTGTGTCCGGAACGATCCGGCGCCCTTCTCGCCTCGGCATCCAACCAGCGAGGATTTCATTTTGGCCAACCGCAAACCCACCCCCGCACGTAAAGTCACCCCGGCCGATCTCGCTGGAGCCGATATCTGCGGGGAATCGAGGCAAAAGGCATCGCCGGTTCCGGCCGATGCCGTGATCGAACCGGTCTATGGCGAGAAGCAGGGCAAAGGCGGCGAAACCCACCAGCGCGCGGGTGGCGAAGTCGCGACGCTGACCACCCAGCACGGCATTCCGGTCGCCGACGACCAGAACAGCCTGAAGCAGGGCGCACGCGGGCCTACGCTGCTCGAAGACGCTCATTTCCGTGAGAAGATCTTCCACTTCGATCACGAGCGCACTCCCGAGCGCGTCGTCCATGCCCGCGGCTATGCGGCGCACGGCTTCTTCGAACTGACCGACAGCCTTGCCGACGTAAGCCGCGCCGACGTTTTCCAGCGGGTCGGCGAGCGCACGCCTGCCTTCGTCCGCTTCTCGACCGTAGCCGGCAACAAGGGCTCGTTCGATCTCGCCCGCGACGTGCGCGGCTTCGCGGTCAAGATGTACACTCAGGAAGGCAACTGGGACCTGGTGGGCAACAACATCCCGGTGTTCTTCATCCAGGACGCGATCAAGTTCCCCGACCTGGTCCATTCGGTGAAGCCCGCGCCCGACCGTGAATTTCCCCAGGCGGCCTCTGCGCATGACAATTTCTGGGACTTCATCAGCCTGACGCCGGAAAGCTTCCACATGATCATGTGGACCATGTCGGACCGCGCGATCCCGCGCTCGTTCCGCACGATGGAAGGCTTTGGCGTCCACACATTCCGGCTGGTCAACGGTAAGGGCAAGTCGACCTTCGTGAAATTTCACTGGAAGCCCAAGCAAGGGCTTCAGTCAGTGGTGTGGAACGAAGCAGTCAAGATCAATGGTGCCGATCCCGACTTCCATCGCCGCGACCTGTGGGATGCAATCAATGGCGGCGACTTCCCTGAGTGGGAATTGGGTGTGCAGCTGTTCGACGATGCTTTCGCCGACAGGTTCGAGTTCGACGTGCTCGATCCCACCAAGCTGATCCCAGAAGAACTCGTCCCTGTGCGGGTGATCGGCCGGCTGGTGCTGGACCGCGTGGTCGACAATTTCTTCGCCGAGACCGAGCAGGTCGCCTTCATGACCCACAACGTGCCGCCGGGGATCGACTTCTCCAACGATCCGTTGCTGCAGGGCCGCAACTTCTCGTATCTCGATACCCAGATAAAGCGGCTGGGCGGCCCCAACTTCACCCATATTCCGATCAATGCACCCAAATGCCCGATGGCTCACTTCCAGCAGGATGGGCACATGGCGATGCGCAATCCGGTTGGCCGGGCGAACTACGAACCCAATAGCTGGGGTCCTTCGCAAGGCGGTCCGCGTGAAGACCCGGTGCATGGCTTTACCAGCTTTGCCGAGGCCGCGGATGGAACCAAGCAGCGAGTGCGCTCGGAAAGCTTTGCCGACCATTACAGCCAGGCACGGCAGTTCTTCATCAGCCAGACGCCGATCGAGCAGAAGCACATCGGCGATGCGCTGGTGTTTGAACTGTCCAAAGTCGAACGTGTCGATATCCGTTCGCGCGTCGTCTCGCATTTGCGCAACATCGATGGCGTGCTGGCGGCGACCGTTGCCGATGGACTCGGCTTACCGTTGCCGAAGGTAGCCCCTGCAGCGAGCAAGCCGAAAATGGATCTTCCGGCATCCGACGCGCTCAGCATCGTCAAGAACGGACCAGACAGCTTCAAGGGCCGCAAGCTTGGAATCCTGCTGACTGACGGGGCCGACCCGGCGATCTTCAAGGCGCTGCTCAAGGCTGTCGAAGCCGAAGGAGCGGTCTACGAGGTGGTCGCCCCGAAGATTGCGGGCGCAACGCTGTCGGATGGAACCAAGGTCGCGGCCAAACACAAGATCGACGGCGGCCCCTCGGTTTTGTTCGATGCTGTGGCGGTGCTTGCCTCGGCCGAGGGCGCGGCATTGCTTGCCAAGGACGCGGCAGCGAAGGACTTCGTCTCGGATGCCTTCGCGCACTGCAAGTTCATCGCGATCGGAGCGCAGGCAAAGCCGATCTTCGAAGCTGCCGGTATTGCGGACGATCTCGACGAAGCCTGTCTGCCGCTGGCCAAACCGGCGGATGCGCAGGCCTTCGTCGCGGCGGCGCGCGCGCTGCGCCATTGGCCTCGTGAAATGAAAGTGGACCTCGACGCCCAGCCTCAGCCGAAAGCCTAACGTCGAAGCGGGGTTTTCTCGGCCAGGTCGTTCCGGATCGTGGTCGCGGCAACCCCGCCTTCGCCCATCGCGTGGCTGATCTGGTCGAGGCCTTTGACCACGTCGCCGGCCGCGTAGAGACCCGGCACATTGGTGCGCTGATGCGCGTCGACCGTCAGGCAGCCGTCGTCCGTGCGATCGGCACCGACCTGACCCGCCAGTTCCGAACGGATCTCCGAACCGAGCGCCGGGTACAGGCTGTCGAACGCCTGTGCCCCGCCATCCATTCCAAGGACGATCTTGTGATCGATCAGGCGGATCGTCCGGCAAGGGCCGGCGATTGCAATTCCCGCTTCTCCCAACAACGCATGCTGCTCGGCCGAGAGGTCGTGTGCGTCAGGCGCAACCAGTGTGACATCTGCAGTATAGCTGCGCAGGAAGATCGCCTCCTTACACCCGCGCTCCCCGGTCCCGAGCACCGCCACGCTCTGATCGGTCACCTCGTAACCGTCGCAGATCGGGCAATAGCGCAAACGGCCATCGGCCAGCGCGCGGTCGTGGATTTCTTCGTCCATCATCGGCGGGGGTCGGTTGACCACCCCGGTAGCAATCAGGACGGTGCGGGCGTGCAAGGGGCCGTCATCGGTAAAAGCTGAAAACCCATCCTTCATTTGCTCCAGTTTTTCGACCCTGCTCTCCACTAGCTCGGCTCCGCTCTTCACCGCGTGGCGGCGCATCCGTGTGAGCAAATTGGGACCGGAAATTCCATCCGGGAATCCCGCATGGTTGCGGGTCAGCGGGATCAGGCCCGCGCGGCTGTTGCCGGCATCGATCACGATCGCCGAGAGATGGAAGCGCGCCAGATAGACCGCCGCGGTCAGGCCCGCCGGCCCCCCGCCGATAATCGCGCAGTCCCATATTTTTCCTGCCATGCTGGGCGAAACCTTTCCCGAAGCGTTGAGTGTGTATCCGGCTCACGATGTGAACGCCCGGATCCAAGGAAGGGGCTCCATCGTCACCGATTCATCCGACTCTTCGCTTTATCGGGACTTGTGTTCGCAGCTGGAAAACGTCCGCCTGCACGGTTCGTCCGGCTACGACCGGCTGCGCGAGGAGCTGATCTGGAATGCGCGAGTGTGGGATGCGCGCTCCCCCGATTGCATCGTCAGGCCTAAATCGGCGGAGGAAGTCGCGACCGTCGTGAGGCTGGCGGGCGAGAGCGATACGAAAGTGGCGCTGCGCGGCAGCGGCCATAATTACCAGGGCGCCGCGCTGCGTGATGGCGGGATCATGCTCGACCTCGGCGGGCTCGATCATATCGAGATCGATGCCGATGCCCACAGGGCCTGGATCGGCGCCGGGGTTACCGGCGGGCGGCTGATCGAGGAGCTTTCAAGTCGCGGCCTCGGATTTCCGATCGGTCACTGCTCGGATGTTGCTGCCAGTGGATACGTTTTGAGCGGCGGGTTCGGCTGGAATTATGGCGCGTGGGGACCGGCCTGCGTGAATGTTGCGGCGATAGAAATGGTCCTGGCCAATGGAGAGAAGATCACGGCTGACACGCATCGCCACGCCGACTTGTTCTGGGCGGCGCGGGGTGCGGGCTGTGCGTTTTTCGCAGCTGTCACAGGCTACGAGCTAATCTTGCATCCGCTACCGCTAAAGACCTTCGCAATCGATGCGGTGTTCGAGGCGTCGGCTGCTTCCAAGATTGCGTTATGGCTCAACCTCGCCGGACTCGCGGCGCATGAAACAGTCGAGATAATTTGCTTGGTCGGCCCGGATCACGATGGAAGGCCGAGCATCACAGTAAGGGCGATCGCAAACGGCCCCAATCTTGCTGCTGCTCGCGCCAAATTGGGACCGCTCCTGACCCCACCTGCGGACGCAGTCTTACTCGCCACAGTGAAACGCGAAGAGGTCCTCTTCAACGAGCTGACGAAATTCTCAGCGATGCCGAAGGGGAAACGTGTCGCAGCCGACCAGTGTTGGAGCGACGCACCGCTCGGTGATCTGCTTGAAGCGGTGGCTCATCTCGCCGGCGTCCCGCAGGCCACTTCGGCAATCTCGCTCACGGGATTGGGAGGAGGGGCCCGGACCCCATTCATGTCAGGTGATCGCGAACACGCACTTTCCGTAGGTGGCACGCGGTCCGCTGGAATTTATGCCTTATGGGATGGTGCGGAGCATGATCGGCTTCATCTCGATTGGGTGGCTTCAGCCAGCGCGGCTTTGGCGGGTCTGCGTAACGGGCGGTATGTGGCAGAGGCCGACTTGACCCTCGGCCCCGACCGCCTGGCCGAGTGTTTCACGCCAGATGCGCTGTCTCGGCTTCGGGAACTGCGAGGTCGCTACGACCCCGACGACCTGTTTTTTACGTGCCTTGATGTCTAAGAGCTAACCTTCCCATTTCTGAATAGCGTGATTGTATTGGCCGCGCGCGCGTTCGGAGTCACGCGCGAGCGAGGCGATTTCGCGCGCCTGCCGCTGCTCAAGTTTTCCGCGCTCGCTGCGCAGTTCGGCTTCCCGCCTGGCGAGTTCCTTCCGCTCGCTGTCATGACGTTGCTGGGCAGATTTGAGTGCCCGCTCTGCTTCGCGAAGCGGTGCACGGTCGGGACGAGGCTTTGGCTTTTTCGTGCGGTCCGGTGGCGAGGCCTTCTTGGCGGCCGCAACTGCGGGCGGCGTTGAGGGCGGTTCGTTGCGCGGCTTCGATCGCGCCTTTGGCAAGGAAGCGATTTGTTCTGCGGCCGTGCCCCGTAGCCGGCGTATGATTTCGCCCGGCTTTTCAAGCGGCTCCCGCATGAGTTCGGGATCTTCGACCTGCTCGGCAATACCGCGAGCGAACAAGTCATGGTCGCTGCCCCACGCGTTGAGTGCTGCCTTCATGCTCGGAGCGGCTACATATACGTCGTGAAAGCCAATCGGAGCGCGATACACCTTAAGCTTTTTGGAAGCGGGCATGGCCTGGCTGCCGCTGCGTTAGTTCGGAAGCCTGTCCGCGTCTTCGCTTTCAGGGCGATAGGGCGTCTTCCGGGCGCTTAGATGATCGCTGTCGCCAAGGTTGGTTTTTTGCTTGAGATCAGTTGGAGAGCGTCCCGCATCTCCCGCGCCTTCCTGACCCGTGGTGCCCGGTTCTTCGCGTTCCCGGCGCTTGTTTTCATCGATCGGCGTATCGGTCGGATTAGCGGGCATGGGGCTCTCCTTTGAAAGCACGTCTGTTGAATCTGAGACTGTCGTGGCGGCCATTGTATCCCGCCCGCGGAACTTCGGCCTACTGCCTACCGTTTCCCAGCCGATGAAAATCGCGACTTACAATGTCAATGGCATCAATGGCCGCCTTCCGGTGCTACTGCGGTGGCTGGAGCTGGCGGAGCCAGATGTTGTCTGCCTTCAAGAGCTGAAAGCGCCGCAGGAGAAGTTCCCCCTCAAACCCATTCGCGACGTTGGTTACGAAGCGGTGTGGCACGGACAAAGCCGATGGAACGGTGTAGCGCTCCTAAGCCGGGTCGGCGAAATCCACGAGACACGGCGCGGGCTGCCCGGCGATCCCAAGGATGTGCAGAGCCGCTATATCGAGGCGGCAATCAACGGCGTTCTGGTCGCTTGCCTCTATCTGCCGAACGGCAACCCGCGTCCCGGTCCGAAATTCGATTTCAAGCTGAGGTGGTTCGATCGGCTGCGTGCACATATGCAGACCTTGGTCGACCTCGATGCTCCAGTCGTCGTTGCCGGTGACTTCAATGTGATGCCGACCGACCTCGACGTCTACGCCCCGGAACGCTGGAGGGAGGACGCTCTGTTCGCGCCCGAAGTCAGGGCCGCATGGCACCGGTTGCTTGACGATGGATGGAAGGATGCGATCCGCATGCTCCACTCGGATGAGACGATCTACACCTTCTGGAAATACTGGCGGCAGTCGTTCGAGCGAAACGCGGGCCTGCGGATCGACCACTTCCTCCTCAACCCGGCGGCCGCCAATCAGCTTGTTGCCACGGAAGTTGACACCCGCCCCCGCGTTCTCGAAAAAACCAGCGACCACGCGCCGGTTTGGATACAACTCGAATAGCGTCGATCGTTCCACCAGAGACAAGTTGCGATGAGACTGGCTGCACCGCCAAACACCCTGACCACCCGCTCCGGGCGGCTGGATAGATGGGTGTGATTGGCATTCCACGGCATCGCACCTAAGGCAGCACTATGTTGCGCCTCACAGAACTGACGCTGCCGCTCCATCATCCGGACGAAGCTCTGGCCGCCGCGATCTGCAAACGGCTGCGGATCACGCAGCGCGATCTGGTGCGTTATGCCGTCGCGCGCCGCGGCCATGACGCGCGCGACAAGACCAATATCCTGCTGGTCTACTCGGTCGATGTCAGCGTGAAGGACGAGGCCACGGTGCTCACGCGCTTCCGCAAGGATCGCAATGTCCAGCGCACACCGGATACCCGATATCATTTCGTCGCTCAGGCTCCCGGCGGTGCGGGCAAGCGGCCGGTCGTGATCGGCGCCGGACCCTGCGGGCTGTTTGCCGGCCTGATCCTCGCCCAGATGGGCTTCCGTCCAATTATCGTCGATCGCGGCAAGGTCGTTCGCGAACGCACCAAAGACACCTGGGGGCTGTGGCGCCGCGGCGTCCTGAACCCCGAGTCAAATGTCCAGTTCGGGGAAGGAGGCGCGGGCACCTTTTCGGACGGCAAACTCTACAGCCGGATCACGGATCCGCTCCACCGCGACCGCAAGGTGCTGACCGAATTCGTCAAGGCGGGGGCGCCGCCGGAAATCCTCACCGAGGCGCACCCCCACATCGGCACCTTCCGGCTGGTGACGATGGTCGAAAGCATGCGCGAGACGATCGAGGCACTGGGCGGAGAGTATCGCTTTTCCACCCGCGTCGACGGCCTCGACATTGCAACCGATCCGCAGGGGAGACGGCGCGTGCGCGGGCTCCATCTGCACTCGGGTGATTATCTGGAGGCCGACCATGTCGTGCTCGCGGTCGGCCACAGTGCGCGAGACACTTTCGCGATGCTCCACGAAGCCGGGGTGCATGTCGAGGCAAAGCCGTTCTCGATCGGAGTGCGAATAGAACACCCGCAATCGTGGATCGACAATTCAAGGTTCGGCATCGACGCCGGCAATCCGATCCTCGGCGCGGCCGAATATCACATCTCCCACCACTGCAAGAACGGCCGCACGGTTTACAGCTTCTGCATGTGCCCCGGCGGCACGGTGGTTGCGGCGACATCGGAAGAGGGCCGCGTCGCGACCAACGGCATGAGCCAATATTCGCGCAACGAACGCAACGCCAATTCCGGACTGGTGGTGGCGATCGATCCGGAGCGCGATTATCCCGGCGATCCGCTAGCCGGGATAGCGCTGCAACGGCATTGGGAATCCCTGGCTTATGTCGCGGGCGGATCGAGCTACAAGGCGCCCGCGCAGAGGCTGGGCGACTTTCTCGCCGGGCGCCCTTCCAAAGCGCTGGGCAAAGTGAATCCTTCCTACCGGCCCGGGGTGCATATGACGGATTTGGCGCAGTGCCTGCCGGAATTCGCAGTGACCGCGATGCGCGAAGCACTGCCGGTGTTCGGCCGGCAAATCCCGGGCTACGATCATCCCGATGTCATCATGACCGGAGTCGAGACGCGCACGTCGTCGCCGGTCCGCTTCACGCGGGGCGACGATTTTCAAAGCCTGAATACCGCGGGCCTCTATCCCGCCGGCGAGGGCGCCGGTTATGCGGGAGGCATCCTGTCCGCAGCAGTGGACGGGATCAAAATTGCCGAGGCGGTGGCGTTAAGCCTTGGCCAAGGCCCGGCATGTGCGCCCTCGCCCGGAACGCTCACAAGTTAGAAATGGCCGCGGCGCCCGGTAAGGTGCCTTCGCCAGCGACTACGATGGCGATCGCGAGGAGATTGAAAGGATCTCGATCGCGTCGTCCCGTTCGCCGTAAGGAAGCTTCTCTCCCAATTCTCCGCCCATCAATGCCCGGCTCAACGGCGCGGAAAAGGATACCAGCCCGCTCGGAGGATCGGCCTCGTCATCGCCGACGATCTTGATGGCGCGCTGTTTGCCGTTCAGGCGGAAGGTCACGGTGGCACCAAACTCCACAATTTCGGCGCCTGGCACGGGCTGAAGCTCGGCGGTGATCTGGCGTGTGTGCCAGTATCGCAGGTCTCGCTTGATTGCCTTGATTTGAGCTTCGCCCCCTCCGCGGGAGAGCAACTCTTCAAGCTCGACCACTCGGGCCTCGATCAAAGCGAGACCCTGCGAGGTGACCAGGTTGGGACCCGCAGGAATGGGGAGCTCGAACTTCGGTTCGAGATGCTCTTCATCACTTTCTCGGCGAAACGCTACACTCATGGCTTTTCAGATAGGCGCTGCATCAGAGGAATCCAGAGGCGCAAAGCGGACAGTCAGGCCGCCTAACTTCCCGGCAGCCTATCTTCTGCGCAGCCGGACGATTTCCCGGTCGAGCGCTTGCAGGAAGGCCGAGCGGTCGGCCGGACGGAACGGCGCAGGCCCGCCCAGTTGCTCACCCCCCGCGCGGAGATCGGCCATGATCGCCCGCGTCGCGATCGCTCCGCCGATCGAGCTGGCGGTGAACGGCTTGCCCGTGGGGGAAAGCACGGAGGCTCCGGCCTTAATACAGCGGTCGGCCAGCAATATGTCGGCAGTAATCACGATTGCGCCCGTATCGGCCGCCTCCGCGATCCAGTCGTCGGCTGCGTCGAAGTCGTCGCTGACTACTACCCGCGCGATCAGCGGGTGCTCAGGCACGCGGATCGGGCTATTGCTGACGATGGTTACCGGCACTTCGCAGCGCCACGCGACCTTGTAAATCTCGTCCTTCACCGGGCAGGCATCGGCGTCGACGAGGATGCGAAGTTCCGCCATCAATCGCGCGGCTTCTTCTTCGCGTAAGGCTTACCCCCGCTCTTGCCGGGGCCGTTGCCCGGGCCCTTGTTCGGCCCACCCGGTCCCTTGCGATGCGGGCGCTTGTAAGGCGGCGGTCCGCCGGGGCGGTGGTTCGAACGATCGTTGGGGCCGCCCCTCTTGCGGTTGTCGTGCCCCTGTTCGTGCGGGCCGCTGGCCGATTGTTCGATCAGGATGCGGTCTTGCTCGTCTTCGGAATTCGCCGTGCGGGTGAGAGCGGCGGCGAACTTGCCCGCCATCGGGCGCGGGACCTGGAAAAAGGTTTCGTTCGTGCCGATGCGGATCGCGCCGATCTCGTTGCGGGTGATGTGGCCGCGGCGGCACAGCAGCGGCAGGATCCAGCGCGGATCGGCATTCTGGCGCCGCCCGATTTCCATGCGGAACCAGACGGTGTCTTCGAAGCCGGGGCGGTGGCGTTCCTTCTGGGCGGCACTGCGCGCTTCGGGGGTGTTGGCGATCAGCTCTTCGGGCTGCGGCATTGCTGCCCGGTGGGCATGGACCAGCGCAGCGGCAATATCTTCGGGCGAGCGTTCGGCCATCAGGCGGCTGGCCAGATCGCGATCCTCATCGTCGAACTCAATGGTCTGGAGCAATGCGGAGAGCAGCCGCTCGCGGTCCTGCTTGCGGATCATCTCCGGGGTCGGGGCTTCGATCCAGTCGGCCTCGATCCGCGCCCCGCGCAGCATCGATTCCACCCGCTTGCGGCGCGGATAGGGCACGATCAGCACGGCAGTGCCCTTCTTGCCCGCGCGCCCGGTGCGGCCCGAACGATGCTGCAGCGTTTCGGCATCGCGCGGGATCTCGACATGGATCACCAGGCTCAGCGTCGGCAGGTCGATCCCGCGCGAGGCGACGTCGGTCGCCACGCAGACACGCACACGGCGATCGCGCAGTGCCTGCATCGCCTGATTGCGCTCGGACTGCGAATGTTCGCCCGACAGCGCGACCACGCCGAAGCCGCGCTCCTGCAAGGTTGCGTGAAGGTGCCGGACATTGTCGCGGGTGGCGCAGAACAGCAGTGCGGTTTCCGCTTCATGGAAGCGCAGCAGGTTGACCACCGCGTTCTCGATCTCGGGCGGCGAGACAGTCACGGCCTGATAAGCGATGTCGCCATGGCCGCGTTCGTCGCCGACGGTCGAGATGCGCAAAGCATCGCGCTGGTAGCGTTTTGCGAGGTTGACGATCGGCTTCGGCATGGTGGCCGAAAACAGCAGGGTTCGGCGGCCGTCCGGTGTGGCGTCGAGAATTTCCTCGAGATCTTCGCGGAAGCCCATGTCGAGCATCTCGTCGGCCTCGTCGAGCACGATCGCCTTCAATACGGACAGGTCGAGCGCGCCGCGTTCGAGATGGTCGCGCAGGCGCCCCGGAGTACCGACAACGATATGGGCACCGCGGGCAAGATTGCGCCGCTCGCTGGATGCATCCATCCCGCCGACACAGGTCACCACGCGCGCGCCGGCCTTGCTGTAGAGCCAGATCAGCTCGCGGCTGACCTGCAGCGCCAATTCGCGCGTAGGCGCGATCACCAGCGCGGCCGGGCCATCGGCGGGCTCTAGCGTGCCGGCTTCGCCGAGCAGGTCACCCGCCATCGCGAGGCCGAAGGCGACCGTCTTGCCGGAACCGGTCTGGGCGGAAACGATCAGGTCGCGGCCATGCGCGTCTGCTTCGAGGACCGCTGCCTGGACGGGTGTGGGCTGGGCATAGCCGCGCTCGGCAAGCGCGTCGGACAGGAACGGGGGGAGATTGGAAAAGCTCATGAAACTCACAGATAGGTGCCGCGCGAGCGTATGCCATTGCGGACAGGATCGATCGAGCGGCGCAGGTGCACGTATTGCCCTGGAGCGGCGATCGAGGCGGCCCCTACTCGCTTCGGCGCGTCTAGTCCAATTTCGCGCGCGCAGGTCGCGCCCGCACGACGCGCACATCGTAGCGCCTTCGCTTAAATCCAGCCGTGTGCCCCGCCCGTTTCCGGGAGAAACGGGCTGTCCGGCTTACTTCGCGTCCTTGCCGGCCACGCCGTAATTGATCGCGGCGTTGCGGGTCTTCTGGAAGTCGGGAACGCTGAGGCCTTTCATCGACGCGTAGATGTCGATGTTGCCGATGCCGGTCACCGCACCGAGCTTTTCGAGCATGAAGAAGATCACGCCGTAATGGATCATCCCGATCCAGTCGCGTTCGCGGATCAGGCGGCGCTCTTCGTCGCTGAGCCCGGCGTCGGCCATCGTCGCTTCCTCGTCTTCGCGGAAGCGCTTGCGGATGTCGGGCTGGGTAAGCGAGTGGAGGAAGTGGTTGAGCTTGAAGCCCTTGACCGAACGCTCGATGGTGAAGGGATAGGTTCCCGCCATCTCCTCGGAACCCTTGTAGTCCCACTCGATCCGCTCGCGCAGCGCCGCATCGCTTTCGACCGGCGGGGCGACGTCGCCCTTGTCGTTGAGAATCATCGTCGCGATCGGGCACATCGAGGGGAGGAAGTAGGTCTTGTGCGTAACCTCAACCTCTTCCGACAATGCCCCGCGCATCATCAGCCACATCACCACCTCGGCGCCTTCCCAGCCGCCCAGTTCGGCCAGCTTGGCGATCGGATAGTCGAGCAGGGTCTCGGGATGCTTCTCGAGGATTTCCATGAATTCATGGTCCCAGGTCGGGTTGTTGAACCCGCAGCCTTCGCCGTGGACCTGGTGCGAGAGCCCGCCGGTGCCGGCGATCGCCACCTTGATGTCTTCCGGATAGGACTGGATCGCACGGCGCAGAGACTTGCCGAATTTGTAGAACCGGCGCGCCGAGGGCAGCGGCACCGTCAGCACGCCGCAGACGATCGGCAGCAGCTTCACCGCCCAGCCATTCTCCACGTCATGATCGACCATCACCGACAGCGGCGAGAAAGCGCCATGATCGAGGCCCTTGCCTTGGAAATAGCTGAGGTCGAATTCGTCGGCGACCATCACCTTGGCGACATGCTCGGCGAATTTCGGATCGCCCATGATCGCCGGGATATCGCGCGGACCACCGCCTTCGTCGGCTGCCTCGAAGCGTTCGCCCACGCCCAGCGCGAAATGGCTGTAGTGGTCGAAGAACGAGGTCATGTGGTCGTTGTAGATATAGACCAGCACGTCGGGCCGCTTCTCGCGAAACCACTCCTGCACCGGCTCATAGCCTTCGAAGATCGGCTTCCACACCGGATCGTCGAACTTCTTCGCGTCCTTGGCGAAGGCGATGGTGGGCGTGTGCGAGGTGGCGATCCCGCCGACGATGGTGGCCATGACTTCAAACTTCCTCTTCACAGGAGCGCGCCCCGCGCGTCTCCTTCAAATATGGGATGCCGTAAGCGTTACAAACAGTCTTTGAGCAAGCGCAATTTTTTGGAATCAGTTACCGTCGAAGTCGATCTTGTCGATGTCGACATCGTCCCAGTCGCCTTCGTCTTCTTCGTCGCTGTGCTCATAGACCGCGGTAAGAAGAGCGGCCGCGACCAGGTGCCCCTCCATCTCCTCGATCAGCGCATCGCGGTCGCTGCCCGGTGAGAGTTCGATCGGCGTGTCGAGCGCGAATAGCTGGAACACGTAGTGATGCGGCTCGCCCTCGGGCAGCTTGGGCAACTGCCATTCGCTGTTGCGCTGCGAGTTCTTGCCGACGCGCGGGGGCGTTTCGCCTTCGAGCAGACGGCCCTTCTGCGGCGCGAGGCCCCAGACCAGCCAGTGGCAGGCAGGCTCCGGCCCGCTCGCGTCAGGGTCTTCGACGATGAGCACCAGCTCCATCGCTCCGGACGGCGGCGCCGTCCATTCGAGCGGCGGGGCGACGGCATCCTCCTCGTCGGCGGTGAAGCTGGGATCGAGTTCCTCGCCGTCTTCGAAAGCGGGCGAAGTCAGTTCGAATCCCCCCGCGCCGATCAGGCCGGGGACAGCGAGTTTTGCGATGGCGAGGCTTGCGTGACCGGCGGCCATAGCGGGTCCTTTCGAGAAATCGCGCAACCCTTTGGCGGGCCGCGCCGCAAAGGACAAGCCGCATCTGTGGAAATGCCAACGCCCCGGCGCGGCGTGCCCTTGCCCGCAGGCCCGGGGAGGATCATCCAAATGGCCGGGAGGGATACCCCATGCAGTCCAGCCGCCTGTCATTGAGCCTGTGCCTTGCCGCCGCGCTTGCGGGATGTGGCGGCGGGGGTGGTGGAGGCGGAGGCGGGAACACCGGCGGCACGCCAACGCCCACTCCTGTTCCCACCCCGACGGCGACCACCGCGGGCTGCTCGCTTTCGCAGCGGCAAGATTGGGCGGTGGGCCAGCTCAACGAATGGTACCTGTTCCCGGACCTGATGGCGTCGGTGAACAAGGCGTCCTATTCGAACTTGTCCGACTATGTCGATGCGCTGGTCGCCCCGGCGCGGGCGCAGAACAAAGACCGCTATTTTACCTACGTAACCTCGATCGCCGAGGAGGAGGCGCTGATCAATTCCGGCGCCGCCGCCGGTTTCGGCTTCCGGCTGGGCTACGATACGACCAACCGCCGCGTCTTCGTGATCGAGACGTTCGACAACACCCCGGCGGTCAACCAGTCGATCGACCGCGGCGACGAGCTCACTTCGGTCAACGGGCAGTCGATCAATTCGCTGATGTTGTCGGGCGGGCCGCAGGCGGTAGTCAATGCGCTTGGGCCGGACACCGCGGGGACCAGCCGCACCTTGGGCATCCAGGACCTCGGCGGCGGGCTCCGCAATGTGACGCTGACCAAGAGCAATTTCTCGATCGACCCGGTCTCCTCCCGCTACGGGGTCAAGGTGTTCGGCAGCGGGGCGGACGCGGTCGGCTACGTCTATCTGCGCACCTTCATTATCGCCAGCGCGACGCAGGATCTCGCCAACGCGTTCCAGCAGTTCAAGACTCAAGGGATCACCAAGGTGATCGTGGACCTGCGCTACAACGGCGGCGGGTTGATCTCGGTCGGCCTTGCGCTCAGCGATTTGATGGCGGCGAACAAGGCGAACCAGATTTCCGGCTACATGACTTTCCGGTCGAGCAAGTCGGGCGAGAACGAGACCTTCCGCTTCGAACCGCCGAGCCAGGCGATCAGCGGCATGAAGATCGCCTTCATCGGCACCGGCAGCTCCGCTTCGGCGAGCGAATTGGTGATGAACGCCTTCCCGCCCTATCTCGGCAACCAGGTCGCGCTGGTCGGATCGAACACTTACGGCAAGCCGGTCGGCCAGATCGCCGAGGACCTTTCCGCCTGCGACGACCGGCTGCGGATCATCGCGTTCAAGCTCGAAAACGCGGACCACCAGGGCGAATATTACAACGGCCTCGCCGCCACCATGCCGGTCACTTGCCGGGCCACCGACGATATCTCGCACCAGTTCGGCGACGCCAACGAAGCGATGATCGCCACCGCGATCGGCTGGCTCGGCGGCGGAAGCTGCACCGCGATTACCGCCACGGCTAAATCGGCCCAGAGCGACAGCCAGCGCGGCCCGCTGACCCCGGCGCAGCCGAATGCGGCGCAATACCAGATTCCGGGCCTGTTCTAGATACCTCCATCAAGCTAAGCCTAGCTCCCTAACGAAACAGGAGAGAATGATGGCGGGTAACGGTACTGGGGGCAGGCGCGTGGTTACGGGCCACGATGCAGACGGGAAATCGGTGGTGCTTTCGGACGGCGCACCGCCGCAGAACCACCCGATGCAGGGCGAAGCGGTCGGCGCGGATTTCATCGAGATGTGGTCGGTCGCCGAAGCCGTCCCTTTCCTCACCTCGCTCCCCGCCGCCGAGCCCAACGACCGCGCCTTCACCATCATGCCGCCGTCGGGGCACCTGTTCCGCCTCATCGAAATCTACCCGCCGAGCATGGGCGGGCACCGGACCGTGATGCACCGAACCAAGACGCTCGATTACGTGGTCGTGATCGAGGGCGAGATCGTGCTGGTGCTCTCAGACAGCGAAGTGGTGCTGAAGGCCGGCGAGGTCGTGGTTCAGCGCGGCACCGACCATGCGTGGGAAAACCGCTCCGACTCCATCACCCGCATGGCCTTCTTCCACATGGACGCAAATTTCTCCGACGAGCTGCTGGCGAAACTGCCCCAGCCGCTCGAGCTGATGACCTAGCCGAAGCGGAACGCGCTGACCGCGCCCTTCAGCACCACCTCGCCGTAGTCGCGCACCCCCGGCTCATCCGAGGCGCCAGCGGCGACCATCAGCGGGATCAGATGCTCCTCGCGCGGGTGGCAGAAGCGGGCATAGGGCGCAGCTTCCCAGCCTTCGAGCAGCCCTGCCCGCTCATTCGCATCGGCCGAAGCCGCGCGTTCGAGCCAGCCGTCGAATTCGAGCGACGGCGCCTCGACCCGCGGATCGCCATAGACCCGCAAATTGTGGAAGCTCATCCCCGAGCCGAGCACCAGCACCCCCTCGTCCCGCAACGGCGCCAGCGCCCTGCCCGCGGCGACATGCAGCGCCGGATCGAGCCCGGCGCACAGCGACATCTGGATCGTCGGGATCGCCGCCTCGGGAAAGGCGACCTTCATCGGGATGAACACCCCGTGGTCGTATCCGCGCGAGGGATGGATGCCCGCGACCGGCAGCCCGGCCGCCTTGAGCAGTTCGACACCCCGCTCCGCCAGCCACGGCGCGCCCGGCGCGGGCCAGGTGAGTTCGTAGGTGTGCGGCGGGAAGTTGTAATAATCGAACAGCAGCTCAGGCCGCTCGGCCCCGGTGAAGGCGAAGCCCTGCTCCTCCCAATGGCCCGAGATGATCAGGATCGCCTTGGGCGGCTCGGGCAGGCTGGCGGCGAGACCCTGCAGATAGGATTCCATCTTCGTCCAGATCCCGTTCGGGTCGGGCATGAAGAAGCACGGGCCGCCGCCGTGCGGGATATAGAGGCTGGGTTGGGTCATCTGCATTATCTAGTGCGCCGTCACGCCGGGCGGTAGGCCCGTCTCGCCCCGCTCCATCCAGCGCGGTAGCGGCTGGGTCAGCGCGTCGGAGATCAGCCACAGCATCGCCCAGGCCCGCACCAGCGCGGCAAAGGCCAGCGCATCGATCGAGGCCGAGGGCCAGCCGCCCTCCTGCCCGGAGAAGAACCACAATTCGGCGAAGTAAGCGGCAAAATCCCCGGCGACGAACAAAGCGATCGGCTGCCAGCGCCGCGCGGTCACCAGGATGAAGGCGTAGGGCCACAGGTCGAACTGCGGCGAATAGACCTTGCTGGTCAGCAGGAACCACAGCACCACCGGCGCCGCGAGCAGCCACAGCCGCTCGCTATACCGCTTCCACCCCAGCGCGAGGATCGCGCAGAAGCCGATCACGAAAGCCAGCAGCGAAAGCACATTGCGCGTCGGGATATCGGTCTGCAGCAGGCCGTAGCTGCCGAGGATTTCCCAGATCGAGGCGCGGGTGCCGGCGCGGTCGGAGGAGAAGCGGTAGAACTGCCACCAGTTCTCCGGCGCGGCGATCAGCACCGGGATATTGACCGCCAGCCACGCGGCGATCGCCGCCCCGGCCAGCACCATCACCTCGGCGATCTTCCCGCTGACCAGACGGCGCAGCGCGAACAGCGGCAACAGCACCACCGGGAACAGCTTGGCCGCCGCGCCCAACGCCGCGAGCGCGCAGGCCTTGACCGGCTTGCCCTGCTCCGCCGCAGCGAAAGCGGCGACGGCGAAGGCCACCGCCAGCAAATCCCAATTGTGCCCGACATAGAGCACCAGCAGCGGCGCCGCCGCCCAGGCCCACAGCCGCGCGGCGGACAGGCGCAGGCCCCACAGCATCCGGGTCACCAGCATCGCCAGGCCGGTGTTGACCAGGCATACGATCAGGATGAATTCCGGATCGCCGGCCGCCGGGCCGAAGGCGAACCGGGTCCAGCCCGCCTCCAGCCAGATCAGCAGCCCGGTCAGCACCGGGTATTCGACAGGAGTGGTCAGCTTTCCAGCACAGTGGGATCCGAAGCTTGGAATTCACGTGACTTGAAGTCGCG
>JADMIO010987898.1_pt1 | contig 63172 bp, 46 predicted proteins | sample 8958161 | NCBI WGS metagenome assembly JADMIO01 (sample SAMN16585339, study PRJNA669376) | soil metagenome | isolation source: Crop rotation soil | place: USA: Cullars Rotation, Alabama | collected 2011
CAGCCGCCGCCGCCCCGAAACCGGCGCCCGTTGCGGCGCCCAAACCCGCTGACGTGCCACGCGCGGCGCCGCCGCCCGTCGTGCCGCCCGACGAAGCCGTGACGATTGCGCCGCACGCGGCGCCGACCATCGTCGCGGTCCGCGGCCTTCGCGCGGTGAAGCTGACGGGAGAAAAGGGCACGTTCACCCTCGCGCCTGGCGCGAACGTCGTCGGCCGGTCAGAGCGCGCGGCGGTGCCGATCATCGATCCGCAGGTGTCGCGCGCGCACGCGGTCGTCACGGTGGCGGCTGACGCGCGGGTTGAGGACACGAACAGCTCGAACGGCACCTTCGTCAACGGCGACCGTGTGCCGGCTGGGGGCACGGTGCTGAAGAGCGGCGACACGGTCGCGTTCGGGAGCGTGGAGTTCAAGGTGGAGCTGATCTCATGAGATACGCGACGAGGATTCGAGCGCTCGCGCTCGCGGCCTGCGCCGTTCTGGCGATGGCGGCGGCCGCGTCCGCCCAGGGCCGCGCGACGTTGAACGGCGTTGTGGTCGGACCGACCGGCATGCCGCAGGCGAACGTGACGCTCGTGGTCACCAACGCGCAGGGAATCGACCGTCGCGCCGTCAGCGACATGAACGGCGCGTTCGTGTTCGGCGGGCTGCAGCCAGGCACGTACCGGCTGCGGACCGACGATGAAACGTTCGCGCCGTACAGCCAGGACCAGATCATGCTGGCCGGCGGTCAAACGCAGCAGATCCGGATCGCGCTGCAGCCGCGGGTTCCCGTGGATGCCGCGCCGACACAACGCGGCAGGATTGCCGGCACGATCATCGGACCCGACGGCCGCCCGCGCGGGAACGTCACGATCATCATCACGAACCCCGCGGGCGTAGATCGCCGGGCGGTGACGGAAGCCAACGGCGCGTACGTTTTCGGCGGCCTGCAGGCGGGCACGTACCGGATCCGGATCGAAGATGCCGGCGCCGACGCCCAGCCTTTCAATCAGACGAACCTCGCGCTCGCCGCGGGCGAACAGCGTCAGCTCGATGTGCGGCTGCAGCAGATTCCGATCGTCGCGCCGCCACCACCGCCGCTCGTGCCTGGCCGCGGCGGTCCGGTACCGGCAGAGCCGAAAGCTGAAAAGCCGAAAAAAGAGCGGAACCGCCCCGAGGAGATCGCCGTCCCCGAAGTCACCGGCACCGGCGGTGACTTCCAGGCGTTCCCGGATCGCTGGGCCTACAAGTTTCCCGAGTACCAGCGCTACTCGCCGCCGCAGAAGATGCCGTGGATCGTCGGCTCCCCGCTCGATCCCTACAACCAGAACCCCGCCAAGGGAGATTTCCCGGTGCTGGGGAGCGACAGCCTGTTCGCGAACCTGAACATGCAGCTCAACTCGAACGTCAACCCGCGCCAGGTGGGCGCGGGGACGCCGACGAGCCAGCTGTTCTTCAACAACAACTTCGTCGGCTCGCTCGAACTCTTCCGGGGCGAGACCGTCTTCCAGCCGAAAAGCTGGTCGGTTCGCGGCACCGTCGTCGGCAACGTGAACGCGCTGAATGTGTCAGGCGCGGCCAGCCAGAACGAGCACACGTACGGCGTCGAGGAGGCGTTTGCCGAAAAGCGCCTCGCCGTGCTGAGCCCCTCGTTCGATTTCGTCTCGGTGCGCGCGGGCATGCAGAACTTCAACAGCGATTTCCGCGGCTACCTGTTCGTGGACAACCAGCTTGGCGTCCGGGTGTTCGGCAACGCGGGCGCGAACCGGAGCCAGTACAACGTCGCCTTCTTCTCGATGCGCGATCGCGACGTCGTCAGCCAGCTTCACAGCTTCGGCAATCGCAACCAGAACGTCGTCATCGCGAATTATTTCGTGCAGGACTTCGGGGTCAAGGGGTACACGGCGCTCTTCAACGTCCACGTCAACCAGGACTCGAAGACCTCCAACGCGCCCGGGAACATCCAGACGGGATCGTTGAACGTGACGTACATCGGCTTCCACGGCGACGGCAAGTGGGGACCGTGGGCGGTGAGCCACGCGTTCTACGAAGCGGTCGGCAAAGACGATGACAACGCGATTGCGAGAAAGCTGAGCGGCGCGGCGGCGCCGGTGGACATCAACGCGCAGATGGCGGCCATCGAGATCTCGCGCGATGCCGACTGGCTTCGCTATCGCGGGTCGCTTTTCTATGCGTCCGGCGACAACCGGAGCGACCCGACGAAGGCCAAGGGGTTCGACAGCATCACGGACAACCCGAACATCGCCGGCGGGCAGTTCATGTTCTTCACGCAGCAGAAAACCGCCGTGGGAGGGCTGCCGCTCGACGGCGGCGTCCTCTCCGAGAAGTTCAGCATCTATCCGAGCCTGCGGAGCAAGTTCACCGATCGATCCAACTTCGTGAACCCCGGGCTCGTGCTCGTGAACGGCGGCCTCGATTTCCGCGTCAGCCCGCAGCTGAAGGTCGTGACCAACGTGTCGTACCTTCGGTTCGCGGATGCAACCGTGCTGCAGCAGCTGGTGAAGCAGGCGGGGAAACCCGGGTTCGAGGACTCCTCGATCGGCCTCGACGTCGGCGCCGGCGCGAAGTTCCGGCCGTTCGTCAACGAGAACATGTTCGTCGTGCTCGGCTTCTCGACGCTCGCGCCGCGCGGGGGGCTTGCCACCGCCCTCGGGTCGGACAGCAAGCTGTACTCGTTTGTCGGCGCGATTCAGCTCGCGTACTAGACAGGCTCCAGGCTTTGGACTTCAGGCTCCAGGAAACCCACAACCACACGTTGAGCAACCATGACTGAACGGGTTCGCAGTTCTCTTTCCTTCTACGCGCCGATGGCGGCCATCGCCGCCGTGTGGCTGGTGTGCGCCGTCGTCAACGCCGCGCCGCCCTCAGATCAGCCCGTGCCGACCGGTGCCGCGGCGCCGTTGACGGCGGCGACCGCGCATCCGCATGTGATGGGCGCGCAGGGAACCCAGACGCCCGCCGGTGCGCGCGAGTCGGCGGCGAGCGATGGGTGCATGAGCTGTCACACGAATGCGAAGGACCCGCACCCGGTCGCGCAGTCGCTGTCGTGCGTGGACTGTCACGGCGGCGACGGCACCGCGAAGACGAAAGAAGCCGCGCATGTCAAACCGAAGTATCCCGACGTCTTCAAGACGGCCGCGAACCCGAGCAACACGTATACGGTGCTCAATCACGAGAGCCACGCGTTCATCCGGTTCATGAACCCGTCGGACCTTCGCGTGGCGCCGGAGATCTGCGGCCGCTGCCACAGCCCGATTGTCCAGAGCGTGGCCAAGGGATCGATGGTGAACAGCGCGCAGGTGTACGGCACCGCGCTCTACAACAACGCCACGATTCCGTACAAGGATTCGGTCTTCGTCGAGAACTACACGCCGCGCGGCGAGCCGCAGATCATCAAGACGCTGCCGCCGCCGACGGCCGAAGAGACGCGGACCAAGGGCGTGCTGCCGGCGTTCTATCCGCTTCCGCGGTTCGAGGTCGGTCAGCCGGGAAACATCTTCCGCATCTTCGAGCGCGGCGGCGGGCCGAAATCCGAGCTCGGGAATCCGAACCGCGAGGACATCCCCGGCCAGCCCGACGTCAGCGCAAGCAACCGCGGGTTCGGGACGCAGGCGGCTGTCGATCCGGTGATCATCGGCGCGCAGAAGACGCGGTTGAACGATCCGGTGATGTCGTTCCTCGGCACGAACGATTCGCCGGGCGACTACCGGCAGAGCGGCTGCGCCTCGTGCCACGTCGTCTATGCGAACGACCGCGACCCGTTCAATTCCGGTCCGTACGCGCAGTATGGGAACCGCGGGCTGACGCAGAGCACCGATCCGACGATCAAGAAGGACGAGCCCGGCCACCCGATCCGGCACGAGTTCACGCGCAAGATTCCGTCGAGCCAGTGCATCACCTGCCACGTGCACAACGGCAACGGGTTCCTGAACACGTATCTGGGCTACATGTGGTGGGACGAGCAGACCGACGGCGAGCACCTCTATCCGAAGGCGCAGCGCAACCCGACGCCCGAGGAGATCGACCGCGACGGCCGGTTCAACCCCGAAGAGGCGGCGTCGCGCGGCCTGTGGAACGACCCGAAGTTCCTCGAGACCGTGAGCGACATGAACCCGACGCTCAAGCAGGCGCAGTTCTCCGACTATCACGGCCACGGCTGGATGTTCCAGAAGGTGTTCAAGCGCGATCGGAAGGGGAACTTCCTGGACGCGGACGGCAAGGTCATCCCGTTCGACGATCAGAACCTGTGGCAGAAGGCGGTGCACCTGAAAGACATCCATCTCGAGAAGGGGATGCACTGCGTCGACTGCCACTTCAACCAGGATGCGCACGGGAGCGGAAAGCTGTACGGCGACCGCCGCGCGGCGATCGAAATCACCTGCCAGGACTGTCACGGCACGGCGTCGCAGCCGGCGACGCTCGTCACCTCGGGCCCGGCCGCCGGCGAAGGCCGCAATCTCACGACCGCGCGGCTGACGCCGTTCGGCGTCCCGCAGTTCCAGCGTCGCGGCGGCGTGATCATCCAGCGAAGCATGGTCGAGGAGAACAAGCAGTGGAACGTGCCGCAGGTGTCGGCGCTGACCAGCCAGAAGGCGCAGCTCGCGCACACGATCCAGGTGGACGGCATCACCTGGGGTGACAGCGGGGCGGCCAACCTGGCGCATCCGGAATCGAAGGTCGCCTGCTACACGTGCCACACGTCGTGGACGACCAACTGCTTCGGCTGTCACCTGGCCGCGAAGGTGAATACGAAGAAGCCGATGATTCACAACGAGGGGGGCGAATCGCAGGTCTACGCGTCCTACAACCCCGAGGTGCTGCGGTCGGACGGCTTCATGCTCGGCATCGACGGCACGGTCCAGGGTCACAAGATCGCGCCGGTGCGCTCATCGAGCGCGGTGACGCTCAGCGTGCAGAACGGCAACCGCGAGTGGGTCGTCAACCAGGCGCAGACGTGGTCGTCGGCCGGCTTCACCGGCAACGCGTTCAACACCCATGTCCCGCACACCGTCCGGGGCACGGAGACCAAGCAGTGCACCGACTGCCACGTGTCGCGTGACGGGGACAACAACGCCTGGCTGGCCGGCCTTCTGATGCAGGGTACGAACTACGTCAACTTCATGACGCGGTACGTCTACGTCGCTCAGGGGAACGGCGGACTGTCGGCGGTCGCGGTGACCGAGCGCGAGGAGCCGCAGGCCGTGTACGGCAGCCATCTCCAGTCGATCGCCTTCCCCTCGAACTTCGCGGACTTCAAGGCGAAAGGGCAGCAGCTCACCGAATCGGTGCACCACGGCGGCCGTTCGAACCAGGTGCAGATCTACGGCGAGTACCTGCTCGCGGCGTCAGGCTCGGGCGGGTTCGACGTCTACGACATCGCGAATGTCGGCAACAAGGACTTCGCGCAGCCGATCGTCACCGCGCCGTTCGCGAACCAGCGGATGCACGTCGGGACGAAGGACGCCACCGGCCTGGCGATCGGTTCGCCGTCGCCGCTCAACATGAAACTCGTCCGGCTGCCGGTCAACGAGGAGCAGCCGATCGCGCCCATCTACGGGTACGCTTTCATCAGCGACAGCGTCGAAGGGCTCGTCGTCGTCGACATCCAGACGTTGTCGGACGGCATCCCGACGAACAATCACCTGAGCCGGTCGGCGACGTTCAATCCGAACGGCCAGCTCACCGGCGCCTCGTCGATCACGCTGGCCGGTGACTACGCGTACATGACCACGAACGCCGGGCTGGTGATCGTGAACGTGTCGAATCCCCTCCAGCCCCGCGTGGTCGGACAGATCGGCGCGCCCGGGTTGAAGTCGCCGCGGCACGTCGCCGTGCAGTTCCGCTACGCGTTCGTCACCGACGCCGACGGTCTGAAAGTGGTCGACGTCACATTCCCGGAGCGCGCGCGGCTCGTGGACGGCGCGACGGTCCCGCTCGCGCAGGCGAACGGCATCTACCTCGCGCGCACCTACGCGTACGTGGCGGCCGGCCCGCAGGGGCTCGCGATCGTGGACATCGAGCGGCCCGAGCGGCCGCGCGTCGATCAGATGTTCGACGGCGGCGGCAAGATCAACGATGCGCGGGACGTGAAAGTCGGGATGGTGAACGTCGGTCTGTTCGCGTACGTCGCGGACGGCAAGAACGGCGTTCAGGTCGTCGAGCTCGCGGCTCCCGACAGCGTTCCCGGGAACCTCGGCTTCAGCCCCAAACCCAATCCACGCCTGATCGCGCACTACGGCGGCGGAACGGCGATTGGAATCTCCGAAGGCTACCGCAGGGACCGCGGCGTCGACGAAAGCGGGCACCAGATCGCCGTCTTCGGCCGACGCGGCGCGCGCCCGTTCAATCTCGAAGAGGCGCAGCGGCTCTACATCAGAAACGGTCAGGTGTTCACGGTCACCAACGACCCGCCGGGTCCGGCGAGGCCGGCGGCGGCGCGCTGATCCGGCCGCTCGTCCGACAGCGGTGATCGCGGGGACCGGTCGGCGCCCGCGACGACTACACGGCCTGGTAGCTCGCCAGGACGACGGTGATGTTGTCGCGGCCGTCGAGCTCGAGGGCGGTGTGAACCAGCAGGTCGGCGGCCCGATCGAGATCGGGCTCCGCGTTCAGGATCGACTGAATCGAATCGTGCGGCACGGCACCGTGCATGCCGTCGGTCGACAGGAGCACCAGGTCCCCGTCCTCGAGATCGAACTCGGCGATCGCGGCATCGATCTCCGGGCGCCGGCCCAGCGCGTTCGTCAACACGTTCCGCATCGGGTGGTGTTCGAGCAGCGCGGGATCGACGCCGGGAACCGCGCCCAGCGCGCCGACGATCGAGTCGTCCGTCGTCACCTGCCGGAGCGCACGCCCATGCATCACGTACAGGCGCGTGTCGCCCACGTGCGCGTACGTGACGTGCCCACCCTCGACGACCGCCGCGGTGAACGTCGTCCCCATGCCTGAGCGCGCCGGGTCTTCTTCAGCCGAACGGAAGACCTCGCGGTTCGCGAGCGCGACAGCTGTGCGGACGAGATTCCGCACCCGCGTCGCCGTCGCATCGTAGCCGGACGTCCACGTGACGTCCGGATCGAGCGCGCTCTGATGGAGGAACGAGCGGAAGGTCTCGATCGCCAGCTTCGACGCGACCTCGCCGGCATTGTGGCCGCCCATCCCGTCGGCGAGCGCGACGACACCCAGCTCGGGATCCCACAGCGCGAGGTCTTCGTTATTGGTGCGAACCTTTCCGGGGCTGGTCCTGGTCACGGCGCGCAGCATTGGCGTGGCGAAGCATTCTAGCGCACGACTCTGGATTCACTTCCGCTTGCGGGCCTCCTCGGCGGCGGCCCTCTGCACCAGAGACGGTATAATGCGCCTCCGATAACGTGACCGATCCCCATCGCGCGATGGGCGCTCTGCGCCGCGCCGACGCGCGCGCCGGACTGTGGCTCCCCGCGCTGCTTCTCCTCTTCGTGGGCAGCGGCGGAGCCGCGCTCATCTACGAAATCGTCTGGCTCCAGCTCCTGCAGCTCGTCATCGGGTCCTCGGCCGTGTCGGTCGGGGTGCTGCTCGGCACCTTCATGGGCGGCATGTGCCTCGGGAGCCTCCTGCTGCCGCGCGTCGTTCCGCCCGGCCGTCACCCGCTGCGCGTGTACGCCGTTCTCGAATCGGCCATCGGCATCTGCGGCGTCCTCCTGCTGCTCTTCATGCCGCTCGTCGGTCAGGTGTACACCGCGTGGGCTGGCAGCGGCGTTGCCGGCTTCCTGCTCCGGGGCCTCGTCGCGGCGGTGTGTCTCCTGCCGCCGACCTTCGCGATGGGCGCCACGCTGCCGGCCGTTGCGCGGTGGGTCGAAGCGACGCCGGAGGGTGTCTCCTGGCTGGGATTCTTCTACGCCGGCAACATCGCCGGCGCGGTGGCCGGATCGCTGACCGCCGGGTTTTTCCTGCTGCGCGTCTACGACATGACGACGACCACCTACGTCGCCGTCGCCGTGAACGCGCTCGTCGCCGCGCTCGCGTACGGGCTGTCGCTCGTGACGCCGGCGAAGCTCTCCGACGCCGCACCTGATTCGACCGGCGCACTCCAGCCGGTCCCCGACGTGGACGCCGCCCCGAAGACGGTCTATCTCGCGATCGCGCTCTCGGGATTCTGTGCGCTGGCCGCCGAAGTCGTCTGGACGCGCCTGCTCGGACTGCTGTTCGGCGCGACCGTGTACACCTTTTCGATCATCCTGGCCGTATTTCTGATCGGCCTCGGGATTGGCAGCAGCGCCGGCGCCGCGCTGGCAAAGAATCTCGCGCGGCCGCGGCTCGCGCTCGGCTGGTGTCAGGTGCTGGTCGTGCTCGCCATCGCGTGGGGGGCCAGAACCATCCTGGTCAGCCTGCCGTTCTGGCCGGTCAGCCCGACGCTCGTCTCCGACGTGCGCCTGATGTTCGAGTTCGATCTCGTCCGCACCGCGTGGGCCGTTCTCCCCGCGGCCATTCTGTGGGGCGCGAGCTTTCCGCTGGCACTCGCCGCGGCCGCATCGTCATCGGTCGATCCCGGACGGCTCGTCGGGCGCGTCTACGCGGCGAATACAATCGGCGCCGTCGTCGGAGCGCTCGCCGCCAGCCTCCTGCTGGTCGCCTGGATCGGATCGCAGCACGCGCAGCAGGTGATGATGGCGGTCGCTGCGGTGGCCGCGCTGACGATGTTCGCGTCCGCGTTCCGGACGTGGCGCGATGCGCGGTCGATCACCGGTCTCGCGGCAGCGGTCGTCAGTGCGGCGCTCGTGATTCCGGCGACGCCCGCGCTGCCGGGCATTCTCGTCGCCTACGGCCGGTACGTGGCGACGGTCCTCGGCCAGCTCGGCGAGATCGTTTACGTCGGCGAGGGGCTCAATTCTTCAGTGGCCGTCACGCGGTTGCCGAGCGGCAAACTCGGATATCACAACGCCGGCAAAATCCAGGCGTCCAGCGAGCCCGAAGACATGCGGCTGCAGCGGATGCTTGGCCACCTCACGCATCTCGTTCCGAGCGCGCCGAAGAACGTCCTCGTCATCGGCTGCGGCGCCGGAGTGACCGCGGGCGCGGTCAGCATCGGTCCCACAGTCGAACACGTCACGATCGCCGAAATCGAACCGCTCGTCCCGCGCGTGGTCTCCACCTACTTCGGCAAGGAGAATTACGACGTCGTCAAGAACCCGAAAGTCCGCATCGCGATCGACGATGCGAGGCACTTCCTGTTGACGAGCCGGGAACGGTACGACGGGATCACGTCGGACCCGCTGGATCCGTGGGTCAAGGGCGCGGCCACGCTCTACACGAAGGAATTCTTCGAGGCCGCAAAGGCGCATCTGAACCCCGGCGGCGTCGTCACCCTTTTCGTGCAGCTGTACGAGAGCACACCGGAGGCGGTGAAGAGCGAAATCGCGTCGTTCTTCCAGGCTTTCCCGGACGGCATCATCGTCGGCAACACGTACCGGGACGTCGGCTACGATGTCGTGCTGCTCGGGCAGGTCGGTCCGGTGAAGATCGATGTCGACCGCGTCGACGCGGAGCTGCGGTCGCCGGCATACGCGCAAGTGGCGCAGTCGCTCCACGAGATCCACATCGACTCGGCGGTCGATCTCTTCGGCAGCTACGCCGGCCGTGCCGTGGACCTGACCGCGTACATGCGCGATGCGGTGGTGAACCACGATCGCGATCTGAAGCTCCAGTACCTGGCCGGCCTCGGCCTGGAACGGTACGAGAGCGACACGATCTACGCGGACATCCTGCAATACCGGAAGTATCCCGAGGGGCTCTTCACCGGGTCGCCCGAGCGGATCGCCGCGCTGCGCGAGCGGATCCACCCGGGACCGTAGGCGGTCATCGTCGTGTTCGAGCGTCTCGACCGGCCAGCGGTCCGGCGCATGTGCCGCCGTCGGGAGACGGCGCCGGGGCCGCCAGGGGATGTGGGCGGTCGGTTCGGTTCACGTGAGAGAAAAAGTTCTGACGATTGCTGAGGAGTGATAGCGTCTTGCGTATCGACGACGTCTTGGAAACGCGAGGAAGGATGAGAGCCATGTCGAGGACGATCAAAACCTGTGCGGTGCTGTGTTTCGTGGTGTACGCATGCATTTCGGTCTTTGGGCAAGGTGGCGAGCGCGGCAGAGGAGGCGGAGGTGCTGGTGGTCGCGGCGGGACGGCATCTGCTCTGCCTGACAACCCGCAATCGCTTCAGCACATCGACGCGGCCAAGAAGCTGGCGGGCAACGATCCGGTGCTGATGACGGCGGAGAGTTTCTTCTGCACGGTGACTGACTTCAACAAGCCGGGCCCGGAACTCGAACCCATGAAGGTGTTCGACAATCTCTATGCCATCCCCAGCTCGCCGGTCCAGCAGACGACCGTCTGGGCCATCAACACGCGCGATGGAATCATCCTGATCGATTCCGGTCAGCAGGGCAGGACCGAGGCCATCGTCGCAGAGCTGCAGAAGGTCGGTCTGGATCCGGCGAAGGTGAAATACATCCTTCTCGGCCATGGCCACGGCGACCATTTTGCCGGCGCTCCCTACTTCCAGGAGCACTACGGCACGAAGGTCGGCGCTTCCGCGAAAGACTGGGATCTCATGTGGCCCGCGAACCCTCCGCCGGCCCGCGGTAACAATCCGCCGCAACAACCGCCCAAGCGCGATCTCGTGCTCGAAGAAGGCAAGCCGATCACGCTCGGCGGGGAAACCGTCAACATCGTGAACATTCCGGGCCACACGCCGGGGTCGCTCGCGTTCATTTTCGAGGTGAGGGACAACGGCAAGAAGCACGTGGCCGGCCTGTACGGCGGCACGATCATGGCCGAAGGCGGCATTCCGACCGAGGGGTTGAAGCAGTACATCCAGTCCATCAACCACTATCTCGAAATCGCCAAGAAGATGCACGTGGACGTGGAAATCCAGAACCACGCCCTGTTCGACGATACGCCCGGCCGGCTCGAGAGGGTGAAGGCACGGAAGCCAGGAGAGCCGAACCCGTTCCTCATGCCGACCGCCAAGTACGTCACGTTCTGGAACGTCGTGTCGGAGTGCATTCAGGCGGAACTCGCCAAACGTCCCGCCACGCCAGCGCCGTCCGGCAACTAGGGCGTTTTTCTTGACCGTTCAGTGAGGCGATCCAGAGGAATGCCGGAAGTCATTCCGGCATTCCTCTGGATCCATCAGCCGACCTACTTTCCCTTCACGGCGGGTGTCTTGAGGCTCGTGTAGACAGCCTCGATGAACATGTCGGTTGTCCAGGGGCCGGAGACAGCTCCGTACCGCGTGTCGTAGTCCGTCGTGAGCCGCGCAGCCTTGACCTGGTCGAGCGTGGCGCCCGCATCCACCATCGTTTTGACCCGGTCCCGAATGATGGTGACCATGTCGCGGTATTCGGACACATCGTATTCGTCCGAGACTCGTCCGCGCCCCGGGATGATCATCGTTCCGCCGTCCTCATCGTGCTCGTAGCCCGTCTTCTCGAGAATCATGTTGAGCGCGTCGATCTCGCCTTGCACCGTGCCGCCATTCTTGATGTCGATGAACGGATACCGGGTCGTGTCGTAGATATCGCCGGTCGCGATGACGTCCGACCGGCGGAACTGGACGATCGTGTCGCCGTCCGTGCTCGCCTTCGGCAGATAGAACATCTCGACGAGCTCGTTGTTGTGGTACTTCTTTCGCCGTTTTTCGAGATATGTATCGCCGGGAATGGCCTCGTCGGGCGCTTTCGCGGCCTGCATGCGGACCAGAACGTTGTTCTGCGCAATCATCGTCGCGTGATGAGCAGGGTCCGTAAAGAAACCGGTCGCCCCCGTCGGGTTCTGACCGGCGAAGAAGGAGTTCAGAATGCTCGGGTCCTCGCCGCTTGCACCGAGCTTGGCGTTCCCCCCCGTGTGGTCCGCGTGCAGGCTGGTGTTGATGATGAACTGGATCGGGTTTCGGCTCAGTTTGGCTACGGCCGCCGTGATTTTCTCCGAGAGCTTGCCGGCGCCGGCGTCGACCAGCAGCGCGCCCTGATCGCCGACCTGAACGGCGATGTTGCCCCCGTCCCCGACCAACATGTAGACGCTGCCTTGCACGTGCCACACGTGAATGTCGCCGTCATTGGGGTCCGGGTTGACGGCGCGGCTCACGAGCTGCGGGCCTTTGGACGGCACGATGCTCGCCACCGCTTCGGCATCCGCGGCACGCGCATCCTTGAGTTTCGCCGCGAACTCGGGATGCATCGTCTGGCCGCCGCCGAGTGCGCCGAGCAAGGGGACCTGGTTCTTGTCCGCGAAATCCCGCAGGAACGGATTCTTGCCAAACAGATAGTGCGGAATCTGCTCTTCGGGCCTGCTCAGAATCTCCTCGCCGTCTTCACATGCGTAGAGCCAGGCATCCGGATCTTTGACGTTGCGAAGATTGATCATCGACTTCGTATAGGGCTCGTCCAGATAGACCGGATCTGTCGTGGTGGTGAAAATGGTCAGCCGGTCCCCGTGACGGATCACCCGCTCCACGACGGTCGCTTCATCGCTATACGGCGTTCCATTTCCTCGCAGCCATGCTCTCTTCAGGTGCGTGGTCGTAATCGTCAGCACATTGCCGCGCCACTCGCCGGTCGAGAAGCCCGCAAAGGTGTGCGGCGCATACGCGGGCGGGTGTGGACGGCCGTCCATCCAGATCGTCCGGCGCACTTCGGAAGTCTGGAACCACATGTGGATGGCCACCAAGCGCTGCGTATACGGGTCTCTGTCTTCCCAGAAACGGTAGTTCCCTGGCGAGAAGTACGCGTAGGGAATGCCGTAGCCGGCGCATTGCTGCTGACGGACCGTCATCCGGGACGCCGGCCAGGCAAGGGCCGCCAGGCGGCCCGCTTCGTTCAGGGGTATGCCGCCGTAATCGACCAGCGCGCCAGCCGCCGTTCCGTACGCGGCATCCTGGTGGCCGCCGTAGTGCCACGTTCCCGAGATGTCGAGGCCCGACCCGCCGGCCTGCGGACCAAAGCCGGTCTGCCCTCGGACGACGAGGCTCATGCTGACGATGGACAAGAGCACGATGAGTGTTTTTCGCATGCTGACCTTCACGTTCCTCACCAATCCTGTGATCGAACTCATCGAACGGAACACGGAGATGGATTCCATCCAGACACGTCTGGCTGCTTCTTGAAATGAACCGATGTCAGATAGGGCTCGGTCAGGTAAACAGGGTCTTGAACGGTATTCGTGATGACCAGATAGGACGTGTTGCCTTCGTCGACCCGATCGTAGTCTTCGAGAAGCGTCGCGTTCGCGCTATACGGAATCCCGTTCTTCTGAAGGTAGCCGGGCCGCAGTTGCGTGGTGACGACGTGCAGGGCGCCCGTGAGAATGCCCGCGCCTCGTCCTCCCGGCACCGTCTCCCACGATGCCGCCGACACCCCTTGCCAGGTGCCTCCTTGCCTCTTGGGAGCTCCGAATTCGAAGATGCGCGTCTGTGTGCCCGCGTCGGTCTCGACTTTGAGGGTTTGATCGTCCTCCCAGGTGATGTGAATCCGCCCGGGGAGCCGCATCAGGTTCGGCGCCCCGTAGGCTTTGCACTGCTCACCGGCGGCTTCGTCCTTGGCAGGATCCCAGGCCAGCGCGACCTTCGTGGCTTCCGCGTTCATCGGGATCGCGACGCGAGAGCCCAGCGTCGGCATCGTCTGGAACTTGGTCGGCGGCAGCATCCGGTACCGCCAGTCCTCGACAACGACGGCGGCCCAGTATCCGGTCAGGTCGGCGGGCGCCACCGCTTTGGCGGTGGGCGGTGGGCCTCCGCGGCCGCCGCCTCTGCCTTGGGCACTGGCCCCATCGATGCCCATGCCGGCGATACCAAGGAAGAGTCCCAAACCGACTGCAAACGTTTTCTTTCGAATCATCGCGGCTCCACCCAAAGACGGCCTCTAAGACATTCCTGCGGGGTCTGTGGCGGAATTGTCTGCTGACCCGGCGCGAACGGCAAACAAAAAACGCAGCACCCCGGTTTCTGTCTGATCGCGGAGAGGTCTGTTCGAGGCGGCCCGATCGCGGGCAGGAGCGTCCGACTACCTGAAGGGGCTCGGTGCTATCCTCAGGCTTTGGCGGGAGGTGCGAGGCGATGACTCGACCAACAGCGGCTGGGCTCGCTGCGGCGATGGTGCTGGCGTGGGGCGCGACGCGCGTACGCGCGGCGCAACCGGAACGGACGACATGGAAGATCGGCGCGGATACCCGCACGGCGATTGTCTACGCGCCGAGTGCCAAGACCCCGTCGGGCAAGTCGCCGCTCATCCTCGTCTTCCACGGCCACGGCGATACGGCGGAGAATTTCCAGGACGTCGACCTCCAGCGCGCCTGGCCGGAGGCCATCGTCGTCTACTTCCAGGGCGCCCCGAGCTCGCGCGACCACGCTCCCGGGTGGCAGACTGAAAAGGGCCAGGACGGGGACCGCGATCTTCAGCTCGTCGATACTGCCCTGACGGCGTTGCGCAACCGGTTTCGCGTCGACGACTCGCGCATCTATGCCACCGGTTTTTCGAATGGGGCGGGGTTCACGTTCCTGCTATGGGCGGAACGTCCCAGCACGTTCGCGGCCTTCGGCATCGTCGCCGGACGTATTCGCGCCTCGGAGCAGCCAAGGGTGCCGAAACCGCTCCTGCAGATCGCCGGAAGGCAGGATACGACCATTCCATTCCGCGAGCAGGAGGCCGCGATCGAGATAGCCAAACGGGTCGACGGCGTGAAAGACAAAGGCACCGCGTGCGGCGTCGACTGCACGATGTACGGCGGCGCGACGTCAACTCCGCTCCTGACGTGGATCCACCCCGGCGGTCACGAGTATCCGAGCGGCACGTCTGAACTCATCGTGAAGTTCTTCCGTCCGCGTGCGCTCGACTGATGCCCCGCTGAACTTCTAGGGCTGAAATTTCCCTGACGGGATCAGCCGCGCGAAATACATCACAGCGATCCACAGGAAGAGGGAAGCGCCGGCGAAGAACTTTGCCAGACCCGGCGCGCTCTCGCCAGGTCCGAGGATGTCGACCTTCCTCGACATGCCGGTCAGGTAGAACGCGAACAGGTTGATGCCTGCCAGCAGCACGAACAACAGCTTCAGCTGGAGGAAGACGTCGCTCTTCAGCACGACGTACGGATGCACGTTGATGTTCGCGTAGATGCCGGTGATGAAGATGAAGCCGGTCCCCACGCACAGGAAGAAGCCGAACACGCCCCACGGGATCAGTTTCTTCAGCGCCGCCGGCGGCACCTGTTTGGCCATGCCGAGCATCCGGAGGTCGAGCATCCCGACGGTGCCGATGAGCAGAACCATCCCCACGAAGTGAAGGCTCTGACAGACGCCCCACACCCAGAGATAGCGGTAAATGAGGTGTTCGACGCTCGGCCACCGCATCCAGTAACGAAGCAGTTCTTCCATGGGCTCTCTCCTTGGCGTCGAACGGTCAATGCGTGACCGCGGTGTGCGATCGGACGGTCGGTTCGGCGTGCACCGATGCGCCGCCGACAGCCTTCCGGATAGCGCGGTAGATCTTCACGGCGATGTACCCGATCACCAGCAGCGCCGCCGATACCATGAGCGTCCCGTACGCCGTTTCGCGCTGCACGAACCCGTCGTCGTAGGCCGTCAGGCGGCCGGCCGTGATCGACGCGCCCCACAGGACCAGGATCGTCACGGCGAGCGCCCGGTCGCGCAGTGGAAAGACCTCCGGATCGACAGCAGGTGGATGGCGGAAGTACCGCCGGTACAGGACGACGTTGCAGTAGACGGCGGCTGCGATGGCGACGATCTTCACGTAGAAGTCGAACATCGTCAGGAACTTGGTCGGCTCGATGATGAGCAGCAGAAGCCCCGATGCCGCGTTGAAGAGAAATCCAATCCACATGATCGGGTAGAACTTCCGCAGCGGCGCGAGCGGAATCTCGCGGCCGACGCCGAGAATCCGCAGCGAAATCGCGGAGCTGAAGCCGACGAAGAAAGCGAGCCCCAGCGTGTGGAACGCGAGGATCGTGGGATACAGAAACAAGTTGGCCGAGTTTCGAAGCGTGGAAGAAATCGCCGTGTTCTCGAGCCATTCCAGGTACGGTGTCATCGCTGGGCCCTCGGGTGAGTCTTCCCCCGTTACGAGACCGCCTGCCGCGGCATTGCGGCTGCTTCGTCGTGACGTCCACACGCTGGCGCAATCGGGATGCCGGGCGGCACTGCTGGTGGAAGCTTCGTCGTCCCGCCGTTTCGCACGCAATCAGCGCGATCGGTACGTTGCAGACGCCGTGTAAAGCGCCGGCGCTTCGCCCGGGCTGCCGGTTTTCCGTCGATTCTTCCGGGATCTCGTCAGGAGGCGCCGGCTGGCGCGGCAATCGAGCGGCTCGGGGTGGGAGCTGGGCCCGCGCTCAGCGCCTCAGCGCCCGCGATATCGCAGCGCCAGGACGGTGATGTCGTCGCTCTGTGGCGCGGCACCGACGAACGCTTTGACCGTCGTCATCACCGACGCGACGAGTTCGTCGGGTGGAAGATCGTGGCCGGCAACGAGGCACGCGAGGAGCCGCTCCTCGCCGAACTCCTCGGACTGCTGGTCGAACGCCTCGGTCACGCCGTCGGAGTACACGACGAGAAGGTCTCCCGGTTCGAGCGTTACCGCGGCCTGCTCGTACACGGCGTCGGGGAAGACGCCGACGATCGTGCCGCCGCGGCTCAGGCGCGATACGCCGTTCCGGCCGATCAGGATCGCAGGGTTGTGCCCGGCGTTCGTATACGTCAGGACCCCCTCTGGCGATAGCACGCCGTAGAACAGCGTCGCGTACCGGCCGAGGACCGCCTTGCGGATCATCATCTGATTCAGCCGCGCGAGCGCGTCCGACGGCGGATGTCCGAGCGAAGCTTCCGTGGCGAAGATGCCCTGCAGCATCGCGTTGAGGAGCGCGGCGGGCAGCCCCTTGCCCGAGACGTCGCCGAGGACGAGACCGAAGCTGCCGCTCGGCAGATCGAGATAGTCGAAGAAGTCGCCGCCGATCGCCAGGCACGAGGAGGTCGCCCCCGCGAGCTCGAACCGATCGGTGACGTGAGTGGCGCTTGGGAGGAGCGCGCGCTGAATCTCCGCGCCGATCCTCATCTGCTGATCCAGGCGCGCCTTCTCGGATGCCTGGCGATACAACCGGGCATTCTCGATCGCGAGCGCCGCTTCGCCAGCGAGCGTCTCGAGCGCGATCCGCGTCGTGGCCGAGAGCAGCGTTCCCTTGTCCTGACCGTCCAGATACAGCACGCCGATCCGGCGAGGCGCCTCGTCTGGCGCCGGTTGATCCATGTACCTGACCAGGTTCAGCGGCACGCACAGGACGTGACGGATCCCCAGGGCGATCGTGCCGGAGTGGCCGTCGGCGAGATCCGCGTCGAGCAGATCGGCGACGACGCGCGGCTGACCGGTCGCGAAGACCTCTTCGGGAATCTTGCGGCTCGTGCTGAACGTGTGGCCGGGAAGCCTGGCTTGCTTCTGTCCACGTCCGAGCGTGAACTCCAGGCGGCCGTCCTCGCCGGCCAGCATGATGAACCCACGCTCGGCGCCCGTGACCGCGAGCGCGGAATCGAGCACGAGTGCGAGCACCTCGTCGAGCACGTGTCCGGACCCGAGCGCGCGAAGGGCGTCGAGGAGCGTCGCAATCTGGTGCAGTTCCCGGCGCGCCACGACCTGCGACGCGGAAGAGAGCGACGGCGCGTCATCGACGTAGAACGTCAGATCCGCTCCGTTAGCGCGGCCGATGTGGATGCGGTCGCCGTGCTCGAGGATCCGTTCGGCGATCGGTTCGCCGTTGACGAACGTTCCGGCGCGCGATCCGACGTCCCGGAGCCGGAACCGCTCGCCGACGCGCTCGATCACGGCGTGGTCGCGCGAGACGTCGGCGCCGCCGAGATACAGGTGGTGGCTGCTGCGGCGGCCGATTTCGAACGGGTTCTTGTCGATCGGAATCGATCGCGTGCCGGTCGTGTCGTCGACCTCGAGCCGCCCGCGCGTCACTTCCTCAATTCCGCCAGCCAGTTGACGACGATGGTGATGGGGGAGGCGAGTGGCTGTTCGACGAGCGTGACGGCGAGGATGTTGCCGTTCGGCGCCACGTCGTACGTGTAGCGGCGGCCCGGCGGCCACCGACCCTCGAAGAGCTCGTGGACGGAGCCGATGGAGAGCTGAGCGGCGCCCGACACCTTCACATCAACAGCCATCAGCTTGGTGCCATCGAGAAAAAAGAGCTGCTTGTTGTCGCGGCTCCAGCGCGGCCAGCTGCCGCCGGCGGTCGATATTCTCCATTTGCCCATCAGGCTCGGGAACGCGGTGACGTACACCTCCTGGTTGCCCGATTCCGTGGACACGTACGCGAGCCACTTGCCGTCGGGCGAGAGCTTCCCCGGGTACTGCGTGAATTGAGGATCGTCGAGCACGGCCGTCGGCTTCTGATCACCCGCGAGCGGCAGCTGCCAGATGTGCCCGTGGTTTCCGACAACCGACAGGTAGCCGGTGGTGAAGAGCAGGAGCTTTCCGTCGGGCGACCAGCTCAGTGGAAACTTGTCGCGATCGTCGACGAGCAGGTCCTGGGCGTTCCCGGCGGCGCTCGACGTCTTCATGAACAAATCGAAGTGCCCTTTGCGGCGCGAGCCGAAGATCACCTGACTGCTGTCGGGCGACCAGACGCCGGGGTACTCGTCGGCGGGATCGGTCGTGAACCGGGTTGGAATGCCTCGGGCAAGATCGAAGATCCACAAGTCCCTGCCGGTCCCTGGATCGAGCTGGCTCACGACCGCGCGGGTGCCGTCGGGCGATATTTCGATGTCGCTGTAGTCGCCCCGCTCGCCCATCGTGCGGAGAACCTGCCCCTTGGAATCGAACCAGGTGAGCTGTGTTGGGAAGCCTCGTGCGCCGACACCGGTCCGGTACGCCAGCGCGCGATCCGAGACGGTGAACGCACCGCTCGGCGCGCCGAACGCCGTGCGCTGCACCGGTTCGGCCACCGGCACGGGATTGCCGCTGAGCGTCAGGCGTTCCGGATCGAACGGCTGCGCGACGAGCGTGGTGTCGCGCAGATAAAAAAGGTAGCCCGCACCGAACCACGCGTTCGACTCGGCAGCGCGGAGGACGAGCGTGCGGTCGCTCCCGTCGATCCGTCCGGCATAGACAGCTGGTTCGCCGACGCCGCCGCGCCCTGTGTCGAGGTACAGAAAATGGCGTCCGTCCGGAAGGAACGTCGGATAGGCCAGCGTGGCACCGTCGCGTGTGCCATTTTCGCCCTCGAGGACGGCAGCCATGCCGCCGGCCGCCGGGATCTGGTGCAGCTGGCCTTCGCTGCTGAACACGATCGTCCCCGTCGGCGACCAGCTGCCGCCGGCCTGCTGCGGCGCGGAGCACAACGTGGCAGACATCGCGTCGACGATGCTGACCCGCTTCAGCTGTCCGCCGGAGAAGAACCCGAGCGATCGGCCGTCGGGAGACCAGAACGGATTCTGCGCGCCCTCGGTGTCGTTGACCGGCACGAGCTCGGTCGAATTCAGCGTCCGCAGCCAGAGCCGCCGCACGCCGTCCGAACTGACGCCTGCCAGCACCAGCTTCGTCCCGTCCGGCGACACTCTCATCGTCGGATCGATCTGCTGAACGCCCGCGGGAGCGGCGACGGTCAGCTTGATCGTGAGGTCCGTTTCGGTTCCGGGGGACGGGGTCCCGCGCACGGCCGCCACGAGGGCGGCGGCCGCGATGACGGACGCGACTGCGGCCGCAATCCAGCCGCCCGACAGCCGCGTCTGCGCGTTCGCGGCATCGACGGCGGCCGGTCGGATGTCCGAGTCGCCGCTCAGCGCGCCGGCCAGCGCGAACGCCAGATCTTCGGTCGACTGGAAGCGCATCGCCGGCGACTTCTCGAGGCAGCGCTCGACGATGCGGACGATGGCGGGCGGGAAGTGGTGCCCCTTGTCGGTCAGCTCGGTCGGATGCTCCTTGAGGATCGCCGACATCGTGTCGGCTGCCGTCTCGCGCTGAAACGCCGGACGGCCGAGCAGCATCTCGTACAGGATGGCGCCAAACGAAAAGATGTCCGACCGGTAGTCGGCCGGAATGCCGCGGACCTGTTCGGGCGACATGTATCCCAGCGTGCCGAGCACCATGCCGGGCTGGGTGCCGGGCGTGATCGTGGGGACGACGCTGCCGACGTTCGCCGACGGCGATGGCTCGGTCAGCTTGGCGAGACCGAAGTCGAGAATCGTGACGCGGCCGGTCGCACCGAGAAAGATGTTGTCCGGCTTCAGATCGCGATGGACGATGCCTTTTTCATGCGCCGCGGCGAGGCCGTGCGCCATCTGCACGCCGTACTCGACCGCCTTGCGGACCGGCAGCGGGCCGGACCGGAGCCGTTCGCGGAGCGTCTCGCCTTCGAGGAATTCCGAAACGATGTAGGACGAGCCGTCGGTTCGTCCTACGTCGTACACCGCGAGAATATTCGGGTGGTTGAGGGCCGCGGCCGCCCGCGCCTCCTGCTCGAAGCGGCTCAGCCGGTCGGTGTTGTCGCCCCACTGGCTCGCGAGGACTTTGATCGCGACGTCGCGGCCGAGCCGCGGGTCGCGCGCGCGGTAGACTTCTCCCATCGCGCCCGCACCAACCAGGGCGACGACTTCATACGGTCCAAGCCGGGAACCAGGCGCAAGCGGCACGTCTGAAGGGCAGTATAGCCCGGCCACCCGGCGCTCCCGGGCGGCCGCCAATCCATTCGGTCCCACGCGTTTCGGGCCGCCGGACGCGCTATCATCCCGGTTTATGACGTCAGCCAGACGGCTTGCAGGAGCGGTGACGCTGTGTCTCGTCTCCGCGTCGGGGGCCGCCCCCGTTCGCGGCGCGGCCAGCCCGCCGTCGCTCGCGCTGCTCAAGTCCGAGCTGCAGCGCAATTTTCAGGTGCTCCGGACGCAGACCTCGCCGGCGTACTACGTCAGCTACACGATGCATGACACGCACGAGTCGCGGGTGAGCGCCTCGTTCGGCGCCCTGCAGCGCAGCGACGACGGGCGCAGCCGCTCGGCGACGGTCGAAGTACGGGTTGGCGACTATGCGCTCGACAGCACGCATCCGTTGCGCGGCGACACGCGCGCCAACAGTCCGCGTCTGAACGAAATCGCGCTGCCGCTCACCGACGAGGAACCGGCGATCCGCCTCGCGCTCTGGCGCGCGACCGACCGCGCGTTCAAGCAGGCGAGCGAGGCCCTCACACGTGTGAAGACGAACGTCGCCGCCAAGGTGAAGGAAGAGGATCCGTCGCCGGACTTCTCCCGCGAGGACCCGCAGGTTTCGGTCAGCGATCCCGTGTCGTACACCCTGGACGCGAAAACGTGGGAAGCGCGGCTCCGGCGCGTCTCGGCGCCCTTTGCCGAGGATCCGCTGATCTTCAGGAGCGACGTCTCACTGTCGGTCGAGTCCGACAACCGCACGTACGTCAACAGCGAAGGGACCGAGATCGTCAGCGGAGAGATCGCCTGCCGGCTGTTCATCGAGGCGGTCACGAAGGCCGATGACGGCATGGAGCTGCCGCTCTATTCGAGCTACTTCGCGACCTCTCCCGCCGGCCTTCCCGACGAGAAGCAGCTTCTCTCCGACGTACGCAGCATGGTGGCGCTCCTCGGTCGCCTGCGGAAGGCGCCGCTCGTCGATCCCTACACCGGCCCGGCCATCCTCTCCGGGCGCGCCGCCGGCGTCTTCTTCCACGAGATCTTCGGCCACCGCGTCGAGGCCAACCGGCAGCGCAATGCCGACGACGGGCAGACGTTTGCGAGCCGGGTGGGGCAGCCGGTGCTGCCGCCGTTCCTCAGCGTCGTCTTCGATCCGACGCTCAGGAAGCTCGGAAACACGGAGCTGATGGGCTATTACACGTACGACGACGAAGGCGTGAAGGCCCGGCGCGTGACGGTGGTCGACAAGGGGACGCTGAAAACGTTCCTGCTCGACCGGGCGCCGCTGCACGACTTCGCGCGATCGAACGGCCACGGTCGCGCGCAGCCGGGCTACGTCCCGGTGTCGCGGCAGTCGAACCTGCTCGTCGAGTCGAGCCGGACGGTGTCGACAGATCGCCTCATGGACATGCTGCGCGAGGAGGCGAAGCGTCAGGGCAAGCCGTTCGGCCTCTTGTTCGACAACATCGAAGGCGGGTTCACGAACACGGGTCGCGGATCGGCGAACGCGTTCAACGTGCTGCCGAACGTGGTCTACAAGGTGTACACGGATCCGTCGCGCGCGCCCGAGCTCGTGCGCGGCGTGGATTTGATCGGGACGCCGTTGTCGGCGTTCAGCAAGATCACGGCGACGGGCGACAAGGTGGACGTCTTCAACGGCGTCTGCGGCGCCGAAAGCGGGAGCGTGCCGGTGTCCGCCTCGTCGCCGCCGCTGCTCGTGAGCGAGGTCGAAGTGCAGAAGAAGGCGCAGTCGCTCGAGACGCTGCCGATCCTCGTCGCTCCGCGCATCGCAGGGAGGCCCTGACATGTCCCACTTGCGAAGGGCGACGGCGACGGCGGCGCTCGGCCTTGCTCTGGCACTCGCATGGCCGGCGACGACGCCGAAGGCGCAGGACTCGCCGCTCATGTTGGCCATGCAGGACGAGCTGAAGCGATCGATGTCCGAGCTCCGGATCGACGGTCAACCGGCGCCGTACTACATCGAATACGAAATCGATGACGTGGCGTCGATGCGCGTGGTGACGCGGCTCGGGGGCGTCGTCGACAACCTGCACGACAGAAGCCGCACGCTGCGGGTTCAGGTCCGCGTCGGTGACTATTCGTTCGACAGCTCGCGGTTCATCTCGGCCGACCGCGGCGGCGGTCTCGTCGCAAACCTGAACGACGTCACCGCGCCGCTCGATGACAACTACGACGTCATCCGGCGGCAGATTTGGCTCACGACGGACGCGGCCTACAAGCGGGCGATCAACGTGTTCGCGAAGAAGAAGGCCACGTTCCAGAACCGGGCGGCGACCGACAACCTTCCCGATTTCTCGCGCGAGAGGCCGGTCGTTACCGAGCTGCCCATCCTGGCGCCGACGACGCCCGGCCGCGAGTGGCTCGATCGCGCCCAGCGGCTCTCGGCGCTCTTCCTCACCCGCCGCGGACTCGATTCGTCAGACGTGTGGGTCTCGGAAACGCGCGGTACGAGCTATTACCTGAACAGCGAAGGGTTCAGGGCCGTCGTGCCGATCAGCTCGGCGTACCTGCGCATGTACGCCGAAGCAACCGCGGCCGACGGCGCCACCGTCCGGGACGTGTACTCCACCGTCGCCGGCAGGCTCGAGGATCTGCCGCCGATGTCGGAGCTCAGTGCCCATGCGACGGAGGTGGCCGACCGCACGCACGCGAGCAAAACGGCGCCGCTCGGCGAAGAGTTCACCGGCCCCGTGCTCGTCGAAGGCCAGGCAAGCGCGGAGCTCCTTCGGCAGTCGTTCGCGCCGCTGCTGCTCGCGCGTCGTCCGCCCGACGGAGAAAACGGGTTCGGCCGCGGCGGCGCCGGGCAGGTGACCCCGTTCCTCAGCCGCATCGGCCTACGGGTCATGACAGACTCGTTTGCCGTCAGCGATACGCCGTCGCTCAAGGAGTTCGGCGGGCACGCGGTGGCCGGCGCGTATCTCATCGACGACGAAGCGGTGCCGGCCAGGGACGTGTCGCTCGTCGAGAAGGGGCGACTCGTCACGCTGCTCACCAGCCGCACGCCGCAGAAGAACCTGCCCGCGTCGAATGGTCATGGCCGCAGCGGGACGGTGCAACCCGGCGTTCTGCAGGTCCGCAGCACGCAGGCGATTCCTGCCGCGGAACTGAAAGCGAAATATCTCGAGCTCCTCAAAATCCAGGACAAGCCGTACGGGTACATCGTCCGCGCCCTGGCTGCGCCGGGCGATATTCCCGGCGGCGCGGGTCCGGGCGGTCCGGTCATGCTCGCCGTCGTCAAGGTCACGCCTGACGGGAAGGAAGAGGCGGTGCGCGGCCTCCGGTTCGGCGCGATCCCCTCGACGGCGTTCCGGGACATCCTCGAATCGTCCCGAGAGCAGGTGCTGTACAACTACCGGATCGACGCCGGCACACCGGCGTCCATCATCGCGCCGAGCCTGATTTTCGAGGAGCTCGAGATCCAGCGCACGAGGGAGATCGTCCAGAAGCCGCCCGTGGTGCCGTCGCCGGTGGGGGAGTAGGCGGTGGGCTTAAGGCTCCGGGCTCCGGGCTCCGGGCTCAGGGCTCAAGGCTCAAGGCTCAGGCTCTGAATCAGCGCGTTGAGACCGGCCGCGAGCTGTCTGTAGCCGTCCTCGAGGACCTTACGATCCGCTTCGCTTAGCATCAATCGCGACGACAGGTCGACGAGGTATCGAGCTTCGGCCGCTGAACCTGCCGCGATATTGAGGAAGTTGAGATACTCGTGATGCGTCCGCCGCGCGGAACCTTCAACGATGTTGCAGGCCGCTGACACTGCGGCACGTCTCAACTGGCTTTGGAGACCGAAGCGTTCAGGGGGCGGGAACGCCTGTGTAGCTTTATAGATGCGCGGAACTAGACCGTCCGCCAGTTGGAAGACTCGGAGTTTTCGATGGTCGCGGCTCACGCCTGGTGAGGGGCAACAGCCGCGCCAGCGTGGCGAGCCTTGAGCCCTGAGCCTTGAGCCGTGAGCCCGAGCCCGAGCCCTGAGCCGGTACTACTGAAGCGGCGCCGGCAGATCCGATCGTCCCATCAGGAACTCGTCCACGCCTCGCGCGGCGCTGCGGCCCTCGGCGATCGCCCACACGATGAGCGACTGGCCGCGCTGCATGTCGCCGGCGGTGAAGACGCCCGGCACGCTCGTCATCCATCGCTCGTCGCGCCAGACGGTTCCGCGGTCCGTCATCCGGACGCCGAGCTCGTCGAGCATGCCGCCGCGCTCGGGCCCGAGGAACCCCATCGCGAGCAGCACGAGGTCGGCCTTCAGCTCGAACTCGGTGCCCGGGACAGCCTCGAACGACGGCCGCCCATCCTTGATTCTGGTCTCGACTTCGATCGCGTGCAGCGTCGTCACCCGCCCCGACGCGTCGCCGCTGAATCGCTCGGTCGAAATCGAATACATCCGCTCGCCACCCTCTTCGTGCGCGGACGACACGCGGAAGATGTTGGGCCAGAGCGGCCACGGATTGCTGTCGGCGCGCGTGTCCGGCGGACGTGACAGCAGCTCGAGCTGGTGGACGTCGAGAGCGCCCTGACGATGCGCGGTGCCGAGGCAGTCGGCGCCGGTATCGCCGCCGCCGATGATGATGACGTGCTTCCCCTTCGCGCTGATTGACCCCGCCTCGTCGAGTGAAGCCACGGCGTCGCCTTCGCCCCGCTTGTTCGATTCGGTCAGGTACTCCATGGCGAAGTGGATGCCCTGCAGCTCGCGGCCGGGCACCTTCAGGTCGCGCGGCTGCGTGGCGCCGCCCGCGAGGACGACCGCGTCGAATCCGCGGCGCAGATCGTCGACCGGGATGTTGCCCCCGATGTTCGCGTTCGTGCGGAACTCGATGCCTGATTCGTGCATGAGCGCGAGGCGCCGATCGAGGAACCGCTTTTCAAGCTTGAAGGCCGGGATGCCGTACCGGAGCAGCCCGCCGATGCGGTCCGCCCGCTCGAACACGGTGACGAGGTGGCCGGCTCGATTGAGCTGCTCGGCCGCGGCGAGGCCCGCCGGGCCCGACCCGACCACCGCGACTTTCTTGCCGGTCCGCGCGGAGGGCGGCTCCGCCGTGACCCAGCCTTCTTCGAACGCGCGATCGATGATGGTGACTTCGACCGCCTTGATGGTGACCGGATCGCGGTTGATCCCGAGCACGCACGATCCCTCGCACGGCGCCGGGCAGAGGCGTCCGGTGAACTCGGGAAAGTTGTTGGTCAGGTGGAGCCGCTCGATCGCGGCGTGCCACCGGTCGCGATAGACGAAATCGTTCCAGTCGGGAATCAGATTGCCGAGCGGGCAGCCCTGATGGCAGAACGGAATGCCGCAGTCCATGCAGCGCGCGGCCTGGTCTTTGATTGCCGCCTCGGGATACGGCAGATACACCTCGCGCCAGTCGTGTACGCGCTCCGGGATCGGCCGCGTCGGCGGCTTCTTGCGCGCGATTTCGATGAATCCGGTCGGTTTGCCCATGGTCGACTCTCGGCTTCAGGCTCTCGGCTCTGGCCTGGCTCCGGGCCCTCCGGCCCACAGCCACCGGAGCCCGGAGTCCAAAGCCCGAAGACGCGTTTACGTACTCGCTCCCACCAGTTCCGCGAATTCGACCGGCCGCCCCTCGGCGGCGGCGAGCGCCTGCGCGGCGAGCACGCGCTTGTAGTCGCGCGGCATCACCTTCACGAAGAGCGCGGACATCGACCCCCACGCGTCGAGAATCCGGGCGGCGTGCTCGCTGCCGGTGTACTGCACGTGGCGGCGAATGAGGTCGTGGACGAACTCGATGTCCTCCGCTGACTCGAGCGGCTCGAGATCGACCATCTCGCGGTTGCAGCGCGTCGCGAACGTGCCGGCGGCGTCGAGCACGTACGCGATGCCGCCGCTCATGCCGGCCGCGAAGTTGCGGCCAGTCCTGCCGAGCACCACGACCCGCCCGCCCGTCATGTACTCGCACGCGTGGTCGCCGACGCCCTCGACGACCGCGCTCGCGCCGCTGTTCCTGACCGCAAACCGCTCGCCGGCGAGCCCGCGGAAATATGCTTCGCCGCTCGTCGCGCCGTACAGGGCGACGTTGCCGATGACGATGTTCTCTTCGGCCACGAAGGTGGATTGCTTCGGCGGATAGACGATCACCCGTCCACCCGAGAGCCCCTTCGCGATGTAGTCGTTCGCATCGCCTTCGAGCTCGAGCGTGATGCCGCGCGGCACGAACGCGCCGAAGCTCTGGCCCGCCGATCCCGCGAACGAGAGGTGGATCGTGTCGTCGGGCAGTCCTGCCGCGCCGTGCCGGCGGGTGACCTCGTAGCCGAGCATCGTGCCCACGGTCCGATTGACGTTCCTGATTGGCATCGTCAGCGCGACGCGCGTTCGCCGTTCGAGCGCGGCCGACGCGCGCGCGATGATCGTGTTGTCGAGCGCGTCGCCGAGCCCGTGATCCTGCGTGGTCGTGCAGCGCCGGGGCGCGTCCGGCGGCAGGTCGGGCTGGTACAGGATGGCGGAGTAATCGAGCCCCTTCGCCTTCCAGTGATCCACCGCCGGCTTGAAGTCGAGCCGCTCGACCCGGCCGATCATCTCCTCCATCGTCCGGAATCCGAGCGCCGCCATGTACTCGCGCACTTCCTGCGCGACGAAGCGGAAGAAGTTCTCGACGAACTCCGGCTTGCCCGTGAAGTTCTTGCGGAGCTCCGGATCCTGCGTCGCCACGCCGACCGGGCACGTATTGAGATGGCAGACGCGCATCATCACGCAGCCCGACACGACGAGCGGCGCGGTCGCGAAGCCGAACTCCTCCGCGCCCATCAGCGCGGCGATGACGACGTCGCGTCCGGTCTTCAGCTGGCCGTCGACCTGGACGACGATCCGGTCGCGCAGGCGGTTGAGCATGAGGACCTGCTGCGTCTCGGCCAGCCCGAGCTCCCACGGAATGCCGCCGTGCTTGATCGAGGTGAGCGGCGACGCCCCGGTGCCGCCGTCGTGGCCCGAGATGAGCACGACGTCCGAATGCGCCTTGGCGACGCCGGCCGCGACCGTGCCGACGCCCGCCGTGGCGACGAGCTTCACGTGAATCCGCGCCTTCGGATTCGAGTTCTTCAGGTCGTGAATCAGCTGCGCGAGATCCTCGATCGAGTAGATGTCGTGATGCGGCGGCGGCGAAATGAGGCCTACGCCCGGTGTCGCGTGCCGCACTTTGGCGATCCACGGGTACACCTTGTGGCCCGGCAGCTGTCCGCCTTCGCCGGGCTTCGCGCCCTGCGCCATCTTGATCTGCAGGTCCTCGGCGTTGACGAGGTACTCGCTCGTGACGCCGAACCGCGCGGACGCCACCTGCTTGATTGCGCTCCGGCGCGAATCGCCGTTCGGATCCGGGACGTACCGCGCCGGGTCCTCGCCCCCTTCGCCGGTGTTCGACTTGCCGCCGAGACGATTCATCGCGATCGCGAGGGTCTCGTGCGCTTCCTGGCTGATCGAGCCGTAGGACATGGCGCCGGTGGCGAACCGCTTGACGATCGAGTCGACCGATTCCACCTCGTCGAGGGGCACCGGGGTGGCCGCCGGCTTCAGATCGAGCAGGCTGCGCAGCGTGGCGCGCCGCCGGCTCTGATCGTCAACGAGCTTCGTATACTCCCGGAAAATCGAGTATTGCCCTGAGCGCGTGGCGTGCTGCAGCTTGAACACCGTGTCCGGATTGAACAGGTGGTACTCGCCGTCTCGGCGCCACTGGTACTCGCCGCCCGATTCGAGCTCGCCGCGCGCGCCCGCCTGATTGTCGAACGCGCGGCGGTGCCGCTCGATCGCCTCCTGGGCGATGACGTCGATGCCGACGCCGCCGATGCGCGAGGCGGTCCACGTGAAGTACTTGTCGACGAACGGCCGGTCGAGGCCGACCGCCTCGAAGATTTGCGCGCCGCAGTAGCTCGCGAGCGTGGAGATGCCCATCTTGGACATCACCTTCAGGATGCCCTTGTTGAGTGCCTTGATGTAGTTCCGCACCGCCTTCTCGTGCGTGATGCCGCGCACGATGCCCTGCCGGATCATGTCGTCGAGCGTTTCGAAGGCCAGATACGGGTTCACGACACCCGCCCCGTAGCCGAGGAGCAGCGCGCAGTGATGCACCTCGCGCGCGTCGCCCGACTCGATGACGAGCGCGCACCGCGTCCGCGAGCCTTCGCGGACGAGGTGATGGTGGACGCCGGCGGTCGCGAGCAGGCTCGGAATCGGCGCCCGATCGCGGTCGGCGCCGCGGTCCGACAGGATGAGGATGTTGTAGCCGGCGGCGACCGCCTCGCTCGCGAGCGTCTTCAGCTGCGACATCGCCCGCTCGAGCCCCGCGCCGTCCCCCTTCGGATCGAACAGCATCGGCAGCGTCGTCGACCGGAAGCCGGGGTAGTAGAGATGCCGCAGCTTCGCGACCTGGTCGTTGTCGATGACCGGGTATTTGATCTTGATCTGGTGGCACGACTCGGGCCGCGGGTCGAGCAGGTTGCGTTCGGGACCGATCGTCGATCCCATCGCCGTCACCAGCTCTTCGCGAATCGCGTCGAGCGGCGGGTTGGTCACCTGCGCGAACACCTGCGTGAAGTAGTCGTAGAGCAGGCGCGGACGATCCGACAGCACGGCGAGCGCGGCGTCCGTGCCCATCGAGCCGATCGCTTCCTCGCCGCCAAGCGCCATCGGCGCGAGCAGGACCCGGAGGTCCTCGTCGGTGTAGCCGAAGGTCTGCTGCCGGCGCAGCACCGTTTCGTGGCTGGGCGGCGGCAGATACGGAGCGCCGGGGAGGTCCTCGATGTCCACGAGGTTGCCGGCGAGCCACTCGGCGTACGGATGCGCGTTCGCCAGGTTCCGCTTGATCTCGTCGTCGGACACGATGCGGCCCTGCACGGTGTCGATGAGGAAGATGCGGCCCGGGTGCAGCCGCTCCTTGATCAGCACGTTCTCCGGCGGAATGTCGAGCACGCCGACCTCGGAGGCCATGATGACGAGGTCGTCTTTGGTGACGTAGTAGCGCGACGGACGCAGACCGTTCCGATCGAGTACGGCGCCGATGACCGATCCGTCGGTGAAGGCGATCGACGCCGGACCGTCCCACGGCTCCATCAGCGACGAGTGGTACTCGTAGAACGCCTTGAGCTCGGGCGACATGCTCTCGTGCCCGGACCACGGCTCCGGGATCATCATCAGGATGGCGTGCGGCAGCGAGCGGCCCGTCATCACGAGGAACTCGAGCACGTTGTCGAAGGTCGCCGTGTCGCTCCCGCCTTCGCGGATGATCGGCAGGATCTTCTTCAGGTCGTCGCCGAGGAGCGGCGAGCTGAGGAGCCCTTCGCGCGCGCGCATCCAGTTGATGTTCCCGCGCAGCGTGTTGATTTCACCGTTGTGCGCGATGTAGCGGTACGGATGCGCGAGCGGCCACGACGGAAACGTGTTCGTGCTGAACCGCTGGTGGACGAGCGCGAGCGCCGACTGGAAGTCGGGATCGGCCAGATCCGGGAACATCGGCAGGATCTGGTCCGCCGTCAGCATGCCTTTGTAGATGAGCGTGTTCGACGACAGGCTCGGCACGTAGAACGCGCGCGCGTCGGCCTCGGCGAAGCCGTCCACTGCGTGCTCGATCCGCTTCCGGATGACGTACAGCTTGCGCTCGAACGCCGCGCGCGCCGACGCGTCGTCGGGATCGAACGGTGCCCCCGATCCGATGAACACCTGCTCGAAGAGCGGCTCCGCCGCGACGGCCGAGGCGCCGACGACGCGATCGTCGGTCGGCACCTTGCGCCAGCCGAGCAGACGCTGACCTTCCTCGCGGACGATCGCCTCGAACCGCGCGCGGATCTCCTCGCGCATGCGCGTTTCATGCGGGAAGAACACGAAACCGGCGCCGTACGCCCCCTGCGGCGGCAGCGCGATGCCGAGCGCCGCCGTCGCCTTGCGCAGGAAGCGGTCAGGCATCTGCACGAGGATGCCGGCGCCGTCGCCGGTGTCCGCCTCGCAGCCGCAGGCGCCGCGGTGCAGGAGGTTCATCAGCACCCGCAGCCCGTGTTCGACGATCGCGTGCGATCGGCGCCCCTTGATGTCGACGACGAACCCGACGCCGCAGGCGTCGCGCTCGTCGGCAGGGTCGTACAGGCCGGCCGCCGCAGGCGGGCGGACCGGTCCGTCCTGTCGATTTCGAGAAACGCCGGGGTGAAGCCCTCCGCTCGAGGGCGTGTAGTCGCGTGTCGCCATGGCCTGGGAACCCCCGTCCGGGGAAAAACCGAGGAAGGCTATTTATGCCTCAGTACTGACGCAGAAGTAAAATGCAATATTCGTATTCTTGGCATGACATAAACAGATGGCTTTGGGCGCTGGGCTCTGGACTCCAGGCTCCGGCTCAGGGCCCGCTCGGAACATCGCGGGCGCCAGCGGCTCATCCTCCGAGAATGCAGCGTCCCTGCAGGAGCCAGGAGCCTGGAGGCTGAAGCCTAGAGTCCGAAGTCTGGAGCCCGAGGCCTGTTATCCGCCCGCGACGTAAAATCCGCTGATGCCCGAGTGGCCGCCTCTGCCGTTTGCCGACTGGTCCGACACCCGCGCCACGCTGCACATGTGGACGCAGGTCGTGGGCAAGGTGAAGCTGGCGCTCGCCCCGCCCGTCAATCACTGGTGGCATGTGACGCTGACGACGACGGCGCGCGGGCTGACGACGGCGGCGCTGCCGTACGACGGCCGCACGATCGAGCTCTCGTTCGACTTCGTCGATCACCAGCTCGTCGTCGACTGCAACCGCGGCGATCGGCGGCTCATCGAGCTCCGCGCCAAGAGCGTGTCGCAGTTTTACGGTGAGGTGATGCGGGCGCTTGCGGAGCTTGGCGCGCCGGTCCGTATCTGGCCGATGCCGGTCGAAATCGAATCGCCCGTCAGGTTCGATCGGGACGAGCTCCATGCGTCCTACGACCGTCAGGCGGTCGAGCGCTGGTGGGTGGCGATGACGCGCGCCGACGAGGCGCTGAAGCGGTTCCGAAGCGGGTTCATCGGCAAGTCGAGCCCCGTGCATTTCTTCTGGGGCAGCTTCGATCTGGCGGTCACGCGCTTCAGCGGACGCCGCGCCCCGGCTCGGCCGAATGCGGACCGCGTCACCGCCGAAGCCTATTCGCACGAGGTGTCGAGCGCCGGGTTCTGGCCCGGCAACGCCGCCTACCCCCACGCCGCCTTCTACTCGTACGCCGCACCGGAGCCCGACGGGTTCAAGGCTGCGGCAGTCGGGCCGTCAGCGGCGGGGTACGATCCGTCACTCGGCGAATTCCTGCTCCGCTACGACGACGTGCGCGCTTTACCGGACCCGGCGGGAGCGGTTCAAGAATTCCTGACGACCACCTACGACGCGGCCGCCGTGCTGGGCGGATGGGACCGTGCGCATCTCGAGAGGACCTGACCATGCCGGACGGAGCGTGCGGTCACATCACTGCCATCGAACAGGTTGCACGTCCGAAGCGGCGCGTCTGCGACGAGTGCATCAAGATCAACGGCACATGGGTCCACCTGCGGACGTGCCAGACATGCGGCGGCACGCACTGCTGCGACAACTCGCCGAACCGCCACGCGACGAAGCACGCGCGCGGCACCGGCCACCCGGTCATCGCGTCGGCGGAGCCGGGTGAGCGCTGGCTGTACTGCTATCCCGACGACTCTTTCGCTGAGTACTGAGATCGGGAGCGCCAATGCCTGACGACGCGATCGGACGGACGTTCGTCGACGAATCACGCCGGCTGCTGACGGCGGCGTACCTCCCGCGCATCGCCCGGGCGGTCGAATCGCTGACGGCCGAGGACGTCTGGTGGCGTCCGAACGACGCGTCGAACAGCATCGGCAACCTGTTGCTTCACCTGAACGGGAACGTCAGCCAGTGGATTCTCGCCGGCGTTGGCGGACAGCCCTTCGACCGTCGTCGCCAGCAGGAGTTCGACGAACGCGGACCCGTGCCGATCGAGATCCTGATGGCGAGGCTCTCGGATACCGTCCGCGCCGCCGACGGCATTCTCGCGTCCATTGACGATGAAGGGCTTCTCGGGCGCCGCCACATTCAGGGGCACGACCTGAACGTGCTCGAAGCCGTGTATCACGTCGTGGAGCACTTCAGCACCCACACCGGCCAGATCGTGTGGATCGCCAAGGCTCGGACAGGGGTGGACCTGAAGCTGTGGGTGCCGCCCCCGGCGACATAGCCCGACGTCGACGTTTGCCGACGTTGACTTGATGAATTCCGTCTCGTAGAGTCGAAGGGTTCTCCCGGAGGTGAACGTGATCCGAAGCCGTCTGTTCCTGCTCGTCGTTGGACTCGGTTTCATTCTCGCGCCGCAAGCCGCGCGCGCACACCATTCCGAGGCGGCGGAATACGACGCGACGAAGCCGGTGAAGGTCACCGGGACGCTCACCAAGGTCGAGTGGCTGAACCCGCACGTCTGGTTTTATCTGGACGTCAAAGACGACGCCGGGAAGGTGACCGAATGGGCGTTCTCGACGGTTCCGCCGGGAGTCCTGATGCGCAGAGGCATCAACAAGGACGCGCTGAAGATCGGATCGGTCATCACGGTCGAAGGCGTGCGGGCTCGCGATGCGTCGAACAACGCCGCCGCTCACAGCGTCACGTTCTCGGATGGTCGCAATGTGTTCGCAGGTCCTGGCGAGGGAGGACAGCGATGATGCATGCCATTCGTTCGGCGCTGCTGGTGGTCGTGCTCGCGTCGGTCGGCGCGACGGCGTACGCGCAGGGCGGTCCGCGCCTGCCCGACGGAAAGCCTGATTTCTCGGGCATCTACACGCCGCCGTCGACGGTCAACGCGACCGGGCCGCGCGGCAACCTGATCTTCAACGCCGACAAGATGGCGCCCGTGAAACCGGGCGCCGAAAGCCTGCTGTACCACCCGCGCACCGGCGATGCGCGGCTCGACGAGCCCCGCGCGATGTGTCTGCCCTCCGGCTTTCCCTCGGGCATGCTCTACATCCTGCCGATTCAGATTGTGCAGAACACGAAGTACATCACCATCATCCCCGAGCTGCAGCGGGCCGCGCGGATCATTCCGACCGACGGCCGTCCTCACCGAGAAGGGATCGAGCCGACGTATTACGGCGATTCCGTGGGGAAATGGGAGGGGGACACGCTCGTCATCGACAGCGTGAACTTCAAGCCGTGGATCCTCGACGACTACCACTACACGGATCCCACGAAGAGCCGCTGGCACACCGACGCGCTGCACACGATCGAACGCCTCAAGCTCGACGGGGCCAAACTGCAGTATCAGATCACCATCGATGATCCCAAGATTTTCACGCGGCCCTGGTCGCAGGACTTCGTGTTGACGCTGCGCCCGGACTGGGATCAGCTTGGGCTGCTCGAATACGTCTGCACCGACAACAATCGATGCGCGGGCGGGAAGTGCCAGGAGCCGAAGTAGTTCGTCCGAGGGGCGTTCAGCCGCCGTACGGCAGCCACGGCCGCGACAGATAATCCTGCATCGTCAGAACGATCAGGATCCCGAACCAGAACAGGGCGCCGAGCACCACGGCCCACGTGAGCCGCGTGCTGTACCGGACGTGCATGAAGAACAGCACGACGAGCGTCGCTTTGACGACGGCAATCAGCAGCGCGGCGACCGTGTTGAGGCGTCCGAGGTCGAAAAACGCGATCTGCACCGTCAGATACGTGCACAGCATCAGGACGCCGTAGATCACGTAATAGACGCGCTTCGGAATGATGTGAGCGGTCGACATCACTGGTCCTTGGTTCTTGGTTCCTGGTTCTCGGTCCGTACTTGGTCCTTGGTCCGTCCCTGGTCCTCAGCGCCTGGTCCATCCTGGCCCTGAGCCCTGAGCCCTGAGCCCTGAGCCCTGCCCTGAGCCCTGAGCCCAAAGTCCTGAGCCCCGTCACCCCGCATGGCGGCCGATGAGATAGAGCAGCGGGAACAGGAAGATCCACACGATGTCGACGAAGTGCCAGTACAGCCCGGCGATCTCGATCGGGTTGTAGTACTCCGGCGTGATCGTTCCTCGCCACGACAGCCAGACCATCACCGCCATCAGCCCAAGGCCGATGATCATGTGCACGGCGTGCAGGCCGGTCATGACGAAGTAGAGAGAGAAGAACAGCTGCGCCTGGCGCGCGTATTCGGCCTCGAACTGGAACGAAGGGCCGGGGACGTGGTGCTCGACGAACTCCGTGTAGTACTCGAACGCCTTGATTCCGAGAAACGTGAGGCCGAGCAGCATCGTCACGCCGAGAAAGATGAGCAGCAGGCGGCGCTCGCCGGTCTGCGCCGCGTGGACCGCAAGCGCCATCGTCAGACTGCTCGTGATGAGGACGGCGGTGTTCGTCGTGCCAGCCCAGATCAGGAGCTCGTGGCTCCCCGCCGTGAACGCCGCGGGGTACCAGGCGCGGTAGACGAGATACGTCAGAAAAAGGCCGCCGAAGAAGAGCACTTCGGTGACGAGGAACACCCACATGCCGAGCGTGGCCGCCTCGCGCTGCTGGGCGAGATCGTCGAACTGATGCGCGAGCGCGGGATGATGCGCTTCGGCGACGCTGGTCTCAAGCGACATGGCTCTCCACACGGCTCGGATAGTCGTACGCGTCCCAGGTGACGACCGGCGTCTCGGCGAAGTTCTCCGTCGGGGGCGGCGAGGTCGTCGTCCACTCGAGGCCGACCGAGCCCCACGGATTCGAGCCCGCGACCTTGCCGTACCGGAGCGACCACATCAGGTAGATCATCGGAATCAGATAGCCGACGCCGAGGATCGACGCGCCGGCCGACGACAGGACGTTCAGCACCTGGAATTCCGGCGGATACGCGTGATAGCGCCGCGGCATGCCCAGGTATCCGAGGATGAACTGCGGGAAGAACGTCAGGTTGAACCCGATGAAGATGATGCCGGCGCTGAGCTTCGCGAGCGCCTCGTTGTAGCGGCGCCCGGAAATCTTCGGCCACCAGTAGTGCAGCCCGCCGAGGTACCCCATGATCGTGCCGCCGACCATGATGTAGTGAAAGTGCGCGACGACGAAGTACGTGTCGGTGACGTGGACGTCGATGCCGATCGCCGCGAGGAACAGACCGGTCAGCCCCCCGATCGTGAACAGGCCGATGAAGCCGTACGCGTACAACATCGGCGTTTCCCACGACACCGATCCGCGGAACATCGTCGCGGTCCAGTTGAAGACCTTGACGGCGGACGGGATCGCGACGAGGAAGCTCAGAACCGAGAAGATCATCGCGGCGTAGACCGACTCGCCGGCGACGAACATGTGGTGCCCCCAGACCAGGAACCCGAGCACCGCGATCGCGAGGCTGGCGAATGCGACGAACGTGTAGCCGAACACCGGCTTCCGGCATCCGGCGGCGACGAGCTCGCTGACCACGCCCATCGCCGGCAGCACCATGATGTAGACCGCCGGATGCGAATAGAACCAGAACAGGTGCTGGAAGAGCACCGGGTCGCCGCCGACGGCCGGATTGAAGAAGCCGAAATGGAACACGCGCTCCGCGGCGACGAGCAGCAGGGTGATCGCAATCACCGGCGTGCCGAGCACGTTGATGAGGCTTGTCGCGTAGGTGGACCAGAGAAAGAGCGGCATCCGGAACCAGGTCATCCCCGGCGCGCGCATCCGGTGAATCGTGACGATGAAGTTGAGGCCGGTCAGGATTGACGAGAAGCCGGTGATGAAGATGCCGAGCGCGGTCGGGATCACGTTCGTCGTCGACGATACGGTGCTGAAAGGGGCGTAGAACGTCCACCCGGTGTCGACGCCGCCGGTGACGAGCGCATACAGCGTGAACAGGCCGCCGAGGATGTAGATGTACCAGCTGGCCAGATTCAGCTTCGGGAACGCGAGGTCCTTGGCGCCGATCATGATCGGCACGAGGAAGTTGCCGAGCACGGCCGGGATGGCGGGGATGAGGAAGAAGAACACCATCATCACGCCGTGCATCGTGAACAGCTTGTTGTACGTCTCGTCCGACACGAGATCGCCGGCCGGTGTCGCGAGATCCAGGCGGATCAGCACGGCGAATGCGCCGCCGACGAAGAAGAAGAACGTGATCGCCGCCAGATAGAGCAGCGCAATCCGCTTGTGGTCCTTCGTGAGCAGCCACGACTTGATGCCGAAGCCGTCGTTCAGATAGTGGCGCGGTGGGAGAAGCAGGGTGGTCGCCATGGATTCCTACTGTCTGGCCGGGGTCGGCGCGACCGGCGTCGTTTCTCCCGGAGCAGGCCCGCTCGGGACGGGACGCGCGGTCGGGACCTCGGGTTCGGTCGCGAGCGACTTCACATACTCCACGAGCTGCAGCAGCTGCTCTTCGGTGACGAGGCCCTGGAAGGTCGGCATGATCGGCTGATAGCCGGCCGCGATCTTCGCGCTCGGGTTGAGAATCGACTCGCGCACGTAAGCCTCGTCCACCGTGACCGTCTCGCCCGCCTGCGTAGTGACGGTCTTGCCGAAGAGGCCGTTCAGCACGGGGCCGCGGCCCTGCGAATCGGGGCGATGACACGTGTTGCACGCGAGGTCGGCGAACAGCTTCTCGCCGGCTGAGGCGAGCGACCCTTCGGGCGCGCCGCCGCTCAGCCAGGCCTGATACTCGCTCGGCTCCATCACGATCACCTCGCCGATCATTCCCGAGTGGCGCGTGCCGCAATACTCGGCGCAGAACAGGTGATACCGCCCGGGCGTCGTCGCATGAAACCAGATGCTCACGTATCGGCCGGGGATCACGTCTGCCTTGATGCGGAACGCCGGCACGAACAGGTCGTGAATGACGTCCTCGGACGTCGTGATCAGCTTTACATCGCGGCCGACCGGCACGTGCAGCTCGTTGATCTCGCGCTGGCCGTCGAGATGCTGGAACTTCCACATCCACTGCTTGCCGACGACGTAGATGTTGAGCGTTTCGGCGGGCGGGGACGCCATCGCGAAATACACGCTCGAGCCCCACACGAAGATGACCATCACGATCGCAAGCGGAATCGCGGTCCACGTGATCTCGAGCAGCATGCCGCCGTGCACCTTCTGTCCCACTTCCGACGGGGACCGCCGCCGGAACCGGACGGCGTAGTACACGATGAGTCCGGCAATCAGCAGCGAGAAGAACACCGACAGCGCGACGAGGAAGAAATACAGCGCATCGACGCGGGCAGCCATCGTCGAGGCGCGAACCGGGAACAGCGGAACAGACCACATCGCAGTGACTTACCTGCGGGCCCCGACGGGCTGACCCGTCCGGCGCTCGCGACGAACCATGATGACGATGAACGAGCCGAGCGCGAGGACGGTGGCGGCGCCGCCCAGCCGCATCGCCCGCATGATTGCCAGCCCGTATCGGCCGGTCATCGGGTCGTAGTGAAAGCAGTAGAGCAGCAGCGCGTCGACCGGATTGCCGACCTTGCCCTCCGACGCCTCCACGATGCCGAACCGAAGATCGCGCGGCCCGTATTCGATTCCGAAGAGATACCGGGCGAGCCGCCCGTCCGGCGTGAGCACGACGACGCCCGTCGGGTGCGCAAACTGCTTCGTCGTTTCGTCCCAGACGTAGCGGAACCCGGCCGCTTTCGTGAGCCGCTGGATCGAGGGCTGATCCCCGGTCAGGAAATGCCACGAGGCCGCGGTCTCTGGCCGGTTGTACCGCTGCAGCGACGTCGCCTTCTTCTCCGCGGCCTTTGCCGGTGTATCGCGCGGATCGAAGCTGACGATGACGACCTCGAAATCGCGTCCCGGCTGGAGCGAGATCACGCCGAGCGCCGACGACAGGCCGTTGATGACCTGCGTGCAGAGCATCGGACAGTCGTAATACGCAAACAGCATCACGACGGGGCGTCGTCCGAAGTAGTCGCCGAGCCGGACGGTCGCCCCCGACTCGTCACGGAAGACGACATCGAGCGGCACCTGGCGGCCGAGGTTCTGATCGAAGCCGATCTCGCGCAGCGGCGCCGGCACCGCCGACGACGAGACGCCGACGTCGCGGTTGATGGCGCCGACCGGGGCTCCCGACGACTGGGCGTGCAGCACGGTCAGCGAGCAGGAGAGCAGCAGCGCGCACGTGAAGGTCTTCATCGCGTCTGCCCGGTCGCGGGCCTCGAGGGCAGCCCGCGCTGAAGCGTGAGTTTCATCGCCTCGGTGATGGGGATTCTGACCACGCCCTTCGCGCGATCGGCCCACCCGTATCCGTTCAGGACTTCGTCCTCGTGGGCGCGCAGCTCCCGCAGGTCTTCGCGCGGGCTGACCTGGAGGCGAGGCTCGGGCGGCAGCCGATGCTCCTGCGCGGTGGCGAGCGGGAATTCCGGCGCCACCCGCTGCGCCTGGCGTCCGGCAAAAAATTCAAAAAGCAGCCAGACCAGAAAGTGAATGACGATCGCGGAGACGAGCAGCCCCACGCCGAACGCGATGATCCCGCGGATGTTCACGTCGGTGGTTTCGTGATGCACCTCGGGGTTCGCGGCGTGGGATGAAGGTGATTCGGCCATGTTCGTGTCAGTGCGCCGGCCGCGGCTGCTCGCCGGCCCGCTCGATGATCCGGCCGAGCGCCTCGTCGAACTGCGGATCGTGAACCGGCAGAATGGCGCGGCCGCGCAGCTGCCAGATGAAGCATCCGAGCCAGATCGATCCCATCGAAAGCGGCAGGACCACGTCCATCCAGCTGACGGTGATGCCCCCCGGGTGCGCCTCGGGCGCAATCAGCCACCAGAGGTCCACGATGCGCACGAAGAGGACCAGCACGGCGACGCGGACGAGCATCGCGCTGGCCCGCTTGATCGCGCGCGACAGCAGCAGCACGAACGGGACGGCGAAGTGAAACACGATGAGAAAGATGCCGATGAACCGCCAGCTCGATTCGAGCCGGTGCAGATACCAGGCGATCTCCTGCGGCAGGTTCCCCGACCAGATGATCAGGTACTGCGAGAAGGAAAAGTACGCCCACAGCATCACGAACGCGAGCAGCAGGTTGCCGAGATCGTGGAAGTGCGACGCGACGACAATGCGATCGAGCGGCGGACGGCGGCTCAGCCACCCGAGGACCGCAATGAGGATCGCCATCCCGGTCAGCCCCTGGCCGCCGAGGATCAGCACGCCGTAGATCGTGGAAAACCAGTGCGGTTCGAGCGACATCAGCCAGTCGAACGACGCGAACGTGATCGTGAGCCCGTAGGCGACGAGGCCGCCGGCGCTCATCAGCTGCATCTTCCGCGCGAGGCGGGGATCGCCGGTCCGATCCTGTTCGAGCGACCAGCCGTTCAGGAAATACGCCAGGACGTTCCAAACGAGGAAGTACACGACGGCGCGGGCGATGAAGAACGGGGTGTTCAGGTACGGCTGCTTGTGCCTGAGCGCTTCGTCGGCGGCGACGATGTCCGCGTGGGTCCAGCTGTAGAGGTGTCCCATGCCGAGGATCAGCGGCACGAAGAGCAGCGTCATCACCGGGATCACGCGCGAGGCCGCGCCGATGGGGCGGCGGATGACGACGCCCCACGCGCCCCCGGACAGCTGATGCACCATGCCGAGCGCGAGGCAGCCGAGTGTCGCGCCGAGACACCACATGTACGCGAGCAGGTACGAGCGGTAGAACTGCGCGGGGTCGATGAAGGCGCCGACAATCGACAGCACCGCGCCGGCGGCACCGGCGAGGAGCAGCTTCCGCTGCAGCGGCGCGAGCTCGGGGATCGCGCGATCCGCGGTTTCGACGAGCGCCATTACTGCAACGCCCCCCGCCGGTCCGCCGGCACATCGTCGATTGCCGCGTGCTCGCTCAGCTGCAGCGCGCGGATGTAGGCGATGATCGCCCAGCGATCCTCGGCGCTCACCTGCGCCGCGTAGTCGGGCATCGCGCCGAATCCGTTGGTGATCACGTCGAAGAAATGCCCGACCGGGGCCGACCGGAGCCGGTCGTCGTGCAGGCTCGGTGGATGGCGGTACCCGCGGCGGACGACCATGCCGTCGCCCATCGCCGTCCGGCCGTGGCACGGAGAGCAGTAGATGTCGAAGCGCTCGCGGCCGCGGGCCATCAGCGCGGCGTCGACCGGCATCGGGAACACGGTCGCGTCGACGCCGTTCTCCTTGCCCGTGTACAGCAGCGTGTCCTCCCGCAGCTGGCCGCGCGCGACGGTCCCCTCGACCACCGGCCGTGCCGAGCGCTCGTCGGAGAAGAAGGTCGATTCGCGCAGAGGGATGTACTTGGGCTGATCGTGCATGTCCTGACGGCAGCCGATCGCCGACAGCAGGACGAGCGCGACGAGCGGCCTTCTAATCCGCAACGGTCGATACCTCGCGGGGATCGAGCGTTTCGAGAAAGCGCCTCGTCGCTTCGAGATCAAACTTCCTGTCCCGCGCCTCGATGCACAGGAAGAAGCGGTTGCGGCTGGCCAGCGCGAAGCGCGGCACGTTGAAGACGGGGTGATACGGCATCGGCAGCCCGTTCAGCGCCAGCATGCCGAGCACGGCCGAGAGCGCCGCGCCGAGGATCGTGCACTCGAAGGTGACCGGGATGAACGCGGGCCAGCTGTGGAACGGGCGGCCGCCGACGTTGAGCGGATACGCGACGGCCTGCGTCCAGTACTGGAGGTAATAGCCGGCAAGGCAGCCGACGATGCCGCCGATGAGCACGATGAGCGGCAGCCGGGTGCCATGCATGCCCAGTGCGTCGTGCAGCTCTTCGATCGGGAACGGCGAGTACGCGTCCATCCGCCGGTAGCCCTCTTGCCGCGCGCGCAGCGCGGCCGCCACGAGCGCGCTTGGCTCGTCGAATTCCGCGATGAGGCCGTAGATGAGCGAACGCTGAGCCATCAGATCACCCGCAGGTCCTCGTCGACCTTGGCTTCAGGCAGGATGGCGCGCATCTCCGCGATTGAAATCATCGGCAGGAAGCGCAGGAACAGGAACAGCAGCGTCAGGAACAGGCCGATCGTGCCGACGAACGTCCCCCAGTCCCAGATCGTCGGGTTGTACATGCCCCACGACGAGGGGAGGAAGTCGCGGTGGAGGCTCGTCACGACGATGACGAAGCGTTCGAGCCACATCCCGACGTTCACGATGAGCGCGATGACAAAGAGCGCCGGCACGTTGGTGCGTACGCGCCTGAACCAGAGCGCCTGCGGGATCACGACGTTGCAGAGGATGAGCGACCAGTAGGCGAAGCCGTACGGGCCGGTCATGCGGTTCCAGGGCACGAAGATCTCGTATGGGTCGGCGCTGTACCACGCGATGAACATCTCGGTCGCATAGCCGTACGCGACGATGAGGCCGGTGACGAGCATCACCTTCGCCATGTTCTGCAGGTGGCGCATCGTGATGAAGTCCTCGAGGCCGTAGATCGCGCGGATCGGAATCGCGAGCGTCAGCACCATCGCGAACCCGGAGTAGATCGCGCCGGCCACGAAGTACGGCGGGAAGATCGTGGTGTGCCAGCCGGGCAGGATGGCGATCGCGAAGTCGAAGCTGACAACCGTGTGCACCGAGACGACGAGCGGCGTCGCGAGGCCGGCGAGCAGGAGATACGCCGTTTCGTACTGATGCCAGTGCTTCGCCGACCCGCGCCAGCCCATCGCGAGCATGCCGTAGACGACGCGGCCGACGGGCGACTGCGACCGGTCGCGCAGCGTGGCCATGTCGGGGATGAGGCCGACGAACCAGAAGAGCAGCGAGACCGTCGCGTAGGTGGAGACGGCGAACACGTCCCAGATGAGCGGGCTCCGGAACTGCGGCCAGACGCCCATCGTGTTCGGGTACGGAAACAGCCAGTAGGCCGCGAGCCACGGGCGGCCGGTGTGGATCAGCGGGAAGATGCCGGCGCAGGCGACCGCGAAGAGGGTCATCGCTTCGGCGAACCGGTTGATCGACGTGCGCCACGTCTGCTTGAGGAGCAGCAGGATGGCCGAGATGAGCGTGCCCGCGTGGCCGATCCCGATCCACCAGACGAAGTTGACGATGGCGAAGCCCCAGCCGACGGGGATGTTGACGCCCCAGATGCCGACGCCCTTGACGAGCAGATAGCCGATCGACACGAACAGGACGTTCATCAGCGCGAAGACGCCGAGGAACCCGAGCCACCAGCCGACCGGAGTCTTGCGGGTGAGGACGATCGAGCTGATCTTGTCGGTGACCGTTCCGAACGTGTATCCGGGCGCGATCACCGGCGGCGTGCCGGTGCCGACGACGGCCTCGTTCGGATCGGAGCTGACGGCGAGGGGCGAGTCGGAAGCGCTCACGTCAGGCACCGAGCTCGGGGTTCACGTTGCGGACCGCGGCGAGGTAGGTCGTGCGCGGACGCGTATTGAGCTCGCCGAGCAGCGAGTAGTTGCGGACTTCGGCCTGCAGCTTCGACACGCGGCTTGCCGGATCGTTCAGGTCGCCGAACACGATGGCGTCGGCCGGACACGCCTGCTGGCAGGCGGTGACGATCTCGCCATCCCGCACGCGCCGGTCCTGCTTCTCGCTGTCGATCTTCGCGCGGTTGATCCGCTGCACGCAGTACGTGCACTTCTCCATCACGCCGCGGCTCCTCACCGTGACGTCCGGGTTCCGGCCCAGCTTCAGGCTCGGTGTGTCCCAGTCCTGATAGAGCAGGAAGTTGAAGCGGCGCACTTTGTACGGACAGTTGTTCGAGCAGTACCGCGTCCCGACGCAGCGGTTGTAGACCATCTCGTTCAGGCCTTCGCTGCTGTGAACCGTCGCCGCGACCGGGCACACGACCTCGCACGGGGCGTTCTCGCAGTGCATGCAGGGCACCGGCTGGAAATACGTCTCGGGGGCTTCCACCGGTCCCCGGTAGTACTGGTCCACGCGGATCCAGTGCATCTCGCGTCCGCGGAGCACTTCGTCCTTGCCGACGACCGGAATGTTGTTCTCCGACTGGCACCCGACCACGCACGCGTTGCAGCCGATGCAGACGTTCAGATCGATGGCCATGCCCCACTTGTAGCCTTCGTACGGGTACTCGGGGTACAGCGTGATCGTCCGCGGCGGCGTCTCGTCGCCTTCGTGCACCGACCGCGGATCGCGGACGTACTCGTCGCGCGTCACCGCGCGAACCGGGCTGCGGCCTTCCATCAGATGGTGGTACTGCGTGCAGGCGAGCGAGAACGAGCTGCCCGTCTTGACGAGCTCTGCGCCCTGTCCCGCCCAGAGCGCGTCGCTCGTGCGGATGGTGTACGCGTCGAAGCCGGCGCCGATGGCGACGTGCCCGCCACGGCGGCGGCCGTAGCCGAGATGCACCGTCACGCAGCCGTCTGGATGGCCGACGATCGGGAAGATCGCACCGCGCACGGTGCGCCCGCGGTAGCGGACTTCGAACACATCGCTGACGATCTGGCCATGCTCGCCGCCGCGGAACGCCGGTTGATTCGAGCCCATCAGGCGCTCGGCCGTCGCCGGGCTGACAAACAGCGCGTTGTCCCAGGTCAGCTTGCTGATCGGTTTGGGCAGCTCCTGCAGCCACGCGTTGTTCGCGAAGCGGCCGTCGAGCACCGACGGATCGTTGCGGAAGGCGAGCTCATAGCTGCCGGCCGCCACGGCTGTCGCCGGCGCGCCGTCGTCGAGCGCAGCTGCCGCGACCGTGACCGACTTCGGCGCATAGGCGGTGTCGGGAATGACACCGTCGTGCAGCCACCGCCGCCAGGCGGTTTCGAATTCCGGCGTGAAGGTCGGCTTCTCGGCGGCGGGTCCAGCCGGTGGTGTGCCGCGGCCGCCCGATCCCGCACGTCCGCCGCGAGCCCCGGGTGCGGGCGCAGTGGCGGGCGTGGCCGCGCGCCCCGGCCCGTGCCCGAACCAGTACTCCCGTACGACGTCGTGAGAGGTTTGCTCCGGTCGGTCGCTCATCGCGGCCAGCACCTCGTGCGCCGACTTCCCGTCGTACAGCGGCGCGATGAGCGGCTGGACGACCGAGGCGGTGCCGTCGTAGCCACGCGCATCGCTCCACGACTCGAGGAAGTGGGTCGCCGGAATGTGCCAGTGGCAGAGTGCGGACGTCTCGTCGTTGTGCAGGCTGACATGCGCCCGGAACGGCACCTTGTCGAGCGCAGCGGCGATGTTCAGATCGACCGGCGCCGTGTAGACGGGATTGCCGCCGAGGATGACCAACGCGTCGACGCGGCCGGCGTTCATGTCGCCGACGAGCTCGCGCAGCGACTGCAGCTGGTCGATCGGCTCGACCTCCACCGGGTCGGTGTAGACGACCGTGTGTCCCACGTTCCCGAGCGCCGCGTTCATCGCGTGCGCGAGCGCGTGGACCGCCGCCGGCTGCGCGTCGCCCGCGACGACGAGGCTCGATCCGCGGTGCGCCTGGAGATCCTTCGCGACCGCGGCAATCCACTTCGCCGCCTCGGGCCGCGCGCTGGCCCGGGCCGGGGCCTCGATCGCCACGCCGGTCGCGGCGGCGATCGCCCGCGCCACCGACGCGATTTCGCCGGGCGAGAGCGGCAGCCGGTGATCCGCGCGGGCGCCGGTCGAGGTCGGCATGGTCTCGACGACGTAGAGACGGTTCATCGAGGAGGCGTTCTCGGGACGCCGGCGCGCGGCGAAGTCGCGGGCGTAGCGGAGCGACCCCGGGCCGCAGCCGAGAAAGTCGGCGTCGAGCGAGAGAATGACGTCGGCGGGCTCGAGGCGGTACTGCGCCGACACGTACTGACCGAACGCGCGCTTGGCGCCGGCGCGGGCATTGTCGCCGCTCGCCGGATCCCACTGATGCCACTTCGCCGACGGGTAGCGCGCGAGGATGCCGCGGAGCTGCGAGCCGAGCGTCGGCGAATTGATCGATTCGGTGAGGATGCGGAGGCCGCTCCCGCCAAGGGGCTGCTGAGCCGTCATGAGGGAGCGGACGGCGCCGAGGAAAGCGGACCAGGGCCGGATCTCGCCGAGGTTTGTCAGCGTCTGCGAGCGGTCGGGATCGTAGAGGCCGAGCACCGACGCCTGCGCGAAGATGTCCGACGCGCCCAGGCTGCCGGGATGGAGCGGATTGCCCTCGACCTTCGTCGGCCGTCCTTCGTGGCTCTCGACGAGAAGGCCCGTGGCGACGCCGCCGAGCGCCATCGCGGTCGCGTAGAAGAGCGGCCTGCCTGGGAGGATCTCCTCGGGCTGCCGCACGTAGGGAACGATTTTTTCCGGCGGCTGCTTCGTGCACGCGGTGACGCCGGCGAGCGCGAGCGACGCGCCCATGACCTTCAGGAACGCGCGGCGTGCGACCGGATCGCTGATCGTCTCGATTTGCGAAGGGAACTCGTTGTAGAGCCGCTCGCGGAAGGCGGGATCGTTCGCCCGCTCCTCGAGCGTGCGCCAGAACGCGGGGGCGGCGGGCGTTGACATCAGCGGTGGCACGTCGAGCAGCTCGTGAGCCGTTGGATCTGGTACTCGGCGACGAGCCGCTCGCCGAGCTCCAGCTGATTCGCCGGCGGTTCGTAGTCCACGCGGAAGACGTCCTCACGCGGCCGCACGTACCGTTCCGGATGGCGATGGCAGTCGACGCACCACTCCATCTGGAGCGACTGGTCCTGGTACATCAGGGGCATCCGGTCCACCGGTCCGTGGCAGGTCGTGCAGCCGACGCCCTTGTGCACGTGAATGCTGTGGTTGAAGTAGACGAAATCGGGGAGATCGTGGACTCGGGTCCATTCGATCGAGCGTCCCGTGCGGAAGCTCGCGCGCACGGGCTCGAGGAAGGGGCTGGTCGAAAAGATCTGCGAGTGGCAGTTCATGCACGTCTTGGTCGGCGGGATGCCCGCAAACGCCGAGTCCTCGACCGACGTGTGGCAGTAGCGGCAGTCGATGCCATTGCCGGCGACGTGGCGCTCGTGACTGAACTGGATCGGCTGCTCGCGCGCGACGTGCGCGCCGGTCATCCAGGAGGAGCGGTTGACCTGCTCGCCGACGGCGAACAGGGCGGCGAGGAAGAAGAGCGCGCCGAAGATGCTCACCCGGGCGATCGTGTTGGCGCTGCGGTGGAAGATCTGCGACATCTCGGGCGGCGGTTGTCCTTCGAGCTTACTCTTCCCGCGCGACGCGGGAGATTTCCAATTTTGTGAAACATTTCACTTGCAAGTCAAATTCCACGGAATTCTGCCCAGTTCTAACGGCCGAGGTCCGGTGCCGCGCGGCCGCCCCCCGACCGCCCGCTTGTCCCGGATAATGGGAGACACACCATGAGCGAGCGCAAGTACCGCCAGCGCGGGTATCAGGATGAGCCGCGACCGACACCGTCGAGGGACGGCTCCCGCCAGCCGCCGCGCGAGCCGCGCGCGCCTGGACGGCCGCTGCAGGATGTCGCCGGACCGAAGACACCGAATCTCATGGCCTCGCACGAAGTGTTCCGGTGCGCCCGCTGCGGCAACCTTCTCGGGGTTCCGGTGGCCACTGACGGCCGCTGCCCACGGTGCGGCGTCGATCTGCACAGCTGCGTGCAGTGCGTCTCGTTCGATACCGGCGCCCGCTTCGAGTGCACGCAAAGCTCGCTAGCGGCCCGCGTGTCGCCCAAGGACGCACGCAATGCCTGCGACCTCTTCGAACCGCGGACGACCGTCGAGCGCCAGACCGGCACGCCGGGTCCGACGAGCGCACGTCAGGCGTTCGACGATCTGTTCAAGAGTTGATGGCGAATCGTCGATGTGTCTTGATGTCGGCTCAGGGCTCAGGGCTCAGGGCTCAGGGCTCAGGCCGAAAGACATGCCGTAAGCCGTGAGCCATGAGCCAAAGGGCCGGCCGTTAGATCGAGCGGCCGGCGGATTCTGGAGGATGCGCCGATGGGTCTGATCGCGCCGGCTGACCAGGAACGGCTGCGCCAGTCGTTCGCGGAGATGACCACGCGCGTTCGGCTCGTGTTCTTCACGCAGACGCTCGGCTGCGAGACGTGTCTGCACACGCGGCAGATCCTCGACGAACTCCCGCCGCTGTCCGACAAGATTGCCGTCGAGGAGGCGAACGCGATTCTCGATCGCGATCGCGCGGCCGGCTACGGCATCGACCGTGCACCGGCGATCGTGGTGCTGGCCGAGGATCCGGCCGCGTCCACAGATGCGCCAGCGGCCGAACGATATCGCGACACACGCATCCGGTTTCTCGGCGCGCCGGCGGGTTACGAGTTCGTGTCGCTCGTCGAAGCGGTCCTCCACGCTGGCGGCGTCCCGTCGTCTCTGACCGACGAGAACCGGACGCGGCTTGCCGGGCTCGACGAGCCGGTCGCGATTCAGGTGTTCACGACGCCGACCTGCCCGCACTGCCCGCGCGCCGTCACGCTCGCGCATGAGATGGCGCTCGCCAGCCCGCACGTGACCGCGGTTGCCGTGGAGGCGACCGAGTTCCCGGATCTGGCGCAGCAGTACGCCGTGACCGGGGTACCGAAGACCATCGTGACGCGCGGCGGAGACATCACCGAAATCCTCGGCGCGCTGCCGCAGGACGACTTCATCGCGCAGGCGCTCGCCTCACCTGACGCCGACGGTCCATTTTCCGGTTGAGGACCATGTTCTTCGTCAGCCTCGCGCTCGCGCTCGCCTTCGCCGTGCCCGCCTCCGCCGCCGGGCTCCCGCGCATCGTCGCCCTCGGGGACAGCCTCACCTCCGGTCACGGCATCGGCGCGTCTCACGCATACCCGGCCGTGCTGCAGCAGGAGCTCGATCGAGAAGGGCTTCGTGTCGAAGTCGTGAACGCCGGCGTCTCGGGTGCGACGACGGCGGACGGCCTGCGGCGGCTGACTGGGTCGCTTCACGGCGACGTGCGCCTGCTCATCGTCGCCCTCGGCGCCAACGACGGCCTGCGGGGCGTGCCGGTGGAGCAGGTGAAAGCGAATCTGTCGCGGATCATCAGCGAAGCGCAGTCGCGCCGCATTGCGGTGCTTCTCTGCGGCATGGACGCGCTGCCGATCTTCGGGTGGGACTATACGGTCGCGTTTCATCGCCTTTACACCGAGCTCGCGCGCCGCTATGACGTGCCGCTCGTACCCTTCATGCTGAAGAACGTGATCGGGAACGAGGCGATGATGCAGCGCGATCGCATTCACCCGAACGTCGACGGCGCGCGCGCGATTGCGCGGAACATCTGGCCGTACCTGAAGCCGCTCGTCGAGGAGCTGCTGCCGGCGACGCGGTCGTGAACACACGGCTCGCCGGCGCCGTCCTGGCGGGCGTCTTCGTCGCGGCTGCCGCCGGGTCTTTCCGCGCGGCGGAACCGATCCGTTACACGTTCACGTTTCCCGAACCCGAACACCACTGGATGCAGGTCGAAGCGGTCTTTCCGGATCTGCCGGCCGCGCCGCTGGATCTGCGATTCAGCCGCTCGTCCCCCGGCCGGTACGCGCTGCACGAGTTCGCCAAGAACGTCTACGACGTGCACGTCTACGGCGCGGACGGCCAGGAGTTGACGGCTGCGCGTCCCGACGCGTCGGCGTGGGTCGTCTCCGCGCATCCGCAAACCGTGACCGTCCGCTACCGCGTCTACGGCGACCGCGTGGACGGCACGTATCTCGCCGTCGACGAAACGCACGCGCACATCAACATGCCGGCCGGCATCATGTGGGCGAGGACCCTCGAGGATCGACCGGCGATCCTCTCCTTCGAGCCTCCTGCCGGACGATCCGACTGGCAGGTTGCGACGCAGCTGCATCCGGAGGGTCGAAACCCGCGCACCTTCACCGCGCCGAACCTGCAGTACCTCGTCGACAGCCCGGTCGAGTTCGGTCCGATTGTCGTGCAGCCGTTCACCGTCGGCGGCCGATCGTTCCGCTTTGCCGCGCATCAGACCGGCACGCCGGGCGAACTGCGCGCTTTCGTCGACGATGTGGTGGTGAAGATTGTGGAGCAGGAGAGGTCGATTTTCGGCGAATTCCCGGTGTACGAGCCGGGGTCGTACACCTTTCTGGCGGACTACCTCCCCTACGCGACCGGCGACGGCATGGAGCACCGCAACAGCGCCGTCGTGACCTCGCCCGGCTCGATCGACACGGCGCGGTTCGACCTGGCGGGAACCGTTGCCCACGAATTTTTCCACTCGTGGAACGTCGAGCGGATCCGGCCGAAGGACCTCGAACCCTTCGACCTGGAACGCGCGAACACGTCGGCCGATCTCTGGCTGGCCGAAGGGTTCACCGAGTACTTTGGTCCGCTCGTACTGCAGCGGGCCGGCCTCGTCTCGCTTGCGGCCACGACCCGTCAGCTCACCGAATTCGTGGACACGGCCGTCGCTGCTCCGGGCCGTCGCGTCCGATCGGCCGAGGAGATGAGCCGCATGGCGGTCTTCACCGACGGCGCGCGGCCGCTCGACCGGACGAACTGGTCGGCGACTGTCGTCTCCTACTATCCGATGGGGGCGGCGATCGCTCTCGCGATGGATCTCTCACTGCGCGAGCGATCGGACGGGCGCGTGTCGCTCGACGACTTCATGCGCACGATGTGGCAGCGGTTTGGTGCACCGGGCGGGGCCGTCGAAGGTTCGGTGGATCACCCCTACTCGACCGCCGATGCGGAGGCGGTGCTCGCGTCGGTGAGCGGCGACGAAGCGTTTGCCCGCACCTTCTTCGACCGTTACGTCCGCGGCCGCGAGGTCCCAGACTTCGGAGCGCTCCTCGGCCGCGCTGGATTCGCCGTGCAGCCGGAGGCGCCGGGGCGCGCGTGGCTCGGCGACGTCGAGTTCGGCGCCGGCGCAAAGGGTGCGGTCATCAGCGGCATCGTCGCGCCGACCTGGCCGCTGTACGCCGCCGGTATCGACGAAGACGACGAGATTCAGCGGATCGACGGCGAGCGGATCGTCTCGGCCAGCGACATCGTCGCGGCCCTGCGGCGACGCAAGCCCGGGGATCGGGTGGAGATCGCGTTCATGACGCGCGCGGGGACGCCGCGGACAGGAGCGGTCGTGCTCGCCGCGAACCCGCACGTGGAGGTGCTGCCTCTCGACCGCGCGGGCGGCAGCCTCACCGCGGCGCAGCTCGCGTTCCGCCAGCGCTGGCTCGGGCCGAAGTAACATGGTCCTCGGTTCTTGGTTCTTTGTTCCTGGTCCGTCCCTGGTCCTTGGTCCGTTCTTGGTCCTTCGGGCACCAGGGACGAGCGCCGGAGCGATGGCGTTTTCCAGGCGCGGAGGAACTCTTAATGGCAGTTCCGTGGCTTCGGATCATTGATACCGTCCTCAATCTGACGGACATGGCGCGCGGGCGCCAGTCGCGGTCCGCGCTTGCCGAGTCGCCGGCCGCCACCGGCGCCGGAGGTGGTGGCGCGCTGGGGCATTTCGAGGCGCGACTCGCCGGCGTCGTGGTCGCCGCGCTGAAGGAGGCGTTCGATCGCGACAGCAAGCGGATCGAGCTCGAGCGCGATCAGATGGAGGCGGAGCGCGAGCGCGCCGAGCGTCTGCTGCGCATCGAGCTCGTACGCCAGGCGGGAGAGCGTGAGATCGGCCGGCTGCGCCTGCTCGCGGGCGTCGCGTTTGCCAGCTGGGTGGGAACGCTGTTCTTCTCGCCGCGGCTGATGGGCGCCGCCGTCGCTGCGCGCGTGCTGCTCGGGATCGGCTGGCTCCTGCTGCTCGCGAGTCTCGCACTGGCGTTTGCGGCGCAGTCGAGCGTCTCGCGCGCGCTCACGCGCGCCGACAGCCCCTCGCTCCGGGCCGACGATCTGCAGTCGGGCGGGGCGGCGGATGCGGTCCCCTGGCTGATCGTTCTCGGTCTCGCGGCCGTCGGCGTCGCGGTGCTGGTCGCCTGATCGATTTCAGGGCCGAGCGGCCGGAATCAGGACGCCGGGCGCGAGCTTGCACTCCGGATCCAGCGCGCGCTTGACCGCGCGCATCTCCTCCACTCCATCGCGGCCGTACAGCAGTTCGACGAGCTGCTGTTTGATTGGGCTCCTGCCGACCCCATGCTCGGCCAGCGGAGAGCCGCCCATCTCGACCGCCACGCGCCCCATCTCGACGATCGCCTCGCGGCCGCGCTCGACATCGGCAAAGGACCCCGGCAGAACGTTCACGTGCAGGTTGCCGTCGGAAATATGTCCCCAGACCGCCGCGTCGAGGTTCCGCGCATGAAGCTCGCGTTCTGATCGCCGCAGGAATTCTTCGATCCGCTCGAAGGGCACGATCATGTCAGCCGCGGTTTTCTCGATGCGCGCGTCGATCCGCTGTTTCGCCAACCCCACGCGCCTGTTCACCGCGCCGGGGACCTCCTCGCGGAAGGCGATGAGCTGCGCGGCGCGCGCCGCATCCCCGGGAACCGCCAGCTGCACATCGTCCACGCCATCGGCCGAGGCGAGCAACCGACAGAAGCGGGCGAGTCGGCCATCATGGTCCTCGTCGTACGCCGCCGCGATTTCAGCGAACGCCTCATCGGGCGTGCTGCGTCCGTCCATCTCGAGGGCGACGAGGAGTGCCATCTCCGTCGAATCGGGCCAGCGCAGCCCGGCACGGCGGTCGAGGCCATCCTCGCGGGCGAGGGCGAGGCACCTCGCGTCAAAGTGCTCGATCGCCGACACGTCCACGCCGCGGCGATCGCACATCGACCACGCGGCGCGGGCCGCTGCCCGAAGCGCGCGAACGAGCGCCATGCCTTCCGCCCGTGTCCGGCACGGCACGAACGCGAGGCACCACGCCGGCCGCGGCGACGAGATCCGCAACGTCACCTCGGTGATGACGCCCAGCGTGCCCTCCGCGCCAACGAAGAGATCCACCAGATCCATTCCGGGCGCCGCGAAGTAGCCCGCCGACACCTTCGGAACGCCCGGCATCCGATACCGTGGGACCCGCACGTCCACGACGCCGCCGGACAGAACGAACCTGAAATCGCCGTTTGCGTCCGCACGTGTCGCCTCCCGCTCGACGTCGATCACGTCCCCCGTCGGCAGCACCACGGTGATTGCGTGTACCCAGTCGCGCGTCGTGCCGTACTTGAAGGTCGCGGCTCCTGCGGCGTTCGTCGCGACGGTTCCACCGACGAATGCGCCGGAGTAGGTCGGTGCGGGCGGGTAATAGGCGTTCACCCCGCGGAGCGCCGTGTCGAGCTCTTCGATCGACACGCCGGCGCCGACGCGAACGAAATGATCCGACACGCGCGCCACGCCGCGGAACCGCGACGTGCCGAGCACCACATCGCCGCGCGGCGTCGCGCCGCCGGTCAGCGACGACTGTGCACCAATCGGCAGCACGGCTGCCGCCCGTCGGAGCACCGCCGCCACCTCGCCCTCGGTCGCCGGCAGCACGAGCGCCGCCGCGTGCCCGCTCACGTGCGCCGCGTCTTCGGCGACCAGCCGCAGTCGATCCGGATCGGTGACCGTCGGTGGCTCGGTGACCGCGCCGGCTGGCGCGCGCGCTTCGATTCGGTGCGACACGCCGACAATAGTAGTGGAGTCGGTCATGCCGGTGGCGAAGCCCGGACCCGCTATACTGCGGCGGATGCGGTTCGCGCCGGAGTACATCGCGTACGTGCTCGCCGAGAATTTCGACGATGCGGTCGCGCTGTTTCTCGCACCGATGCTGGCGATTCACCGGGCGCACCTCGTGATGCTCGACGCACGGCGAATCATCGCGCCCGAGGACGCGCACCGCCTGCGCGCCGCGCTCGACGCCGTGGACGAGTCCGAAATCCGCGCGCTCGGCTTCGACGGGACGTTCGAGGATCTGTTTTTCCTCGTCGAGCGAATCGTCGCCGAGAAGGCAGGCGCCGACGTGGCCGGGCGGCTTCATACGGCCCGCTCGCGCAACGACGTCGACATGACGATGTACCGGATGCGGCAGCGCGAATGGATCCTCGCGGTGGTCGAGGCGATTGCGGATCTCCGGCGCACGCTGCTCGACCTCGCCGATCGGCACGTCGACACCGTCTTTGCCGCGCTCACGCACACGCAGCGGGCGCAGCCGACGACGGTCGCGCACTACCTCATGGCCGCCGTGGAGCAGTTCGAGCGCGATTCCGCGAGGCTCGCCGCCGCCTACGCCCGGACCAACCGGTGCCCGCTCGGCGCCTGCGCGATCACCGGCACCGGCTTTCCGATCGACCGCGCGCTCACCGCCGATCTCCTCGGGTTCGACGGTCCAACCGGCAATACGTACGGCAGCATCGCTACCGCCGACTATCTGCTCGAAAGCATGTCGGCCGTTGTCGTCGCGGCGATCGGCCTTGGGCGCCTGCTGCAGGACCTGCTGCTCTGGTCGACCACCGAGTTCGGCTACCTTCGCCTGGGAGACGGGTTCGTGCAGTCGAGCAGCATCATGCCGCAGAAGCGCAATCCGGTGGCGCTCGAGCACGCGCGCGCGCTTGCCAGCCGCGCCGTCGGCGAGGCGCAGGCGGTGATTGGCGCCGTGCACAATACCCCGTTCGGCGACGTCGTAGACACCGAAGACGATCTCCAGCCGGTGGTCTTCGCCGCCTTTCAGAATGCGACGCGGTGTCTGCGGGTCGCCGGGGCTGCGCTGGCCACCGCCACGTTCGACGTCGATCGGATGGCCGCCTCCGCCGCCGAAAGCTGGACGACGCTGACCGAGCTCGCGGACACGCTCGTCCGGGACGAAGGGCTGCCGTTCCGCACCGCGCATGCGATTGCGGCGCGGCTCCGCGAGGATCGCGAGCGGGCGCCGGACGCGCCGCTCTCCGAGATCCTGCTCGCGGCGGCGCGCGATCTTGCCGGCGCCGATCTTGCGAACGCCTATCCGTCCGCGGCGCTCGAGCGGATCCTCAGCCCGCGCCACTTCATCGAGATGCGGACGACGCCTGGCGGCCCCGCGCCCGACGAGGTCCGCGCGGCCATCGCCGCTTCGAGAGGCGCGCTTGCGACAGACGATGGAGCGTGGCGGGAGGCCGCCGAGCGGCTGGCGGCGGCGGGTGAACGGCTGGCGGAGCGGAGTGCGCGGCTGTGAATGGCACCTACGTGCGCGTGCTGGTCGTCGAAGCCCTCATCCTGACGGCGCTCTGGTACCTGGGCCGTGTCTTTTCCTGAGTAGCCATGCGTCCCCTCGACTGGTTCATCGTCGCCGTGTATCTCGTCTGGATCGTGTACGACGGCCTGAAGCGATCGCGCGGGATCGACCGCGTGGACGGATACCTGCTGGCGAACCGTTCGCTTCCCTGGTGGGCGGTCGGGCTGTCGGTGATGGCCACGCAGATGAGCGCGGTGACGCTCGTCGGCACGACCGGACAGGCGTACGCGACGGGGCTCCGTTTCATCCAGTTCTATTTCGGCCTGCCGCTCGCGATGATCATCCTGTCGGTGACCGTCGTGCCCTTTTTCCATCGGGCGCGCGTGTACACGGCGTACGAATATCTCGAGCGCCGCTTCGACGTGCGGGTCAGGTCGCTCGCCAGCTTTCTGTTCCTCATGGGCCGCGCGTTCTCGCTCGGCGTGACGCTGGCGGCGCCGGCGGTCGTCATGTCGGCAATCCTCGGGTGGCGTCTGCCGCTGACCGTTCTGGTCATCTGCGTGCCGATGATCGTCTACACGACGATTGGCGGCGTGCAGGCGGTCGCCTGGACCGACGTCAAGCAGATGTTCCTCGTCGTCGGCGGCATGTCCGCCGCGATCGTGATCCTGCTGCACGGGATCGCCGAGCACGTGCCGCTCACGCAGGCGTTTCACCTGGCGGGCGCGACGGGACGGCTGCGCGCGCTCGATTTCCGCTTCGATCCGCGCGAGACCTATACGGTGTGGTCCGGGTTCATCGGCGGTCTGTTCCTGATGCTCGCGTACTTCGGCTGCGACCAGAGCCAGGTGCAGCGCTACCTGACAGCGAAGTCGATCGATGAAGCGCGGCAGTCGCTGCTGATGAGCGCCTTCGTGAAAATTCCGCTGCAGCTGCTCGTGCTGGTGAGCGGCGTGCTGGTGTTCGTGTTCTATCTGTTTCAGACGCCGCCGATGCTGTTCAATCGGGCGTACGACGCGCAGGTCGAGGCCGGTCCTCGCGCCGCCGAGTACGCGGCGCTTCAGCAGGAGTTCGACCGGGCCGTGGACGCCAGGCAGCAGGCCGCCCGGACGGGCGATCGCGCGCCGTTTCTCGCGAGCGACGCCCGCGTCCAGGACGTGCGACGCCGCGCGGCGGACCTGGTCCGGCAGGCGTCGGGCGACGAACGATACAATGATGTGAATTACGTGTTCCCCACATTCATCACGACGCACCTCCCGGTCGGGCTCGTCGGGCTGATGATTGCCGCGATTTTCGTCGCGGCGATGTCGGCGAGCGGGGGCGAGCTGAACGCGCTCGCGACGGCCACGGTCGTCGACTTCTACCGGCGCCACTTCGTCACCCAGGCCGGCGAATCGCATTACCTGGCGGTGTCGAAGTTCGCCACCATCGCGTGGGGCCTCTTTGCGTGCGTCGTGGCGATGTACTCGGCGAACCAGGGATCGCTCATCGAGGTCGTCAATCGATACGGGTCGTTCTTTTACGGGTCGCTGCTCGGCGTGTTCATTCTCGCGATCCTGACCAGGCGCGCGACCGCCACCGGCGCGTTCTGGGGACTCATCGCGGGAATGGTCGTCGTGCTGGCCGTCGCGTTCTCCCCCTGGACGAGCGGCATCGCCTTTCTCTGGCACAACCTGATTGGCGCGGTCGTGGTCGTCGTCGTAGGAATGGCGATCAGCCTCCTCCAGCGACCCGAACCGGCGGTCGAGACGCCGATCGCTTCTTCCTGACGTGCTGCAGCCCGCCACCGCCGACTCGTTGCAGAACCGGTTCAACCGGTGGTTCTTCGAAGCCGAACCGCCGCCGGTCGGTCCGCATGCGCGCAGCGCGCACACCGCCGAGTGGTGGAAGGTCATGTGCCTCACCGGCGTGGACTATTTCTCCACGCTCGCGTATCAGCCGAGCATCGCGTTTCTCGCCGCCGGGATGCTGGCGCCGTTCGCCACGCTCGTGCTCATCGCGATCACGCTTTTTGGCGCGCTGCCGATGTACGGCCGCATCGCCGACATGAGCCCGCACGGACAGGGCAGCATCCTCGTGCTCGAACGGCTCTTCCCCCGATGGAAGGGGAAGGTGCTGGTCCTCTGCCTGCTCGGGTTTGCGGCCACCGACTTTGTGATCACGATCACGCTCTCGGCCGCGGACGCGGCCGCGCATCTGGTCGAGAATCCGCTGACCCCGTCGTGGCTGGACCACCCCGGGTTCGTGACGATCGCCCTGCTGCTCGTGCTGGGCGCGATTTTCCTGCGGGGGTTCCGCGAGGCCATCGTTCTCGCCGTCGGGATCGTCGCGACCTATCTCGCGCTGAACGCGGTCGTGCTCGTCACCGGCATCAGCGAGATCCTGCGCCACCCCGAGGTGCTCGGGCAGTGGCGGCGGGCGCTCTTCGAGCAGCACGGCAATCCGGCGATGATGGCCGCGATGGCGGTCATCCTGTTTCCCAAGCTGGCGCTGGGGCTGTCGGGGTTCGAAACCGGCGTCGCCGTCATGCCGCTCGTGCGCGGCAGGGATACGGACACGGAAGAGCGCCCGACAGGGAGAATCGAGAACACGAAGAAGCTGCTGCGGACGGCCGCGCTCATCATGAGCGTGCTGCTGATGGCGAGCAGCGTGGTGTCGGTGCTGCTGATTCCGGCCGATGCCTTCCAGCCGGGACATCCGGCCGACGGCCGGGCGCTCGCGTTCCTCGCGCACACGTATCTCGGCAACCGGTTCGGGACCGTCTACGACGCCAGCACGATTGCGATCCTCTGGTTCGCGGGCGCGTCGGCGATGGCCGGGCTGCTCAATCTCGTGCCGCGCTATCTGCCACGCTACGGCATGGCGCCGGAGTGGGCGCGCGCGAATCGGCCGCTCGTCACGCTGTTCACGGCCATCACCATTACGGTGACGATCATCTTCCGCGCGAGCGTCGACGCGCAGGCGGGCGCGTATGCGACCGGCGTCCTGGTGCTCATGAGCTCGGCCGCCGTCGCCGTCGCGATCACGGCGTGGCAGACGCAGCACCGGTGGATCACGTTCATTTCGATCACCATCGTCTTCATCTATACGAGCGTCACGAACATCTTCGAGCGGCCCGAGGGCATCAAGATCGCGTCGGTCTTCATCGTCAGCATCGTCGTGCTGTCGCTCGTGTCGCGCGCGCTCCGGTCGACCGAGCTGCGGGTCCTCGGCGTCGAGCCGGACGATCAGGCGCGGGCGTTCATCGCCGAGTCGTCGACGCACGGGGAAGCGGTGCGAATCATCGCGAACCGGCCGGGCACCGGCGACCGATCGGAGTACGACGAGAAGCTGCGTGAGGCGACCGATTCGCATCATCTGCCGCCGGAAGACCCGGTTCTTTTCCTCGAGGTGCAGCCGGGAGATGCGTCGGCATTCAGCGAAGTGCTGGTCGTCCACGGCGTCAGCGTCGACGGGTACCGCGTCCTCCGATGCCAGAGCCCGGCGATCCCGAATGCGATCGCCGCGCTGCTGCTGTACGTCCGCGATCAGACCGGGAAGCTGCCGCACGTCTACTTCGGATGGACCGAGGGGAATCCGATCACGTACCTGCTCCGGTTCCTCGCGTTCGGGGAAGGCGACACCGCGCCGGTCACGCGCGAGGTGCTGCGGCAGGCCGAATCCGATCCGCTGCGCCGGCCGCGGGTCCACGTCGGCTAGCACGATTTCGAATTCAGCGTTCCGAATCTAAAATTGATCAGTGTCTCGTCATCAGTATTGGCTCGTTCTCACGGCCGTTCTTATCTCGTCCTTACCGCACGGCGCCTCGGCTCAAACGGATTCGGACCATCCTCCCGTCATCACGCCTCATCGTGTGACCGCGGGATGGCAGGGCCTGGCGTTTCAGACCGCCGACGGCGGCAACACGCTGCAGATCAACGCGCAGCTGCGGGCTGACGGGCGTTTCGCGCCCGGCGATCAGCCGGCCGTCACCACGACGAATCCGTGGGACCTCCGCTACGTGCGCGTCTCCGCCTCGGGGAAGCTGGCCCGCTTCTTCAACTACCGGGTCACGCCGAGCTTCATCAACGATTTCTACTTCACGAACGCATTTGTCGAAGCGCCGTTCTCACCGCACTTCAGGGTCCGCGCCGGGAAAGATCGGCCGCAGGTCGGATACGAGTTGCTCCAGCCGGACGGCAACGTCCTCTTCCTCGAGCGTGGACTGCCGTCTTCGCTGCTGCCCAACTACGACGTCGGCGTGCAGGCCATCGGGGAAACCGCGTCGGACTCGGTGGAATATGCGGCCGGGTTGTTCACCGGTGTCGTCGACGGCACGGCGTCGCATGCACCGGTCAATCTGGCCCGTGACGGCGGACCGGATCTGACCGGACGCTTCATCGTGCGTCCGTTCGCGCACCAGGCGGACACCGTCGCGAGCAGCCTTCGCATCGGGATCGCCGGCACGGCGGGACGGGAGCGGGGCGCCGCGCTTCCGGCGTTCAAGACGTCCGTGCAGCAGCGGTTCTTCAGCTATGCCCCGGGCGTCGTAGCGGACGGCAAGCGGACACGTTTCACGCCTCAGGTCTTCTACGACTACAAGTCGTTCGGCGCGTTTGCCGAGTACGCGCGCTCCGAGCAGATGATCGCCGGTCGGTCGCAGCGCACATCGGTCGCGAATCAGGCATGGCAGGTCGCCGCTCAGCTCGTCGTCACCGGGGAGAGGAGCAGCACCCGCATCGTGCCGCACCATCCCTTCGCGCCGGGGCAGAGCGGGTGGGGCGCGCTGCAGCTCGCGGCGCGATACGGCGAGCTCGTCGTGGACCAACGTGCGTTCGACGCGGGACTAGCCGATGCCTCGGCGAGCCGCCAGGTCAAGGCCGCGACGGTCGGCCTCGTGTGGTACTTGACCGTGCGAGCGAAGGTGCGTCTCAACTTCGAGCGAGCGGCGTTCTTCGGCGGCGCCCCGAGGCCGACCGAACACACGGTTCTGTACCGCTTTCAGCTGGACTACTGAGCAAGGCGGAGGAAAATTTACAATTTACAATTCAGAATTGAGAATTTGGTGCTTGGGTGCCTGGGTGCATCAGTGCGATTGGCCCCATCACGAATTCCTAATTCCTAATTGTAAATTGTAAATTTCTCGCGTCTCTTATCACCAATCACCGAGGCGCTGGCCCGAAGATCTCGTCGAGCGTCATGATCTTCACCGGACCGAGATTCAGCGCCCGGATTGGCGCTTCGATCGTCTTCAGGTCGCCGGTGACGACCACCGCGAGCCGATTCGGCTGGATGTATTTCTGCGCGACGCGCTGGACGTCGGCGCCGGTCACAGCTTCGATATTCGGCACGAACCGCGTGAAGTAGTTCTCCGGCAGCTTGTAGATGATGGCGTCTTCGAGGCGACGTGAAATGTCGCCGGTCGTCTCGAACCCGCTCGGGTACAGCAGCGAGACATAGTTCTTCGCCCGCGCGAGCTCGTCGGCCGGCACCGGCCGCAGGATCCCGTTCAACTCGTTGAAGAACTCGCGAAGTGCGTCGGCGGTCTTATCGGTCTGCACTCCCGCCGCGGCGACAAAAGGCCCGGGCGCCACGCGCATGTCGAACTGCGAGGCGGCCCCGTAGGTGTAGCCGTGCTTTTCGCGAAGGTTCATGTTGAGCCGCGAGGCGAATGACCCGCCGAGGAGCGTGTTCATCACCTGGATCGGGAAGTAATCCGGTGTCGAACGGGCGACGCCGACCGACCCGATCCGGATCTGGGACTGCGGCGCGCCCGGCTTGTCGACCAGGACCACTTGCCGCATCGCCGCCGCAGACGGCTCGGGCAGCTTCACCGCGGCCGCGGGTGGCGCGGGCTTCCAGCCGCCGAAGCTCGTTTCGAGCAGCGGAAGCGCCCGCTCCATCGTGATGTCGCCGACGACGAGGAGCGTGGAATCGCCGGGCTCGAAGGCGGCGTTGTAGAAGGCGCGGAGATCGTCGGGCGTCAGCGCCTGCAGCGACTGCGCCGTGCCGTTCGCCGCCGTGCCGAAGCGATGGGTCGGCCCGTAAATCACCCGGTTGAATGCGAGCGCGTCGATCGTCGCGGGATTGTCGCGCGCCTGCAGGATGGTGGTGAGCCGCTCCTGCCGCAGCCGGTCGAGCTCGTCTTTGGGGAACGTGGGCCGCAGCGCCACATCGGCCATGATCGGCAGCGCGTCGGCGAGGCGGGCGACCGGCACGTGCAGCCGCACGGCCGACGCATCGAAGCTGCTCGTCGTGCTCAGGTCGGCGCCGAGAAAGTCGACGGCGTCGGCGATCTCGAGCGACGAGCGCGAGCCGGCGCCTTCTTCCAGCATGGACGCCGTCAGGCTCGCGACCCCGTACTTGCCGGGCGGGTCGTCCGCCGTGCCGCGAAGCACGACCAGGTTCACCTGAACGACCGGCACTTCGTGCAGCTCCACGAGCCAGACCGGGAGGCCGTTCGACAGCTGGCGTTTCTGGATGTCCGGCAGCTTGAGCGCGGGCGGCGGCCCAGGGCGCGGCGGCATCGTGCGATCCGGGGCCTGCTGGGCCGACAGCGCGACACCGGCGGCCAGGATGACTGCGAGCAGCCGGGCGGACGCGTTCACGCGACTGAGCGGGCTCATCGTGCAGGCGCCCCGTCGGGTACGACGGTGAGCTCCACGCGGCGATCGAGCGGGAGGAAAGTGGTGGCGGCCTCGCGGATGTTCGACGGCTCGAGTGCGCGGTAGCGACCGAGGTCCTTGTTGAACCAGTTCGGGTCGCCGGTTTCGACGAAGTAGCCGTTCATCTGATCGGCCTTGCCGCCGAAGCCGCCGAGCCGCTCGAGCCGGTTGTAGAAGGACGCCTCGATCTGATTCATCGACCGCTGCACCTCGTGCGCCGTCGGCCCTTCGCGCTGCAGCCTGGTGATCTCCTCGTCGATCACCTTCTGGAGTTCGGCGACGGTGTGCCCCGGACGGGCGGTCGCGACAATCTGAAACGACGAGGAGAGAGCCTGCGACTGCTGGCCCGCCGAGACGTCCTGGGCGATCTGCATGTCGTACACGAGACGTTTGTACAGCCGCGAGTTCTTGCCGCCCGCCAGCACGTCGGCGACCATGTCGAGCGCGGCGTCTCCCGGTTCGTAGTGCCGCGGCGTGAGCCACGCGAGGTACAGCCGTGGGAGCTGCACGGCGTCGGTGATCGTCTTCTTCTGGACGCCGGTGAGTGCGACCGCCGGAATCGTCAACGGCATCGGCGCGGGCCCCGGTTTCACGTCGGCGAACCACTTCTCGACGAGCTCGCGCGTCTTCGACGGATCGATGTCGCCCGCCACGACCAGGCTCGCGTTCGCCGGCGAGTAGTACCGCCGGAAGAAATCGAGCACGTCGTCGTAGCTCGCCGCCGTCAGATCCGGCATGTAGCCGATGACGGGCCAGTGATAGGGGTGGCCTTCGGGATAGAGCATCTCGCCGAGCGTGATGTCGGCCATGCCGTAGGGGCGGTTCTCGTAGCTTTGACGCCGCTCGTTCTTGACGACCTCGCGCTGCGCGTCGACCGTTTTCGGCGTCATCGCGTCGAGCAGGTAGCCCATGCGATCGGACTCGAAGAACAGGGCGAGGTCGAGCGCATTCGACGGCACGTCGATGTAGTAATTGGTGCGGTCGTTTTCGGTCGATGCGTTGTTGCTGCCGCCGACGCTCTCGAGCACCTCGTCGAACTCGCCGTAGGGTGCGTGGCCCGAACCCATGAACATCAGGTGCTCGAACAGATGCGCGAACCCGGTGCGCCCGGGACGCTCGTTCGCCGAGCCGACGTGATACCACGTGTTCACCGTCACGATCGGGACGCTGTGGTCCTCGTGGAGGATCACGTGCAGGCCGTTCGGGAGCGTGAACTGCGTGTAGGCGATGTCGATGCGGGCCGGCGGCGCCTGGGCCGCGGCGGGCACCGCGAAGGCGAGCACGAGCAGCGCGACGGCAGATTTCATATCGCGATTCTACGCCAAAGGCCGGAGCCGTCTGCGGCGGCGCGCCGGCCGGATCGATCGCGGATGCTGGTGTCCCGGGCGGCTTCATGGTGAAATAAGCGCACGAATGGCCGGGCCGGCTCCGCTCGTCGGGCTCATCATGGGCAGCACGTCTGACTGGGACACGATGAAGCGTGCGGCCGAGATGCTGGACCGCTTCGATGTTCCTTACGAGACGCGCGTCGTCTCCGCGCACCGGACACCCGATCTCATGGCCGAGTACGCATCGACGGCGCGCGGCCGCGGGCTCGAGGTGATCGTCGCCGGCGCCGGCGGGGCCGCTCACCTCCCGGGCATGGTCGCGGCGCATACCGTGCTGCCGGTCATCGGCGTGCCCGTGCAGAGCGCGGCGCTGAACGGCCTCGACTCGCTGTTGTCGATTGTGCAGATGCCGAAGGGAGTGCCGGTCGCGACCGTCGCCATCGGCACGGCGGGCGCCGTCAACGCCGGCCTGCTCGCGGTGGCCATCCTCGCCACGTCACGTCCGCCGCTGGCGGATCGGCTGCAGTCGTACCGCGACGAGCTCGCCGGCGACGTCAGGCGCGCGACGCTGACGTGACCGCCGGGCGGCCTCCGCTCCCCTCAGCCTCTGTCATGACGCGTGCAATTCTTCCCGGGAGCACCATCGGCATTCTCGGCGGCGGCCAGCTCGGTCGCATGCTCGCAATGGCGGCGCGACGGCTCGGGTACCGCGTTCATACGCTGGCGCCGGAAGACGACACGCCGACCGGGCAGATCGCCG
>JADMIO011721424.1_pt1 | contig 63169 bp, 67 predicted proteins | sample 8958161 | NCBI WGS metagenome assembly JADMIO01 (sample SAMN16585339, study PRJNA669376) | soil metagenome | isolation source: Crop rotation soil | place: USA: Cullars Rotation, Alabama | collected 2011
GACTTCAAGTCACGTGAATTCCAAGCTTCGGATCCCACTGTGCTGGAAAGTAGATCCGGGTCGCCACGGCGTTGGCGTCATGGGCGTTCCACAGCCGCAGATACTCTTCCATGACGGCCACGATCTCCTTGCCGCGCTCGTCGGCATGGGCGGGAAGGGCGATGAGGGGCAGGGCGGCCAGGGCGATCAGCAAGTGTTTCATGCGGCGTAGCTGGCAAACCAAGCCGCAGCCTGTCAACGAGGGCTCTGGCGCGCGCGTGCGAAAATCTCCAGTTAGACCCTGGTGACCACGCGGCGATCCCTGCTGACCCAGATCGGAGTGCTCGGGCTTCTGGCCGGCGGCGCCTGGCTGGTGCGCGATCAGCTGATCTGGCCGACGCCACGGCCGCGATTCGCCTCGCCCGGGGGTTCCTGGCTGCCGTTTTCGCAGCCGGACCAGCCGCTGATCACCGTGCTGGCCGGCCTGGGCGGCGAGACGGTGCATGCCTTGATCGATTCCGGCGCCCAGTACACCTCGGTGGACGCCGCGACCGTGGAGCGGCTGCACCTGGGCAAGGGGCCGTCGATCCCGATGATGGCGCTGGGCGTCGGCGGGGCCGGGCAGATGGCCCGCGGCGTCAGTCTGGAGATCGAGCTGGGCGGGGCCCAGATTCCCAACCTGCGCGCCGCCGCCCTGGATCTCAGCGCCATCTCGCAGGCGCTGGGCGTCGAGGTGCCGCTGATCATCGGCTTCGATGTGCTGTCGGCGGTGCGCGCCGAGATCGACTTCTTCGGCCGCCGCCTGCGCCTGTCCGATCCCGGGTCGGGCGAGATGCCGCCAGGCGGCGTCAGCGCCCCGGTGCATCGTTCCGGCCGCGCGCTCGTCGCCGAGGTCATCCTCGAGGGCATGCCGCTCGACCTGCTGGTCGACACCGGGGCCACCGGACTGGTCGGCGTTTCAGCCGAAGCCGCGGAGAAGGCCGGGCTGACCGAACAGCCCTCGCGCGACGCTCGGAGCGTCGTCCTGGGCGGGGTGGCGGAGAGCCGGGTGGTCACCGCCGCGCATTTCGAATTCGCCGGCTTCGGTTTCCGCGATGTCGACGTGCACATCATCGAACTGCCCAAGGTGCCGGGCTTTCCCAAGGGCCTGCTGGGCATTGACGCCTTGCGCGGCCACCGCGTGCTGATCGACGCCGGCGCCGGGCGAATGCAGCTCTACCCGGCGTGAGCCGCTAGCTGGCGACCTGTTCCTCCTCATCCAGCGGCTCGGCGATCGCTCCTTCGGGCAGGGGATGGGTCTCTTCGGTGGTCATGATCCTGTGCAGGGTGGCGAACAGGAAGGCCGTCGACCAGCCGATCAGCAACATCCCCACGAGGGCTTCGTGCGCGGCCACCAGCCGCCAGGCGCGGATGTCGTCGAGCGCCTGGATGTCGACCGTCGTATAGGCGGCGACCGAGCCGTAAAGCGCCTGCTCGAACGGCATCCCGGTCAGCGACAGGTGGACCAGGGCGTAGATCCAGATCTCCACGCCGTGCAGCAGGAACAGGCCGCAGATCATGGTCATCGGCACGGCCAGCCGGTCCAGCGCCGGACGCCCGACGATCCAGTGCTCGATATGAAAGCGCACGATGCCGAGCAGCGACATCAGGCCCAGCATGTGCACAGCCGCCAGCCCGACGGTCATCGCCAGACAGATTGCCAGTTCGATCAGCAGGTGCTGCATTCTGCCGGGTGTAAGGGGCGGATGCCGGCTGTGGTTCCGCTTCCCGCGAAGCCGTTCGAGGCGGTTTTTGGTGAGCCTTTGCCCGTTTTGGCCGTTTAGGAGGCATGGCTGTTCAGGATCTCAAATGGAGAGAGATCATGAAACTCTTAGCTGCAGTCGCCGCCGTCGCGACGCTTTCCGCCGTCCCTGTCATCGCCAGCGCCGACGATACCTACCTTGATCTGCGCCGGATCGACGTCAACACCCACCACGGCCAGTTGAAGGCCGAGGCCTGGATCAGCGAGCACGCCAACGAGGCCTGCGGCCCGGTCGACATGCCCCAGCCCCTGGAACTGAGGCAGATCCGCGCCAACTGCCAGGCCAACTATCGCGCCGCCGCCTGGGCCGCCATCAACCGCGCCCTGGCTCGAAATGAAACCCACGTCGACGCCAACACCGCCTCGGCCCTGCTCTAACGCCGGCTCGCCGACGGAATCGCGACAATCCTTGCGTTGAACCTCATGACCGGTCCGGGCCTCCCCGCCTGGGCCGGTCGAAGGCTCGCCTCTCCCCCGGCGCGCTCCTGTTGTCTCGCAAGGAGTTAAGACCATGAAAACCGTCCTCGCCGCGCTTGCCGCGGCGGCTGTCGGCATGACCGGCTTTGCCGCCCACGCCGATGAATTCAGCCTCGACCTGAAGAAGGTCAATCCCGCCACCGAACAGGGCCAGAAGCAGATCCGTCTGGGGAAGAACCAGGTCGCCGACGCCTATTGCGGCCCGGTCGACATGTATCAGCCGCTGGATCTCGAAGGCGTTCGGCTGAGGTGTCAGATGGCCGTTAAGGCCGACGCCCAGGCCAGGATCGACGCCGCCGAGGCCCGCATCGCCGCCGACGGCGCCCGCGCCGCCGTCACCCCGCGGCCAGCTGCTTGACCAGCGACTTGGGCGCCACCGCACGGTAGCTCTCGTCGAGCCAGTCCTTGAGCTCGTTCAGCGTCACCGACGACGGGTCCGAAAGCGTCACCCAGCCGCTGCGGCCCAGGCCGTAGCCGGTCGGGGCGGCGCCCGGGCGCTCAAGCACGCCCTCGCCGGTGAACGGCAGCTTCAGGGTGACGTGGAACGCCTGGCCGGCGGCCGGCAGGAAGGCGAAGGTCTTGTCCTTCACCGCCAGGTCCAAGTGCTCCGGCCAGGGGCTTTTCACGTGCGCGCCGGGATAGGTCATCCCGTGGGCGCGAAGGGCGGCGACAAGGCCGTCGGCGTTGGGGAGCGAGGGGGCCACGGCCCCCTTGTCGCCCAGATCGCGCCGAGGGGCTAGCGCCGCGCCTTGCGGTACTTGCAGTGCGACTTGGCGATCTGGTGGCCGGCGACGCCGCCGACCCCGGCGCCCAGCAGGGTCGAGCCCGTGCCGTGGTTGCCGGTCTTGTTGCCGATCAGCCCGCCGGCGATGGCGCCAATGGCGGTGCCGGTATTGGCCGCCGAGCGGCAGCTCTTGCGGGTATAGTGGTGGCGCGTCCGCGCCGAAGCATCGTCGGGAATGCAGGTGGCGGCCATCAGGCCCGTCGCGGCCAGGGCCAGGGTTAGCGTCTTGAGCATGGCGCATCTCCTCTTCTTCGCCCCTATCAATGTGTCGGGAGGCGGACGGTTGCGCTCAAGCGTGGACGGACTCGCCATCGGCGGCCCATCGTCCTAAGCTTTTGCGATCCCTTAGGACAGGAGGCGTGCTGGTGGCTTACCGTCCGATTTTCCTGACGTTTTTGCTCGCGGCGGCGGCCGTTCCGGCGCTCGCCCAGCCGCAGCGACCGCCACCCGCCGTGCTGACCAAGATGCAGGTGATGGACACCGCCTGCGGGGTGGCCGGCGGCAGGCCGGGCCAGGGAACCTACATCTTTCCCTTCGACTTCAACGGCGACGGCCAGACCGACTATCTGGTCAGCGAGGGCAACTACGTCTGCATCGGCAAGCCCAATGCCTTCCGGGCCGAGGGCCATGCGGTGGTGGAGATCTATGTCCGCCAGGGCGCCGATGCGCCAAGGGCCTTCTATGAGGTGGTGCGCGGCTACAAGATCCTCGACAGCAATCCCCGCTCCGTTCAGGTGGTCCGCGACGGCCCCGCCTGTGGCCCGGGCGGCGGAGCGACCTGCACCGTCACTCTGCGCTGGGACGCGCCCACCCGCCGCTTCGTCGGCGGCGGGCCGACGGCGGCGGGCCCCAGCGGGCCGCAGATCGTCCAGGCCGCGCCCGTCGATCCGCTGGCCGGCGTCGGCGCCCGTCGGCCGCCATCTCCCTCCACCCCCGTACCGGAACCGCCGGCGGCGGGACCGCAAGCCGCTGGCGCTCCGGAGACCCAGGCGGCCTTCCAGAGCCGTTGCGTGCGCGAGCGCATGGCCCGATATCGCGGCCTGACCACCGCCATCGCCACGTCCAGCTGCCAGGAGATCTGGCGACACGCGCAAACCGCGATGCCGGCGGCCAATGGCCTGCTGGCCGTCGGCGGCGGGGCGCCCGGCCCGATGACCCAGGCGGCGGTCCGCACCGCCATCTCCGGCGCCGCCCAGGGCGTCACCTGGGGCGGAGCGGTGGGGCGGGGCATGCCCGCCTCGGGCCGCCACGGCCAGTGGCAGGTGCAGCTCCACGGCCAGACGCTGATCGACAATGTCGCGTATGCCTGGGGCAAGGTCGGCGAACCGATCCCCTATGATATTCCCGAAGCCATGCGGGTGAAGGGAGCGCGGCTGACCGAGGTGGCCTGCATGAACCTCGGCGGCGGCGAACAGAGCCATATCTACCGCGTCGACTACGCCGGCAAGCCCACTTTCGGACTGACTGTCTACGAACGCGAAGCGCCCACCGCCAGCGCCAACTCCTCCTATACCGCCACCGCCGACCTGAAGGGCCCGGCCCCGACCCTGGCCTCGGTCAAGCGGACTCCGGATGGGGCGGACTACCAGGCGCGCTGCGACGACTAGGGCGACGACTAGGGCCTGGGCGGGAAGAAGCTGCCGGCCGGGGCCGGGAACTCCACGGGGCTCTCGTGACCCTCGGCGCTGATCGATGAGACGCCGAAGAACCAGTCGTCGATGTTGATGTTCTTAAGCACCAGGCTGGTCTCGCCGGCCGGAACGGCGTGCGGGAACCGCCACTGTGGATCGGTGGTCGAGCGGCGCCAGACGCGATAGCCGGCGGCCCCCTCCACCGGCGTCCAGCTGACCGCAGTGTCGAACGAAACCGCGCCCTTCAGGCTGACCTTGTCGGGTGGGGCGGGGGCAAGCGCCAGGGCGGCCATGGTGGCGGCGTTCAGCCGGGTGACCTTGGCCAGGTAGGCGAAGTCGACGCCGTCCAGGGTGTCGCCATAGCGCTTGCCGTTCTCGACGCGAACGTCCTGGTGCTCGCGGTCGTAGTTTTCGATCGCCTCGGTGACGCGGATGGCCGGAAACCCCTTGGCCAGGGCCTCGTTCTGATCGCCGCCGCGGCTGTAGCGGTCGGTGCGGTAGACCATGATCACGTCCAGGCCCTTGACCTCGCGCTCGGCGATCCTGTCCATGAACCGGGCCAGTTGCCGGGAGGGCGAGTCCAGTTCGCCGCCGTTGCGCTGACGCGCCGCCGCGTCGGCCGCGGTCTCGATGGTGCGCACGCCTTCGGAGAAGATGCGCACGTGCCTGTCGTCGAAGCCGCCGTTGGAGCCGCGGGTGTTGCCGACGATATCATTATTGAGCACGGCCTCGACCTTCCAGCCCTGGGCGGCGGCGTAGTCGGCCAGCACCTTGCCGCCGAACAGGCCCTGCTCCTCACCGGAGAGCACGGCGAACACCAGGGTGGCCGGGAACCGGTGTTTGGAGAGCACGCGCGCCGCCTCCATGACCGCCGCCACGCCCGAACCGTCATCGTCGGCGCCCGGGGCATCGGCGCTGGCGTCCATGACGTCGCGCACCCGGCTGTCGAGATGGCCGGAGATGATGATCACCCGGTTGGGATCGGTGGTCCCGCGCTGGATGGCCAGCACGTCCATCACTTCCGAGGGCTTGGGGATGCGCTCGGCGGTGAACACCTGCGATGGCGTGGCGGTGACCAGGCAGCCGCCGCAGTCCTTGGACATCTCCTCGAAACGGCCCTTCACCCAGCGCCGCGCGGCGCCGATGCCACGGGTCTCGGAGGTGGTGTCGGAGAGGGTATGGCGGGTGCCGAAGGCGATCAGCCTGGTGATGGTGGTCTTCAGTTCGCTCGCCGACACCGGCGCGATGATCGAGGCCCGCGAGGACGGCTTGGGGCTTTGCGCCTGAACGCCACAGGGCAGGGCGATGGCGGCGAGCGCCGCAGCGATGCTCGACAGTTTCAACAGGGGCGACCTCCGTCCGGCCGCCAGCCTAGTAGCTGTCGATCATCCGGTCGATGTCGGCCTGAATGGCCAGCAGGCGATTGAACAGGCCGATCTGCGGCGCTTCCGGGTTGAGGGGCCACCAGTGGCCGCTGTTGAGCAGGATCGGCCTACAGGAAATCGGCCGCGGCTCCTTCTCCATAAGCTTTTCCACATAGTCGGCCATGCGCATCAGGCCCAGGTCGTCGGCAGCGCCGGCGAAGACCAGGCAGCGGCGGCTGGCAACGATGGCGATCGGCGGGCCCGACAGCGTCACCGACTGCATCAGCTCGGGCATCAGCACACGGCCAGCGTCGAACTGGTCGTCGTAGCGGCTGAGGTAGAAGCCGTCCGGCTGCTTCTCGAATTTCGGCGGGCTGACGGCGCGCAGGTTGTCGATCGAGCGGAGGAGTGCGTCGCGCGGATCGACGCCCCAGCCTCGCAGGGTGCCATGGTTGAGGAGGGTGATGCTGGATGGTTCCGCCAGAGCCGGGACCACGGCCAGATCGCCGACGATGTCGAGAAAAGCGGCCCCGGCCATCGGATCGACGGCGCCGGAGGTGGTCGGGTCGGCCAGCAGCAGCTTGCGATTGCGCACCGCCGGCAGCAGGCGAGGCGCCGCGGCCTCCCAGCCCAGTGTCACCTCGCGGCGAAAGGCCAGGTCGACGAGAGCGCTGACGGCATGCGCCTTCTCGCGCTCAGGCAGGTTCAGCCACTCCCAGTAGGTGTTCTCCAGGAACAGGCGCGCCGGCGGATTTCCCCATTCGACGGCGAAGTCCGCGCGGTTGTAACGCGGCTGCACTGTTCCGTCGCGGCGTTGCACCTCGGCCATGACGGCCTGAGCGAAACGCCCCTGGCCGGTGACCCCGGCGATGTAGCTCATCACGCCCAAGCAGGCGGTCTCCCGAACATCCCGACGCCAATATAACGCAATTCCAGGGGCATGGGTTGATAGGGGTCAACCCTACCGGGTTGGCAACCATGCGCCGGTTTTGTCTGGCAGCGGGTGACGTGGCCACGTAAGCGGTGTAGCGTCCATGAAAGGCGGGATTCCTGAGTTGGGGACCTAGATCATGAAGGCATTGTTGGGCGCGGCGCTGGCCGCGGCGACCGTAGCGGGGGCGGTGGTCGCCCAGCCGGTCAACGTCATCGAGCGGCCGCCGCTGGAAGATAGCCGGATCGCCATTTCGACGTTGGTGCGTGAAGACATCTTCGCCGGCATCATCGACCACGACCTTGTCCGCCTGGCCCGGGGCGAAGCCAATATCGACAAGCTTCTCGAGATGCGGCCGAAGGATCGGCCGGGTCTGATGGCCTGGAAGGCCGGCGCGCTGCTCAATCGCGCCGCCTGGGCCAATGAGGCCGGCGACAAGGCCGCCTACAAGAAGTACTTCACCGCCGCCGTCGCCGCCCTGGACGAAGCGGACAAGGCCGGCATGGCCGACCCGACCAAGGCCGCCGTGAGCGGGGCCTCGGAGCTGCTGTTCGCCGACCGCCTGGCCAAGGCCGATCGTCCGGCCATCTGGCAGCGGGCCTACGACAACTACCAGATGATCTGGAAGGGGCAGGGAGCCATCGCCGACAAGCTGCCGCCGCACCTTCGCGGCGAGCTGATGAGCGGCATGGTGATGACCGCCCAGCGCACCGGCCGTCAGGCCGAGGCCGACGCGGCGCTGGAGAAGATGCTGGTCATCGTCAAGGAGACGCCCTACGAGACGGTGGCCAGGCAATGGAAGGCGGATCCCAGGATTCAGCCCAATTCCATGCTGGCCTGCAAGAACTGCCACGACGTGGCGCGGCTTGCGCCGGTACTGTCGCAACTGACGCCGAAGAGCTGAGCGAAGGATCCATCGATGAGTGCGAAGATTGTGGCGGCCGTGTCGCTGGCCGCCGCCGCGGTGGCGTTTGCCGGCGCGGCCCAGGCCAAGACCATCACCTACACAGCCGCTCTGAATGGCAAGACGGTGACCAGCGCCACCGGGTCGGCGGCGACGGCGAAGGCGACGCTTTCTGTCGATACCGCCACCCAGCAGGTCAATCTGCAGCTCGACGTCGATGGCATCCCGCTGGACAAGCTGCGCGCCGGCCTGGTCAAGGCGCCGGTGGGGCCGATTCACCTGCACATCTACGCCGGCCACGACCATGAGCATGCCGACGCCGAGCTGTTGCTGCCCGTCCCCTACGGCCCGGCCTATGCCGCCACCGCCAAGGGCTTCTCGGTCAAGGTCGCCGGCTACCCCTACGCCACCGGCGCAGCGGTGCTGAATTCCGACGTCGCCTTCGACAAGTTCATCGCCGACCTCGACAGCGGCGACGTAGTCCTCAACATCCACACCGAGGCCTTCCCCAACGGGGAGATCAGCGGTGTGATGATCAAGAAGGGCTAAGCGGGCGCCTCCAAAGGCCGTGTCCGCCGCCTCTCTCAGATGAGTGTTGTGGAGGGGCGAATGAAGTGCTGGGTTGGACTGTTGGCGGCCATGGCCTTTGCGGCGCCAGGCGCGGCATCGGCCCAGGCCCTGGTCATCGATCATGTGACGGTGCTCTCGATGGCTGCCGGCTCAAGTCCGCAGGCGGACCGAACCGTCGTCGTCGACGCCGGCCGCATCGTCTCGATTTCCGCCTTCCCGGGTCAGGCCCCGCGCGGCGCCAAGCATGTCGATGGCCGTGGCCAGTGGCTGATGCCGGGCCTCACCGACATGCATGTGCACCTGGAGAACGAACGCCAGTTCGCTCTATTGACCGGCAAGTCTGCGGCCCCCGGCGCCATCGATCCGGCCGACCTCTTCCTGCCCTACATCGCCCGCGGCGTGACCCAGATCGTCAACATGAGCGCCATGAGCGAGGACGTCGGAGTTCGTCGCCAGGTCGAGGCCGGCCAGCTGCTCGGACCGCATCTGCTGCTGGCGGCGATGATCGATGGCTCGCCGCCGATCTGGCCGGTGGGCATGAGCCACGTGGCCACCACGCCGGAGGCCGGCCGCCAGGCGGTGCGCGACATGAAGGCCGACGGCTTCGACCTGATCAAGGTCTATTCCAATCTCGACTACGCCACCTTCCAGGCCGTCGCCGACGAGGCCCACAAGCTGAAGATGAAGGTCGTCGGCCATATTCCCGGCCGCAACCAGGGCCAGACAGAGCGCTGGCTGACCGACGGCCTGGACATGGTCGCCCACGCCGAGGAGTTCGCCTACCAAACCCCGACCATCGCCGAGGCTGAGGCCCGCATCCCAGCCTATGCGGCCATGGCCAAGGCCCGCGGCGTTGGCCTGGAAGCGACGCTCACCACCAACCAGCGGATCCTCGAGCAGATGCGCGAGCCGCAAACGCTGAACACCCGCCCGGAGCTGGACTACGTGCATCCCCTGACGCGGTCGTTCTGGGCCATCAGCGGCCTCTATTCGAATTCGCCGCCCGCGCGCATTCAACGCAACGTCGAGGTGGTCGCCTTCACTGCCCGCCTGGCAAAGGCCTTCAGCGCCGCCGGCGTGCCGGTCTTCGTCGGCACCGACACCTCGGTCCCGGGTCTGGCGGCTGGGGCGGCGCTGGAAGACGAGATGGAGGCCCTGGCCGCCGCCGGCCTCCCTGCCCGGACGATCCTCGAAAGCGCCACCCGCGAGGCCAGCGCCTGGCTGGGCGTCGGCGACGACCGCGGCACGGTCGAGGCCGGCAAGCGGGCGGACCTGCTGCTGCTGTCCGCCGACCCGCTGGCCTCGGTCAGCAACCTGCGCAAGGTCAGCGGCGTGATCCGGGACGGCCGATACTACCCGCGCGCCGAACTCGACCGGCGAATGACCGCGCTCCGCGCCCGCTATCTGCTGCAGTCCAAGAGTCGATAGCGGCCGGTCTCTTTCGGCGCTTGAGCAAAAGCGCCGACGGGCCGCGCCACCAATCCTCGTCTCACGCGTTCATAAGCGTAAGCAGAGGAGGGATCCCCGTTTTGCCGCGTATCAAGGCGCCACTTCCCAAGACCACTGGCACCGGTCAGATCAAGTTTTCCGGCTATGCCGGCGACGTGGACTTTTCCATCGAGGGCGAACCATCGCGCCTGAAGTTCGGCATCGCCCGTCTGAAGGGGTTCATCAGCACCGCGCCGGAGATCGCCGAGAGCGCCTTCCATGCCGGCGAGGCTTTGCTGACCCTGGCGACCGGCGAGGTGTTACGCCTGACGCTGCTGGGCCACACAGCCAAGGGCCGTGAGGTGTTCTTCGAAGCCCGCGTGTAGCCCGCTGCGACCCTAGCGACGCAGCGCCGTCAGATTGACGATACCGCCTTCGGCCTCGAACCCTTCGAACCCCGCAGGACAGGTGAAGTCGGCGCGCAAGCGGCGAAGTTGATCGTCGTCCAGATCCTCGATCCGGTAGAGGGGCGGATAGGCGTTGGGCAGTTCGGCGAACGGGCCGGCCACGGCCTCCACATCCTCCCAATGACGCGGGATCATGCCCTCGCCCTCGGGTCCGGCCGTGCAGATGACATCGATGCGAGGAACCCATGACGCCTGTTTGACCTGAGCGAACAGATAGGGGCGGCGATCATGCTCGTGCACCAAAAGATCGGCGACCGGCAGCTCGATGTTTTCCGCCTTGAGGCGCTCCGACAGAGAGTCTTTTTGCACGCTGCTGTCGAACAGTCGCTGCTTGATGCGCAGGCGCTCGAATTCCGGATGGGTAATCGGATCGTGCACCCACGGCGTCCATTGCCCGTGGCGGACGACGATCGGCGCGTAAGCTATGGCGCGGGGTTCGTTGTCCACCGCCGCTTCGGCGAAGGCGGCCATGGCGGCCAGCGCGGAGGGATCGTCGCTGCCGGCCACAACCAGACCGTTGCGGACGATGGCGATGACCACCGGATCGCCCTTCAGCGAGAGCTGTTCGAAGAGGTGCGGCAGCAGGATGCGCGAGGCGTCGAAGAAGTCGCCGTAGTCGCTGACGTAGAAGCCGCCGTCCTCCCGCACAAACTTGCACGGGCTCTCAGCCCGCAGGTTTTCGATGGCGATGTCGATGACCTGGTCGAGGTTTACGCCCCATTCCTGCAAATGCGAGGCGATGACGATCCTCATGCTGCGCGGGAAATCGACGACCGGCACGATCCCCAGCGGACCGGACAGCGGACGGATGGCGCTGGCGTTCGCGGGGTCCTTCCAACTGGCCGGTTCGTTGAGGACGTGGGTCAGGTTCTTGATGGTCGGACGCAGCCGCGGCTTGGCGGTCTCGAAGTCGATATCGCCGCTGACCTCGTTCTGGCCGGTGAGCGTGGCGGCGGTGTCGTCGATGATGCGCGCCTGCTCTTCGCGATCAGACTTGGCGTATTCGCCAAAGGTCCGGCCCAGATAGGTGAAGCCCTCACCGTCCGTGCGAAAAATGGTGGCTTCGCCCTTGTCGTAGCGCAACCCGATGCTGGGGTCGCGGCGACGCGCCTGGTCGATGATCGCCTTGGCGAAGCGGTCGATGGGTGGACCACCCAGGAAATCGAAGAACGCCATGAAACCTCCGCCCGACGAACATCGCTATTCGAACGAAGAGGGAACGACCTGTCAATGGGACAGGCCAAGCCGCGTGAAGGCCGAGCAGCTTGCCCTAGCCCATGCCGCCTTGGACTCGGCCTCGGTGGCGACCAGGTTGGGCGCGTCGGCGCGGGCCTCCAGCGGCAGGATGAAGCTGGTGTTCCAGACCCCCTCGAAATCCGGCTGTCCGAAGGGCGTGCGCGGCGCTTTGTAGGGCGCCTGGGCCGCGGCCGGGGCTGCAGCGCTCAGACCGACGATCAGAACCAGGGCGACGACAGCGCGCGCCATGACCAGCCCCTTTCCCAGCGACGCCCAAACTTAGCCGAAAGCGGCCCGATCGCCTAACTCGCCGCCGAGCCTCACACGGGTCAGCCTGCGCCGTTGACGCTGAGCCAGGCCAGGCGCTTGCCGTCGATGTCGTAGAACAGGCGGAAGTAGCAGGGGCCGCCGTCCAGCACGTACACCGGCCCCGTCTTCCAGCCTGGCCGACCGGGCTCGTCCGACTCCTCGCAGGCGGCATTGAGCACCACCAGCCGGGCCCGCGCGCCGGCCAGACCGGGCATCTTGTTGCCGGGCGGCGCGGTGACCCCATAGGCCTGGTAGCGATAGGCGGGGAAGCGGCGCCGCACACCCTGCTGGTCGATCTGCTCGAAGCGGTTCAGCCCGGTTTGCCGATCAAGGCGGTTCAGGTAGCCGGCCAGGAAGGCCAGCGCTTCGTCGGCCTGGGCCGGCGTCGGCGACCAGTGCGGCCCAAGCCCGTCGCCGACCGGAGCGGTCTGCAATGGCAAGAGGGTGATGCGGCTGTCGTCGGCCAGCGCCGGCGGCGGCCAGAGGGCCACGACGGCTAGGGCGAGCGCGAGGCGCGTCGTATTGGCCATGGTCGGTCCTCCCAGGCGGTGATCGCTACAGCTACGCATATCGATCCGCAGCGGGGTCAAGATCATGCGGTCGGTCAGAACACCGCCTTGGCCTGGCCGCCCATCATTTGCTGGCGGACCAGGGGAATCGGCGGGCCGCCGTAGGACAGGAACTGGTCGTGGAAGGCCTTCCAGGCCGCGCGGCCGCCGCGCGTGGCGGTCCAGTCGTCGCGCAGCTTGCGGATCATCAGCTTGCCGAGCGTGTAGTTGAGATAGGCCGGGTCATAGGCCCCCCGCGCCGCCTGCTGCCTGGCGTTGCCCTCGTCGATGAAGCACTCGTCCTTGAACAGGTGGAAGGACTGGTCCTGGGTCATGCCGGCGGTGTGCAGGCCGATGGCCGAAAGATAGCGGCAGTCGCGCTTCAGCGCCTGGGTCAGCTGTCCGATGTGGAAGCGTGGATCGCCGTCCTTCAGGCCCGCGTCCCACATCATCTCCTCGGCATAGTGGGCCCAGCCCTCGGCGAAAGCGTAGCCGACGAAGACGCGGCCGAAGATGTCCTTGCTGCGATTGGCGTGCAGGAACTGCAGGAAGTGGCCGGGCATCACCTCGTGGACGGTGGTGAACAGAAGTTCGTTTTCGCCGGAGGTGTAGGCGTCCCGCACCGCCTCCGACCAGGCGGGGTCGGCCGGCGAGATGTAGTAGATCGAGGGGACGTTCTTCTCGTAAGGCCCCGGCGGGTCGATGTAGGCGAAGTTCTGCCGGCGGAACGGCGGCGACTCGGCGACCAGAGCCTCCTCAGTCCCGGGGATGCTGACCAGGTCCTTGGCGGCGACGAAGGCGCGAAGCTCCGGGATCATGCGGCGCGCGACCTCGACAGAGGTCCCCTGGCCCTTGTCGGCGCGGGACTTGGCCACGCAGTCAGGAATGGCCGCGCCCGGCGCGAACCTGGCGCAGGCCTCCTTGAGCGCAGCCTGGTTGCGGGCCAGGTCCGCCTTGCCGATGGCGGTCAGCTCGGGGAGCGGGGTGGTCACGCCCTCGGTGGCGGCCAGCATGCGGGAGAACTTCTCCGGCCCGAGCGCGAAGTTGCTGGTGGCGGTCGCGCGGTTGCTCTCCAGCCAGTCGGCAGTCTGTTTCAGCGCAGCGACGGCGGGTTTCAGGGCGGCGTCCAGCTCGGCCTGCAGCGCCGGGTCGTGCACGTCGGCGAAGGCCAGCTTGACGTCCTTGGCATAGTAGTCGGCCAGGCCGGAGAAGTTCTTGTGGCCGACGTCCAGCAGCGGCGCGGCCAGCGGCAGCTTGAGGTTGGCGCGCGCCTGGGCGACGGCGGCGGGGATCTTCCTGGCCTGGGCGATGATCGCCCGCATCCGCGTCGGTCCATCGGCATAGTTGCGGGCCACGTACACATTGGGGTCGATGTTGTAGTAGGTCGGGTTGCTGTGCGGCTGGTCGGCGTCCTCCAGCCAGAACAGATTGCCGCGGGCGATCTGCACCAGATAGTCGCGCTGGAACCGCTGGGCGGGGGCCAGGTCGGCGTCCTTGAAGGCCTGCGCGTCGTCGATGGACTTGTGCAGGAAGGCGCCGGTCGCCTTCAGCCCCGCCTCGCTCCAGTCGGGCAACCGGCCGTCGAACTCATGACGGCCCTGGTAGACGGCGAAGTCGGGGTTGAGCTCGAAATAGCGCTGCAGGAAGCCGGCGACGAAGCTGTCGAACCGGGCGTTGGCCGCTGGCGCCGGCGGCGGCTGGCAACCGAGCAGCAGCAGGGCCGCAAGCGTGGTCGATAGGATCTTCTTCATGCCGCCCCCCGATGGCCAGGGCGTCGAGAGTGGCGCCGTTGCGGCGCCGGCGCCAGACCCGGGGCCAGCGACGCGGCGGGGCTGCGCAAGGCGACCTGGCAGCAGGTGCTGGACGCCCAGGCCAAGTCGCAGTTCGCCGCCAGCGTGGTGGTCGACGGCGACGTCATTCCGGACAATGTGCGGGCGCTGTTCGCCGCCGGCAAACAGGCCAAGGCGCCGCTGATCGTCGGGGCCAACGCCGGCGAGGCTTCGCTGAAGACCTCGGTGCCGCAAATGGCCAACCTGCACGCCGCCTCAGGCGCGCCGACCTATGTCTACAGTTTCTCGCAATTGCCGGCCGGCTGGCGCAAGGAGAAGGGCTGCGTCGCCTTCCACGGCCTGGAGCTGACCTATGTGTTCGGGGCCATCCCGATCGGCGTCACTTCGCCGACCACGCAGGGGCTGGCGCGCGGCGGCGGCTGCACGCCGAGGACGCCGGAGACCGACGCCGAGGACTTGAAGGTCGCCGACCAGGCCTCGAAGATCTGGGCCCAGTTCTCCAAGACCGGCGACCCCAGCGTGCCCGGCCTGATCACCTGGCCGAAATACACAGGCCCAGGCGGGCACTATCTGGATATCGGGTCGCCGCTGGCCGCCAAGAAGGGTGTCGAGGACAGCTTCAGGGCCCCGCCGACGGGGGCGAGCCGCGTGCCGGGGACCCCGGCGCCGTAGGCGGACTTCTACTTCCCTCGCGCAGCGGGGGAAGGGGACCATCGGCCGAGCGAAGCGTAGAGCCGATGGTGATGGGGGAAGGCGTCGGTGCGCTGGCCTTCCCTCTCCACCCCCCGCTCTTCGGCGGGCGGTCCCCCTCATCCCGCTTCGCGGGAGAGGAAGCGAGGCCCAGATGCCGTCTGATCTGGGCGATGATCTCTTCCACCGGGCGGTCGAGGAAGTCGTCTTCCTCGGCGGCGTCGGCCAGCGCCTCGGCGAAGTCGGCGTAGGCGTCGGGACCTTCGCGCTCGAACTCGCCGCCGGCGGTCTCGATGATGCGGTGCGAGCGGTTGCGGCAGCGGTCCCGATGTTCGGCGGCGCGGCCCCGGTGGTCGGGCGGCGGGTTATCGGCCCGCTCCTCCGCCCATTCGTCGGAGAGGCGCTTTTCCAGCGCGATCGACTGGCGCACGGCGCGGCTGACGCGGGCAAAGCGCAGGTCGGCGTCGGCGGGACCCTCGCCGGCCATCACCGCTGCATGGATGACGCGGGCCATATCCATCCCCATCGCCGCCAGATCGCGCAGCTGGCCGGCGTGACGGTCTTCCATGTCGGGGGCGGATGACATTCGGCGGAGATATAGAACAAAACAGGAACGATGTCAATAGCCGTCAATCTGAGAGCGAATGAGCGGTTTGCAGGATGACAGCCGCCCGCGTTGGCGCCACGGTCAAGGCTCGCGCTCAATGCTGGGAGGTTGGGTATGCGTAAGGCGTTGATGTTGCTTTGCGTATCGCTCGCCGCCACGGCCGCGGGCCACGCACTGGCGCAGTCGAACTACGACCTGGAGCAGGCCAGGCTGCGCCTTGAGCGGGAGCAGCGCGACCAGGACGCGCGGGACACCGAGTTCAACCGCAAGCGCGCCGAGGAGAGCCAAGCGGCGCTTCGCGCCAACCGCAAGGCGGTGGAGGAGCTGCTGGCCACGGTGCGCACCTTGCCGGTGCTGCCGGCGGCGCGCAATCCGCTGATCGGCAAGTGGGTGACCGAGGCCTCCCGGCAGCCGCAGCCCAAGGCCGACAGCGCCGCGGCGCTGTTCTCGATGCTGCAGAGCGGCGGCTGCAAGGTGATGTTCAGCGACGGCGTCGCCCGCTTTGGAGCGACCGATTGGTCGATGGACGACGCCGACGGCGACGACAACCTGGGCCCGGTGACCTATCGCGGCAAGGGCGACCTGGTCTTCGTCCTGCCGGCCAAGGGCATGGAGATCATGGCCTTCAAGGTCGAGGGGCCGGACCGCATCGTCGAGCAGCTGTCGCCGAACATGCAGCCCTGCATCCTGACCCGGGTGCCGCAGACCACCACCTACGCCACGCGTCCCCGGCCGCCGAGGGCGGCGACGGCCCAGACCGCCGCCGCCGCCGCGGCCGGCCGGCCTGACCTGTCGGGCGTGCCGCGCGCGTTTGGCGGCACGGCCGCTGGGCCGGCCAAGCAGGGGCCGAAATCGGCGCGCGGTCAGGCGCTGATGGCCTCGATCCCGCCAGGCTCGCTGCTGGCCAAGGGCGTGGCCCTGCACCAGAGCGGCTTCGAGTACCAGGAGGCGCTGCCGGTGCTGCAGGCGGCCGCCAGGCAGACGCCGAACGATGCGCGGGTGCACGCCTTCCTGGCCGACACCTACTTCCGCCTGGGCATGCGGACGGAGGGCGCCGCCGCCGACGCGCGCGCCCGGCAGCTCGATCCGACCGTGTTCGAGGTGTTCAACTGAGGGCGGCTGGAGCCTTTCGCGGCGGCTCATGATGCGTTGAAGTAGGGTACCCCGCCACGATCGGTGAAACGGGCGTGAGCCCGAGCCGCCGATCCCAACGGCCAAGCCGATGGCGGGGATGGGTGGAGGATAAGTGGGCGGATTTGGCGAGGCAAGGCCAGGGCGCCCAGAATCCTTGATGGAATGAGAGCTTCGTCCGGCCGGCCGTCCTCGGGTCAAGCCCGAGGACAGGCTACAGGACCGCGCCTCGGCGCGGCCGCACAGCGGCGAGGCGTACGCCTCGTCCTTGACCCGGACGTCCGGCGAAGCAGGATGGCTGGCAAGGGCTTTGGTGAGGGGAGGGGATAACCTGTCACCCCATTTCGCGTCGGGTGCACGCCTTCCTGGCCGACACCTGCTTCCGCCGGGGCATTCGGACGGAGGGCGCCGCCGCCGACGCGCGCGCCCGGCAGTTCGATCCGACCGTGTTCGAGGTGTTCAACTAGGGGAGCTAGACCTCCAGCACCCGGTTGGGCCGGTCGAAGGTGGTCAGCGACCAGCCGCGGATATTCTCCCGCTGGATGAAGCCGGCCAAGGCGTCGGAGATCATGCGGCAGTTGAGGCGGAAGTCGTACCAGACGGCGCGACCGGCGATGCGGGCCTTGTGGACGGCGACGGTGGTGTCGGCGTGCCAGTACTGGCCGATGTAGCGGTAGAAGCCCGGGTCGTCGCGATAGATCTGCTTGAAGACGTTGACGCAGGCCCCCAGCGCCACGGTGTCGGCGCGTTCGCGAAGGTTGAGGAAGCGCCAGCGGTCGACGCCGGCCTGATCCTCGGTTGTGATGACGGCGGGATGGAACTTGTGGCGGCCCGGCTCGACGCCCTCGATCTCGGCGCTTACCTTGTCGCTGACCATCCAGCCGATGCCGGTGGAGAGGATGTCCGGCACGGCGGCGAGGGGCGCTTTGACGCTGACCTGGAAGGGCGGCAGGTCGGGAAGGTCGTAGCCGTTGATCATCTCCACCGGCTGCCCGGCCTGGAAGCGGGGATCGGAAAAGGGCAGCTGCCCGTATTCGGCCGTCAGCGCCAGGCGCGCCTGGTTGTAGGCGGCGATGCTCTCGGGCGCGACGGTAACCTTGGGGCGGTCTTCGTCGAGGAGGGAGGTTTGGAACCACCAGGCCATGGGACCTACCGAAACGTCCGGTCCTGCTCCAGCGCGGCCAGGCGGTCGAGGATGGAGAGCAGGGTGAGCACGAAGAAGACCCCGGCGACGATGAAGCCGACGACCGGGATGAAGGTCCCCAGCATCCAGGGGACCGGGTTCAGGTTCCGGCGCCGGGCGACCAGGTAGATGATCCAGGCGTAGAAGACGGCGATGAATTCGTAGGGGAGGACGGAGATGAGGATCGAGCCCATGGCGGTTCCCAGCACGGGTCAGCGGAGACTCGCCCCTTTAGACCCTTGATGGAATGAGAGCTTCGCGCGGCCGGCCGCGTCAAGGACCGCGCCTTGGCGCGGCCGCATGGCGGCGAGGCGTTCGCCTCGTCCTTGACCCGGCCGACCGGCGAAGCAGGATGGCTGGCAAGGGTTTTGGTGAGGGTAGGGGATTTCCACCCTGGGCGCGACCTGCTCTACTTCCGCGACTGCGGGGCGGCATGGTCAACATTTACGTCGGCAATACGGACAACGACTGGTTCGACTTCCTGGCGAGCCAAATCGGGGTTGACGAGGTCAACTTCTGGCAGCCGAGCGCGCAGAACTTCGCGGCCATCCGCGAAGGCGAAAGGTTTGCGTTTCGACTGAAGAGTCCCCGCAACAAGATCGGCGGCTTTGGCACGTTGGCACAAGTCTCGCGGTTACCCATCCAGATGGCCTGGGACGCTTTCGGCGCCAAGAATGGCGTTCCGAGCCTTGAGCGCCTTGTCTCTGCGATCGCGCGCTATCGGTCGGACGAGGTTGTGACCCCCTCGACCTTCATCGTGTGCCGAGTTCTGGTCGAGCCCGTCTTCCTGTCAGAATTCCAATGGTTCGACGTGCCAGAGAGCTGGTCCGGCAGCATCATGAAGGGCAAGATATTCGATGCGGAGTCCCGTGAAGGCCTGTCGCTGTGGACCAATCTAGAAGAGCGGGCGGCTGCGCTCGCACGGCCTTACACTGGTGATTTTGCCGAGGGGCCGCGGTTCGGAAAACCGGTGCTGGTGCCGCCCAGGCTGGGCCAGGGCGCTTTCCGGGTCACAATCACCGAACTCTACGGCCGCCAGTGCGCCCTGACGGAAGGCAAGGTTCTGCCCGCGCTCGATGCAGCGCACATCCGCCCCTATGCCGAAGGCGGACAACACGAGAAGTCGAACGGCATCCTGCTGCGTAAGGATATCCACAGCGTCTTCGACGCCGGTTACGCGACCTTTGATCCCGACTGTAGGTTCGTGGTCAGCGACAAGGTTCGGGACGTGTTCAACAACGGGAATGAATACCGGCGCCTTCATGGCGCGCATTTGCGGCTGCCCGACAATCCGGCTCACCGTCCCAGCAAGGACGCGCTTCGCTGGCACAACGAGAACCGCTTTCTGGGCTAGCCACCCGCCAACCGGTACCGGCCGCGCCCCTCGAACACCAGGAACCCCTGATCTCGCAGCACCTGGAGCTGTTGCCTGATCTTGGGGCGGACGTTGTGGTTGTCGGGGTAGAGGGCGGAGAGGCGGGCTTCGTGGGCGTAGACGTCGTCGAGGGTGAAGCTGGGCTGGCCCACGGCCTCGACCGACTTCATCACCTCGATCAGCCAGCCGCGCGCCTCGGGGCGGGCGGCGCCCAGGAAGGCGGTGCGGCGCCAGGCGTGGAGGACGTCGGGTTTGGCGAGCACCTGGCCCTCGCGGACGAACCATATCTTGCCGGCGTCGGGGACCTTTTCGAGCAGGATGTTGCAGCCGATCCAGCCGGCCCGCCGGGCCGTGGCGGCCAGCGGCTTGCGCTCCTCGATGATGTCGCGGACGAAAAAGTGCTTGGGCACGAAGAACAGGTCGGTGACGCCGAACCGGGTCACGTCGTATCGCATCAGGATCAGGCTGGGATTGTCGCTGGCGGCGAGGCGCGTGCACATGGTCCCAAAGGCGCCGTCGACCACCTTGCGCCCGAAGCGGCCCTTCTGGGCCTTGAGCTCGAAGTCCTCGCGGCAGGTGGCGCAGTAGAAGTCGGCGACGGCGCGGTTGTTGGGATAGCGGCTGATCCGCTCGGCCCCGCAACTGGGGCAGAACAAACGCGCGCCTACCCACTGCTCAGTCCACACACGGGCGTTCTGCGAGGCGGAGTCGAAGGGGGTGACGGATTCCTCGAAGCCGAGGTCCATCAGGCGACCCCGCGCGGGGCGTCTTCGGGGCTGTCAGAAGTCGCCGACCTGGGTGGCATCAATCTCGTTCCCCTCCCGATCCAGGGTCACATACAGGCGTGCGTCGAACTCCGCCGTCTGGACGTGCTCCCAGGTGTAGTCGGAGTGATTGTCTTGCGCCAATTCGGCGGCCTCCTCCGACGTGTCGGCCTCGACGTCAGCGACATAATCGGCGAAGGCGTCGATGCGGCAGAGGACCTGGTAGGTGGGCATGGGGCGCTCCTGTATGGAGCAGAATTGTAGATCTGAATCAGTGAGTTATGCCATGTGATTCCCCCAGTCGCAGCCCGGGCGCTCGGAACAGAAAATGAACATTGCCAATGGTTAAGATTGCGTGGATACTCGCTCTGGTTACGGAGGTGGGACATTTTCGCGCCCAGCTTGCCCAACAGGAGAGATGCTCTTGATTCTGAAAAAGGCGCGTGTTTCCAACTTCAGAAGCGTCGAGGATTCAGGCCAGTTCGACCTCGATGACATGACGTGCCTTGTGGGGAAAAACGAGGCTGGGAAGACAGCAGTCCTGCTTGCGCTGGCGGGTCTCAATCCACACCGATTGACTCCGATTACCTTCATTCGGGAGAGGGACTATCCGCGACGCCATCTGACCGAATACTCGACGAGACATGGCGGCAAAGAGGCGGTGGTCATCGACACCTGGTGGACGATCGGCGAGGACGAAAAGCAAGTCATCGCCTCCGAGTTTGGCGACGAAGCGGTTATCGGCGATGAAATCCGAGTGTACCGGCGGTACGGCGACAAGTCCCCTCAGTGGGAGTTTCCCGTCAATTACCAAAACGCGATCGCCCACCTGATTACCGCGGAAGGACTTACTGCAACCGAGCGCAAGCAAATCGGCGATCCTCAGGTGAGCAAAAATCTGGTGACAGCTTTGGAGGCAGTTGGCGAGCGATCCGCGCGCCAGGAAAGTCTGCTCAAGCGAATGAACGGCTATAAGGACTCGTCCGTTCTCGGCTACCTAACGGAAGAATTCGAAGGTGCTTTGCCTGGGTTCATGTTCTTCTCGCATTACGACCGAATGGTTGGTCAAATAAGACTCGATAATATTGAGCAACGCAAAGCGGACGGCGAAAATATAGGCGTCGGGGAGCATGTATTTCTCGACTTCCTTGATTACGCGGGAACGTCAGTGAAGGAGATAGTTTCCTCTACGACTTATGAGGGGCTCAACGCCAAATGCGAAGCAGCGTCGAATCGTATAACAGATCAGTTATTCGAGTATTGGACTCAGAATCCGCACCTTGAGATCGACGTCCGGGTGACGAAGGCGGAGAAGGGTGATCCAGCCCCGTTCAACGAGGGCGTCATCGCGCGCGCTCGAGTTAAGAACAACCTTCACAAAGTCACCGTGCCGTTCGATGAGCGGAGCCAGGGGTTCATCTGGTTTTTCTCATTCCTCGTGAAATTTGCCCAAGTGCAAAAAAGCGAAGGCGATGTCGTGTTGTTGCTGGACGAGCCGGGCTTGTCTTTGCACGGGAAGGCTCAGGCTGACCTTTTACGATACTTTGAAGAGAAGCTCGTCCCCCATCATCAGGTTATCTTTTCAACGCACTCCCCATTCATGGTACCGGCGGACAAAATCCTCTCAGCCCGAATTGTGGAGGACCGCCTGAGTAGCCCTAAGCCGAATGTTTGGCTCTCGGAGGGTACGAAGGTGCGGGGTGATGTTCTCGCCACAGATTCGGATACGTTGTTCCCGCTCCAGGGCGCGCTTGGCTATGAGGTCACCCAGAGCCTATTCATCGGCAAGCAGACAGTCTTGGTGGAGGGGCCCGGAGACATCTTGTACCTCCAGGCCTTATCGATGGCCCTCGGCAGGGCAGGCGGCACCGTACTCGACAAAGCCCTCGTCATTTGCCCAGCAGGTGGATTGGACAAGATTCAGTCATTCGTGAGCCTGTTCGCCGGCGCAAGGCTCGAAATCGCGGCGCTCACAGACTACGCGACAGCCGATCGTCGCAAGATCGAGAACCTTCGGAAGAGCGAAGTCTTGTCAGACAAGCGTCTTATGACTTTCGCAGCTCTATTGGATAGGGATGAGGCAGACGTGGAAGACATCTTCGATGTCGACCTGTTCCTGAACATCGTCAATTCTGCCTTTGAGTTGGCAGATGGTTTGAAGCTCAACGCTGCACGATTGGATGAAGTAGCTCCAGACGAAGGTCGTTTAGTAAAGCGAGTTGAAGCTGCGTTTCGCTTGATGCCGCCTGACACAGTAGAGTTTGACCACTTCACGCCTGCGGAATGGCTGTTCCGCAATCCGCAGATATTGAACGGCAAGTCTTCAGCCGTGCGCGAAACGCTCGCTCGCGCTGCGACTGTCATCGAAGGGGTCAATGCCGCATTCCGGTAAGGCAGCGCAGCGGTCGCGGCCTGACTATCTGGAGGGGGAATGAATTCAAGTTTTTTCCCGATCACCGTCGTTGTCGCGGTGGTGCTTTTCGCCCTCAAGGAAGGCATCGAGTCGATCCGTCGATTTAACGCAGACGGCCGCAAGCGCTCTGCGCTGCGGCACCTATTGGCACGCGAGTGTGAACTGAACTCTTGGGCGATCAAGTCAATGCGTCATACGATTGAGTTGGCAGACGGCGTGCTCAAACAGGAAAGCAACGAAGAGAGCCTTTCGATTGAGATAACCGCTAGCGGTAGGTCCTACTGCAAACGCCACTCGCCTGATGGCGCGTGGGGCCAGACACGCATCCCGGACATCCATCGGAATCATTTGGAAAAATACGTGCTGGACGTCGCGCTTGTGGACCGACAGCTTCTGCCCAATACGCTGGAGGCACACGCGGCTGCATCCGAACTCGAGCATGTCCGAGACAGCTTCGTAGATTTCGTAACGTCAAACGATCCGGTCGACAGACTTCACTTCAAGGCGTTCCCACAATACGCATTGCGAGAACTAGATCGATCCTTTGAAGGAATCGAATCGTTGTACAAGAGATGTACGGGCCAGAGCCTGAAGACACATCGATTGCGGTAGTGATTCTACAACCGCCCCTTCCTAAACCTCTCCTGCGCCTCGGCCCGCGCCTCACCCCTGAGCCGCTTCGGCGCTGAGCGGTCCACCGTCTCGCCCTCCCCAGTCAGCATGTCGTTCGCAAACTCCAGGTCGAGCATCTTCAACCGCTTGACCTCGTCGCGCAGTCTCGCGGCTTCCTCGAATTCCAGGTTGGCGGCGGCGGCGCGCATGCGGTTTTCCAGGTCGCGGAGGGTGGCCTTGAAGTTGTCGCCGACGAAGGGCTTGCCGCCCTCGGCGACGCCGGCGCTGATGGTGACGTGGTCCTTTTCGTAGTGGCTGGCGAGGATGTCCTTGATCTGGCTCTTGATGCTGGCCGGCGTGATGCCGTGGGCGGCGTTGTAGGCCTCCTGCTTTTCGCGGCGCCGCGCGGTTTCGGCCATGGCGCGTTCCATGGAGCCGGTGATCTGGTCGGCGTAGAGGATGACGCGGCCGTCGACGTTGCGGGCGGCGCGGCCGATGGTCTGGATCAGGCTGGTCTCTGAGCGCAGGAAGCCCTCCTTGTCGGCGTCGAGGATGGCGACCAGGCCGCATTCGGGGATGTCCAGGCCCTCGCGCAGCAGGTTGATGCCGACCAGGATGTCGAAGGCGCCCAGGCGCAGGTCGCGGATGATCTCGATGCGCTCCAGGGTGTCGACGTCGGAGTGCATGTAGCGCACGCGCAGGCCCTGCTCGTGCATGTATTCGGTGAGGTCCTCCGCCATCTTCTTGGTGAGCACGGTGACCAGGGTGCGGTAGCCGGCGCGGGCGACGTCGCGGCATTCGGCGATGACGTCGTCGACCTGGCTGAAGCCGTCCTTTGAGACCGGGCGGACGGTGACCGGCGGGTCGATCAGGCCGGTGGGGCGGATGACCTGCTCGGCGAAGACGCCGCCGGCCTGGTTCATTTCCCAGGGGCCCGGCGTGGCGCTGACGCAGACGGTGTCGGGGCGCATGGCCTCCCATTCCTCGAACTTCAAGGGGCGGTTGTCGGTGCAGGAGGGCAGGCGGAAGCCGTATTCGGCGAGGGTGAATTTGCGGCGGTAGTCGCCGCGGTACATGCCGCCGATCTGGGGGATGGTCTGGTGGCTCTCGTCGACGAAGAGGAGGGCGTTGTCGGGGATGTATTCGAAGAAGGTCGGCGGCGGCTCGCCGGGGCGGCGGCCGGTGAGGTAGCGGGAGTAGTTCTCGATGCCGGCGCAGGAGCCGGTGGTCTCCATCATCTCGATGTCGAAGGTGGTGCGCTGTTCCAGCCGCTGGGCTTCGAGCAGCTTGCCGTTGGCGACCATCCAGTCGAGGCGCTCGCGCAGCTCCTCCTTGATGCGGCTGATGGCCTGGCGAAGGGTGGGGCGCGGGGTGACGTAGTGGGAGTTGGCGTAGACCCGGATCGAGGGCAGTTCGCCGGTCTTTTTGCCGGTCAGGGGGTCGAACTCGACGATGGCCTCGATCTCATCGCCGAAGGTGGCGATGCGCCAGGCGCGGTCCTCCAGGTGGGCGGGGAAGATCTCGATGGTGTCGCCGCGCTTGCGGAAGGTGCCGCGCTCGAAGGCCTGGTCGTTGCGCTTGTACTGCTGGGCGACCAGGTCGGCGAGGAGCTGCTTCTCGTCGAAGCGCTTGCCGGCCTCGAGGTCGAAGGTCATGGCGGTGTAGGTCTCCACCGAGCCGATGCCGTAGATGCAGGAGACGGAGGCCACCACGATGACGTCGTCGCGCTCGAGGATGGCGCGGGTGGCGCTGTGGCGCATGCGGTCGATCTGCTCGTTCCGCGAGCTGTCCTTCTCGATGTAGGTGTCGGTGCGCGGGACGTAGGCCTCCGGCTGGTAGTAGTCGTAGTAGGAGACGAAGAACTCGACGGCATTGTCGGGGAAGAAGGATTTGAACTCGCTGTAGAGTTGGGCGGCCAGCGTCTTGTTGGGGGCCAGGATCAGGGCCGGGCGCTGGGTCTCCTCGATGACCTTGGCCATGGTGAAGGTCTTGCCCGAGCCGGTGACGCCGAGCAGCACCTGGTCGTGTTCGCGCTGCTGGATGCCGGCGACCAGTTCGGCGATGGCCTGCGGCTGGTCGCCGGCGGGCTGGTAGTCGCTCTTGATGACGAAGCGCTTGCCGCCTTCGGACTTGGCCGGGCGGCTGGGCCGGTGCGGCGTCCACAGCATCGGCATGGCGGCGTCGTTGTAGTCGAATGTACTAGGGGCGCCGGACATGTCCAACACGCCCGGGTTGGGCTGCGGCTCAGCTTGAGGAGAACGGGGCATGAACGGGAAGGTAGGGGTTCAACCACCATTTGTCATCCCGGGCGCAGCGCAGCGCAGACCCGGGATCCAAGGGGGGTTCACAGTCAGCCCAGTCACCTGGGTCCCGGCTCTCCCAACGGTCCGCCGGGATGACAAGGATGGTTTAGCACTCAAAGTATCCGAGTGCTAATCGCAGGCGAATTGGGCAGGGGCGCCAAACACTGCGGCTGAACAGCACAGAAGGAACCCAGTCATAGGCTGTTAATGAACCAAGAGCGAAGCTTTTGCGTATCTTTGGTGAGGAGTTCGATTCGCGAGGTTTGTTTTCATGTCCGTGCTCGATACCGATATGGTCGATTTCGTCTATTTGGATGACGACGACTGCACTCCGGTGCTGGTGGTTTCCGACCCCCTGACCTGGAAGCCGCCGGAGGACGAGGGGCATCTGGAAGCGCTGCGCGAGAAGCTCAACATGCAGATCGCCTTCGTCGAAAGCGGCCAGATCAGCGGCGTGTGGCCGGGCTACCAGGGCGGGCTGGTGCGGGTCGAGGTGATCGCCCGCCACGCGCTGAATACCGCGGCCGAGGAATTCTACGGCCTGGCCAGGCGGGTGATGACCAAGGCCAACATCGACCTGCAGTTCCACCTCTGCGACGCTTAAAGCAGTCGCGCGGCCTCGGCGGCGCCGTCGGCGATGACGTGCGGGGCGAATAATCGAGCGCGCTCGGCGATCTCCGGGCGCAGGGCGTGGGCGAGCGCGCGGGTAAGGCTCTCGGCGGTGAGGCCGGTGGTGGCGTGGACCGTGGCGCCCAGCTGCAGGACGGTGACCCGGCGGCCCCAGTAGAACTGGTCGGTGAACATGGCGGCGACCACCTGCGGCGTGCCTGAGCGGGCGGCTGTGGTTGTGGTGCCGGCGCCGCCGTGATGGACGACCGCGGCGACGCGCGGGAACAGGGCGCGGTGGTTGACGTCGCCGACGGTGATCAGGTCGGCGGCGGCCTGGGTCTCCAGCCCGGCCCAGCCCTGCGAGAGGATGGCGCGGCGGCCTGTGGCGCGGACGGCCTCGACCAGGACCGCGCCGAGGTCCGGCCTGGCCGGCATCGAGCCGAAGCCGAGGTAGACCGGCGGGTCGCCGGCGGCGAGGAAGGCTTCAAGATCGGCGGGCAGCGGCGTGTCGTCGTCGATGAGCCAGGCGCCGGTCTGCAAGATGCGCAGGTCGGAGGCGGGTGCGGGGCCCAGCACCGGATCGCAGGCCAGCCAGGCTTGGTCGCCGAGGATATGGCCCAGGCTGTCGTCGATGGGCGGCAGGCGCAGCTTTTCGCGGCCCGTGTTGACGCGGGCGAGGCTGCGCTCGTTCCAGGCGGCGCGATAGTCGACCCAGTCGGCCGGCGAGGCCTTGCCCGGCGGGGCCAGCTCAGGGGAGGGGATCGAGGGCGGGGCGTAGACGGCCTGGATGCAGCCGATGCCGTGGTGCTCGGCCACTGAGCGGGCGGCGTACTGGTGGACGCCGGCGCCGACGATAAGGTCGCAGCCGTCGGCGGCGCAGTTCACGGCGGCGAACTGGTCGGCGATCAGGTCCGGGATCGGCTGCACCGGCTCGCCGGGTTTCGGCGCCCGCATCTCGATGCCGATGCGGCCTGCCTCGAAGCCGAGGCTGGCGGCCCAATCGAGGAAGTTGGGCGGGACGAGCAGGCGCACCTGATGGCCGATGGCGCGGGCCTGGATGGCGAGCGCGATGGCGGGCTGCACATCGCCTCGCGTGCCGACGCAGGAAATCAGAATGCGCATGACGGAGTCCCCCTGTTTCCGAGGGTCCCGCAACCTAAGCAGAAAAACCGCAGCGGCAATTCTTGAACGGAACTATTTCGGGGCCAGATAACTGTGAGAAGTCCCCCCACGCAGTGGGGGAAAGCGGCGCGATGGCTCGCAGAGCCGAGACGCCGATGGGGGTGTATTTGATATCGATTTCGGCCGCGGGCCTTGAGGCGAGAACAACCCCCATCGGCGTCTCGCCTCGCTGACGCTCAGCTACGCGCCGCTTTCCCCCGCAAGCGGGGGAACGTTAGCGCTGGCTCTTCGGATCGACCGGGCGTTCGTTGAGCCAGTCGTGGATGGCCTTGTTGGCCAGCGGGCCGGCGTCCTGTTCGACCCAGTGGCTGGAGTTTGGGAACATCACCACGGTGGTGTCGGCGTCGACCTGGTCCCAGGTGCCGTTGTGGCCGGGCGAGAGCAGGGCGTTGTCCTTCATGCCGTGCAGGACCAGCACCGGGACCTTGATCTTGGGGAAGGTCGGGATCGGGGCGGCGCCGCTGCTGTCGGGGTAGTTGGCCTTGTAATAGGCCATCATGGCGGCGGGCGAGGAGCGCGCGAAGGCTTCCTTGTAGGCCGGCTTGGCGGCCTCGTCGGTCATCCAGCCGTAGATGGTGGCGAGGTTGATGTTCTTCTCCGAGCCTTCTTTCTGGAAGTTGCGGGCGTAGTTGGAGTTGCGCTGCTGGTCGGGGTTGATCTTCAGCTCGCGGGCCATGTTGGCCGGGTGCGGCACGCTGATGATGACCAGCCGGTTGACCAACTCGGGCTTGTTGAGGACCGTCTGCCAGGCGATGGCCGCGCCCCAGTCGTGACCGACGACGATGGCCGACTTGCGGCCCTCGGCCTTGATGACGGCTTCGACGTCGCCGATCAGGTTGGGCATGGCGTAGGCGGCGACGCCGTCGGGCTTGTCGGAGAGGTTGTAGCCGCGGGTGTCCATGGCGGCGACGCGGTACTGGGGGCTGAGCTCGGCCATCAGGTTGCGCCAGGTGTACCAGTAGTCAGGATAGCCGTGGATCATGATCACCAACGGCTTCGAGGCGTCGCCGGCGGTGGCGTAGTGGATCTTCACCGCTCCGTTCTGGGCGTAGTGGTCGGTGAACTTGGGCAGGGCGGGCGCGGCGGCTGTGGCCGGAAGGCTGAGCGCCAGCAGGGCGGCGGCGGCGATGGCGGCGATTTTCATTTCAGGACTCCCCGAGGATTGCGTCGAGCCTAGGCGTTAATTTTTACAGCGTAAAGATTTACGTTCCCCCGCTCGCGGGGGAAAGCGGCGCGAGGCCTCGAAGAGGCGAGACGCCGATGGGGGTGTGTCCGAGGAAGACTGCCGCCGCCGGCCTTGAGGCGAGAAAAACCCCCATCGGCGTCTCGCTTCGCTGGCGCTCCGCTTAGCGCCGCTTTCCCCCCCGGCGTGGGGGAACGTTACAGCGCCGCCACCACCTTCAGCACCGTGTTCCAGTTGCGGGCGGTGCCCAGCGAGCCGAGGCGTTTTTCGGTGAGCAGGTTATTGAGCTTGGAGTGGCCGATGTCGATCGGGTAGCGAATGTAGAGGTCGGTTCCGCGGGCGGAGAGTTGCTCCGGCCCCGGGTTGGCCGCGCGCACCGCGTCCAGCGCCGCTTCGGTCACCGGCTTGCGCATGGTCATGGCGACCAGGTGGGCGGGGTCGTCGATGGCGGCCTGAGGGAAGGGGTTGTGCCCGACCAGGGCCGCCATGTGGGCGGCGGAGCGGACGAAAACCAGGGTTTTCAAGGAGAAGGTCGCCTCGATCGCCGCCTCCAGGCGGGTTTCCAGTTCGCCGGCGTCGGCCTTGCTGTCGAAGATCAGGTTGCCGGTCTGGACTACCGAGACGACATCGCCGGCGACGACCGCAGCGGCGCAGGCGCGAAGTTCGTCCATTTTCAGCCGGCGGGTGGGACCGAGGTTCACCGAACGAAGGAGGGCGCAGTAGCGGGTCATCCGCTCTCGCATAACGCCGCCCTTGCAATCCACCAGCCTGTACGTTACATGGTGTGCGACACACAGTATGTGATGCACACTGTACGGGACCGAGCATGCCGGCTGAAGGTGATGTCTTCGAGACGCTGAGACAGGAGCTCCGACGCGGGTCCCTGGTGCTGGCTGTGCTGGGTCAGCTGAAGACCGAGCATTATGGCTACACGCTGCGCTCCGACCTCGCCGCCGCCGGCATCGATATCGACGAGGGCGCGCTCTATCCGATGCTGCGCCGTCTGGAGACGCAGGGCCTGCTGACCAGCGAATGGCGCGAAGAGAACAAGCGCAACAAGCGCTTCTACCGGCTCTCGACCGAGGGCCAATCCATCCTGACGCGCCTGCTGGAAGAGCAGCGGGTGCTGATCCAATCCCTGAACATCATCCTCCAGGAGAAGGCGCCATGAGCGACCTGATCGACCGCTATGTGATGGCGGTGGCCGCCAACCTATCCAAGCAGGACCGCGCCGACGTGCCGGCCGAGCTGCGCGACATCCTCTACAGCAAGGTCGAGGCCAGGGAGGCCGAGCTCGGCCGGCGGCTGACCGCGAAGGAGGAGGAAGCCCTGCTGCGCGCCTATGGCCACCCGCTGATCGTGGCCGCCAGCTATGCCAAGCATCAGTCGCTGATCGGGCCGGCCGTCTATCCGTTCTATATCTTCACCCTGAAGGTGGTCGGCGGCATCCTGATCGCGCTCTACATCATCGAGCTGGTGATCGGGGTGGTGGCCGGATCGCACATCGGCGGGCCGGCGCCTGACATCGTCGGCGCCCTGTTCACCGTCGGCGGGATCATCACCCTGATCTTCGCGCTCATCGAGCGCTACGGGAAACCCGAGAAGCTGGCCAGCAAATGGCGGGTGCGGAATCTGCCGCAGCTTGGGGCGCCCACGGCGCGATCGCCGTTCGAGATCCTGTTCGAGGTCCTGGCCTCGAGCGTGGCGGCCTTGTGGTGGGTGGGGCTGGTGCATTTCCCCGACCCGACGCCGGGCTTCATTCACCTGAAGCTGGCGCCGATCTTCGAGACCCTGCACTGGCCGATCCTGGGGTTGCTGCTGCTGCAGATCGGGCTCGATGTGTTCGAGCTGGTGACGCCGGGGCTGGCCCGCATCCACGCCATGACCCGCATCGGCTACCACGTCCTGGCGCTGTTTCTGATCGGCGCGCTTTGGCAGGCCGACCGCTGGATCGACGTCACCGTATCGCTGGCCGACCGGGCCGACCTGGCCCAGCGGCTGAACGAGAACTTCAACCTCGGCTTCAAGGTCGGACTGGGCGTGAGCTTCTTCGTGGTGCTGTTCGAGATCGGCCGCGCGACCCTGCGTCTGATCCGCTACCGCCGCCTGCTGCGCGCCCAAGCCGCCTAGGTCATGGCGCCAAACACGAGCGCAAGCGTTTCCAGGTGCAGAGGATCTGGAATTGCGAGCGCTTCGCCTGGCCTGCCTGGGTTTGACTTTCGCCTTCGCCACGGCGGCGGCGGCCGAGACCGCCTATTCGCCGGACTACGCGGCGGCTGAACTCACCACCGCCATCCCCGGCCTCTCGCCGCAGGCCATGCAGGCGGTGCTGGCCCGCATCGGGACGATGGAGACTGTCACACCGATCCGCTCCGAGGACGGCGAGGACATCGCCGAGGCCAACGCCTTCCTGGTTTCGCCCTGCTATGCGCTCGTCAATGAGCATGCCGCGGTGGGCGACGGGGCCGAGCATCGCTCCGACCGGGCGGTGAAGCTGAAGTTCGGTGGCGGCGACTGGGTCAAGGGCCGGGTGGTCCGCTACGACGCGCCAAGGGACTACGCCCTGATCCGCATCGACAGCTGTCCTGGCCGCTCGCTGGGCTGGCTGGCGCCCGACACTCGTTCGCCCAAGGCCTTGGGCGGCGAGGAGCTGTTCATGGCCGGCTTCCGCTTCGACGACGACGACAACCCCACTCTGACCATCGCCCGCTGCCGGGCGCGCAAGCCGGTGGCGGCCAACGGCGCCCACGCCGATTGGGTGCACGACGACTGCCCCTCCGAGGACGGCGTCTCCGGCTCGGCCCTGCTGACGGCGGCCGACGGCGAGGTGCGGGTGGCGGCGCTTCACGTCGGCGTCTATCCCTACGACGAGCCGCAGTTCGGCGTGGCGCTGAGCCTGGGGTCGGTGATGGCCGATCCGGACGTGGCCGCCCTGATCGACGCCGATCTGGAAAGCCGGCCGCCGCAGGGCGATTGACGAGGGCCGTTCACTGCCCCGCTCACGGTGATGTCAGTGGGCTTGAACTGACGCCTGCCGTCTCGCCCGCTACCCCTGGGCCTCAGACGGGAGGACAGTCCTAGATGATGAAGCGCGTTTTGGTCGCCCACGGCGATGCCGATCACATGATCCGTTTGCTGGAGGATCTTCAAAGCGGCGACGAGGAGGTGGAGATCGTCGGTCCGGCATACCGGGCGGCGACGGCGCTGACGCTCGCCTCGACCCAGCCGATCGATGCGGCCATCGTCGGCCAGGACCTGGGCGGACGCCGCAACGGCGAACAACTGGCGGACGCCCTGGCCCGCGACTGGGGCATCCCCTCGACCCTGGTCGGCGAGCCGTCGGCCGCGGTCGGCACGATTGACTCCGACTGCGACTGACGTTCACAGAACGGCGGACTCCAAAGGAGGGAGCCGCCGATGGGAACCAGGCTTGCGGGCAAGGTGGCGCTGATCACTGGCGGCACCAGCGGCATCGGCGAGGCCAGCGTCGAGCTGTTCGTCGCCGAGGGGGCCAAGGTTGTGTTCACCGGCAGGAACGCCGAGAAGGGCGCCGCCATGGAGGCGGCGCTGGGCAAGAACGCCTACTTCTTCCAGGCCGACGTGCGCGACCCTGAGCAGGTCAGGGCCTCGGTTGAAGAGGCCGTCGAGCAGTTCGGCGCCCTGCACGTGCTGTTCAACAACGCCGGCGGGCGGACGGGCGGCGCCGTCGACACGGTGACGCCGGAAGACTTCGACGACGCCATGCACCTGCTGCTGGGCTCGGTGGTGTTCGGCATGCGCTACGCCGTGCCGATCATGAAAGCGCAGGGGTGGGGGGCGATCATCAACAACGCCAGCGTAGCGGCGCAGCGCAGCCACATGGGCGGGTATCTGTACTCGATGGCCAAGGCGGCGGTGGTGCAGGCGACCAAGGTGGCCGGCGTCTCGGTGGGGCGGTTCGGGATCACCGTCAACGCCATCTCGCCGGGCGCGGTGGCGACGCCGATCTTCTTAGGGGGAAGCGATATCGCCGCCGGCATGGAGGCCGACAAGGTGGCCGGCAAGATGGCGAAGCTGGAAGGCAACCTCAGCAAGGCGACCCCGCGCGGCGTGTCGGGCTTGGCACCCGACATCGCCACCGCGGCGGTGTTCCTGGCCAGCGACGAGGCGCGGCACATCAACTGCCATGACCTGGTGGTCGACGGCGGCATGACGGCCGGCGGGCGGACCAATTTCGAGGAAGACGGCCACCAGCCGGTCAAGCAGGGGTCGCCGACCTAGGCGTCGCCGAACCGATCGGCGACAGCGTCGAAATGGGCCGTACCGTTGCTCTGCGACTGCTCGGGGACAGTTGTCCCCGCACCGAGGTCGTAGAGGTACAGCGTGACGTTGCAGGCAGCCGCTTGCGCCCAATCAACGGCCTCTCGCAACGACACGTCCTCGCGCTGAGCGTAGTCGATGATGGTCTGTACATCCTGGTCGGGCGCTTGATCCGCATCGACACAACTGTTGTCGTGTTCGACCGCTTCAATGATAGCGTTGACGCGTTCCCACCGGTGCTGGCGATTTCGACGATCGATGATGTTCCAAATCATTGTTTGTCGGGTTTGGGTAGGCGGACGGGACTGTCCTTCAAACCCCATGACGGAATTCTGCCCTCCGCCGCCGGCCTGCTCAAGGCGCACCGGAATCCCCGCAAGGAATCTTCAAGTCTAGCCTGAGTCGGGCAATTCTTACAAAATTGTAAGGTTGCATTAACCAAATAACGTGGTTCACTGAAATCGGTGTCTGAACCAAAATAACTATAAAAAACAACGCCGGGAGTAGGCGATGAAACTGTCAGGCACCCTGTGGGTCGGCGCGTGCGCCGGCGCTTTCCTCCTTGCCGCGAGCGGCCCGGCCATGGCGGCGTTGACCGTCACACCGGCCGGGGCGAGCAACGGATTTTCGATCACCACCTTCACAACCTTGCCGCAGAACGGGCCTTACGGAGCCTGGGGCAGCGCCCTCTTGGCCAACGGCGATGTGGTGGTGAATGGCTACAACCCCGCCAACCTGGGGCAGACCGTGAACTTCGTGTTCACCGACGTCGACGGCCACAATGTCGGTCAGGCGCTGAGCACCCAGCCGTGGAACGACGGCAACTACGCCTCGGGTCTGGTGGCGCTGAACGGCGTCGTCTACGGCACCCACTACAGCGACAACACCACCCGGATCGTCAATGCCAATGGCTCGGAAGGGGCGATCATCTCCAATGTCGGCCGTGGCGGCATCGGCGCTTCGCAGGCGCGCAATTCCCTGCTGGTGGCGACGGATCAGGGAATCCAGGAAATCGACCTGACCAACGCCAATCCCAACACCAACCATCGCATCGTCACCGGCGCCTACGCCGACGGGGTGACGGTGTCGGCAGACGGCACGGTGGTCTATGGCGAAATCAGCGGACATATCATTGGCTACAACATCGCCACCGGCGCACAGGTGTTCGACTCCGGAGGCATCGGCTCGCCGGACGGGGTCGGGCTGATCACCAGCGGCGTGTTGGCGGGCTATCTGATCGTCAATGACAACAATGGCATCGTCAGCATGATCAACCCGGCGACCAACGTCCTGACAGTGATCGCCAACGGCGGATCGCGCGGCGACTACGTCGGCTTCGACACCTCCAATGGCACCCTGTTCCTCAGCCAGAGCGATTCCCTGCTGCGGCTGTCGCTGGCCGGCGGCACCATCGGCAGCGGCGGCGGCGGAACCGGCGGGGCGGTGCCCGAGCCGGCCAGTTGGGCGATGTTGATCGTCGGCTTCGGCATGATCGGCGCCGGCCTGCGGCATCGCCGGAGGATCGCGGTCACGGCCTAGGCGGCGCTGCGTCGGGACGCTTGTCTTACGCTGTAAATCAGAGCTACGGTCCCCTGCAGCAAAAGGGGTTCTGGCAATGACTGATGAGACTTCGCGGCGCGCCGTCATGGGCTCGGCCGCCTTGGGCGCGGCGGCGCTGGCGATGATGGCCGGCAAGGCGCAGGCCGCGTCGATGAGCGCGCAGGAAAAGGCCAACGTCGATGTGGTCAACGGCTTCCTGAAGGCCGGCGAGCGCAAGGATGACGAAGGCTCGATGAAGTACCTGGCCGAGGATTGCGCCTATCGGTTCATCGAAACGGCGCCGGTGGACAAGGGCCATGCCGCCATCCTCAAGCGCCTGGCCAGCTTCGCCGACGAGGCGGACAAGGTCGAGCTGAAGGTGCTGAAAACCGCAGTCCTGGGCCCGATCGTCATCAACCACCGCATCGACCACTTCACCTCGAAGACCAAGCCGCTGCTGTTCGAGGGGGTCGGCGTGTTCTTCGTCAAGGACGGCAAGATCAAGGAGTGGACCGACTACACGATCCGCGCCGTCCAGGCCAACGAGTGGCCGAAGCCGAAGGCCTAGTTCGAAGCGCTGGTGCGGGAATTACAGGGACACTATACTTAATTCGACACGCCATGGGCGACCGCACCGCCGAACGTTGATCGAATTAAGTATAGTGTCCCTGTAATTCACTTCGGCGCATACCAGATCGGGGAGGTCCAGGCGCGTTCCTGGATGGTTTCGGGGACGCGCTTGGGCGGGGGCAGGTGGTTGCGCATCGCCAGCAGCGTGGTCCACCGCGGCGTCGGCCATTCGATGACGCGGGCGTAGTAGGCGGCCTGGACCTTGGGGTCGAACTCCGGGTCGCGCCAGACAGCCTGCAGCATGACCGAGCCTTTCCCCGGGCCGCGGACGGCGTCGAAGACCTTTTCCCTGTAGCCGGTGGGGGTGAGCCAGAGCTTGATCACCTGGATACGGTCGAGCATGGCGCCGGTGGGATCCTTCATGGCCTGGACGATGAAGGTCGGGGCGCCGGATCCCGCCGGCAGGTCGCCGCCCATGGGGGCGCCCGTGGCGTAGGCGGTCTTGATCCAGGCGTCGCCCTTGAGCATGGCCGGGGTGAAGCCCCAGCCGCCGAACATGCGCACGCGGATGCGCGTGCCGCTGGTGGCGAATGTTTCCTTGCGGGCCAGCGCGGCGAAGACGGCCTCGCGGGTGTTTTCGTCGGCCCAGACGCCGGTGAGCGCGCCGGAGGCGAACTGCAGTGGGTCGTTCTCGCGCTGGCCGTTGGGGCGGGCGCCGACCGCGCCCTCTTCACCGAGCGCGCGCCGCAGGATGACGCCAGTGGGCGACAGGGTCTTGGGATCGAGACCGTTGCTGGAGGCGGTGGCGGCGTTCTCGTCGCTGGTGGTCAGGCCATTGTGGATGTCGGAGCCGCCGACGACGCCCATCTTGAACGGATTTGCGCCGAGTTTTGCCTGGAGCTCGAGGCCGCGGCCCCAGCCCTCGCGGAGGTAGGAGCCGTGCTGCTTGCTGGTGGTTTCGCCGGCGTAGATGCGATCCATGATCTCGAAGTTGGCGAATTCGTCGTTGGGCGAGAGCTGGATGGTGGTTTCCGAGGTGCCCTTGGTCTGGGCGATCTCGACCAGGGGTTCGTTGCGCTGCTGAAGCGCGGCGTAGGCGGCGTCGATCGGCTTGCCGTCCCAATTGTTGTAGTCGAAGTCGCGGCCGTCGGAGAGGTTGGCGTTGTGCGGGATGGCCAGCACCTTCACGCCCCTGCCGCGCTGGCCCTCCATCCATTTCCACAGGTCTTCCGGTCGGTTGGAATCGACCGAGGTGTAGGGGGTCGGCGCGCTATCGCCGGCGAAGATGACGTTCCTGTGGGTGTGGACGCCGCGGCCGGGCGTCGAGGTCCACTCGTAGCCGATCAGGGTGGTGAATTTGCCCGGCTGGTAGTTGGCGTTGGCGGCGCGCATCTCGACGTTCCAGCCGTCGGCGGCCTGGGCGGCCGCTCGCAGGTCGCCGGAGTATTCGTTGTTGACGCCGCGCACCGCCTCGCCGGCGGTGAAGAAGGCCTGGCGGCCGCCCTGCCTGAGCAGCTGGCCGATCTTGGATTTCGAGAAGGGTGAGTTGGGGTCCTCGAGCTGGGCGACGGCGCCCAGGTATTCGGAGTGGTCGGTGACGGCGGCGAAATCCAGCGGCCAGCCGCGTTTGACTGGGATGGGGCCGGAGGCGGTGATGCCCTGTTCGGTCAGCGCCTGGGCGGCGGGGACCATGACGGTCTCGCCTCTGGCGAATTTGTAGGCCTGGTCGGGGGTGACCTTGGTGCCGAAGGTCCAGGCGTCGAAGGACATGGTGGTGTGCAGATGCAGCTCGCCGAAGAAGGCGCGGCGTTGCTCCGGAGGGATGGCCTTGCGGGGCGTCGACTGATCGGCAGCGGCGGCGGCTGTAGGCGATGGCTTGGGTCCGTTGAGGGCGGCGGCGCCGGCGGTCAGGGCCGTCGCGGCCAGCAAGGCTGCGTATCGAACGCGCATCGGGGTTCCTCCCGCCGCCGGCCCGTACATCGCGGGGACGGTCAAGCTGAGCCTAGCCTTCGTCAGCGATCATTCAATAGAGCAGGAAGGGCTGGCGTTCCTGGGCCCAGGCCTGTTCGTCGGGGAGGGTGAGGGCGTCGAGGTCGCCCGGCTGGGCGCTGTGGTCGTCGACCCAGGCGCGCAGCAGGGAGGAGCCGTTGATGACGTCGATGGCCAGCTTGTCGAGCACGTATTCGTAGGGGAAGTCGCGCCACAGCGGATAGTCGGGGTGCAGGTGGCGGATGGCCTTGAAGGCCAGCGCCTGCAGGCGCCAGGGACGGAAGGCGGCGTGGTCGTAGCCCGGCTGTTCGGTGTGAATCTGGACGCCGTGGTTCAGTTGGCCCACGTGTTTGTGGAAGGTCGGTTCGAAGGCGCACGGGCGCAGCAGGCAGCCCTCCAGCCAGTGAGGGGCCCGTTTGCGCATTTCGGCGAGGACCGCGCGGGCGTCGATGTCGGGGGCGCCGAACAGCTCCAGAGGGCGCGTCGTGCCGCGGCCTTCCGACAGGGTCGTGCCCTCCAGCATCACCGTGCCGGCGTAAGCCCTAGCCATCCACAGGTTGGCGGCGTTGGGGCTGGGGTTGACCCAGGCGCGCTCGCCTAAAGGCCAGCCGTAGCCGGGGGCGGCGTCGGGCTGGTAACCCTCCATCTCGATGACGCGGTAGTCGACGTCGAGCTTGAATTGCTTGATGAACCAGTGGCCGAGCTCGCCCAGCGTCAGGCCATGACGCATGGGCATGGGGCCGGCGCCCACGAAGCTTTCCCAGCCGGGGCGCAGGGTCAGACCCTCGATGGGCCGGCCGGCGGGGTTGGGACGGTCGAGCACCCAGACCGACTTGCCGGTCTGGGCGGCGGCTTCCAACACATAGAGCAGGGTGGTGATGAAGGTGTAGATGCGGCAGCCAAGATCCTGCAGGTCGATCAGGATGACGTCGAAGGTCGACAGCATCTGGCCGGTGGGGCGGCGGACCTCGCCGTAGAGGCTGAACACCGGGATGCCGAGCAGGGGATCGTCGAAATCCGGGCTCTCGACCATGTTGTCCTGCTTGTCGCCGCGCAGGCCGTGTTGCGGGCCGAAGGCGGCGGAAAGGCGGATCTCGGGGCAGGCGGCGAGCGCGTCCAGAGAATGGGTGAGGTCGGCGGTGACCGAGGCCGGATGGGCCAGCAGGGCGACGCGCTTGCCGGCCAGCGGGGCGCGCAGGGCTGGGTCCGCCAGAAGGCGGTCGAGTCCGAACTTCATGCGCCTTCCACTGCGGGAAGTTCGAGCGCGAAGCAATCGCGGTGGTGGAAGTCGGGATGGCCGCCGGGATGGGCGACGGCCCAGTAGGACTTGCTGCCGTTGCGGGCCTCGATCACCGCCGAAAGGCCCAGGCGGTCGGCGTCGGGCGGAATATCGATGTCGGCGGTGAGGATCAGGCCGCCGAGGTTGGAGAGAGCGATGTGCGGGTCGGCGACCTCGGCGGGGCGGATGCCATGGCGGTAGCCGTCGAAGTGGTAGGCGGCCCACTGGCGCGACGGGGCCAGGTTGTATTCCAGGTAGCCGCCGCCCGGCAGGCCGACGAAGGCCTCAAAACAGGTGTGTCGCCAGAGGTTGTCGGCCCGCGCCGGGGCGGCCGGCGGGGGGTAGACGATCTGGGCCAAGTCGCCGATCAGGCGATAGCGCAGGGTCAGCCGGTTGAGGTCGGGGCGGACCACCTCGACCTCGATGCCGCGGATGAAGGCGGCCAGGCTGTCGTGGTGCAACTTCAGCGACGCATGCATGGCGAGGGGGAGCCTAGGCCGGTTTTTACATTTACAACGTAAATTATAACGGCTATACCGGGATCGAGGAGTTTGCCATGTCCGAACAGTCGATCCCGGCCGCGAGACCCTTCCTGCCGGCAATGCGACCCTATTGGCGGGCGATTGTACCGCTGGCGCTGCTGGCGGCGGCGGCCCTGCTGCTGCGGCCGAACCTGGCGCTGCTGTCGACCGTGTCGCCGGCGATCAAGATTCACCTGGCCGCGGCGGTAGGGGCCCTGTTCCTGGGCGGGATCATGCTGGCCAGCCGCAAGGGCCGCGCCTTCCACCGCATCGCCGGCTGGGTGTGGGTGACGCTGGTGGCGACCCTGGCGATCAGTTCGATCTTCGTGAAGACCCTCAACCCCGGCCACTTCTCGTGGATCCACGGGTTCACCGCCTTCACGCTGCTGGCGCTGCCGGTAGGCGTGATCGCGGCCAAGCGCCATGACGTGAAGACCCATCGCGGCACGATGATGGGCCTGTTCCTGGGCGGGCTGGTGATCGCCGGCCTGTTCACCTTCGTGCCAGGCCGGCTGATGTTCCAGATGTTCTTCGGCGGCTAGGCCGAGGGTCTTACGGTTCGCCCTGGGTCTTGGCGACGACGGCGCCGGTAGCGGCCCCGGCGACCGCGCCCACAGGTCCGGCGACGACGGCGCCGGCGGCGGCGCCGGTGGCGGCGCGCTGTTCGGTGGTATGGCCGCAGGCGGTCAGGCAGAGCGCGAAGCCGGCGACGGTGACGGTGGCGAGACGGGTCAGGGTGATCATCGATCCACTCCGTTCAAGGGATAAAGGTCGACCGATCAAACGCGGGCCCCGATTCGCAGTTCCGGCGCTCGCCGAACCGTGTGCGGCAACAGTTCACAGCCAAGCTCCGCAAGTGCAGAAAAATCAACGGCTTGACCGGGTTGAGAACTGGCACGGGTCTTGCTGCGATGCAGCATAGCCTTGACCTTAGGGTCGTATTCCGGCCATATTGACCGGTATTAACACCTACGGCTCCGCCAAATCGTGAACCGGCCGAGCCTCAACCGATCCCTCCAGCGCTAGGCGGCGGGGTCGGCGAACTAGACGGGGGGCGGCTCGCCCTCGCCGCATAGGACACGAAAGTTTTGTTCGATTGGTTGAAAGCCCGCGCGATGGCGCGCGTGCCGGGGACGGCTGTTCCCTATGGAATGGCGGCCGGCGCGGTGATGGGTCTGGCGCTAGGCGGCGCCTACCTGGCCGGCGCGCTGGCGCAGGGCGCCGCCGCCGACCGCGCGCAGGCCGAGCGCCTGCAGAGCGTGGCCATGCAGGACGCCGAAACCCCTGACGGGCCCACTGCCAGCGTCAATGTCAGCCAATCGATGGCCAGCCTGGGCGGCGGGTCGCGTACGTCGGCCAGCTATACCCAGGCCCGCGACCTCGAATGCCTGACCGAAGCCGTCTACTACGAGGCCCGCGGCGAGACCCCGGCCGGCCAGGCGGCAGTGGCGCAGGTGGTGCTCAACCGCGTGAAGAGCCCGGCCTTCCCCAAGAGCGTCTGCGGCGTGGTCTTCCAGGGGGCGGCCGATCACCGGGCCGGCTGCCAGTTCAGCTTCGCCTGCGACGGCTCCATCCGCCAGGCCCGCGAGGTCGGCGCCTGGCAGCGGGCCCGGCGCGTCGCCAGCCGGGCGATGAGCGGTCAGGTGACCGCCGCGGTCGGCAACGCCACACACTTCCACGTCGCCTCCATCCAGCCGGACTGGTCGGGCCTGATCAAGGTGGCCCAGGTGGGCACGCACATCTTCTACAAGTTCGGCCCGCGCCCTGTGGCGGCGGTGGCCAAGCGCGCCGCCGAGGTCGAACCGGCGATCCAGGCCTATGTCGAGCCGAAGGCCGCGCCGATGGCGCCGCCGCCGGTTATCCTGGCCAGCGTCACCGCGCCTGTGCCGGCCAAGCCGGAGGCCTCGGTGACGGTGGCCTCGGCCGTGGCCAAGCCTGAGGCGGTGAAGACCGAGGCGGCCAAGCCGGCGCTCTAGCGGCCAAGCCCGGCCGGCGCGATGATGGCGGGATCCGACTCGGAGACCCGCCATGACCCTAGCCCCCGTCCGTGACCAGATGGCCCAGGAGCTGCTCGGCTGTCCCTACGAGGGGCTGACGCCGGTTCAACGCAGCGTCATCGACCTGATCGCCAGCGAGGCGCCGACGGGCAAGAACCCGATGCTCCGCCGCGACGAGCGCAGTTTCGGCGAACGGCTGGCCGACCGCGTGGCGGCGATCGGCGGCTCCTGGGGCTTCATCATCGGCTTTGCGGTGATCCTGTTCGCCTGGATGGGCTTCAACGTCGCCTTCAAGGGCTCGCTGGCCTTCGACATCTACCCGTTCATCTTCCTCAACCTGATGCTCTCGACGCTGGCCGCGATCCAGGCCCCGGTGATCATGATGAGCCAGAACCGCCAGGCCCTGAAGGACCGCGAGGCGGCCGAGCATGACTATGTGGTCAACCTGCGCGCTGAGCTGGAGATCATGCGCCTGCACGACAAGCTGGACGCGCTGCGCAGCAGCGAGCTGGAACAGCTGGTGCGCCAGCAGGGCGAGACGCTGGAACTGCTGAGGGCGCAGGTGAAGGCGCTGGGGTCAAAGGCCTAGGCCGCGCGCGCCGCCCGTCGCAGCGCCTGAGGGGGCTGGCCGAAGCCGCGGATGAAGGCGCGGCGCATGCGTTCGGGATCGGCGAAGCCGACGCGGGCGGCGATGCGGTCGATGGGTTCGGCCTGGCCCTCGACGAGCTGGCGGGCGGCCTCGATGCGCAGCCGCTCGACGGCCTTGGCCGGAGTCATGCCGGTCTCGGCGGAAAACGCCCGGGCGAAATTGCGCGGGCTCATGCAGGCGCGCTCGGCCAGTTGTTCGACGGTGAGCGGCAGGTGCAGGTGCTCGCGCATCCAGCCGAGCAGGGCGGAGAAGCGGCCGTCGGGACGTTCCATTTCCAAGAGCGCGGAGAACTGCGACTGACCGCCCGGGCGGCGGCGGTAGACGACCAACTCCTGGGCCGTTTTCAGGGCCATGTCCTCGCCGTGGTCGTCGGCGATCATGGCCAGGGCCAGGTCGATGCCGGCGGTGACCCCGGCCGAGGTCCAGAACTTGCCATCGCGCACCCAGATGCGGTCGGGCTCGAACTTCACCTTCGGGAACAGGCGCGGAAACTGGCGCGAGCGGCCCCAGTGACTGGTGGCGCGGCGGCCGTCCATCAGGCCGGCGGCGGCCAGCAGCATGGAGCCGGAGCAGACGCTGGCCACGCGCCTGGCGGTGGCGGCCTGGTCGCGGATGAAGTCGAGCACCTGCTGCTGCCGAAACACCTCCCGCACGCCCCAGCCGCCGACCACCACCAGGGTGTCGAGCCGGGGCGCCGCGGCGATCGGCTCCGAGGGCAGGGCGACGCCAACGGAACTGGGGACCAGGCCTCCCTCAAGCGAGAACAGCCTGATCTGGTAGGGGGCGGGGTCGAGCGCGCGCAGCGGCATCTCGAAGGCGCCGAGCGGTCCGGCGGCGTCGAGCAGCTGGAAGCCTGGGAAGATCAGGAAGCCGAGGGTGCGGGTCATGGCCTAATCCGAGGGATCATTGTCATTTCGGCCAATGCATAGGCGTGGGACAAGCGGCCGTCAACTCGAAGGAGCTCGCCATGACTCGCCTAGAAACGCGCATCGTCTTCGCCCTCTACCCTGACGTCACCCACCTGGATTTCACCGGTCCGCAGCAGTTCCTGTCGCGGCTGCCCGGCGCGCAGGTGACCATGGCCAGCGTCACCGGCGAACCGATCGAGTCCGAGGGGCTCACCTTCGCCAACCTGACCAAGCTGGCCGATATCGAGGCCTGTGACGTGCTTTGCATTCCGGGCGGCGTCGGCGTCTGCGAGGCGATCAACGACGAGGACTTCATGCGCGAGATCCGGCGCCTGGGCGCGACGGCGCGATACCTGACATCGGTGTGCACCGGTTCGCTGGCGCTGGGCGCGGCCGGGTTCCTGCGCGGCAAGCGCGCCGCCTGCCACTGGGCCTGGCGCGACCTCTTGGAACCGTTCGGGGCGATTGTCGACGAGGGCCGCGTGGTCCGCGACGGCTTCATCATCACCGGCGGCGGGGTGACGGCGGGCATCGATTTCGCACTCGTTTTGATCGCCGAGCTGGCCGGGCCGCAGATGGCGCAGGCCGTTCAGCTTGGGTTGGAGTATGCCCCGGCCCCCCCGTTCGAGAGCGGGCGGCCGGAGACGGCGCCGGCCGAGGTGCTGGGCTTCGTCAAGGCGCGCATGGACGCCCTGTCGGCGGGACGCCGCGAGGCGGTCATCGAGGCGGCGGCGCGGCTGAAAGAGGTGGCCTGAGAACCCCTCTTCCCCCACGGGAGAGGGGCAGGGGTGAGGGGGCGCGCCGGCCTGAGTGGTTTGGCGTGCGACCGGCGTCAAATCGCGAGTGGAGTTTGACGTTGGCGTAGGCGGTACTCTTGGAACAGCCGGCGCGCCCCCTCATCCGTCGGCTTCGCCGACACCTTCTCCCGCGAGGGGAGAAGGAGGCGGATTAGTCGCCGGGTAGTTCCTTCTGTTTGCTGTTCTCCTGTGTGTCCCGTTTGGCCTTGTCGGAATGTCCATGGTGGGCGTCGCGTTCGCCGCCGCCGCCGGAGACGTGGCTGAAGCGGACCTCGGTGTCGGTACGGGCTTCCTTGCCCTTGTCCTCGGGCTGCTGCTTGGAGCGGTCTTCGTGGCTGGCGCCGGGGCCGCCCCAGCGTTCGGATTCAGGGGTGTGCTGGTGGGGCATCAGCGGTCCCCCGACTTGTGCTGATGGGTGGTGTTCTGGCGCAGGTTGGCGGAGCTGCCGCGTTCGGCGAGGTTGGAATCGCGGTCGTCACGGCCCAGCGCGCTGTCGTGCAGGTCGGGCCGGCGGCCGCCGAAGCTGCGCTGTTCCTTGGGGATGGGCGGCATCTTGGACATGTCGTTCTCCTTGAGTGCGGAGTTCAACCCTCAAGACCTAGCCATCAGTTCCCTCAAAAAAAGGCCCCTCCCCCTTGCGGGGAGGGGTTTGGGGGTGGGGATTCCAACGCCGAAGCCGCGGAGCCGTACCCCCATCTCCCGGCCTCTTCCCCGCAAGGGGGAAGAGGAGAAGAAAGGGGTGGCCACTCAGACCGCGTCCAGGCCGATGTCGAGGACGGGCGCGGAGTGGGTGAGGGCGCCCACCGAGATAACGTCGACCCCGGTTTCGGCGATGGCGCGCACAGTGTCGAGATTGACGCCGCCGGAGGCCTCCAGTTTGACGGCGCCGGCGTTTCGGCGAACGGCCTCGCGCAAGTCGTCGAGGCTGAAGTTGTCGAGCAGGATGACGTCCGGCTTCAGCGGCAGCACCTCGTCGAACTGGTCGAGGCCGTCGACCTCGATCTCGACCTTCATCAGGTGGCCGGCGTGGGCCTGGGCGCGGCGCAGAGCCTCGGCGGCCGAGCCGCAGGCGGCGATGTGGTTGTCCTTGATCAGGATGGCGTCATCGAGGCCGAAGCGGTGGTTGACGCCGCCGCCGCAGACGACAGCGTATTTCTCCAGGGCGCGCAGGCCCGGCGTCGTCTTGCGGGTGTCGGTGATGCGGGCCCGGGTTCCCTTGATCTCGGTGACATAGGTGGCGGTCAGGCTGGCGATGCCGGACATCCGACCCATAAGGTTGAGGGCGACGCGCTCGGCGGAGAGCAGGGCGCGCGCATTGGCTTCCACGCGGGCCAAGACCGTCCCCGGCTGCACGGTGTCGCCGTCGGCGACGACCGCTTCGAAGGTGGCGTCAGGGTCGAGGGCGTGGATGGCCAGGCGGGCGCAGTCGAGGCCGGCGGCGACGCCGGACTTGCGGGCCACGAAGGCGCAGGAGAGCCGCGCACTGGCCTCGATGGTGGCGGCCGAGGTGACGTCGCCGGCGTGGCCGAGATCCTCGGCCAGGGCGGCGCGCACGACAGGCTCGATGATGACGTCAGGAAGCGGTGGGATCACGCGGCCGCCCGTCTCGCTTCGATGTCCTTCCAGGTGACGAAGGTGCGGCGCGCAGGCGCGCTGATGGCCGGGAAGTCGGCGCGGTAGTGGCCGCCGCGGCTCTCGCGACGGGCCAGCGCGCATTCGGCGATCAGGCGGGCGGCGACCAGAGGCAGGGCTAGGCCGCACTGGGCTTCCAGAGTGTCGATGACCCCGATCAGATGCTGCAGGCCGGCGCGTTCGCGGACGACGCCGGCGTCGCGGCTCATCGCCGTGCGCAGGGTGGCGACGGCCTCGTCAGGAAGGGCCGGGGCGGGCCTGGCGGGCAGGGCCGCGGTGGCCGGATCGACAGCCTCGCGGGCGGCCTGGCCGGCGCGGGCGCCGAAGACGGCGGCTTCCAGCAGGGAGTTGGAGGCCAGGCGGTTGGCGCCGTGGACGCCGGTGGAGGCGCACTCGCCGACGGCGTAGAGGCCCGGCAGCGAAGTCAGGCCGTTCTCGTCGGTGGCGACGCCGCCCATGTGGTAGTGCTCGGCCGGCGCGATCGGCATCGGCTGGGTGCGCGGGTCGACGCCGGCGGCCATGGCGGCGTCGAAGATGGTCGGGAATTCCTCGGGGAAGTCCTTGCCGATGGCCTGGGTGGCGTCGAGGAAGGCGCCCTTGCCCTCGACGATCTGGCGATGGTTGGCTCGGGCGACGATGTCACGCGGGGCCAGTTCGGCCTTGGCGTGGAAGCGGGCCATGTAGGCGTGGCCGTCGCGGTCGACCAGCTTGGCCCCGGCCCCGCGCAGCGCCTCGCTGGCGAGCGGCGCGGGGTCGGCGCCGACGTCAAGCGCGGTGGGGTGGAACTGCACGAATTCCGGGTCGGCGATGCGGGCGCCGGCCAACGCGGCCAGCGCCAGGCCCTCGCCGCGCAGCTCGCGCGGGTTGGTGGTGACGGCGTAGAGGCCGCCGATGCCGCCGGTGGCCAGGATGGTGGCCGCCGCGGTGATCTCGGTCAGCCTGCCGTCCTGGTCCACCAGCGCGCCGCGGACGCGGCCCTGCTTGTCCTTGAGCAGAGCGACGGCGCGGGCGCCCTGGCGGACTTCGATATGCGGGGCGGCCAGCGCGGCGGCGGTGACCGCCTCCATGATGGCGCGGCCGGCCTGGTCGCCCTTGACGCGGGCGACGCGGGGCATGGCATGCGCCGCTTCCAGGCTGGGGACCAGCGCGCCTTTCGCGTCGCGGTCGAAGGGGACGCCGAGCGCGGCCAGGCGCTCGACGGCGGCGACGCCCTCGGCGGTCATCAGCTCGGCGCGTTTGGCGTCGACCAGCCCGGCGCCGGCGGCGACGGTGTCGTCGGCGTGCAGCTCCGGCGAGTCGCTGGGCATGAAGGGGGCGGCGATGCCGCCCTGGGCCCAGGCCGAGGACGAACCCTTGAGCAGCGGCTGGCCGGCCAGGACCAGGGCCTTGCGGGGCGCACAGGCCAGCGCGGCGGAGAGGCCGCCCAGGCCGGCGCCGACGATCAGCACGCCGTCGAATTGCAGGCGGTCGGTCATTGCGGCTCCAGTTGGTAATAGATGTCGGTGCGCACCTTGGCCCAGTCGTCGAACCAGTCGCCATAGACTTCCCAGCTTGCGCCCGTGAGCGCGCGGCCGTGGGCGGCGGCGCCGTCCTGGGCGGCCTGGTGGGCCGGGTGCATGCCGGAATATTCGCCGAAGTAGACGACGTGGGAGACATCCCCCGCCGGGGTCTCGGCCACGACGATATCGCCCTTCGGCGCGAAGGGGGCGGCGAGGCGGACCCCGACCAGCAGGTCCAACTCGGCCCCGCGCTGCATGGGGGCGTAGTAGACGGTGTTGCAGCCCAGCTTGCCGAAGTCGTCGGCGCGCAGGAAGGCCCAGACCTTGTCGAGGCTGGCGGGGATCACCCGAGACAGCATCGGCTGGGTCGCGCGGGCGGCCACGGCGGCCATCGGTTCGGCCGCCACCGTCTCAATGGTGGCCTGGTAGGTCACGCTCAGATCAGCTCCACGTCGACGTGGTGGCGGGCCTTAACCAGGTCGTAGCGGGCCGGTTTGGCTGGCGGCGGCAGGTCGATCATCCGCTGCACGGCGGCCCGCGCCCGTTCGGCGATCTCGGGGTCGACCTTGACCTCGAACTGCTCCTTCACCAAGGCGTCGTAGATGTTCTGCAGGGTGATCCGCTTCATGTGCGGGCACAGGTTGCAGGGCCGCACGAACTCGACCTCGGGCGCATCGCAGGCGACGTTGTCGGCCATCGAGCACTCGGTGATCAGCACTACCCGCTTGGGCTTGCGGGTCATCACGTAGTTGGTCATGGCCGCGGTCGAGCCGGTGAAGTCCGAGGCCTCGATGACTTCGGTGGGGCATTCCGGGTGGGCCAGGATCTCGGCGTCGGGGTAGGCCTCGCGCAGTTCGGCGATGTCGGCGGCGTTGAAGCGCTCGTGCACCTCGCAGCGGCCCTGCCAGGCGATGATCCTGATGTCGGTCTGCCGGGCCACATTGCGGGCCAGGAACTCGTCGGGGATGAGGATGACGCGGTCGGTCCCGAACAGGCGGGCGGCTTCCTCGACCACCTGCACGGCGTTGGCGCTGGTGCAGCAGATGTCGGTCTCGGCCTTTACCTCGGCGGTGGTGTTCACATAGGTGACCACCGGCACGCCGGGGTAGCGCTGCTTGATCAGGCGCACGTCGGCGCCGGTGATCGAGGCGGCCAGGCTGCAGCCGGCGCGCAGGTCGGGGATCAGCACCGTCTTATCGGGGCAGAGGATCTTCGAGGTCTCGGCCATGAAGTGCACGCCGGCCTGGACGATGATTTTCGCATCCGAACGGGCGGCCTCGCGGGCAAGGCCCAGGCTGTCGCCGACATAGTCGCCGACGCCGTGGAAGATGTCCGGGGTCATGTAGTTGTGGGCCAGGATGACCGCGTTCTTCTGCCGCTTGAGATCGTTGATGGCGGCGATCAGCGGGGCGTGCAGACGCCATTCGATGGGGGTGACGCGGGTGCGCACCTTTTCCCACAGCGGCGCAGTGGCGGCCTCGACCTCCGGCGTGAAGGGCAGTGAAGAGAACCCGTCGGCCATGTCGTCCCTCAATTATGCTCAATCTGAGCATTTCTGGGGTTCAGAAAAACGCCGAACCGCGGGCGGTCGGCGCACCACTTATGCTGAAAGTGAGCATAACTGGTTTGTCACATATAGTCGAGTTATCCGGGAAAGGGAAGGGGCCTGTAGGAAAGCGTGATCGGGGGCACGGTCAGGCCGGCCTCAGAGGCCCCAGACCGAGGCGATCAGGGCGCTGCCCGCAATGAGGACGGCTAGGCTCAGGGGGGCGCCCAGGCGGGGATAGTCCGAGAACTTGTAGCCGCCAGGGGCCATCACCAGGGTGTTGCACTGGTGGCCGATGGGGGTGAGGAAGTCGCTGGCCGCCCCGACCGCGACAGCCATCAGGAAGGCGTCGGGATTGAGCCCCAACTGCTGGGCCAGACTGGCCGCGATCGGCCCGAAGACCAGCACCGTGGGGGCGTTGTGCATGAAGGGCGCGCTGATCATGGCCAGCAGCATGATCGCCAGCAGGGCGACGATCGGCGGGGTCTGGCCCAGCACGCCGGACAACAGGCCGGCGATCGCGTCTGCGCCGCCGGTCGAGTGAATGGCCTCGCCGACCGGGATCAGGGCGGCGATCAGCACCAACACCGGGCCGTCAAGGGCGGCGTAGGCCTCGCGCATGGTCAGGCCGCGGATCAGCAGCATGGCCACCGCCGCGGCGAAGAAGGCGATGGCTACGGGCACGATGTGGAAGCCGATGCCCACCAGGGTGGCGGCGAGGATGGCGACCGGGCCCAGCACCCGGCGCATGCCGCCCAGGCGCAGTTCGCGCTCGGCCAGCGGCAACAGCCCGAGCGCCTTCAGCGCGCTGGGCAGCGAGCGTTCGCCGCCCTGCAACATGACCATGTCGCCGACGCGAAAGCGGATGTGGTTGATGGCCTGCCGCAGCCGGTAGCCGCTGCGGCTCACGGCCAGCAGGTTGACGCCGTGGGCGGCGTGCAGGTCGAGCCGCTGGGCGCTCTCGCCGACCAGGGGCGAGCCCTCGGCGACGACGCTTTCGATGATGCGCACCTCCTCGGTCGGCTGCTCCATGAACACCGGCCGGTCGGAGCGGGCCAGTTTGAGGCGGGCCCCGGCGATGGCGGCGGTGAGTTCATCGTGGCCGCCCTCGACCAGCAGGGTGTCGCCGGGCTGCAGGCGAGTGTTGGGGTGGGGCGAGTCGCGCCGCACGCCGTCGCGGAGCAGGCCGATGATGGCGACATTGCCGTGGCCGCGGGCGACCAGATCGGCGACGCGGTTCTTTTCGCTGGACCAGCCGGGCGGGACCACCACCTCGGTGACATAGGCGCTCTCGGCCAGGACGGCGTGGATCGACTCGGTCGGCTTGCGGTTGGTCGGCAGCAACCGGTAGGACAGCGCCAGGAAGACCACCCCGACCAGGGTCAGCCCCAGACCCACGGGGGTGAAGTCGTACATGCCGAACGGGCTGCCGTAGAGCCGCTCGCGGACCTGCGAGACGATGATGTTGGGCGAGGTGCCGACCAGGGTCACCAGGCCGCCCAGCAGGGAGGCGAACGACATAGGCATCAGGATGCGCGAGGCCGGCGTGGCGGTGCGCCGCGCCGACTGCAGCGCCATGGGCATGAGGATGGTCAGGGCGCCGACGTTCTTGGTGGCCATCGACAAGAGCGCGGTCATGCCGACGAAGGCCGGTATCAGCGTGGCCGGCCGGTTCAGTTTCGGTATGACCGGCCGCAGGATGGCCTCGACGACGCCGGAGCGGGCGAAGCCGGCGCTGACGATCAGCGCGCAGGCGATGATGACCACGACCTCGTTGGCGAAACCATCGAAGGCGTGCTTGGCCGGGGTCAGGCCGAGCAGAACCGAGGCCAGCAGGGCGGCGAGCGAGACGAGGTCGTAGCGGAAACGGCCCCAGACAAAGAAGGCGATGGTCACCGCGACGAGGGCAAAGGCCAGCGCCTGCTGATGGGTCAAGGCCGTGCCCCTCGCGTTTCCCTAAAGCCTCCGAATACCTGAACCCGGAGATCGCTCCGCCTCAGGCTACCGTCGCCGGCTGTTCGATCGCCCCGGCGATGGCCTCCTTGAGTGCATCGACCGTGTAGGGTTTGCGCAGCAAGGGCCAGGGAGCGCGGTCGGCCTCGGCCAGGGTCGCCCCGGTGTAGCCGGAGGACAGCACGATCGGCAAGTCCGGGGCGAGGCGGGCGACTTCGTGGGCCAGGTCGACGCCGGAGCGGCCGCCCGGCATGATCACGTCGGTCAGCATCAGGCCAAGGCTGGTCTCCGACTGGGCGATGCGCAGGGCCTGTTCGACATTGACCGCGCGGACGACGGAGTGGCCCAGTTCGCGCAGCATCGCCTCGACGAGGTCGCCGACGTCGGCGTCGTCCTCGACGAGCAGGATCTTCAGCACATAGTCGCCGTCGGCGCCGGGCCGGACCGCGGGCTGGGTGACGGCCTCGCTTGTGACCGGCAGGAACAGGCAGATCTCGGCGCCGTCGCCGATCTGGCTTTCGATGGTCGCGCCGCCGCCGCTCTGGCGGGCGAAGCCGTAGACCTGGGAGAGGCCAAGGCCGGTGCCCTTACCCACCGGCTTGGTGGTGTAGAAGGGCTCGAAACAGCGCTCGACGGTGGCCGCGTCCATGCCGGCGCCGTCATCGATGACGCTGACCCGCACATAGTCTCCGGCCGGCCAGTCGGCGCCCTCGGCCTGGGTGACGCAGTGGGTGGCGACGACGATGCGGCCGGCCTCGGTGGTGGCGTCGCGGGCGTTGAGCAGCAGGTTGAGCACGGCGGCCTCGAACTGGCCGGCGTCGATGCGGGCCAGGGCCTTGCCGGCGTGGAGCTCGAAACTGAGGTTGAAGCCCTCGCCGACGGCGCGCCGCAGCAGCGGTTCGGATTCGTGGATCAGCGCGTCGATGACCACCACCTCGGGCTTCAGCGGCTGGCGGCGGGAGAAGGCCAGCAACTGCTGGGTCAGGCGCTCGCCGCGTCTGGCCGCGGCCAGGGCCGCCTCGCCCAGTCGCTGGCGGCGATTGGCGTCGGTGGGGTTGCGCAGGATGATGTCCAGGGCCCCGATGACCACGGTCAGAAGGTTGTTGAAGTCGTGGGCGACGCCGCCGGTGAGCTGGCCCAGGGCCTCCAGCTTCTGCGACTGCATCAGGGCGGCCTGGGCCTGGTCGCGTTCGGCCAGCGCCGCATCGACCTTGTCGGCCAGCAGGTCGTTGACGCTCTTGAGGTTTTCTTCCTGCTGTTTGGTCTCGGTGACGTCGAAGGCGATGCCGATGAATCCGTCGAAGGCGCCGTCGGGGCCATGCTTGGGCCGCGAGATCGAGCGCAGCCAGCGCCACTGGCCGTCGGCGCGTTCGTAGCGTCCCTCGAGCACGAAGGGGGCCAGCGAACTCTCGCCGGCGACCGAGTCGGCGACCAGTTTGTCGTGGTCGGAGGGATGGATCCTGAGGCGCCAGTCGAACACCAGGGCCTCGTCATACGGGGCCCCGAGAAACTCGCAGTAGGCGCGGTTGACGAACTCGCGGGTGCGGTCGGGGCGGGTGATCCACATCATCGCCGCGGCGCTGTCGGCGAGGATGCGGAAGCGCTCCTCGCTCTCCAAGCTCTGCGCCTGGGCCGCGTCGCGGGCGCGGCGGGCCTCGTCGAGGCGGATGACCAGTTCGCGCAGGCCCGCGGCCAGCAGTACGGTCAGCAGGGCGGCGAGGCCGAACACGGCCAGGCCCGCCACCTGCTCGATGCTCATGACCTCGCCGGTGTTGTGCACGGCGACCAGCACCACGAAGGCCAGCACCAGCGCCAGACCCGCCAGACCCCAGCCGAAGCCGGCATAGAGGGTGGCGACGATCAGCGCCGGGAAGATGGTCGCCACCACGCCGTTGCGCAGCTGCAGGCCGGTGGTCAGGTAACGGATCACCAGGCTGAACAGCAGGCAGCCCAGCAGCACCGCCGAGGCGGCCAGCGGATGCGGGTCGCGCTTGGGGATCAGCCGAAGCGGCAGGTCGGCGGGCGTCATCGAGGAGATTTTATGTTTCAGGTTGAGACATCTTCGTCATAAACCCCCCACGCGAAGACCGATTGCGGTCACACGCCTTTGGCATATTCGCATAACCTTGGTCAGTATGGCGCCCCTCTCCCCTCAGAAAGCTGAGCCCGTTCCGGCAGTCGCCGAGGATGTGATGGCCAAGGTTAGAGGCCTTGCGGCCATCGGCTGGCGGTGGCTGACCTCTCGCCAGGCGCATGTCATCGGGGCGCTGGCCCTGGTGCTGATCAGCCTGTCGGGGTCGATCAGCCTGCGGCAGTTGGCCGCCCAGGATCCCACCAAGCGCATTGCGGCGACGACCGGGGGCCAGCTGACGCCGGCGGCGGAAGCGGCCCTGAAGGCGCAGATGGACCGCTATGGCCCGCTGCTGGCGCTGGCCAGCCTGCCGGGCAGCGCGCCGTGGCTGCCGGCGCGGGTGGAAGGCTGGGAGCGGTTCGATTTCCGCCCGGCGACCAATCTGGTGCCCGACAACCTCAGCCAGGACCAGGCCAGGCTCTACAATTCGCTGCTGCCGATCGCCGGGCAGCCGATCCCGCCGATGAAGCCGTTCAAGCTGGCGGCGGCCGGCGCCGAGCGCGAGCGCGCGCTCTTGTGCCTGACCCAGGCGGTGTATTTCGAGGCCGGCTTCGAATCCGCCGAGGGCGAGGAGGCGGTGGCCCAGGTGGTGCTCAATCGGCTGCGCCATCCCGACTATCCCAAGTCGGTGTGCGGGGTGGTCTATGAAGGGGCCAGCCGCACCACCGGCTGCCAGTTCTCCTTTACCTGCGACGGGTCGCTGCGGCGGCCGGTGTCGGCCCCGGCGTTCGCGCGCGCCAAGCAGGTGGCCGAGCAGGCGCTGGACGGCTTCGTCTATGCGCCGGTGGGGGCGGCGACCCACTACCACGCCGACTATGTGTTTCCGTACTGGTCGATGACGCTGGTCAAGCTGCGCCAGATCGGGGCGCACATCTTCTACCGCTTCACCGGACCGGCCGGGAGGCCGGACGCCTTCGTCGGGCGCTACGGCGGCGGCGAACTGAACCTGCCGGCCTCGGTGCTCTCCGGCGGCGACAGCCGCACGCCGGATGCGCCGACCAAGGTGGGCGTGGCCGCCGCCGGCCTGCTGCCGGCGCCGCTGCCGACCACCAAGACCATCACCCTGGAGACCGGCGGCGAAACCCGCAGCTATCAGGTGATCATCCCGCAGGGCCCGGGCGCCAGCGTGCCCGGCGTCATCGTACCCGGCGCCCTGGCCCCCAGCCGCCGCGCCCCCTCGCCCGACGAGATCAAGGCCATCAACGAAAAGCTGCAGAAATTCGAGGACGAGAAGAAGGCCGCGCCCGTGGCGGCGGCTCCCTAACCCCTCAACTCCCGCTCACTGGCGAGCGGGTCTCTCCTCTCCCGATGGGAGAGGTCACCACACCCCGATCTTGTCGGCCTCGCGGTGGGTGATGGGGTGGTGAGCGGCTTCGTGGTCTTTTTCGGCCAGGAAGCGGACGGCTTCGAGGGCGGCCATGCAGCCCATGCCGGCGGCGGTGACGGCCTGGCGGTAGACGTCGTCGGTGACGTCGCCGGCGGCGAAGACGCCCTCGATGGCGGTGGCGGTGCGGCCCGGCGTGACCTTCAGATAGCCGGCGGCGTCGGTCTCCAGCTGGCCCTTGAACACCTCCGAGGCGGGCGCATGGCCGATGGCGATGAAGACGCCGTCGCAGGGGATTTCGGAGAGTTCGCCGGTCTTGGTGTTCTTCAGGCGAACGCCGGTGACGCCCGGCGGCATCTGGCCGCCGAGGATCTCATCGACGGCGACATCCCAGACGACGCTGATCTTGGGGTGGTGGAACAGGCGCTCCTGCAGGATGCGCTCGGCGCGGAATTCGTCGCGGCGGTGAACGATGGTGACCTTGGATGCGTGGTTGGTCAGGTAGAGGGCCTCCTCGACGGCGGTGTTGCCGCCGCCGACCACGACCACTTCCTTGCCGCGGTAGAAGAAGCCGTCGCAGGTGGCGCAGGCCGACACGCCGAAGCCCTGCAGCTTCTGTTCGGACGGCAGGCCCAGCCACTTGGCCTGGGCGCCGGTGGCGATGATCACTGTCTCGGCGGCGAAGGTCTGCCCGCCGTCGGTGGTGAGGATGTATGGGCGCTTGGAGAGATCGGCCTTGACGACGATGTCGTCGACGAACTCGGTCCCGACGTGGGCGGCCTGGGCGCGCATCTGCTCCATCAGCCAGGGGCCCTGGATGACGTCGGCGAAGCCCGGGTAGTTCTCGACATCGGTGGTGATGGTCAGCTGGCCGCCGGGCTGCAGGCCTGAGAACAGCACCGGCTGCAGCATGGCGCGGGCGGCGTAGATGGCGGCGGTATAGCCGGCGGCGCCAGCGCCGATGATGGCGCAGCGCAGCGGGCGAGGTTCGGCAGAGGTGGTCATGCCCCTTATTTAGCGATGATTCCGAACTGCGCCATGCGACTCGAGGCGCCGCAGCACCTCCTCGGCCGCCCGGCCGGTCTCGTCGAGGGGTTCGTAGGTCCAGCCGTGCAGGGCCCCGGCGTAGGGCCGCGCGGCGCCCTGGTCTTCCAGGTCTCGGTGGAAGCGGGCGAACTTGTCGCTCTCGCCGTCCATCCTGAGGATGAACACCGGCTTGGCGGTGGCCGCGGCCTCGGCGGCCATGTTGGTGGAATCCTCGGTGACCAGGATGAAGTCGGCGGCTCCCAGGTATGCGAAGTAGGGGTTGTCGCCCTCGCCCGACCAGATCTGGCCGGGCAGGTCGCGCAGGCGGGCGGTGATCAGGGCCCGCGCCTTCTCCGGCGTGCGGCGCGAGAAGGTCAGCAGGATCGAGCCGCCGGCGGCCTCGACACCCTCGCGGATCAGCCTGGCCATCTCGGCGGCGCGTTCGGATGAGAGATCGAAGGCCTTGGAGGTCCCGCCGATGAGGACGGCGACACGCGGGTGGGGGAGGGGGTCGATGGCGCCGGCGAAGCGGGCGCGGTCGGCGGCCAGGCGCTCCGGCGTCACCCGGTGTGGAGAGCCGGTGATGGACAAGACGTTGTCGCCGCTCAGCCGGTCGTGCTTTGGAGGAATGACCAGATCGAAGAGGGACGGCGGCAGACGCGGGTCCTGCAGCTGGACAACGAAGGTCTTTCCGCGCGACCAGCGTTTTACCCGGATGGAAAGCGGCAGGCTGGCGCGGCCTGCCGCGATCCACAGGTCCGGCCAGGGCGGGGCGATCTGGCCCGGCTGCGCGAGCGCCGCCCGCGGGAAGGGATTGAGCAGCGCCGGAAGCGGGCCGAACGGGCTCTTGTAGGCGATGCGCTTGACGACGATCTCGGCCAGCCGGCGCGAAGCGACCGCCTCAACCAGGCCGACGACCTGTCCCTCGATGCCGGCGCGGCCGTCGGAAACGGCCCAGATGGTGAGCGGTGCGGGTGCGGCTACAGCCACTCGACCTTGGCGATTTCGTAGGCCTTGACGCCGCCGGGCGTGTTGACCTCGACGACGTCGCCGACTTCCTTGCCGATCATGGCGCGGGACAGCGGCGAGACTAGGCTGATGCGGCCCGATTTCACGTCGGCCTCGTGCTCGCCGACGATCTGGTAGCGCGACGACTCGTCGGTGTCCTCGTCGACAACGGTGACGGTGGCCCCGAACTTGACCTGGCTGCCGGACAGTTTGGAAACGTCGATGATCTGGGCGCGCGCCAGCTTGTCCTCGATCTCGGCGATGCGGGATTCGATCCAGCCCTGCTGGTCCTTGGCGGCGTGGTATTCGGCGTTCTCGGACAGATCGCCGTGGCTGCGCGCCTCGGCGATGGCGGCGATCACCGCCGGCCGCTGTTCGGTCTTAAGACGCTTCAATTCATCGTCGAGGGCCTTGTAGCCCTCGCCGGTCATCGGCACTTTTTCCATACGCGGGTTTGCCCTTGTAGAATCTTGTCCGGCCGCGGGCGATAGCGTCCGGGGACGAAGAGCATAATGGTGCAGTGCGAAGACTTCAAGGGCGGGGGGAAATCGGCGTTCGATTCAAAATCCATGGTTGCGCTTGATTAAGACCTGCCGCCTAGATGGCGACTGGGTAACCGGGGGCATTTCCATGAAGGTTTGGGCTGCAATCGCCGGCGCAGTTTCCGTCTGCGCGGCCAGCGCGTTTCCGGTCCAGGCGGCGCCGCCGCCGTTGGAAACCTACGGGGCCCTGCCGACGCTGGAGCAGGTGGAGATCTCGCCCGACGGGACCAAGTTGGCCTATGTCGGCGCGACCAAGGGAGTTCGGGCCCTGACGGTGATCGAGATCGGCGGCGGCATCCTGGCCAGTTCGCCGGTCGGAACCATCAAGCTGCGCGACATCCGCTGGGCGGGCAACGACATCGTGTTGATCGCCAACACCTCGACCAAGAACTGGGGCTTCGAGTGGGGCGGCGAGAACATGGAGCTACTTGAGGTCGTCTCCATCGATCTCAAGCACAAGACCAGCTTCCCGATCTTCTCCAAGGCCAGGGCGCTGGGGCCGGTGTTCGGCCGCTATGGCGTGCGTCAGATCAACGGCCGCTGGTACGGCTTCTATGGCGGCCTGGAGACCCAGTTCAGCGCCGAGCGCGACGTCATTCCCAAGGATGGCTACGTCGATCTGTTCAAGATCGACCTTGAGACCGGCGACGCGACGCTGGTCGCCGATGGACGCGAACACAACGACGGCTGGCAGATCGGCCCCGACGGCGCGGTGATGGCCTTCAGCCTGTATGAGCCCGGCAGCGCGGTCTGGAAGCTGTTCGCCGCCAAGGCGCAGACGCCGATCGTGACGCGGTCAGACGCCTTCGACGGGTCGGCCATCCTGGGCCTGGGCCGCACCGCCAACACCGTCATCGTCGGACCGGCCGATGAGGAGGGCAACGACTTCGCCGAGGTCAGGCTGGAAGGGGCCGGCTCCAGTGAAAAACTGCAGACGCCAGCCGACGTTCGCCGGCTGTGGTTCGATCAGAACACCCATCAGCTGATCGGCTACACCTATGGCGCCTCACAGCGGCAGATCCAGATGTTCGACGCCAAGGCCCAGGCGCGCGTGTCCGGGGCGATGAAGGCCTTCCCCGATCATGCTGTGGAGGTGGTCTCCACAAGCCAGGATTTCGGGCGTCTGGTGCTGTTCACCAGCGGCGGCGACGATCCGGGCTCCTACTGGCTGATCGATATCGCGACCGGCAAGGCCCGGCCGCTGGGCTCGGAATATCCGATTGAAGGCAAGGACGTCGGCGAGGTCCGGACCATCGATTACAAGGCCGCCGACGGCACCGAAATTCACGGGGTGCTGACCCTGCCGCCCGGATCGAAGGGCAAGAACCTGCCAGTGGTGGTGCTGCCGCATGGCGGGCCGGCGTCGCGTGACTTTGCGGTGTTCGACTGGTGGGCCCAGGCCTTCGCGTCTCGCGGCTATGCGGTGTTCCAACCGAATTTCCGGGGTTCGACGGGCTTCGGCAAAGCCTTCCACGACGCCGGATACGGCCAGTGGGGCCGCAAGATGCAGACCGACATCTCCGACGGCGTCGCGGCGCTGGCCAAGGAGGGGGTGATCGACCCCAAGCGGGCCTGCATCGTCGGCGCCAGCTACGGCGGCTACGCGGCGCTGGCCGGGGTCACCGTGCAGCATGGGCTGTATCGTTGCGCGGTCTCTTACGCCGGAGTGGCCGACCTATCGGCGATGCTGGCCGAGAACGAACTCAATGATCCCTCGACGCGGTACTGGAAGACCTTCATGGGCGCCAAAAGCCCCAACGATCCGGTGCTGAAGACGATCTCGCCGATCGCGCTGAAGGATCAGGCCGACGCGCCGATCCTGCTGATTCACGGCAAGGACGACACGGTGGTGTCGCCCAAGCAGAGCACGAGCATGGAAAAGGCGCTGAAAAGCGCCGGCAAGCCGGTGCAGCTGATCACCCTGGAGGGAGAGGACCACTGGCTGTCGCGAGCCGAGTCACGCACGGCCATGCTCAAGGCCGCGGTCGCCTTCGTCGAAAAAAACAACCCCGCGAACTAAACCCTATAGCGCCCCGTCGAACAGGCGAGCGTAGTTGTTGGCGTAGAAGTTGTCCTCGGCCTCGCCGCCGACGCCCTGCATGGTCGCCGAAAAGCGGCCCAGGGGCTGGCGGCCGCCTTCCGTATGCGGATAGTCGGACGAGAACATGTAGAGGCGGCTGTCCGACTGGCGGATGAGGTCGCCGACGTCCTCGTAGGGGTAGGGCGTGAAGGCCATGTGGGCGAGGATCTGCTCGCTGGGCTTGCGCTTCAGCGCCGCCAGGTCGGGTTCGGACTTCTTCCAGATGTCGGCCGCCCAATCGAGGCGCTTGATCATCTGCGGCACCCAGCCGGCGCCCAGTTCGATGACGCCGCCGCGCAGTTCGGGGTGACGGTCGAAGACGGCGTCCAGCACCATCACCGAAACGAAGGTCTCGGCCGGGTGGTGCAGGGAGCTCATGTCCTTGCCGCGGACGTTTTCGCCGCCGCCCAGCCAGTCGGTAGGGACGGGGCGGCCGGTGTTCATGAACTCGGGCGCGATCTGCAGCGGCGTGCCGCCGACATGCAGCATGAAGGGAATGCCGTTGCCGGCCAGCTTGGCCCACACCGGGTCGAGGTCGTTGTGGCCGGGGGAGCGGCCGCCGGCGGGGCGATGCGGCACCCAGGCGGCGCGCAGGCCCTGTTTGACGATGTGGTCGATCTCGGCGAGCGCCATGTCGGGGTCGTCGAGGGGCAAGAGCGCGACGCCCATCAGGCGCTTGTCGGCGCGGCAGAAATCGCCCATGGCGCGGTTGTGGGCGCGGGCGGCGCCATAGCGCTCGTCATTGGGCCGGTCGCCGCGGAAGGCGACGCTGGCGGAGAAGGTGGCGAAGACCAGCTGGCGGTCGAAGCCGAGCTGGTCCAGGGCCTGCTTGCGCTCTTCGGCGTTGAAGGCGCCCAGGGCCATGTAGCCTTTGGGCCCGGAGATCAGGGTGTCGCCCAGCGCCACCATCTCGGCCACCTGCTCGGGGCGGTGGGAGCGATGCTCCAGCGCGTGGACCAGGCCTTCCTTGAGGCGCGGCGCATCGACGTGGATCTTCGGCAGGCGCTCGCGCATATCGGGATCGGCGTAGTCGATGAGGAAGTCCGGCAGCTCCATGATGTGGCTGTCGGCGTCGTAGTAGGTGCGGCCTTGGGCGTAGGGCATCGATCTCTCCCGTCGCCGTCTGTGCGGCGTACCGAAGATTCAGCGCCGCCGGCCTGGCCTAAGTCAAGGCGCCGCTAGAGATCGAGATGGAAGAACTGACTGAAGTCGCTGTCGCGATAGTCGGCGAAGGCCTCGCCCTGGACGAAGCCGCGGGCGCGGTAGAGGGCCAGCGCCGGCTCGAAGGCCGGGCCGCGACCGGTCTCCAGGCTGAGGCGGCGATAGCCTCGGGCGCGGGCCTCGCCGACGATGGTCTCCAGGATCGCCGCGCCGACTCCTTTGCGCAGATGGGCCGGATCGGTGCGCATGGACTTGATCTCGCCCAGGCCGCCGCCGTGGGACTTGAGAGCCCCGACGCCGGCCAGCGATCCGCCGTCCCAGGCCGACCAGACGGTGATCTCCGGCGCCTGCAGACCGGAGAGGTCGAGGGCGAAGACGTGCTCGGGCGGGGTGTTGTCGTGCATGCCGGCCAGGTGCAGGGCCAGCAAGGCGCGGATCTCCGGCCCCTGCAGGTCGTCGGTCTTGATGCTCAGCATGTCAGCCCAATAGTTCGTAGGGCCCGCCGCGTTCAAGGGCCCGCTGGTAGGCGGGGCGGGCGTGGACGCGCTCTAGGAAGGCGCGCACGCGCGGGGCGACCGACAGATCGCCGCGGCGGGCGGCGCCCTCCAGCGGGAAGCTCATCATGATGTCGGCCCCGGTGAGCTCGGGGCCGGCGAACCAGTCGGCCTTGGAGAGCTCGGTTTCCCAGTAGGCCAGATGGGTGGCGATCTGCGGCTCGATGAAGGTCGAAAGGGCGCGGTTGGCGACCGCCTTGACGACCGGCCGGATGAGGCCAGGCGCGCGGGCCGGCAGATTGGCGAAGATCAGCTTGAGCAGCAGCGGCGTCATCGCCGAACCCTCGGCATAGTGCAGCCAGTAGGTGTAGCGCAGCCGTTCCGGCGTGCCGGCGGGGGGCTTGAGGCGGCCCTGGCCATAGGCGTCGAGGACGTATTCGACGATGGCCCCGGTCTCGGCGATGGTGGCGTCGCCGTCGGTGATCACCGGCGACTTCCCGAGCGGATGGACGGCCTTCAGCTCCGGCGGGGCCTGCATGGAGGGTAGCCGCTGGTAGGGTTTGATCTCGTAGGGGAGGCCCAGTTCCTCGAGCAGCCACAGGACGCGCTGGGAGCGGGAGTTGTTGAGGTGGTGGACCACGATCATCGTCGTGTCTCCGTCAAGGCCACTTCAACGCCGCCAGGAAGCGTTCGACGGTCTGGTGACGGCAGACGCCGTCGTCGCGATAGCCGGTCATCACCCGGATGAAATCGGGGCCGCGGGCGTAGCCGACCATGCGGGTGCGGATCGGCGCGCCATCGCGATCGACCACTGCCTCCAGGGCGTAGGCCTGAATGGTGCGGCCCTGGGCGGCGATGGCGGTGGGGCCGGTCCTGGGCTTCTCGATCAGGCGGACGGCGGGGTTGAGGTAGCTGTCGACGTTGGCGTCGACGATCTCCTGGGCGTGCGGGCCCTCGCCGGGGAAGACGGCGATCGACATGTTCTGCGGGCAGCGGACGTGTTCGGCCTCGGCCGGGTCGGAGACGTAGAAATAGATCACCGCGTTCTGGGCCGACTGGTACCAGGCCAGAAGGGCGCCGCCGACTTCGGTCTCGCCGCGAACGCCGAAGCGCTTGTGGACATAGGCGGTGGGGTCGGTCTTGCCGATGGCATCGAAGGCGGAGGAGGCGCAGCTGTTGGCGCGGCCCTGGGCCGGGCCGGCCGTGGGCACGTCGGCGGCCAGCGGGGCGGGAATCCCGGCGGCGATGACGGCGGCGACGAGCAGCGGGCGCAGGGCCATCCGGCAACCATAGCGGCGTGCGCCCAAACGAAAAGGGCCGGCTCCGAAGAGCCGGCCCCGATCGTCAGACTGACTTGCCGCTTAGAAGTTGAAGCGGATGCCGGCCTTGTAGGTGCGGCCGACCACGCCCGGCGAAGACCAGGTGATCAGATAGTTCGGCGCCGAGGAGTAGGCGGCCGGGGCCACCGGGGCGTCGCGTCCGAAGACGTTGCCGATGTTGACGTAGGCCTGCACGCCTTCCTTGATGTCCACCGAGGCGTTGAGGTCGGTGTAGACGAAGGCCTTCACGTAGCAGAACTGCGCGGCCTGGGTCGGGTTGGTGGTGTACAGGTTGTGGGTGATGCAGTCGCGGCTCAGGCTGCCTTCGTCGGTCGCCACTTCCTTGATCTTGTCCACATAGTAGGTGGTCGCGGTCACGGTGTACTGCTTCCAGTTCAGGCTGTTCTGCCAGTTGCCGCGCAGGTCCGGCGTGCCGTTACCCGACGACAGTTCGTACGGGCCCAGGGTGCCGGCGTACTTCTGCACGGTGCCGTCGAGGTTGTGCAGATCGGCCTTCATCACCTTGGTGATTTCGACACGGCTGGTCCACAGGGCGTCGTGCGGCAGGTGGAACTTCGCCGTCGCCTGAGCGTCGATGCCTTCCTGGATCATGTAGCCGGCGTTCACGAACGGGGCGTTGAAGATCAGCAGGCGAGGCAGGGCGTTCGGGAACAGCGGGTCGACGGAGTCGACCGTGTTGCAGGAGTAGCCCGCGCCGACGGCGGCCACCGCGGCGCAGGCCTGGGCGACCGTGGCGCTGGCGTTGGCGTAGTAGGCGGTCTTGACGGCGTTGCCGAGCGGGCCGGCGACGATCACCTTGTCCTTCTTGACATGGTAGTAGTCGACGGTGGCCGACAGCCAGCTCAGCGGCTGGGTGACGAAGCCGACAGTATAGGCGTCGGACAGTTCCGGCTTCAGGTTCGGATTGCCGACCAGGCCCTGACCCAGCTGATAGGGGATCAGGTAGGAGTTGGTGTTGCCGCCCGAGATCAGACCGCCGTGGACCAGCTGGAAGTTGGACGGCAGGTTGAAGGTCGAGAAGCCGGCGAAGCCCGAACGCGGACCCGATTCAGCGAAGGTCGGGGCGCGGAAGCCCTGGGAGTAGGTGCCGCGGACCGCGAACTGCTTGATCGGCGTCCACTTGACGCCAACCTTCGGCGAGAAGTGGCTGAAGCCTTCCGAATAGTCGTCGTAACGGCCGGACAGGTTGACATCCAGCTTCTCGAGGACCGGGGCGTCGACTTCGAAGTAGACCGCCTTGACGTCGTGCTTACCGAAGGCCGCCGAGGTGGTCAGGTTGCCGGTGCACAGGCAGGCGTTGCGGTTGTTGTTGACCAGCTCTTCGTGGCGGATCTGACCGCCGATGGCCAGTTGCACGTCGCCGCCGGGCAGTTCGAACAGCTTGTGCGTGCCCGAAGCGTCCAGGGAGTACATCAGCGAGTGCGAGGGCGTCTGCACATCCGGGAAGATGGTGTTGAGCAGGGCCGCCGAGTTGGCCTTCGGATTGACGAAGTTGTAGCTGCCGGTGTTGATCGCCTGCTTGAGGGCGGCGATGTTGAAGTAGCCTTCGTCGGTGACCAGGAAGCTGTCGCGAGCGGCGACGCCGTCGACCTTCCAGTTCCAGTCCATGAACTCGCCCGACAGGCCGGCGGCGCCGCGATAGACTTCGTTCTTACGGGTGCTGCCCGAAACCACATCGCCGAACTGGTAGTAGATGCGGGCCGCGCCGTTGGACGGGTCGGCGGCGTAGGCGGCGGCGAAGGGGTTGTTGGGGTTCAGCTGACGGTTGGCCGCGGTGGCGCAGTTGATGCCCGACGAGCAGATGTAGACCGGCAGGACGATGCCCGGCGAGGTCGACGACAGGGCCGGTGAGGCGCCGAACGGCTGGATGGCGCGGATCGACTGCGGAATGCGGTGGATGTTGACGAAGTCGCGCGAGTAGGTGCCGGTGGCGTAGCCTTCGATCTTGTCGGTCAGGCGAACGTTGAGGCGGCCGCTGAAGGACCAGCGGTCCTGGTGCGGCTGAACTTCCAGGTACTCGTCTTCGAGGTTGTGCTTACAACCCGAGCCGATCGAGCTTCCGCTGCCGACGGTGAACGAGCCGTTGGCGCAGTTGGCCAGCGGGGTCAGCGAGACATAGACCGCCGGGTTGGCGGCGTCGGGGCCGGCCGGGAAGAGGGTGGCCACGTTGGCCGCCGTGGAGTTGCCGATCAGCAGCGGCACGCCGCCGGCGAAGGGATCGTTGAGGTCGGTCTGGGCGACGCGGGTGACCTTGGCGTCGGGGTTGTTGGCGGTCAGCGAGCTGTCGGCGGCGTTGCCGTCGTTACCGCCGATCGAGGTCAGGTCGCGGTTGTTGTAGGGGAAGCCGACGTCGTGGTGACGGATCTTGCCGTCGCTCTGATACTCGCCGTTGAGGATCAGGTTCCAGCCGGTCTTGTCGTAGTCGCCGAAGCCCCAGGTCAGGTCGGCGCGGAAGTGACGGCCGTCGTGACGCTCGGTCTGGCCGCCCTCGAGGGTGCCGGACAGGCCCTGGTAGTTCTTCTTCATGATCAGGTTGACCACGCCGCCGATGGCGTCGGCGCCCTTTCCAGCACATTGGGATCCTAAGCTTAGAATTCCACGTGGACAAGTTGTC
>JADMIO011485836.1_pt1 | contig 63168 bp, 45 predicted proteins | sample 8958161 | NCBI WGS metagenome assembly JADMIO01 (sample SAMN16585339, study PRJNA669376) | soil metagenome | isolation source: Crop rotation soil | place: USA: Cullars Rotation, Alabama | collected 2011
CGCGACAACTTGTCCACGTGGAATTCTAAGCTTAGGATCCCAATGTGCTGGAAAGAGTCTTGCCTTGCTGGCAAGTGTCGATATCCGCAACCGAAGATTACTTAAAGCGTAGGGTGAGTAGGGTGATATCATCGTCGAAATCCGTATCCTGCTTGTAGGCAATTACGTGATCGATCAGTTTGGTATTGAAGTCGCTGAGTTCAAGGGCATGATTATTACTCGTAAATTCAACAAGGCCCTCCACATCAAACAGTTTCCCGTCGTTATTTGATGCTTCTGAAAGTCCGTCGGTATAGTTCACAATAAGCGAACCGGGAGGTATAACCATCTCTCCAAAATTGATGTATGGGAGAGTCTCGAACATGCCCAGGATAGTACAGCCATGGTCCAGCAAATGTATTTCGCCGTTTGAGTGCAAAATAGAAGGCGCGTGCCCTGCATTTACGTATTGCAGCACGCGGGTAGTGTAATTATAGGTAGCTACGAAAAGAGTGATAAACTTCTCTCCCTTTGTAATTTCAAGCACCTTGGTGTTCAGTATATCTATAAACTGTTGCAGCGAATATTTGCGTGTAAGCAGAATGCGCATATTGGCCTGGAAGTTCGCCATTAAGATAGCAGCCGGAATGCCCTTGCCCGAAATATCGCTAATACAAAAAGCGATTTCATTCTCATTAATCTGCACAAAGTCGTAGTAATCGCCGCCTATGTTTTTATGCGGCTTGTAAAACGCCGTGGCTTCTATCCTTTCATTTTTAGGAAGCTGCCTTGGCACCAGCATATTCTGCATATCGGCTGCCAGTTTCAACTCCTTCTGCATCACCAATTGGTCAATCTGGGTTTTAAACAGTTTTTTGTTTTCGTTGGCCACCACAATAATGTTGGTGATGGTTTGAATAAACTTCAGCTTCTCTTCTTTGGTGTCGCTCTGGTCATTACCAAAAGGCCCTACCAGTGCAAATCCGATTGGTTCCTTTTTATGCATGATGGGAATAAGGAATTCAAAATCCTTCAGCATTTCATCCTTCAGGGCCGCTACCGGCGTGGTGAAACTGAAAAGCGCAAATTTGGCTTCAACATCGTAGTTCAAAATACTGCCCGGCAGTTCGCCCGGTGTAATGCACATCCACTTATCATCAGTTTCCTTAATAAACAGAGCAATTTTTTTTACGCCTAACTGAGCATGCAAAATGTTTTCGTAAATGCGGGAAAGCGCTGTAATGGGCATGTTGTTGTTTACAGCCCGTGTAATATCCAGCAGTGAATCGATTTGCTGTTGCTTAACAGCCAGCAGGCGTTCGGTCGAGCCTAAGCGCTTCTTAAAAAAATCGAGTTCCGAGAACTGTGTAGAGGTCTGCTGCATGGTGGATTACGCATCCAATTTATCAATTATGGATTACGCAACCTAGCTTTTAATGTTTGGCGATAAAAGATTTTCCTTGTATTTAACTCCCGACCGGCGTAATTAGCTGGTTTGGAACAATAAGTGCTGCCTCACCCCTCCGCCTTCGGCACCTCCCCTCTCCATGTTGAATGCACATGTAGAGGGGAGACTTATTCGCCTAAAGATTTGCTTTTAAGCCCTCTCCTTCAGGAGAGGCCCGCCCGACTGAACGACCATCAGTCGTTCGGGCGGGGTTGGGAGAGGCCTCAATCCAATTGCCCCTTTACATCCAGCGCGTCGCGCAGGCCGTTACCTACCAGATTAAACGCCAATACCAGCAGCATAATAGCAAGCCCCGGGAACAAGGCCAGGTACGCCTTGCTGGTATCAATAAAGTCCTTGTATTCATTCAGCATACTGCCCCAGCTTGGTGCCGGGGGCTGAATGCCAAGGCCGATGTAGCTTAATCCGCTTTCTACCAAAATAGCGCTCGCAAAGTTAGAGCAGGCCACCACGATAATCGGTCCCATAATATTTGGCAGAATATGTTTGAAGATAATCCGCCGGTCACCAAAGCCAAGGCTTTTTGCCGCAGCTACAAACTCCATTTCGCGGAGCGATAGGAACTGTCCCCTTACAATACGCGCCGTTTCCACCCACATGGTAAGGCCTACAGCAATAAAAATCATTACCAGCTTATTTTCTATTAAACTGCCTGCGCTGATGTATAAGCCCATCGCCAGTAATAAAGTGGGGATGCTCCAGAAAATATTGATGACCCACATAATTACCTCGTCGGTGCGACCGCCAAAGTAACCGGCCAATGCGCCCAGCACAATACCGATTATAAGAGAGATAATGACAGATATAATTCCAACGGAAAGTGATACCCGCACGCCGATCAGAAGGCGCGAAAGAATATCGCGGCCAAACTTATCAGTGCCCAGCCAAAACCTGCGGCCGGCAATAAATTCCTTTTCAAATTCTGCGGGTGTCAGCGAACGAACCGAGTGACCGGACAAGTCATACAAGGCTATTTTCCTTTCCTCCGCACGAAAGTTGCGTCCGCGGTACTCATTGTATTGAACAGTATCGCCCACCAGCTTATAATCCAGCACCGGTATCGGCTCATAGTTCTTAATAAACCCGCCAATCAGTCCGTCGAAAATGCCGGATGAAGTACCGCTGTCCCTTTTCTTTTTCAGGATTTTAATACCGTAGCCCGGGGGATGGGTTTCCAGCTGCAGTATTTGTTCATTACCGGATGGCGAATTATCGGGAGCAACTAGATAGGCAAATACAGAAAGCACTAATGAAAACAACACCACCCCGAGTCCGAACATGGCGCTTTTGTTGCGTTGCAAACGCCGCCAGGCTTTTTGATTAAGGGAGGTTGATTTGACTTCTTCTTTTTTCACCTATTATTTGATGGACTTTAAAGGACGGTTCGTCTTTTGCGCTGTCCCCCTTCGACTCCGCTCAGGGTGACATGAGGTCTTTTTGCCTACTACTTTTTGCCTACTGCCTACTAACGGATTAGTCTGTCTTTCCAACGATATCTTCCTGTAAGGCTTAGCGGGCCAATAAGGATAACATACAGTATGTAAAACACTTCTATTATTGGTAAAAGTAAAAGCATATACCACTTTTTAAAGAATACGCTTACGGGTATGTTGAACAGAAGGTCGGCAAATAGCTTAGTGCCTCCCAATACTGCCAATGGCACCCAGGCCATTTCATCGCTATAAAAACGAACGGCTGCATAAATACCTGCGCCTATAATCATCAGATTAAAGAAGTAGGCAAAGTATAAAACCAGCGGTACGCGGAAATCGGCGAGCTTGGTTGATTTACCTATCCAGCGCTTGCGCTGGGAAATGAACTTGCCGAAACCGTTTTCAGGCTTGGTAAAAACACAGGCGTCAAAGTTTTTGTTGTAAGCAACACTACCCGGCCAGCGCTCCTCAATTTTGTGCATCAGAAAAATATCATCGCCCGTTGGCACCTCATGGTTGCCCTTAAACCCTTCTACATCGTGAAAGGTTTGTTTGGCATACATCAGGTTAGCTCCGTTGCACATGGTAGGGAAACCGTTGCGAAGCGTAGCTCCTGTAATTCCCGAAAGATTCATTACATCTACCTGCTGAAAGATTTGCATTGGCCATTTGGCCGGCTTCATCATAACAGGGCCCGTCAGTAGCTTATGGCCACCCTGCTGAAAACTGCTCACCATGGTTGCCAGCCAGTTTTCGCCCATGGTGCAATCGCCATCGGTAGTAATAATCAGGTCGCCTTTGGCATTCTTAATGCCCAGGGCAATGGCCTTTTTCTTATTGGGAACGTACTCGCCAGGGTCGCCCAGGTACTGCATCAGGTTCAGCACCAGCAGGTTTTCGCGCTCCATCTCCTTTGCAAGCCGTAAAGTAGGGTCGGTCGAGTAATCGTCCACCACAATTACTTCAAACATACCTGCAGGATAATTCTGCTTAAAAATGCTTTCAAGGCAAGCCTGTATATTCTCGCTCTCATTGCGGGTAGGAATAACAATAGAGACAAAGGGGGGCTTCTTATCTACCAGCGAAAGGTTATCCCCCGTCTTCTTCAACCGAAGCCAGCCAATAAAGAAGTACACTACCAGCAAAAGGTAAATAGCTGAGAAGAGAATGCTGACAATGAGCAGTGGACTGAAAACCATAGAAAAGTAAAGCGCGAATATGCAAAGGGCAGTGTTAATGGGAGCCAATAAATACCCACAATTCACTGATAATTTAATCCGCAAATAAAGAGGGCATTAAATTCCATTTTGGCCCCATTTTCTATATTCGCACCCCGACCGCGGCACGCATTGCGCTCCAATTCCGGAGCCAGCAAACTGAAATCCGCTCCTGCATATGCCTAAGAATAATGCCATCAAGCACACGCTGATCATCGGCTCGGGACCCATTGTTATCGGACAAGCCTGCGAATTTGACTACTCCGGCTCGCAGGCCGCCCGCTCGCTGCGCGAAGAAGGCATAGAAGTGACCCTGCTTAACAGCAACCCTGCTACTATCATGACCGACCCCGTGGTGGCCGACAATGTTTACCTGGAGCCCATTACTATAGAGAGTGTTGTTAAGATACTTGAAGAGCAGAAAACCCGCGGACATGTAATTGACTCAGTGCTGCCCACTATGGGCGGACAAACAGCCCTGAACCTCTGCATGGAGGCCTATGAGCTTGGACTTTGGGAAAAGTTCAATGTAAAGGTGCTAGGCGCCGATTTTAAGGCAATTGAGAAAACCGAAGACCGTGAGCAATACCGTCAGTGGATGATTGAACTGGGTATTGCGGTGGCGCCGGGTATTACCTGCAACTCTTTTCTTGAAGGAAAAGAGGCAGCACAAAAGACAGGGTTTCCCCTGGTTATCCGTCCCTCCTATACATTAGGTGGTTCGGGAGGTTCTTTTGTTCATACCAAAGAGGAGTTTGATGAAAAGCTGCAGCGCGGACTGGCGGCTTCGCCTACGCATGAAGTGCTGGTAGAAAAAGCGGTGCTGGGCTGGAAAGAGTTTGAGCTGGAGGTAATGAAGGATATTGCCGGCAACTTTGTGGTGATATGCACGGTAGAGAACTTTGACCCGATGGGCATCCACACCGGCGACTCGATTACTGTTGCCCCGGCTATGACCCTTAGTGATACGGCCTTTCAGCGCATGCGCGAGTATGCCAAGCGGATGATATGCGACCTGCCCGGTTTTGCCGGCGGATGTAACATTCAGTTTGCCATCGACCCGGTTACGGAGGATATCATCTCCATTGAAATGAATCCCCGTGTATCGCGTTCGTCGGCCTTAGCAAGCAAGGCTACCGGTTACCCTATTGCCAAGATTGCTGCGAAACTGGCCATCGGTTATCATCTTGATGAGCTGAAAAATCAAATCACTAAAACAACCTCGGCATTTTTTGAACCGGCGCTGGACTATGTGATTGTAAAAATACCCCGGTGGAACTTTGACAAGTTTGCCGGTTGCGATGAAACGCTTGGCCTGCAGATGAAAGCCGTAGGCGAGGTAATGGCGATTGGAAGAAGTTTCCAGGAGGCTTTGCAAAAAGCTTGTCAGAGCCTGGAGAATAACCGGATTGGCCTTGGTGCCGATGGCAAACAATGGGTTAGCGCCAACGATATGCTGGCGGGTATTAAGGATGCATCGTGGGACCGGATATTCAGAATTTACGATGCATTGAAACTGGGCGTGCCGCCTAAAACCATTCAGGATATTACCCGGATAGACCCCTGGTTCCTGCACCAGATAGTGGAACTGGTTGATACTGAAAAAGGCCTGCGCAAAAAACATCTGAAAGATATTTCGAAGGATGAAATGTTTGAGCTAAAGCAAAAAGGCTACTCCGATTTGCAGTTGGCTCACTTACTGAATGCCACTGAAGATGAAGTGTATTACTACCGCACCAAAGACCTCGGCATTAAACGTATTTATAAGCTGGTAGATACATGCGCGGCCGAGTTTAAAGCGGAGACACCGTATTACTATTCGTCGTTTGAAAAAGATTCGGAAACAAATGTTGTGCTGGATACGAACGAGAGCACTGTGTCGAAGAAGAAAAAAGTGATTGTGTTGGGCAGCGGGCCTAACCGCATTGGCCAGGGTATTGAGTTTGATTATTGCTGCGTGCACGGCGTACTGGCTATTAAAGAAGCGGGCTTCGAAGCAATCATGATGAACTGCAACCCTGAGACAGTTTCGACCGATCCGGATATTGCAGACAAGCTGTATTTCGAGCCGGTGTTCTGGGAGCACCTGCGCGAGTTGATTGAACATGAAAAACCCGAAGGTGTGGTTGTTCAGCTTGGCGGACAAACTGCATTAAAGCTTTCGAAGAACCTGCATGAAAACGGAATTAAAATTATCGGCAGCAGTTACGATGCCATGGATATTGCCGAAGACCGTGAGCGCTTTAGCGATATGCTGAAGAGCCTCGATATTCCATACCCGCCTTATGCGGCTGCAAAAAATGCAGAAGAAGCTTTGGAGGCTGCTCACAAAGTTGGTTACCCGGTGCTGGTTCGTCCATCATACGTTTTAGGCGGACAGCGCATGCGCATCGTAATCAACGATGAAGAGCTTCTGGATAGCGTAGTGAAGATTTTGAAATTCTTCCCCGACAATAATATCCTGATAGACCATTTCCTTGACCGCGCGGAAGAAGCCGAAATAGATGCCATCTACGACGGCGAGCAGGTAGAGATAATGGGCGTAATGGAGCACATTGAACCGGCAGGCATCCACAGCGGCGACAGTAATGCCATGCTTCCTCCATTCAACTTAAGCGAAAGCGTGCAACACCAAATGCGCGACTACACCCGCCGCATTGCCAAGGCGCTGGAGATACGCGGGCTTATCAATATCCAATTCGCTATCAAAAACGATAAAGTATACGTAATCGAAGCGAATCCCCGCGCCAGTCGTACTACTCCGTTTATCTGCAAAGCTTACAACATACCTTACCTAAACTACGCCACTAAGATTATGCTGGGCGTAAACAAGATTAAGGACTTCACTTACTTTAAACGCCTTATCGGTTACGCCATTAAGGAACCGGTATTCAGCTTCGATAAATTCCCCGGCGTTAGCCGCGAGCTAGGCCCTGAAATGAAGAGCACCGGTGAAGCCATCCGCTTTATCAAAGACCTTTGGGACCCTTACTTTAGAGATTTGGTGAAGAAGAAGAGTATGTTCTTGAGTAGGTAAGTTGATGTAGTTCCAGGAATTACCTATTTTTCATATAGCACGCTCAAATGAAAGAAACCGTAATCCTCGCTTGCATTGTTTTATCGCTGTATCTATTGGCCAATATCCCTTTTTTCGAAACCGAAAACATGGTCCAATCTGTGTCCGGGACCTATATGGTTTATGGAACAAGTTACGCTCATGCCAAGATGAGCATAGCGACAACAACGGATACGCTCAGGATAACCCAATCTTTGCTTTGGAGAGACGTTCGCTCACAAGGCCGCCCCATCATCAATGTAAAATCCGATTTATTTAATAGGGACTATTATTACATGAGTAAAAATGAAAACTATTACTCTTTCACTCCCTATGACCCTATGGTCTGTCCGATAGGTGAGAATAAAATTTTAATAGGTAAGAACAATGATTCAATAAAGGTTCAATTTTGCAATAGTTCCAACCAAATTTTTCTGAGCGGAATTAAAGTTAGCGAATAGTCCTTTGCTGTCCGTAGTCTGAAGCAATGCCGGAACCGGCGGCTGCGGAATTACATCGTTACATACTGAGAACCACAAAATAAAGGCAAAGGCGGTGCAACTTTTCTCATGGTTGTTTAATCTTATACCAAACCTAAACACTATGAAAAACACACTCTTACTATCCGTCGTACTAGTATTTCTATTAGCCGCCTGCAAAAAAGACGATCCCGGAGCAAATAACAATAACAACAATCCGCCTGCCGACCCATTTGCCGCCAATGAAGCCTTAATAAGTCCCAATGCTAACCTTTACTTTATTGCTGATGTAGAGGATTTGCCCGGTGTAACCCACATAAACCAGCAGGATACTATTTGGGGCGTAACATCGCAGTGGAGCCAGGGGCACTGCAGTAGCGGCAACTGCAACTACGGCGGCGGAGTGGGCTACATTTACGGAAGCAACAATTGGGTTTTTAAGACCTATTATAACGGCACCGGCGAAACACAATCGCAGTTATTGGTTCAGAACTATACCACGTTTATTACGCCGGCGAATGAACCGCATGGCATTATCCTGGAATATATTCAGGGCAGCAAGGTTTATTTTAGCCAGCTACTTAATAACAGCACCATAAGCTGGGCGAATGTTACTCTGGTAAGCCGCGATTCCACAGGGCAGGCTGTTACGCCTACCAGTACCCCATATTACATTAAGCTTCATTTTAATTGCGAAATGAAAGAATCTACCACCGGCGAAATAATCCGCTTTAAGAACGCTATAGCAAGGGTTAAGCTATAAGTATTAACAGTAGCGGACAAATTATTCCGTTGCTTAAGCTTTCTTCACTTGCACATTTTTTCCTATACTTAATGCGCAATGACAAAGCATTGTCTAAACTGCAACCACCCGGTAAAGGAAAAATACTGTCCGCAATGCGGACAGCCAACCGATGTTGCGCGCGTAACATGGAAGTCGTTTAGCTCGGAGCTGCTTCACGGCTTAACGCACGCCGAAGAAAGTTTTGCCGGAACTACCTGGCAGTTACTGAAGCAACCCGGCAAAGTACTGAACGAATACCTCGATGGCAAGCACAAAAAATACCAATCGCCTGTAGGTTTTTTTCTGCTATGGGTTACACTATCTATTCTAACCCATAGGATGGTTCTGGCACGCAGCGGCTTTCACCCGGTGTACCTGGAAGGCTTAACCTTCAGCAACCCGGAAAGCATTAAGGCGTTTATTACCCACGGCGAATTCTTCTACCTGGTTTGTTTTCCATTAAGCTCAGCCGTTTTTTATTTTCTGATTGCGAAACCATTCTACAGCTACATGGAGGCTATCATAATCAATATGTACTGCTTTGCTTTGTCAAGTGCTGCCTATACCTTCTGTTACTTAATAGGGGGATTGATCCTTTCGCTGAATGTATTGCATTGGAAGTTTTATCTCTTTCAAATCATTCTTTCGCAGATCATCACCTTTTGGGCCTGCCTAAGCTTGTTTCGCCCGCGGGGTTTAAAACTGGTTGTGTTGCGCATACTGTTTTACATGGCTGTAAACCTTATAGTAACGCTGAAATTTCTGGAATTATTAAGCGACCTTTGGGTTAGGATTGAAGAGCATTTTCAATTTTAAATAAAAATATATGGCCACTAAACGCACCAAACCAAAAATGTACCCGGTAGTGCATTTTGAAATGCCTGCCAAAAACGGAAAGCGCATTTCCAATTTTTACTCCAAAGCTTTTGGCTGGAAAACCAAAACATTGGGCGAGAAAAACGACTTCTACATTCTGGCTTCTACTTCTAAAACGGATAAGAAAGGCCACCCTAAAAAGCCCGGACGAATAAACGGGGGCTTCTATCCTTTTAAAAAGGACTGGCCCGCGCAGCATCCATCGGTTGTGATTGCGGTAGATGATATTAAGAAAGCCATGGAGCGTGTTAAAAAAGCCGGAGGCAAAGTGATTGGTAAACCTATGGAGGTTTCGGGGTTTGGTATGTATGTTTCCTTTTACGATACGGAAGGCAACCGCGTAAGTATTATGGAGCCGTTTATGTAAGCGCGGCAAAACGGAAAATGCCCGGTTAAAAAAACCGCCTATATTAGCATCAACAAAACTTCATTCAAATGAAAACCCACTTCATTCTCGCGCTGCTTGTATCACTGTTTACTCTTACCGTTTCAGCCCAAACGTATGAGGACGTTGTTTATCTTAAAAACGGTTCCATCATCCACGGAATGATAATTGAGCATGTACCCAATGTATCGCTGACCATAAAAAGCAGCGAGAATCTTTTTGTTTACAAGCTGGATGAAATTGCAAAGTACACCCGCGAGGAGGTAAAAGGTGGCGGTAAAGGCTACGGCTTTAAACCCAAAGGTTTTGTGGCGAATTATGAAGTAGGCTTCACCGATTTCCCCAAAGGCACTGATTTGCCGATGTTTTCGGTGATGCTGGTTAATGGCTACCAGTTTAGCCCTTATGCTATGCTTGGTCTTGGCATAGGAGCCGACATTTCAAAGCAAAATGTTTACTGCGTTCCCGTTGTTGCCGATTTCCGTGCTTACTTTTCAGCAACGCGCGTGGCGCCTTTTATCAATCTTGCATTTGGCTATAACGCCTTTCTTGTCCACTCGCCCGGCGGCACTATGCAAATTCCTCATTCTATAGGTTACTATCCATACGTTTACTACACCACTGAAACCACCGCTGCCAGCACTACCGCTTTGCACGGCATGGTATTTAACCCCGGTATGGGTGCGCGCATTGCCATTAACAAGAAAATTGGTATTACTGCCCGCGTAGGCTATAAAATGCTTGATGCCGTTTCAGATGGCAACCATGCCCTTATGCATGGGGTAAACTTCATGGCAGGTGTAGTTTTTTAAGCGCTTTGTTTTTGCTACCAATGGTAGTAGCCGGTTATTTGTCTAAACCGGTTAACGAGACATCAAAATCCCACCACCCACCACCCTACTTCGGCAGGTCCGGCAAATTATTGTGATTGGTATGCCGCACACGGGTCATAAAGCTTTCGCGTTTGTTTAAAGGCACAAAATCTTTTACGTAAGCCGGAGAGGCATCAATAGCCGGCACCGGTTGGTAGAACTTTTTCAATGAATCCACCGCCATGGGTAAAATGCCCATGTCGGGCATATTTGTTTCTATAAAACCTTCCAGAAAAAAAGCCTGGTAAGGGTCGGCTGCCAGGGCTATTTTTTTAAACCCAAGCTGCCTGGCCAGTAACCAACTGTAATACACATTCTCTTTACCGTGTTCAGCTTTGTTTTCACTGAATACATGGCTTTCCGGCACACCCATTTTTTCTACAATCATTTTCATACACTTTCCCTCTACGTACGGTGTGGTGCAAGCGGCACCAGAGAAAATAATGTTGCGGGTATAGCCACGGTCGTACAATTTTTTAGCCCAGATAATACGGGCATTAAAACCGTTGGTCCGTTGCTTCAAGGTATCGTAAGCTATACCGGGAACAATAACCACATCGTAAGGAGCATTTGGTGAATATTGCTGCCACATTCGGGTGGCCAACTTTTTTACGTTACATCCGCTTATGGTTACAATTAGGGCAAGGCAGAAGAAAGCAATTCGCACATTACTTGGTTAAGGTGGTCAAAATGTGCATAGGTGGTGGTGCCAAAACGGGAATTAGTTTTATTTATAAACCCGGTTAAAGAACTTATTATACTCGTCGATATTCTTAGCCGAAAGTAGCACACTAAAGTTGTTAGTGCTTATGCAGCTAATAGCATATTGCTCGGGCTTTAAATCGCTGAATAGCTGGGCCTGTTTCTTTACCTGGTTATAATAAGCCATTACTTCATCGCGGTTCTTAAACTGGCGCACCGCAATTAATTTGTTCTTACTATCAATCAATACCTGTTTGGATTGCAATCTCTTTTCAGGCATTACCGATGAGTTAAAGGCATCTACCTTAGCCAGTGTACTCATAAAAGCAGGCTGAGGCGTTGCGGGGTCCTTTATATAAATAATAAAGTAATGCACTGCCGCATCAGTGCGGGAATAAATGGACGTGGTGTCTTCCGTGGGCACACTCTCCGTTACACTTTGCTTAGTCGCAGTATCGCCAGGAGCAACCACAGTCGCTTTACCGGTTGAGTCCTTAACTACTGCCACCGAAGTATTATTTGCACCAGTAACCTTATTGCTTGTATCTGCCACAGCAATCTTAGCACCTTGTTTAGCGGCCTGCTCTTTTGCTGCCTGTAATTGTTTAAACAAACTTCCTTCACTGGTATCTATACCACCACCCCCTGAAACGGAACCTGTATATTTTGCATTCAGCGAATCGCGGGTTAATGAATCCTTGCTCAAATCAATTTGAGGAAGCGACGATTTATTCAGATTGGCTAAAAGCTCGGTGGCTGTTTTCTTTACTTCCGCATCCTTGCTCTTATTAATTATTTTATTCAGTGCCTGCACATAATCACCAAGGCGGTTTTGTTTAGCCAACACCAAGGCCTCCAGCAACTGAAACTTTGCACTCAGCGGGTTTGGCTTAAACAGGTTATCAGCCATTTCGCTTTTGTACCATGCTGAGTCGAGTTGATTATTGCTGTAATCGTTGTAAGCGCTTTCGAAATAATCATCCACTACCGCTTCTTTGCGCTTCGCCTCGTTTATGTAATTGGGGTCGCGCAGCACTTTGGCAATAACACTTTCCGGAAACTCGGCCAGTATCTTCTGTTTGTACTCCTCCATCTTCGCGTTGTCCTTGTTATGCAGGGCAATCAGGTAAAGGTTGTAATAGCTTTCCAGCAGCAATTTGTTTTTAGGGAAACGGCTGTTAAGCGTTTCAAACATATTGGTGGCATTGCGGTAGCTTTCCAAACCATCTTTATAAATGGTTCCCGCAGTATAGTAAGCATCCACTATCCGGTCGTTCGATTTATCCAGCCTTTCAGGCGTGGTAGGCAGACTGGCAAACATCTGTTCCTCCATCGTTCCCGGCTTTACAGCGGTGGTTGATGAGTCTTTCGGAGCTGTTGCGGTGCTATCGCCGGTAGTAGCCTGGTCTTCCTCAATAGCTGCGCTTTTGTTTTTCCGTCTCCAGTTTTCTTCCAGTTTGCGGCGGCCCCATTTTTTTATGAAGTCGTTATAACCGGATGCACGGGCCGTAGCATTATAAAAATACCAGCTTGACTGAACACCCTGGTTTCCATTTTGCTGACCGTTATTCTGACTATTGGTGTTTTGAAAGCCGTTTAACTGCGATTGCTGCTTCGCATTGGCAATGGCGTTTTTCTTTTCCTCTTCCTCCTGCTCTTTCTTAAACACGGCATCAGCAACTAGTTTTTTGCGCTGCGCTTCGGGCAGTCCGGCAATTTTTTGCAGGCTATCCTCCTGAGTAATTATGTTTAGCTGGGTTACCAGGTTGCCAAGCATTTTATCTCGCTGCTCTACATCAGGGTAGCGTGCATCGTTCTTGGCCATAAAATCCATGGTTGAATCGTAGAAAAACTTGGCGGTCACGTAGGCCTCATCTTCGTAATCCAGCTCAGCTATCTTCAGGTATGAAATAGCCTTTTGGTCTTCGTTAGTAGTAGAGTAGTCAACCGATTTATGCAAAAACTTTCTTGCCTCCAACCGGTTATTTTCGGCGAGCGAAAGCAGAGCTAACTCGTAATATACCTGGTCCCAATAATCTTTGTATTTGCCGTCCTTGGCCATTTTTGCCAGCAGCGAGCGCATCTCGCCATTGTTGGTTCCACCGCGGCCAAGCTTTGCCATTTTTATTTTGGCATAAAACTCCATGTCGTAGTTAGGATTGCTCTTCAGCACTTGCTTATAGTGCTCAATGGCCTTTGCGTTATTACCTATCATGGCATAGCACTGTGCAAGCACAAAGTGCGGACGCACCACCAGCTTTTTGCGTTTCTTAATATGCTTTGCATTCACATATTTTTCAAGCGGGGCAATGGCAGCGGCATAATCTTTCCGGCTTACCTGTAAGTCGCCTTCTACCAAATCCAGTTGCGGGTCAAAGTTTTTGTAGAAGAGGTCATCGCCGCGCACATAGGTTACTACGGTACTTGCCTCGTCAAACTTCTTCTGCCTGCTATAAGTTTTAATCAACCAGAGCAATGCCTCGCTACGCGCCGGCTCATGTACCCACAATGAAAACTCCGGGCGCTTGTCAATCTTCTCCAGCGTTTGGGTGCCGTCTTTATTCATTATCACCTTTACCTCGGGCTTTGGCTTGCGCTTCTTGGCCTTTACATAGGCCTTAACCGGTTTGCCCAGGCTGCGCATTACTTTTACATAGTCTACACCTTCCTTATACTCGGTGGTAATGAACTTAAAGCTGGCGCTGGCTTTGTCGTAATCGCCTTTTAAGTAATTGGCCTCGCCTATCAATAAAAAGTGGTCATCACTCCAGTTAGAAGCGCCGCGCAACTGAATAGCCTGGGTGGAGCGCTTCACCACATCCTCCAAATCGCTGGTATAGCTGGCAAACTCCTGCGGGTTATTATAGTGGTAAACCGGAATAACCGAATCGAACTTATCCTTATGGTTCTCTAAGGAAAGCTTGTACACGTTCTTCAGCTTCTCGCTGGAATTGAAATAGGCGTTGTAGTGGCTGGTAATATCTAAAAATGCCTGTGTGGGCAATATAGCATGGTTAGTAGTAGAACACCCCCAAAGCAGCAGCAACGAAATGTAAAAGAGAAATATTGATAGTTTTGTCAGCCTCAAATCAAAACAGTTTTTGGGTGAGTTATTCAACTCATAAGTAACAAAAATATTTTGTTTTGGCAGAAATAAAAGGCAAGTGTTTTGTCACCCACGTGTTCCGGTCAATTCAGTGTGCTTTAACCGGATACAGAAGGAGAAAAGATGGCAGAGAAATTAAAAACCAAACAAAATAAAAACCTGAAGAACAAATTCAGGTTCGTGGTGCTGAACGATGCGACCTTTGAGGAAAAGTTTTCGCTTACTTTAACACGTACCAATGTTTGGGTATTTTTGAGCGTAGTGGCCTTTACGCTGGTGTTCTTAACAGCTGCAGCCATCATTTATACCCCCCTTAAGTACTTCATTCCCGGCTTTGGCGATTACAACTACCGCAGCGAGATACTACAGTTAAAGTTCAAGACCGACTCCCTTCAAAATGCCCTTGATGCCCGCGCCATTTGGCTGGAGAACCTGGTAAATGTGGCCAATGGAACTATCGACTCAACCAAACCGGCTGTGGTTAAGGGCAATGTGGTAGATAAGTCGCAGATTAAGCTGAACGAGGTGAAACCCGAGGATCAGGACCTGCGCAAAGAGGTAGAGGATGCTGAGAACTACTCACTTAGCTATAATGCCAACCAGAACAGCGGTATGGTGGATGAGGTAAAGCAAATGCACCTGATGGACCCGGTTGACGGCTATGTAACCGAGGAGTATGACGTAAAGAAAGAGCATTACGGTATCGACATTGCCGCCAAAAAGGACGCCCCCATAAAGGCGGTTTTAAACGGCAAAGTGATTGACGCCAGTTACACCCTGGAGACCGGGTACGTAATGATGGTGCAACACCCCAACAGCCTTATCTCTATCTATAAACACTGTTCGCGCCTGTTTAAAAAGCCCGGAGATGCAGTAAAGGCCGGTGATGTTCTGGCTATTGTCGGCAGCACCGGTGAGCTATCTACAGGCCCCCATCTGCACCTTGAGCTCTGGCATAACGGCAGAAGCCTCAATCCCCGCGACTACATCGTATTTTAGGTAAGGCCTTGGGTTGGGGCGCAAAAAAAATCAATGGGAACTTTGAACATTGACAATCAATGTTATTTCTGTTAAAATACAGTTAAACCTCGTACATGGTTCCCAAATTGCGAACCCTGGGGGAAGCCAATGCGCAGCTAAAGCCGACTTAAAGGTATCTTGATGGGAATGATGTGCATTTTGTGCTAAGTAGCTTATTATTAATCTATTAGCCGTTATTTAGTAAAGGGCACAACTTATTGCTGGTAATTTACCGCCCTTAACCATCTTTTAATATTGGGGTAAAAAGGCTTATTTTTGCTCCCCCGATTTTTTGAATTAACCCTTAAAACTTAATTCAATGTTTAACAAAAATAAAACAGACGAAGCCAACGCGGCGCTCCGGGTAATGAACCAGTTTGGACAGGGAACTGTACTGAACGGCGACATTACCACCGAAGGTGATATACGGATAGATGGCCGGGTAAATGGTAGTGTAACCTCCAGGGCTAAGGCCGTGGTAGGTGCGACCGGCGTTATTGAGGGTGATATTATCTGCCTGAACGCCTACATAGATGGAAGAGTAAAGGGCAACATTGAGGTAAGCGAATTGCTGATTCTGAGCAAAACCGCCCAGGTGGAAGGCGATATAAAGATCAAGAAACTGGTGGTGGAAGAAGGCGCTCGCTTTAGCGGACGGTGCTCGATGGGAACAACCAGCGACTTTTCGCATACGCCCGGTTCGCAGCCTCAAACAATGGAATAAGACGCTAGACGTTAGACACAAGACATTAGACAATACAAATAAAACCCTGCTAACGCAGGGTTTTTTGTTTAAGCGCAAATTGACGCTTAGCATGGCGCGGACTTTGTTTACCTATACCATAATAACCATTTATGAAAGAACAATTTGAGGAGGGTAAAAAAGAGGTAAACAACTACCTCAGGTATTCCGGTCTGGGTTTCCAGATTGCGGGGACTATTGCTGTTGGTTTTTTTATAGGCTACGAGCTGGATAAATGGACGCATACGTCCAAGCCCTACTTCACCACGTTTGTTTCTATCGCGTTTGTATTCCTGGGGCTTTATATTGGCCTGAAAGATTTTATGCGTAGCAAGTAAGTTTGCCACGAATACACGAATAATACCAATACAAATACATCTCGCACGGAGACGCGGAGAATAAGCAACACTAAACAACCGCCTCACAGACCCGCTAACTCCCTTCCCGATGAAAAATCGGGATGAAACAAAAGGGAGAACCGCCACCCAAAACAGCCGGTTTTGCTATTTGCTCCCGATGCTTCGGGATTGGATTTTGTATTTTACTCTAGATTCTCCGTACCTCTGTGTTAGATGTATTTGTATTATTCGTGTATTCGTGGCAATAGCATTATTTTGAATTTTAATAACAGCCGCCGCCCAATAACAGCCAGCGCCGTCTTTTTCTTTTGGATTCGTATTTTGCTCTATGTTTTCCGTGCCTCTGTGTTAGATGTATTTGTATTATTCGTGTATTCGTGGCAACAGCATTAAGCCAAAAAATTATTTTCGTGTATAAATGAGACGCATGTTGAAGAAGTTTTGCAGCCAGGTTATTTTGTTGTTCGGGGTGTTGTTGTTAAGCGCACAGGCGCCGCAGGGTGTTAACTACCAGGCCGTGGCCCGCGATGGTAATGGTTTGGCTCTTGCGGGCGCAACCGTAACCGTTCGCTTTACCATTCACGAAAACTCGCAAACGGGCACTACGCTTTACCAGGAGCATCAATCGGCCACCACTAATCAATTCGGATTATTTGCAGTAGTAATAGGTACCGGAACGCCCGATGCCGGAACATTCGGCAGCATAAACTGGGCCAGCGGCAATAAATATTTACAGGTTGAGCTGGATGCAGGTACCGGCTACAGCGATATGGGCAACGCCCAATTAATGAGCGTACCTTATGCATTATACGCAGCGTTTTCTCCCAGCAGCCAGGGGCCTGCGGGACCAACCGGTCCGCAAGGGGTGCAGGGTGTACAAGGCGTGCAAGGACCTATCGGCGTTACGGGGCCACAGGGCAATCCCGGACCGCAAGGATTACAGGGTGCTACCGGAATAACGGGACCGACCGGTGCAGGTATACAAGGTGTGACCGGACCAACAGGCGCGCTGGGACCCATCGGCAATACAGGTCCAACCGGACCAACCGGTACCGGAGCCACCGGTAACACTGGTGTTACGGGACCCGCAGGAGGACCGACCGGACCCACCGGCAATACAGGAGCTACCGGTTTAATCGGTCCGGCGGGTGGGCCAACCGGTCCCACAGGGGCTACCGGTGCACAAGGTATTCAGGGCATAACAGGACCAATTGGGCCCACCGGTGTTACGGGCGCACAGGGTGCAACCGGTGCGCAAGGCATACAGGGCTTGCAGGGAGCACAGGGAATTCAAGGTGTACAGGGCGTGCAGGGTATACAGGGTGTGCAAGGGCCTACCGGTGCGGCAGGTGCTGCGGGAACACCCGGTGCTACAGGACCAGCCGGCGGTTTAAGTAATGGTTCATCGGCCGGTAATACGCCTTACTGGAACGGCAGTCAGTGGGTGCTTAACAGCAGCAACATTTACAACAATGGCGGCAATGTCGGCATAGGACTTGTACCGGCAGCGCAAAAATTAGAAGTAAACGGTAATGTGGCAATACCAGCCGCAAACAGTTACATGTATACTGCGCCCAAAACAAAATACTTATCCATTCCATCAAGCGCATTTAATCTTGAAAGTGTACTACTGGTTTCCGGCACGGGCATCACGCTCGCCGGTTATGGCCCTGGTCAGGCGCGCTGGGTGCAGGGTGGCAGCAGTGCCACGGATGCCTTTTTATTTGCGCCGGTTAATTTACCGGACGGAGCTATAATAACCACTTTAGACGTTTACGCTTATGATGCTACCAGCACCGATGCTGTCTCCGCCGATTTATTCAGTGTTCCAAACGGCTCTATCACAACTCCCAATGCCATCGCATCCACCAATTCATCGGGTGCAGCCTTTAGCGGGGGCGCAGTTACCCTAAGCGCAGCCAGTGTAAACCTTACCGTGGACAACAGCGCTAACTCGTATTACCTGCGCTTTAAAACAAAAGAGGCAAATAATAACCTTCGCTTATATTCGGCAAAAATTACGTACACGGTTACTAAAGAGAACTAAACAGTATGCGCACATTTTTGAAGGCAACGGTTTTACTTTTATTAGCGGCAACAGCCGGTCTAAGTTCATGCACCAAGGTATGCGATACGGGCTATGAAGGCCCTAAGTGCGACTCGCTGGTGCGCGGTAAATACCTTGGCGTTTTTATGGGACAGGAAAACTGCGGTACCCCCGGAGATACTTTTTTAGTTGCCTTCTCAGCCGTAAACCAGGACCCTCAAAAAATATTGATCACCAATATTTATAACGCCAATAACCTTAATGCCTACGGCACCGTGCTGGCAAATGGCTCTGTAACCATAGCACCGCAGGAATTCGGCACCGGTACTATCAGCGGCGACTTAGTTTACAATGGCGGCCAGCTGGTGCTTGAATACCAGATAAAGGTTCAGGGGCTGAATACTGCTACTTGTAATTGGGTGAAGAGGTATTAAAGCAAACCGCAAATCCGAAAAGCCGTTAAGTGAGTTTTGGTTTGTCTTACCGCTTGCGTCGCAGAGGCGGTGCCGGTTGAAGTGATAAACTCTTACCTCCTTTCAAGCTTTCCACTCGTTCATTTAGGGTCTCTATAATCGCGTGTTGCTGCTGCGCTGCATTTATCAAGGGCACGGCAAATTTCATATAAGGGAAATAATAATTCAAAACGAATGTATTATGCTGAGGTTTGCAGGGGAATGCAACCAACGCTTTCATTCGTCGGTCTTTAAGCAAACCCCTTGTTATGGCATTAAAATTTACCTCCGTAAGTTTTTTGCTCCTATTTAACCTGCTTAGCTATGGCCAATCATCCATATTAGTTTATACCACCCAGCCGCAAAACGACAGGGATATGGAAGCTATTTTACCTGATGATAGCGGGCATATACTGGTAGGCTGTACAAACGGCGGAAGCTACACCTTCTCTACAACGCTTACGCAAATGAGCGATATCAATAATGTGGATTGGACTTTAGAACATTATACAAGCTACGCGAACAATGCCATGAGCTATGTTTTAAACCTGAAAAAAACGGTGGGCGGAACTTATGTGGGCGGGCTTTTAAAAAACCAGTTTAACTATAACAACGGAATGTTTTTGTATAAAATAGATAATGCCGGAAATGTGCTGTGGAACAAATCATTCAAGGCCGCTCAGACCTGCGACCTTTTCCAGATGATTGTTTGCAGCGATGGAGGGCCTTTGTTTTGCGGCGAAGTAAACGGAAGCGGTTGTCTTTTAAAATTCGATACCGCCGGAAACTTAAGCTGGACGACCCATGTTTCAAACCCCAACTCGGAACCCGTCCAGTATTTTTCTGTTGCCCAGTTGCCTAACGGCAACTTTGCGGCAGCAGGAGAAACGGGAGATCATTGGCAAGGAAATGAAATGGTTGACCGGGGTTTAATAAGTTTATTTAGCCCGACCGGAAGTTTAATTAGTACCGTAAGTTTAGTATTAAACAACCTTACTCCACGATGGATCAAATATGATCCCCTCCTGGCCAAAATAGTAGTTTTATCTAACCAGCGCGACGCGCCTTTATCAAACGAAACCACCAACGGGCTTATTTCCGTGACCACAGAGGGGCTTGGAACTTTTTCTCACTATGTATTGGATGTGCCCGGCAATGAATATTACAGCAATTTCACCCTGACGCCGATGGGGAAAATGCTGCTCTGCGGAGTTAATAACGGCCATGCTCTTGTAACAGGTTTGTGGCCCGGAACCACCAACGCCGTTACCCAGCAATACCAAGCGCCCCATTTCAGAACCTGGCTCGGTGCGGTGGATATAAACTCACACAACGAGGTTTATTTAGGCGGCGGATTAATAGACACTGTCATAGGGGGGCATCTTAATGTCTGGCTCCAAAAAACAGATACCACCTTTAGCAACCTTTGTCACTTCTCGCAGGTCAATGCCGCACTATTCCCTATTAATGTGCCTGTTAACCCCTTGTCGTTAACGCAACAGTCCATAGCAGATACACTTTCATCCCTAACGCATGTAACGTATCAGCAAGCCATAACTGTTTACGAAGCATGTGGATTGGTACCTGCCTGTAATGCCTCGTTTGTGGTGTACCCGGATTCGACTATCGCAGGTACTTATTACGGATTTAATACCTCAACCGGTTCTAACCTCAGCTACCTGTGGCATTTTGGCGATGGCGACTCTTCCATCCAGGCCTATCCAAGCCACCAATACGCGCAACCCGGTCAATATTATGTTTGTTTAACCGTTAACAATGGAGCGGGATGCACCAGTACTTTCTGCGATTCGTCGTTCCTTGTTTTTAAAACCGAAAACGGGCTTATGAACCGGCTGAATATTTTAAGTCCCAGTGGGGTTAAGGATGTGAGTGACGAAGAAGTCATTCACCTTTATCCAAACCCTACCACCGGGGTAATAAACATTACCGGCCCGCAGATAAAAGATTTACGCGTATATAGTTTGAGCGGACAGCTTCTTGGGAGCATTAAACAGCCCTCAAAAAACCAATTGGATGTTAGCCAGTTTAGGCCGGGTATTTACATTGCCGAAATAGAAACGCAAGGTACTACCCAAAGATTCAGGTGGGTAAAAATGTAATGGCTTTACTATTGATGCGAAATTCTTCAGAGTTGCGCACGAATCGCTTCCGCAATCTTCTCCAACTCTTCTTTTTCCAATTTCAGTTTTGGGCCGCTGAAATTTATATCGTCTATAGAGTTAAGAGGAATGAGGTGAACGTGGGCATGCGGAACTTCGAGACCCACTACCGCTACACCAACGCGGGTGCAAGGCACCGCCTTATCAATAGCCTTTGCCACTTTTTTACCAAACACCATTAAGCCGCCGAGGGTAGTATCATCTAAATCGAAAATGTAGTCGGTTTCTTTTTTGGGAACTACCAGCACATGGCCTTTAGCCAGCGGAAAAATATCAAGGAAGGCAAAGTAGTTTTCGTCTTCCGCTATTTTGTAGCTTGGAATTTCTCCGTTGATGATGCGTGTAAAAATGGAAGGCATATTAATTAGTTAATGCGCCGATTAGACAATTAGACAATTAAACTTATCTCATCCTCAAATCAGCTTATCTGCTACTCGATTGATATCTTCAATATCTCAAAATCAATAGGTCCGGCTGGGGTTTGGGCTTTGGTTACGTCGCCTATTGCTTTGCCTAAAAGGGCCTTGCCAATTGGTGAGGTTACCGATAGTTTATTCTCCTTCAGGTCGGCTTCGGCTTCGCTAACCAGGGTAAACTTCATTTTCTTACCGGACTTTTTATTGAGCACTTCTACTGTTGAAAGAATATTGGCTTTGCTAAGGTCAACGTGGCTTTCATCCATTACACGGGCGTTGGCAAGCTTGCCTTCCATTTCAGATAGCTTGGCTTCCAGGTGGCCCTGTTCTTCTTTGGCGGCATGGTATTCGGCATTTTCCGACAGGTCGCCTTTTTCGCGCGCTTCGGCAATAGCTTTTGCAATCTCAGGACGGCGCACCGTACGTAAATACTTAATCTCTTCCTGGAGCTTCTCAAGCCCCTCCTTCGTCATATAAAATATGTCTGACATAATTGAAAGTGGTTTAATCTAAAATTCTAATTCCGTTCGTCGCACAAAGACTCAAAGAAGCTAAGCTGAATTCAACAAAAATCTTTGGTCGTTCCGTCTTTATGCAGGTTTCTACATTTTTTCCTGCCGACTCATAAAAATGAAAGACGCCTCTGCAGCAGAAGCGTCTTAATTATTTAGGTATAAAATTACTAATTACAAGTTAAAGTGCAAGCCAATGCTGTGGGTGCCGGCAAAAGGGTTGGTCATACGGAACGAGTAGTCAATTCCCAAACGCGGACCGTCCTTTTTAAGCGGAGCGTCGAAAGTTACACCGGCCGATAGACCCGTGTAAACATCTAAACGGGTATCTTTCTTAAACTGACCTGTTTCGAAGCGGTAAGCCGCGCGCAACATCACTATTTCTTTCCAGCCAAACTCCATACCTACGCCATAGTAATCGTAACCAAAAGCGTTTGATGTAAAGTTGGCCAATACGGTTAAGCGGTAATCCTGTTTGTAAACCTTAGGTTCAATTTCTCTCTTCTTACCCATCCAGATGTCGTAAGCAGCACCGATGTTCAACTGGGTTGGCAACTCAAATTTGTTCGGCTTGTTATCAACGGTTAACTGGTAAGTGGTAGAAGAAATAATTGGCAGGGAAGTTCCCAAACCGTCGCCTTTAAATTTCATAGGGGTCCCCACGTTACGCAACGAAACGCCAAAGTGAATGTTGTCCTTAGGGCCGGTTACATACTGCAAGCCTGCATCCACGGCAAAACCAAAAGCGTTCAGGTTACCAAGCCCTTCGTTTACCAGGCGCAGGGTTATACCGCCGCTGATACTGTTAGAGAACATTTTTGCATAGGATACGCCGATGTTAAGAAAGGTGGGTTTGTAAGTGCCTATTCCGCCCTCGGGGTTTGTGGTAGTTGTGCGCTCAATGCTGCCCAGGTTAAGCGCCTGAATGCTCAAAGATACCACGTTGGTCTCTTTAAACTGCTGCGCCACACCCGCGTGCGCCACACCTACGCCTGAACCCTGCAGCCATAATGTATACGCGGCGGCTATTTCGGTTTTTTTGGTAAAGGCTATACCGGCAGGGTTAATACGCTCTGCCTCTATGCCTCTAATGCTGGCGGTGTTCATACTCCAAAAGCCCGACGAGCGCGCCCAGCCGTTCATTATCAGCTCATACGCACCGGCTTCGCCCCTTCGGTCGGGGTTGCCCGCAAAAACACTACTGCCGCTAAGAACAAGAACAGTAAGTATGGTTAAACTTTTCTTCATAATCCTATGCTTTATTGGTTATCGCTTTTTCTTTAAAGGTCCGGTGCACTGGCACCGGACCGGTATTTTGATTTTAGAAGTTTGAAGTATCAGCCGGACGAACAGCGCCAAACCATTTCAGCGTGCGGTGCCCGATAGCCGGTGCATCAACATAGAACAGGTATATACCGCTTGCAATCGGAATACCCTTGTCGTTTTTCAAATCCCAGTCTAAACTGTTATCCAGGTTCACATCACTTACCGGAGAACCATCGCTGATATCAATTTTCTTATTCGTAGCAGGATCCAGATCAATAGCCCTGCTCAGTTTGCGGATAATGGTGCCATCCAGCGAGAAGATTGTAATGGTACACTTGTTAGGCAGATTGGTAATCTTAATCTTGTTGGTGTTCTGGTCGGTTTCGTAAGTGCTGTAAGCCAGGTACGGATTAGGTACTACGCGAATAAGGTCAAGCGCGCTCTTGGCTATCTCGGGGTTCTTTTCGGTAGCGCCCAGGCCTTTCGTGCTAAACTGGTACCGAGGCAATGAATCTGCACCCGATGCATTGGTATGGAAACGATTGAACGGTTTCTCAACACGCAGCTTAATTTTTACTTCGGATGGAGGAACAATCTTGTTGCCATTACCATCGTCGGCAAACTGGTAGCCTTGTGTTAAGTAAGGTATAGAGGTCCACATCAGGCTTGCATACAAGGGTTTTAACGCAGCAGGTATCGAGAACAATGGTGTTCCGCCAATGTTGGTATAGTTATCCAGTAATAAGCGTTGGGCAGAGTCGCCTCCATCGTACTTCGTATCCATTACATAAATGAAATGCTTGCCGCCAAAATAGGGCAGGCGGTCGATTATGTTACCGGGCAGTGAAAGAGGGCTGTAAACATTCTCGGTTGGGTTCCAGAACATGTCGCGTCCGTTCTGGTCGCCCTGGTCAGAGCTTTCACCGAAAGCAATATTCAAACGCTCACCGGTTTCTACATTAATAGCATACCCAGGGAAATAAGAGCGACCGGTATCAGCTAGTGTTGGGTCTGTAATTAAATGGCCGTTACTCATCACTTTCGAAATAGCCATTCTTATCTGGCCCTTACGTGCGGCTTTGCCGTTTGGCGCAACTGCAGCACCCAGGTTAACGCCTTCGTCTTCACCGGTTTCAAATACCACGCAGCGGCTCCACTTATTGGGGTCCGACGTAAGCACGATGTCAACGCTGGCCAATCGGTCAAGGGTGTTTTGCGGTGGTACCGAGCTTGCATAGTTTCTCCACTTAAAGCCGGGACCATACACAAAGGGTGGCTTTCCCGACTGCACTTCTGCAGTGGTAAGATTCTTTTTTGCATAGTTGGCCGTTAGGCAGTAAGGAGCCCAGGTTCCGTTAATTATATTTTCAAACACCTCGTCGCTGTCATCAAATGTAAAGTCGGGATAAACCGATGGATTATTGCCCGTATAGTACCAGTTGTCGTCGAACGATTCAGCCGAAGCTTTTGCGCTCATGCTCAAACCGGCCGGGTCGTTAGCCACCTTACCCGCGCGTATCCAGTTGCTTACAGCGTTTGATCCCTGGTCCTGCACAAAACTTAACCATTTGTCCAGCGGGTTTTGAAACTCAATAGTACTTGGCAGCGGAGAATAGATATAACGGTTAGGTGCGCCGGTTGTGGCCAGGTAAGCACCCGGTAAGGTATAAACCGGTGTAGGGGTACCTAACTTAATAGAAAACCCATAATTGTTACGGCCATTGTTGTTTGTAAGCGCAATCTCCTGTTCGTAAGGGCGGTCCAGGTTTCTTTCGCTCCAAATGGTATCGTTATTGGTAAGGTCATGCAAAAACCAGTAAGTAGAGCGCCCAACGTTCACATTGTTGGAGGTATCCACAAACTGCAATTCAAAGTCGGCTTCTTTAAGGCTTACGGGGTCTGTAATTTTAAATCCTATCGGGTCGTTTTGCTTTACATAAGCCAGGGTATCGGCAAAAGCGTAGGAACCGGAAGCAAGTATCTGTTCGATAGTTTCGGGCGACAGTTGCAGGGAGTTGCCTCCGTTACCTTGTCCCTCCACACGCTTAACAACCACTCCATCTCCCCATGCAGCGTTAATAACAGTTCCGTTGTTACGGGGATCTGGTATATGAGGTATAGCCGAATAGATCTTAAAGTTCAAACGACCTTGCAGGTAGGGTTCTAACTGGCCTTTGCCCTGTGGATTCTCCTGGTCAAATTGCTTATAGTTGTTATAGGCATACGCAACAGCTGTATAATAATAGGTTGTATTATCTATCAACCGTTTATCATTAGAGGTGGCAAAAAGGTCTTCGGTAATATTAAAAGAGGTAGTAATACCTGCATCAGCACCATCTACCTTTAGTGTTGGCAGATACAGATTCAGAATAGGGTCCTTAATAAAGTTGATAATCTTCTTTATACCGTTTTTAACGTCTACCTGTGCAAGCAGGCGGGCCTTACTGGCATCCTCTAAATCGGTAGCCGAAACCTTAGGGCTGGATACCTGGTACAACTTATAGCCTTCAAAGGTAAAAGTAGAATCGCCATGTCCGCCAAGCAAATTATTTACTTGCTGCGCCACGCTACCGTCTACCTGATCGTAGCTTTCGCCGTAGTTGTTGGAACCCACTTCATTAACCAGGTTAATAATAAGCTGGTTTTGCATTTCGCGGATAGACAGCGTAGGTGCCTGAGGGCCATCCACCAGCTTAAAGCAGGTATTAAACAGCGACTGAGCCAAATCATCTGCAGGCCCAATCTGGGTAGCAAAATTGGGCGGCACACCCACACCACCGGCAGGGCGCACAAACACAACACCGATAGTTACATTTTGGGAAACACCCGGCTTAAGCGTAAATGTTCCGGAAGTTTGCACAAAGCGACGGTCGCCTGGTGTTGTAGTGGCGGTAACCTCACTCCATCCGGCAGCATCGCTCGGGTTACCCGGGTAAACGTAATGAACAGGAACGCTACCACCGCGACCTGTTCCTCCGGCCGTAATGGGAACACCATCCAGCCATAAACCTTGCTGGTAGTTGCGGTATTGAGCAGCCGAACCGGGGTCATTATCAAATGTTCCACCGTTGGTATAATAGATAAATGAAGACATACCCAATTGCTGACCGCTGTCACTTAAAGGGCCTTCAAAAAAGTCGATACCCAATAAAGGAAGCTGGTCCTGGTAACCGGCAACACCATTACAATCGCCATCGTTGCTGCGGTTATAAACTATACCTAAACTGCGCGATGTATCGCAACCGATAGCATCGTTGCTGAAACAACCTAAGTCCGGGTCAACGTTTTGCGAAATATAAGTTTGATATAAAGGGTTGGTCGACTTATTAATGATCTCATATTTATAGAACGTCATGTTGTTCACGTCGTTCGTAGTCTGGAAGGCAAATGCCAAACAGTTGATCTGAATACCAATAGCCTGTCCGCTTGATTCGGTGTGCTGGTTGCCCATATCGTTAAAGGTCCAGAAGGTCATTTGATCGGCATAGGCATTACCACCTCCGGCACGGCAGGGGATGTATGGATAATCACCTTTAACAGGGTCATAAATTCCATCACCGTCCACATCCTTAAAAGGAGCCAGGTTATCATCAATATTGAATGTTTCGCCTATCAGTGAGGGGTCCGTGGAAAGATAAGGGTTCCCCTTACCCGGCCATGCCTGTACTCCTTTAGGTATATCGGCGAGTGTAGTTGCTGATCCTTTCTGCAAATAGTTGCTTTGCGCAGTGGCAATGTCTGAGCCCAACACGTTAAAGAAACGGTCGTACTTATTACAGGTGGCCTTGTCGATCACACCGTTAACAAGCGGCCCGGGCCAGTAATCATCACCGCCCTGGCGGTAACGTTGCGCAGCGCATTTAAGGTTACCACCCGCATCGTAACCGCTAATCCAGATGGATCCGGAAAAGATGGCATTCAGCGATATACCCGTTCCATCGCCTTTAGGCACCTCGTAGCGGGCTTCGCTTAAGTTCCACCACATATCGCCACCGGTTAACAGACGCGCACGTACGTTATTAATATCTAAGTCGAACTGGGCAGTGGGCGTTACACAATCTCCCGCCTCATTTTTAAATGAAGCATGGGTGCTCTTGTGCTTGTTCTGTTCCTCCCTTGCATTTGCCCCAACACCCGCCAGCAGCAATACCGCTGCGAGTGTTATGTTTCGTGAAATCCTTTTCATGACTTTCGTTTTTCGTTAACTAATGTTTTCCAGGTTAGGTTAGGTTATAGTGTTGTATTAGAAACTAAAGATGGCGCCCAGGAATATTCTTCTTGGTAAAGAGTAATTATCCGGACGGTTTACATAAGCAGCGTACTGGTCCTTATACGCCTGTGGATTTAAAGCTCCGGTAATAGCCGCCGCACTTGCGGGGTCGCCCAGGTAACCGTCATCGTTAGGTGTACCGGTAAAGCGATAAACAGCAACTACGTTCTTAGAGTTCAGCAGGTTTTGAATCTGCAGATAAATTTGCAGCGACAGCTCGCGCTTGTCTTCCTTCTTCGTATCCTTTTTGCCCACTACAAAAGTGAAGTCCTTCCAGATACGCATGTTTAAACGGAAGTACCATGGAATACGTGAACCGTTGATAGAGCCCTTGGTGATAGGACGACCTGGCTGACCTTCCAGCGCCTCAGGTGTTGCGTTAACCTGCGAGGTGTAAGGCGTTCCGGAACGTGCCGAAAGCTGAAGGTTAATACCGGCGTTAGAAAGAATTTCTCCTCCCTTTTTGGTTCGCGGTCCGTTGTAATCCTTACCCTGGCCAAAGCTATAGTTGGCATTTACATTTATAATATGACGGGCATCGTAGTTCAGCGCGTTAATGCTGCGGAAGTTAGGCTGATTACTGTTAATCAAATTCAGCTGGGTTTGATCGTCCGAACCGGTACCTTCGGCAAACTGCATGGTGTAGTTAGCCTTTAAGCTGAAGTTAGAGGTACGGCGCATATCAAAGTCCAGCGTAAAGCCCTTGGTAGTACCAAAGTCGATGTTACCGTAAGTGATATAATCCTTAGGATAAGCATTGATGATTTTCTTTATCTGCACCTGATCGCGGAACTCGCGGTAGAAAGCCGAGATGGTAAAGGCTGCGGTATTGCTTACACGCTGTTTGAAACCCAATTCAAAGTCGATTGTTCTTTCGGGCTTCAGGTTCGGGTTATTCAAAATACCGCCGATGTTATCGCTGAAAAACAGGTAATCGAGCGGGTTCATAATTACGCGCGAGTTAGGACGCTGCGAAAGAATATCGTAGTGAGCAAAGAACAGGGCGCGGTCGGTAAGGTTGAATGAAAACTGCAAGCGCGGCATTACAATAAGCTTCGGTTTGTAGTCTTCAAAAGTTCCGTTAGGGTCAAACTTATCCGGGTCTTTAATATCGCTGTTCGCGTTTTTCAGGTAAGGCTGTATAGTTCCGGTACTGGAAGCCAGGGCTACCGTTTTGCCGCTGGTTAACTCGTTACCAAAACGGTCGTACCAGGTACCCGCGTTGCGGTAACCGGCTATAGCGGTAGGCGCCTTTGAATTGTCTACGTATACAGAGTAATTGTCTCCAATGTTAGAAGGGACGGTTACGGGGTTTCCGTTAAGGCCATTAGCGCGTGTTTCGGCTACGGAATTAATCGGGTAAAGGGTGTAATCATCCTTCAATACTTTTTGGTTCGCATCAAAACGGTCGAAACGAACGCCTACGTTAAAGGTAAGGTCCTTAAAGTAGAAACGGTCAGATATATAAGCAGCGGTATAGATAGGGCTGAAAGCAGGCATTGCTCTTTCCAGTTCGCCATCGGCGCGTTTCTTGGTAAAGAAATCGTTGAATGAAGGTTGCTTGCTCAACTTGTTGCCATACGGGTCGTAACCGCGGTAGCTAACCAGGTTAGCACCATCACCCAACAGGTTCTCTGGTGAAAACATCTTCAGGTTAAGCTGGTTGGGCGATAAGGCATCCACATCAATCCAATCGGTATTATTAACGGCAAGGCCTAACGACTGGCGCAGTGACTTATCAAAGAAGGTTTGCTTCTCGGCATTGTACAAGCGGCTGAATAAAATGGTATCGGTTAAGTAGAAAGCCGGGCGGTTAGGATCGTTGTAAGAATAGTCCTGCCCCAGGATACGCAGCGTCGGGTTGTTGCGGTCCAGCTCGGAAAGGTGAAGGTTAGCCAACGAGCGGGCGCGCTGCCATAAGCCCAGTGGCGATACTTCATATAACCGCTGAATTCTCTGCTCAAACTCAACTCCGAATTCAAAAGAATGTTTGTTGCGGCTTGGAGCGCCTGGCTTAAGAATGTCGAAGGCACCTTCTAAACGCACACGGTATTGGTCGTTATCACCGCCTCTTTTCGGATCCTGCGGGTTTCCGTAACCATAACCGTTGTACTGGCGGCCGGTATTATACCATATATTATATACAATGTTCGAGCGGGTACCGTTAAGCAGGCCCTGGTTACTCTGAATCTGGTCGAGGGTGGAAGTAAAATTGGCGTTATTATCGCCATATGCTTCGTAACGGCCATTAGCATCGGGAGTAGCGCCCAGTAATTCATAATACTCGGTGGTAAAACGGGTTCCATATTGGTTCAGGGTACCCGGGGTAAACAGAACCGCAGTGTCTGTATAGCCCAGTTGTTTCCATCCGGTAAGAATCTGGCCGCCTATGCCTAAAGTATCGTATCCGAAAACAGGCGATTTTTTAGTCTCAAACTTTCCGATGTAACCATAGTTAAACGGATTGAAACCGTGACTGTCGTCCTGGTATTTAGTCTGGTATTTTTCGTAGTCAACCTGGAGCGAGTAAAACGCGTTCTGGAAAGCAGATGATTTCCTTTTCTTTCCATCCTTTTCCTCCTCATCGTTTTGCTTAGAGCCGATATTATGCGTAAACCGGCCAAATACGCGCCAGTTAAGCTCGGTTTCAAAAGGGTTGTTTTCAGCATTGAACAGGGTATACTTTTCTACCCAGTAGTGGTATGAATGATACGTGGCAGAACCACCAAATGAAAGCGTAATGTTATCAGCCGGGCGTATATCTAAACGACCCGTACCGCGGAAGCTCTGGTCAACGGTGTTAGGCTTTACCTTTTGCTTATACATATCGGCGTAGGTAAGGTTAGTGGCAGCCAAATCGAAGCCACTTCCGTTTGCCTTGCGGATAAGAGGATTTTGACGAAGCGAGTCCAGCTTACCCGGACGAACCTGCCAAACACCAACTGCCGAAGGGTTCGGGTCTTGCTGGCGCAGGTATTCAAAAGCCAGGAAGAAGCCCATAATGGTTTTATGCGTGCTTTTCTGTTTCCAGATTGGGCCGGTAAGGTTACCGTTAACAAGGTTGTAGCCGTAAGCGTCCAGGCCTTGCGAGGTCTGCACTTCCACGCCGCCGTTAAACTGCGATGATGGTCCTTTAGAGGTAATGTTTACGATACCACCGGTAACGTCGCCATACTTAGCAGGGATACCGCCTGTAATTACCTGCAGCTGCTCGATAGAGGAGGCAGGAAGGGTAGGAACCCCAGTAACCTTTACACCGTCGATATAGTATTGCGTTCCTTCATCACGCTGACCGCGCACGTTTATGCCCTTGCCCTGGTCGGACTGGAAGGCACCGGCTGTGGTAGCAGCGATATCGGTAACGTTTTTAGTAGGCATGTTGGCGATTTCCTCGGCAGTAACCGTGTTTTGCGATGAGGTTTTGCCCGGGTCGATCAAAGGAACCTTGTAGGATATAACTTCTACTTCCTGTAACTCCTTGGAAGAAGGCTTCAGCTTAACGTCGATGAAAGTCGATTTATCGGAATTTACCAATACGCCCTGCTGAATTTGGGTGGCATACCCGATGTAAGAAATCTGCAGGTTATACTTGCCGGGGGTAAGTGGCTTTATGGAATAGTTTCCGTCAAAGTCGGTGGTAGTACCCCGGCCTGTTGAAACGCCCTTGTTATCAACCAGCACCACATTGGCTACCGGAACGCCCTCTCCGTTCTCATCGGTTATCTTTCCTGATATTTCACCGTTTTGGGCTTTCGCGCCAGCAAATACGAATAGGACAGCAAGTAGGGTAAATAATTTTTTCATCGCAATTAATTATTGTTCAGTATGGGCTTCCAAAAAAGCGGTCAAATGTAATTTTTTTTGTGAAACAAAGTTAAGACGAGGTTAACGTGTTCGTACGCCCTTAAAGGAAATATGACAGAAACGTGACAAAGAATTAAAAAACACCGGTTTCTCCTCTGAAAAAGGGTAATAAATAATACGCGGCGCGCCCCAAAAAAGCGTCACGGGTATGTCATTTTTCTTCACTCCCCGAAAAATGGCTGGCAGGGCTGCAAGTAATGGAAAAAAAATGTTTCGGAATAAGCCGGTGCAGATTTTTAATAAACGGTGAGCTGCTGGTGGTAAAAAGCAGTGCCGTTTGGTATAGCAACAACATACTTTCCGGGGGTAAGAGCCGATATATTAAACGTGGTTTGCCGGCTGGTCAGTTTTGCTTTTAATACCAACTGAGATAGCATGTTGTAGATACAAACATCCCCGTTCCCTTCATTTACCGGACTGTAAATAGTTAAAATGTCCGATGCGGGATTAGGATACAGTAAAAAGCCCTCCTTCTGTGCCTCGTTCAGGCCGTTAAACTGGAAATTTAACTCAGCCGAGCCGCTGCACAGGCTGGAGTCGGAAACCACAACCTTATATAAGCCCGGTTGAACAGCCACACAAGTATCGCCGGTTACTCCATTTAGCTGTTGTCCGTCGAGGTACCAGGTATAATTACCCCCGCCAGGGGACGCGTGCAGCACATTATTGATGGCGGTTATAGTGGGGTGGGGGGTATCTACGTATGCTACATTCAGCGTTACCGTGTTACCTGTTCCGCAATGGTTTGCGGCACTGACTTCTATTGCCCCTGCAGAAGCCACATTTATGATAGGACTGGAATAGGTGTTGGTATTGCCTACAAACGACCAATCATTAGGTATAACCCAATGCCAGGTTACGCTAGATGGAGGGGTATTAACGGCGTAATACGTTCCAGCACCAAAGCCGGTGCAAAAGGTATCAGGCCCAATAATAAAATCCAACGCCGGTACGGAATCAACAGTTACGGTTATAACAGATGGTATGCTATTGCCGCATTCATTGGTAGCAACAACCTGCAAACCGCCGCTTTGGCTTGCTGTAACCAGCAGGGCGGTACTATCTGTTACCGCGGCCTGAAAACCTGCGGGTAAAGTCCACTGATAACCCGTTGCGCCGCTCACTGTTGCAATGCTAAAAGCAGCGGAAGCACCTGCGCAAATAGTATCGGGGCCGGTAATGGCACCCGGAATACCAAGATTTGAAGGAATGACTACAACATTTTTGGTGATAGGCTGACTGTTTCCGCATCCGTTTTGGGCGGTTACGGTTATTGTACCTCCGGTGCCGCTGCTGGTAACGTCCACCGTAGGCGTGGTTGTATCATTGTTGAAGGTCCAACCGGAAGGTAAAGTCCATTGATAAGAAGTAACCGAGGTATCATTGTTTACGGAAAGGGTTATAGACGATATACCCGAACAAACCGTATCGGGCGCCACAATAGAGGAAGGATTTGCAGGTAAACTTTGTTGGGTAACGGTTACCGGGGCAGAAAACACGGAGCAGGTTCCGTTGCTGACTGTTACAGTATAAGTTCCAGGTGAAGAAATGACCGCCTGCTGGGTTTGGCTGCCGTTGCTCCAGCTATAATTGAATCCACTAGGTGCGGCGTTCAAGGTGGTAGTGTTACCGGGGCAAACAAGCAGGTTACCGGTAATAAGCGGAGATGATGGAATTGCGTTGGTACAATTCCGTTTCAGGGTGTCAGTTGTATTACTGGTGTAAACAGCTTCAAAGTTTGTCCAGGCACTGCACTTGCCTTTCAGATAATATTCCAGATAGGGAGTAAGAAAAGAAAGCACCTTACCAATTTGCGTATTCCGCGCCAGCGGCGTAGCCGCGCAGCCCGAAAGCCCCTCCCCAAAATTGCAGGCCACATTACCGGCGCCAAACTGACAATGCGTAGCATCTTTTATTTCAACAAATACCTTGCAGGGTGCGTTCGATGAATCGTACATGGGCAACTGGTTGGCAGCAGGCGGAGCAATACAATCGCGGCTGCCGGCAAAAGCCAGGTAAGGTTTATCCATATAATGCGCTGCGGAGATGGAGGACGGATTAGTATTGGCTGCTGCAAAGGTAAAGTAGCAGGTAGCCGGTGTTCCGAATTGGCAGCTAAGCACGGTTGAGCCCCCACCCATACTATGCCCGCCAATAGCGCCTTTCGCAATTACATGATGGTAAAAAGGCGAAGAAGCATTAGACTGGCCCTCGCTGATAAGCTTGTTGTAAATGAAAATAAAGTCCTTTCCAAAATCGGCATGGCTGGGCGAAATGCTTGTTTCGGTACCGGCCAATGCAACTATGTACCCTTGCTTTATCAGCGAATCGACGATATCATAATAATTATCGCCGGTCATTTGAAAACCATGGCCGAATACGATGAACGGAAAAGAATCGTTTGCCACGGTACTGTTGGTGCCGGGGTACCGGATTTCTAACGGAATACTCCGGTTGCTGCGGGCAGGGTCCGTCCAGGTAAAATTTTGGGTGCCTACGGTATAAGTTTGGGAAGAGGCGCTACCTGCAAGAAGCAGTAGCACCAGCAAAGGAATGAATTGTTTCATGGGCTTGGAATAACTAAAAATAGCAATTCATTGAGAAGTGAAGGTTGGAAACTGCTATGCCCACATCTCACCCGGCTGCAAAAAGGGGTTATTTCTGCGTTCAATACCAATATAGGTTTCCGGCCCGTGGCCGCTGTACACTTTTACATCGTCGGGCAGCTTCATCATAATATTTATTAGGGTACTATGAAGCACCTTACCATCGGCACCGGGCAAATCAAAGCGGCCAATGCTACCCTGGAAAAGCACATCGCCGCTTACAATAATTTTGTCGGGTTCGCTGTAAAAGGACAGACTGCCCGGCGAATGCCCCGGCGTGAAAATTACCTTGAATGTTGTAGTGCCAAATTTTACTTCGTCCCCATCTTTTAAGTAATGCTTAGGCTCGGGCGAGGCATCCAATTTGAAACCGAATAAGCTCTGATAATTGAGCGCGGCGTACATTACTTCCAGTTCAACCTCGTGGAATTCCGGCAGTAAATTGTATGTATCGCAAACAAACTTGTTACCGGGAAAGTGGTCTATGTGACAGTGGGTATTTAACAATTTAACCGGTTTTAGTCCAAAGGCATCGATGGTTTTAACCAGTTCTTTGCGTTCTTTATCGTTACTGCAACCGGGGTCGACAATTACACACTCTTTGGTTTCATCAGCAACTATGTATGTATTTTCCTGGAAAGGATTAAAAGTATGTTTATGAACCCTGAGCATCAATATTTTGTTTAAGTTTGAAAACGCGAAAATAGAATTCTGTAAAATCCGATGTCAGGCAAAAGAAGCTTTTATTTCACCGAACATGCGCTGGATGAAATAGATGCTGATGATTTGCAAATTGAAGATGTAATGGAAATTGCTGAAAAAGGTGAAATAATTGAAGATTACAAAAATGACAAACCCTATCCATCGTTTTTAAAATTAGGCTGGTCATCGACGAAACCAATTTTCCCAATTCATGTAGTTTGCGCGCTGGATAATGGTAATCGCATTCACGTTATAACTGCTTATAAGCCTGATTTAAACCGCTGGCACAAAAGCTATAAAACACGAAAAAAATGAACTGCACAGTATGTAAAAACGGAAAACTAAAAAAAGGAACCGCCTCAAAAATGTTTGAAAAAAAGGGCGCCATTATAGTTTTCAAAAATGTGTCTGCAATGATTTGCGACAACTGCGGAACGAAATTTTTCGACGGTGAAACCTCGCAGCATCTGCTAAATAAGGTTCGGGAACTGCGCAAACAAGGAACAGAATTAGAAGTAATAAACCTTAAGGCCGCCTAAAGGCCACTGCTGTTATGGTTTTCCCAAGGCCGCACATAAATTTCAATTCCCGAAAAAGCCCCCGTCTTTTATCAATAATAGGTGGGTGGGCTCTGTCTTGTGTCTTGTGTCTTGTGTCTATCGTCTCTTTCTCCCAGGGCGATGAAAAATTTGGCCAGAACCGGGTTCAGTACAAGGATTTTACTTTCAGTTATTACGAAAGCGACAACTTTATTACCTATTACTATTTAGGCGGACAGGACATAGGAAAGTATGTGATTAAAGCCGCGGAAGACAACGCCGATGATATTTCCAAAATACTCGACTACCGGTACAAGCGTAAGATCGACATTATTGTTTACAATACTATCGGGGAGTTGAATCAGACCAATATTGGTATTTACGACCCCGGGCAGAATCCCGGTGGAACTACCAAAATACCCGACAGCAAACTGTTTCTCTATTTCAACGGCGACCATGCCAATTTGGACAAGCAGATACGCGAGGGGATTGCGAAAATATATGTAGACAAGCTGGTAACCGGTACTACCTTTGGCGAAGTGGTGCAAAACGCGGTGTTGCTTAACCTGCCCGACTGGTATAAGGTGGGCCTGGTAAAATACATAGGCGAACAATGGACCAGCGATAAGGAAGACCGCTTGCGCGATGGCATCTTAACCGGTCGCTACCAAAAGCTGAATAAGCTTCAACCAGAAGAGGCGATTTTTGTCGGCAATTCCATCTGGCATTATTTAGAGGAAGTTCACGGCAAAAGTACCGTAAGCAATATTCTTTACCTGACACGCATCAACCGCAGCGTTGATAACGGGTTTACGTTTGTGCTGGGCACCAACCTTAGCGAAACACTGAAGGACTGGTACACCTATTACCTGAACCGGTTTACCAACGAAACCAAAATATCATCGCTGCCACCAGAGAACACCATCGTAAAAGCGAAAATCAAAAAGAACATTGATTACTACGAGCCGCGACTGAGCCCGGATGGAAACAACATCATTTACGCCAGTAACGATATGGGCCGGTACAAAGTACACCTGCTGAATACCGAAACCGGCAAGCGCAAAGTAATCTTCCGCGGAGGCTGGCGTACTAATACGCAGTTTACAGATGAATCCATTCCCCTGCTTGCATGGGACCCAAGCGGCAAACGCTTTGCCTTTATAACAGAACGACGCGGCAATACCTTCATTCGCTTTTACGATATGGAGAAGAAAAAAATTGAAATCAATCCCATTCGCAAATTCCAGAAGGTAGTAAGTTTCAGCTTTGTTGATTCGAAACAACTGGTGATGAGCGCCGTTCAAAACGGGCAGACCGATATTTACCTTTATACTATTGCTTCGACCACTACCCGGAAATTAACCGACGATTTTTACGATGACCTTAACCCCGCATATATAACAGCCAACGGCATTCACGGCATTATGTTCAGCAGCAACCGCGAAAGCGATACGCTGGAACCGCACCGGTACGAATCGCAGGTTTGGAACAAGCAGTACGATTTATATTTCTACGATTTGGATGCCAACCGGAATGTGCTCTATCGCATTACGTCTACCCCGTTTGCCAACGAATCGTTTCCCCAAAACTTTACCGACAGCACCTTCTGTTTTTTAAGCGAAGACAACGGCACCCGCAACCGGTTTATCGGTCGCTTTGAAAGCGTGTACGACCACAACCAGAAAACAGTACGGTATATAACCAAGGAAACCGGCGATATTGATTCGATTGCTATTAAAGAAAACCTTCCGGCCATCTCTGCTATTGATACCGCGGTAGAAACCCTGAAAGACTCATCGATTGAAAAGGTTTACAAGATTGGCGGCGTAACTACCTCGTACAGCAATTCCACCTACAATATCCGCGAACAGAGTGTGGTGCCTCAAAAAGATATGGTACTGGATATGTACCGGTTAAACAATAAGCCCCAATTCAGAAAGTACTCGCCCGAAACTACCGCATCGCCCGGCCGCGCACCGGTTATGGATTATATGCTGAAACTACAAAACGCTGCGGCCGTGGTTACAGATGAGACAAACAAAAAAGCGAACGGACCCAAAACCTTGCTCGAAGTGTACGACTCGATTAAAGCAAGCCGTGGCAAAAGGTCATTCGATTTTCAAAGCGAGTTTGACTATGGCATTAAGTTATTTGACTGGGACTCCGCATCCTCCTCTAAACTTGCAACCGCAGAGAACGGTTACGTATTCCGCTTTTCGCGTGTGCGTCCTTACTTCGTTCGTTTTAGCGTTGATAAGGTAATAGCCCAGGTTGATAACAACATTATCATGAACCGGTACCAGCCGTTCGACCCCAACAACCCCATGTATTTAACGCAACCGGTAAGCTTTGCTATTAAAGTGGGTGTTACGGATTTGTTGGAGAACTATAAAATTTACGGAGGCCTGCGCCTGCCCTTTGTAGGCATCGATGGCAACAGCGAGTATTTTATCACCTACGAAAACCTGAAAAAGCGGCTCGATAAAAAATTTACTTTCTACCGCCGCTCACAATCCAATACGGCATCAGGCGTATTGCCATTTAACGGCACACAGTTGCCACTTGATTATACCGTGCCTTATAGCATTAAAACGAATTACATAGAGGCGCAGCTAACTTACGCTTTAGATGTATTGAATAGCCTTCGCTTTGGCTTTGGTTTCCGTAACGATAAAATAGTATACAAGGCCCAGGACCGCTTTTCGCTTGCCCTGCCTAATGTTATCGATAACTGGTTAACGATGCGTGCAGAATATGTGTTTGACAACTGTATAGAGGTTGCCACCAATATCCGCTACGGTCTGCGGTTTAAAGTTTATGCCGAGGTGCAGAAAGAATTTCCGACCAAAAACAAAACCTACAGCACCAATTTCGACTTACCGGTTCCGCAGTTCAACAAGGTGGTGCTGTCGCTTTTTGGTTTCGACCTGCGCCATTACCTGAAGGTTTACAAGCAAATAATCTGGGCTAACCGTTTGGCCGCCGGCGCATCATTCGGCACAGCCAAAATGATTTATTATACCGGTGGACTGGACAACTGGATAACCGGTCCGCGCTCCTCTAAATTTGATAACACTACTCCTATTAACCGCAACAATCATTATGCGTTCCAAACTTTGGCTACGCCTATCCGGGGTTTTAAGCAAAACGCGCGCAACGGCGATAAGTTTGTAGTGTTTAACAGCGAATTGCGCATTCCCATTTTTGCAGCGCTTATCAACGGGCCTATTAAATCAGAGTTTATCCGCAACTTCCAGATAGTAACCTTCTTCGATGCCGGTACTGCCTGGGAAGGCGCTACGCCGTGGACGGGTTCGAACCCGCTTTACTCGCAGGAGTATCCTAATCTCTCCAGCAATCCTTCAGTAATTGTACGCGTACAGCGCTATAAAAACCCGATAATAATGGGCTTTGGTCCCGGTGTGCGCACCTCATTCCTCGGCTATTTTCTGCGCTTTGATACTGCTTGGGGTTACGATACCGGTTTAGTTTCGAAATTCCCCATGTACTATTTTTCTTTTGGGTTGGATTTTTAACCCCTAAATCCCCTTCCCGATAAAAAATCGGGATGAAACAAAAGGGGACTTCAATACAGTTATCGCGTTGTAATTATTGTTTGCGCAAATCTGCAATGCACGGTCAACCCAAACAACCAATCTTTTCGTAATTTCATTGCGATAAAAATGAATGCTATGAAAAAGTTTTATGCTTTATTGCTGTCTTTCATTTTTCTCAACCCCGGTTTTATCTTCTCCCAAAAGCAAGCGAATCATTGGTATTTCGGTATGTTTTCAGGGCTGGATTTTACGAATGGCGCACCGGTTGCCGATACCACCGGAAAATTAAATACTGCCGAGGGATGCTCCGCAATTTCCGATGCCAACGGCAATTTACTTTTGTATACCGACGGAATTACGGTGTTTAACCGGGTGCACGACACGCTACCCAATGGAACTGGCTTAACCGGCGATATTTCAAGCACTCAGTCCGCCCTGATTGTTCCTCAGCCTAATCACTCAAACACCTATTACATTTTCACCACCGCTGCCGATGGGGGCATTGCCGGATTCCGGTATTCGAAAGTAGATATGACGCTGGACGGCGGGCTTGGAGATATAACTTCGAAAAATGTTTTAATCAAAAACTTTTCTACCGAAAAGGTTTCCGCGGTAAGCAACCCAAACGGCACCGGCTATTGGGTAATGATGCACGAGTGGGGCACCAACGGGTTTTACGCGTACTTTTTAAGTGACACCGGTTTGAACATGACACCGGTAGTGAGCCATACCGGCAGCGTTCATGGTTCAGGCAATTTCCAAAACACGTACGGACAAATGAAGTTTTCTGCCGATGGACACAAAGTGGCATTGGGAATCGGCTATCAGCAGATTTTCGAGTTGTTTGATTTCGACAACTCAACCGGAGTGGTTTCAAACCCCGTAACATTTAATACCGGGCATAGTTCGTACGGGGTGGAGTTTTCACCGGATAACACCAAACTTTATATAACCCGGTACGATAACCTGAATGACCTCTATTACCTGGACCAGTTTAATTTATCAGCCGGCGATTCTTCTCAGATAGTTGCCTCGCAATATCCCATTAGTACGACCGACGGAATGCGGCAATTACAATTGGGGCCGGATGGAAAAATTTATGTAGCAAAGTTCAATGTGCCGTATCTTGGTGTAATTGATAATCCTAATGGCTTGGGTGCAGCCAGCAATTACCAGGACAATGCATTTTTACTAGACAGCAGCCAAAGCGGTTTAATACTTTGCGGGCTTGGATTGCCCGGTTTTGTTCAAACATTTTTTAATGAACCCGCTGCACCGGTTTCCGCTTTTACGGCGGATGACACTATTATTTGTCCCGGCACCTGCGTTAACTTTCACGATTTGTCGTTAAACAATGTCAACCAGTGGCATTGGTCTTTCCCTGGTGGCACACCGGACACATCTTCTGCGCAAAACCCTCAAACTATCTGCTATCCTTCCGCTGGCTTTTATCCGGTTACTTTAATTACGGGCAATGGTTTTGGCTACGACACAACCAATGTTAATGCCTATGTGCGGGTTCACCAGGCGCCGCCCATTTCCATTTCCGTTAATGGCGACACCATGGACGCCTATAATGCGGTGAGCTACCAATGGTATAAGAGTGGAAATCTTATTCCCGGCGCTAACAATCCTGAATACATAGCGCCAACCTCTGGCAGTTACACCGTAGTAGTAACAGATGCAAACGGATGTACGGCCACCTCCAATGCCATTATTATTAATGCAACCGGAATTAAAGAAGCTAACCCAGGAGGTATTAAAATTTATCCGGTTCCGGCTTCTGATAATTTATACCTCACCCTGCCTTTCAGTGGGGGCTCCGGCACTTTCAGCATTAAAAACCTTTTAGGAGAAGAGCTATTGTGGGGTACAATAACGGGAAATAGTGGTTCGGTTATCGGGGTAAAAGAGCTTCCTGCCGCTAGCTACATTTTGAGCCTAACTATGAACAATGGTTTCTACCAAGCCAGATTTTTGAAAGAATAATTACCTATTCAATCATTTTTAAAAACTCCACTTCACTCAACACAGTTATGGATGGTATTTTCTGCGCCTTGGCCAGTTTACTTCCGGCATCTTCACCCACCACCAGGTAGTTAAGATTAGCCGAAACACCGCTGAGCAACTTGCCTCCGTTTTCTTCCACCAGTTGCTTGGCCCTGTCGCGGGTAAACTGTTGCAGCGAACCGGTAAACAAAAATGTTTTGCCTTCCAGTTTGTTGTTTTTTGAAAGCGAATCCTGCGGACGGTTTTCTGTATTTACTCCGTATTTCTTTAGCTCCTGCAATAAATGCAGGTTGCCCTTGTTTTGAAAAAAGTCGTAGATACTTTGGGCTACTTTGGGACCAATGCCTTCAATATTCTCAAGGTCCTCTACGCTTTTATGCTCCAAATCAAAAATGCTGTGGATGTGGCTGGCAATATCTTTTGAGGTGGTAACACCCACATGGCGGATACCCAGCGCGTTGAGCAAACGCCACAAGGGGCGGTTCTTAGAATCTTCAATTCCCTCTTTCAGATTGCTCACGCTTTTTTCCTTCCATCCCTCCAGCTCCAGTATTTTATCGTACGGTAATTTGTAAAGGCCTTCCACATTTTTAATAAATCCCAGTTGGATAAATTCAATAATGGTGGAACTTCCGCAACCGTCAATATCCATTGCATCTTTCGACACAAAGTGAATGGCACGCTCTTCCATCTGCGCGGGGCAATCCACATTATCGCAGCGCCACACGGCTTCTTCTTCCGGCTTTACAAGGGCAGAATGACAGGAAGGACAATTACGTGGAAAGTGAATGTCCTTTTCATCGCCCGTGCGCAAATCAGGCACCACTCCCACTATGTACGGAATTACCTCACCCGCACGCTCTACAATTACCGTATCGTTTATGTGAATGTCCTTTTCATGAATAAACTCTTCGTTGTGTAGTGAGATGGAGGAGATGGTTACGCCCGCCAAAGGCACCGGTTCAATTTTTGCAACCGGTGTAACGGCCCCGGTTCGCCCTACCTGGAACTCTACTTTCAATAATTTGCTGTGTGCCTGCTTTGCTGCAAATTTGTAAGCAATGGCCCAACGCGGGTGGTGCGTGGTACTGCCGCACTGGCGCTGCTGCTTCAGACTATTCACCTTGACCACCATTCCATCGGTATCAATGTTGAAGGTAGTGCGTTTGGTATCCCATGTTTTAATAAACTCCTGCACCTGCTCTATGGTCTTACACACCTTCATTTCATTAACCGGGGTTTTAAAACCGCAGCGGTAAAGAATTTCGATGGTATGAAAATGCGACTCCAGTTTATCCAGCAGCAGATTTTTGCCATGCTTGTCTTCAGCAAGGCTTACGGTGTATAAAATAGCTTCAAGATTGCGTGCACGTGTTTCGTTCGGATTTTTAGTGCGCAGCGAACCGGACGCGGTGTTGCGGGCATTCTGAAAAGCCTTCTCGCCACGGGCAACTCTATCCGCATTCATTTTTTCGAACACGTTGCGCTGAATAATTACCTCGCCGCGTATTTCAATGCGGTGAATCCCGAATTTTGAAAAAGGCGCGCTAAGGGGAATAGAGGAAAGCGCTTTAGCGTTATTAGTAATGTCCTCGCCTACCGCTCCATCGCCGCGCGTTGCGGCCCTGACTAAAACATCATCTTCATACACCAATGCTATACTGCTGCCGTCAAACTTAGGCTCCACACAAAACTCTACCTCCTTGGTTCCGGTTAATTCTTTTACGCGGCGGTCAAAATCATTCAGGTCGTCGGCGTTATACGAGTTATCCAGCGATAACATAGAAACCAAATGGCTTACCGATTGAAACTCGTCGGTAAGAGCACGGGCCACGCGCTGTGTAGGTGAATCGGGGCTGGCCAAAGCCGGGTGAGCTGTTTCCAACTCCCTCAGTTTTTTAAAAAGCATGTCGTAATCAAAATCGCTGACCAGGGGCTCGCTTAACACGTAGTATCGCCAGTCGTGATAGTTAATCACTCTTTTCAGGGCGTCCACTCTTTCTTTATCAGAAAAATCATCGCCGGCTTTTATCAGCTTCTGCGAAAGCTTATTTAATTCTTGTTGTTCTTCTTTCGAGTACATAAAACAAATTTAAAACAGCACGCCTACCCGCATGCTAATAAACCGCATTACATTGGGTTCTTTCTTCGGGTCGTGGTCAAACAGGTTATTGATAAACCCATTGTGGTAAAATAAACCAACCAGCAAGGATGCCTTCTCATCAAATTTATACTCAAACCCCGCACCGGCACCCAGGCGTACATCTACAAAGTTGCTCCAGAAACCCGGAATGGCCTGTCCCACGTCATTTTTGGGCTTTAGAATATTTTCTTTTTCAATCAGGATATTGGTTCCTGATGTAGTTATTATCGAATCGCTGTAATTGGCACGGGCGCTTACCGTAATGTTAAGCGTGGCGCCCACCTGTCCCCACACGTTAAAATGGCCACCCTTTATAGGATTCGTTTTAAGTTTCAAATAGGCCGGAATTTCCAGGTAATGGAAACCGTACTTTTCGTTCACATCCCGCAGCTTATTTCCCGAAAGGCTGTTTTCAAAAACATCGCGGCCATGGATATTGCAGCCGTCAAAAGCACCGCCTACACCGGTAGAAAGACCGTAGTTTTTCGCAAACCAATACTCCACCAAAAAACCGTAGCTAACCCCAAAGCGGGGCTTGCCGGCAATTAAATCCTTTCCGAAGGGTTTGGACCAGGCAACGCCGGGCGAAACCTGCAGCCCGATGCGCACTTTATCGGTTATAGAAAAGCCTTTTACGGCAAGGGTTAGCAGAATAACGAGGGTGAAAATTCGTTTCATTTGGTAACTGGGCTATTTGATGCAGACAAAATTGTGATTTTTCTTTTTTATGAAGCCTTATACGCTTCGAAACATTTTCAGCGTATGTGGAATCAATTTCGATTTTTGCACAATATGGAAAATATTAAACAGATCGTTGTCGCAGCGCTTGTTTTGAGTTTGAGCGGCTGCAATTTTTTCGGCAAAGATAAAGCAAGAGAAAAACCGGATGTATCCGGTATAAGCATTAATGTTCCGCTACTGCGCTTTGACCAGGACCTGCAAAAGCTTTCCAAAACAAATTTAGATGAACAGCAGACCAATGCCCTACGGAATAAATATGGCTCCTTCTTCGATTTTTACGTTAGCCAGTTTGTAATTGGCCCTCGCCAGCCCGGCGATACCACTCCCATCGAAAAACAGGCATTGCAAAAGTTTTTAGCCGACGGGTACATTCAACACATACAGGATTCGATTAATTACTACTATACCGACACTAAAGATATTGAAGCCGAATTAAACCAGTCGCTTAAATACTTTAAATACTATGTGCCGGAGATAACGGTTCCTAAAATCATTACCATCAATTCCGGCTTCTCTCTCGGCGCTTTTACGTACGAAAAAGATGTACTGGGAATCGGCCTTGACTTATACCTGGGAGCAAATAACCCCGATTACGACAGCGCCGGTATATACGCCTACGTGCACCATAAAATGCGCAGAGAATATATAGACCGTAATGCGATGGAAGTGCTTTACAACTTTTACTTTGGTGGCGACGAGTTATCGCACGGCAAGCCGCTAATTGAAGCCATGGTAGATAAAGGAAAAAAAATGTATTTCCTATCGTATGTGCTGCCCGATGCGCCAGACAGCATGATTGTTGGCTTTACCCAAAAACAAACCATATGGTGCGAAGAAAGTGAAGTTGAAATATGGAAATTTTTGAACGATAAAGACCTGTTGTATAAGGATAATTACATGGACCAGAAAAGATACCTGGATGAGGGCCCCGGGATAGCAGGTATGCCTGCCGAGGCTCCGGGCAATATAGGCAGCTGGATAGGTTTACAGATAGTGCGTAAGTTTATGAAGGAAGCCGGCGGCAAGGTATCGCTTAAAGATCTGGTGATAAAGTACGATTCGAAAACCATTTTGCAGCAGGCAAAGTACCGGCCCGGTAAAACAGTTTTCTGATTAGCGCAAAATTCTATCTTTGAGCAATGGCAGGTTCAATGTTAGATGCGAAGGGGAAAGAGCAGTGGTACGATAAACTGGTGCGTATTGTAAATTCCACCATCTGCTTTACACTGGCTTATAGTCTTATCACCTTTGGGGGCTTTTTTTCTATGGCCCTGGTAGGCAAGTTCTTCAAGTTCGACGCCAATATTTATTATTTCGGTATACGCTTTCTTCTTAACGGCAACCGGTGGTCAAAGTTTAAGGTAACTACTATCTACAGCACTTATCCGCTGTTTGCCTTATTATTTGGTCTTGCCATGCTTTACTTCTACGACAAAATAAAACGGAAGCCATCGCTGGTAAACGTGTTCTTTGTCTGGTGTTTCGTAATTGGAACTTCCATATTTGCAGCTCAGGGCTTGCTTGCTTCGCTGGGTGCCAACGAGTTTAATTCTCCATTCTACCAGAATTTTGCGGTGGTTTATGCATGGTGGTTTTTACCCGCGCCTTTTGTTTACGCAATGAATATTTTATTCATTGCTTTCTTGCTTTATTTCTCCATCAATTATCCCAAGCTTTTCTTAAGCTTCTCCTACTCGTTTTCCAAGGTAAACAAATCATCGCGCCGCCGCCGTTACTTTCTTGAAACGGCCGTACTGCCATTTATATTAGGAGGCATTGCCACAACCGTCCTTACTTTTCCAATGAACATTTTTGTTCATGCTATTTACTTATTGATAATAGGAGTTTCGTTGCTTATAAGCTGGATTGCTCTTTTCTATCTGGAAATTTTGAAAGACGATGTACTTAAATACAAAGTACTGCAGCAATTTGGATTTGTAATGCTTTTTGCCCTGGCGTTATTCGTAGCCTTTATTATAGTGTCGTGGAGAGGGATTTTTGTTTCCTTCTAAGGTCCTGACATGCCAGCCTTAATCGAAAAAATTTCGGGCGATAAAAAAGTTAAACCGGTCGCAGCCTTTGTAATCAAGGTTGTAGCCGCCTATCTGCTTTGGAAAGTACTGCTTTTCTTTTTTACCCGACCCAACAGCTCAGCAAACTCAATCTGGGTAGCCTTCACCGACTGGTTCGCCTATAAAACCATTCAGCCAGCAGCCTGGATTCTTAAGGCGTTCGGTTATCAGCTCGTTTACAATCACCGCAATATTCTCATCGCTAACACGCAGGGTATGTTTTTGGCAGACCATTGTTTAGGTGTTTCGGTTTGCGTAATTTTTATTGTCTTTATAGCAGCTTACAAAGGCAAATGGCAAAACAAACTATGGTATATACCCCTGGGCTTGCTTTGCATCTATGGTATCAATGTAATCCGCCTTGTGGGGCTCGGCATTGTTCAGGTGTGTTGTAACGACTACTTCTTTGAGCTGGCACATACCCGGATATACCTGCTGATGAGCTACGGTATGTTCTTTCTTTTAATCGTAATCTGGATGAACCGGCTGGCCAAAAAATAATTTCCGCTAACCTTACTCCGCAAGCTTCTTCAGCCTGGCAATTGTTTTTTCAGATGCCCAATTATCCGTACCGGTCTTTTTGAAGATTATTTCACGTTTCTCATTCAAAAGGTAAGTGGTTGGTAAGGTCGCTATTTTCAATTCCTTGAAGTTAGCATCTGACCGAAGCACCGGCAAACTTTCACCAGTCTTTGTCCAAAGTAAATTTACCATAGCTTGCGGTTCGTCGCTTACGAGTATCACTGCCACATCTTTTTCAGCAAGCAATTCTTGTGCCCTTACCAGAGATGGTATCTCTTCCATACAGGGTTTGCACCAGGTAGCTGCAAAACAAACCAGCATATAGCGACTCTCGTAATCCTTTAGTGTTACATTCTGTTCGTCCAGGGTTTTAAATGTAAGATTGCTGAATTCTATGTCCGGCGCAACCCGGTATTTATTATAAAGGTAAGCGGCAATCAAAACCGTAACCGTGATAGCTGCAATCAGAAATCTCTTATTACGCATCTCCAAAATTAATCTCAGGTAAGTTGAAAGCGGTTTTTATAATCAATGGCGCTTTTGCGAATTACTTCCAGGGCTTCTTCCCTGCCATAAACGGCTGATATTTCAACCTTTCTTTTCTCCAGCGAACCGGGCAGATCTTTATAGGTAAGAAAGTAGTGTTTCAAGCGGTTAACAACCGATTCACTCAGTTCTGAAATATCTTTGTATTTACCATACAGCGCATCGTCTTTCATAACCGCAATAATTTTATCATCGGCCTCGTTCTTATCTATCATGCGCAAACCGCCTATGGGCATTGCCTGCACCAGGATACCGCCGTTCTGAATATTTTTTTCTTCCAGCACTAATATGTCCATGGGGTCCTGGTCGCCGATTATATTCTTGCGGCCCGTTTTTTCCATACAAAATTCTCCTACTTCCCTGTCGCAAAGGGTTTGGGGAATAAAACCATAAAGCGCAGGCACTATGTTTGAAAATAATTGAGGCCGGTCCACTTTCAGCCAACCGCTGGCCTTGTCAATTTCGTACTTAACGGTATCGGCCGGAACTATTTCGATGAAGGCCGTCAGTGTTTCCGGAAAATGCTCTCCATACGATATTCCATGCCAGGGATGAGATTTATAGAGGTTAGGTACCATGGTTTATAGTTAAAAATTATTCGGAACTGCCCGTTGCAATCCGGTAACGCGTTAAGGCAATCAGCACTGCAAAAAACGGAAGTACCGGAATTTTATAGCGCACCAATGCTCCGTAATTGAAGCTTGTCATACCTATGGCAACAGCAATGATGAGCACAAAAGGAATGCAGAACATAATAAGGTGATCGCGGAAAATAACGTTTAGAGCGCGGTAGGCGCGTATATTCATAAACACCTTGAAAAAGAAATACAGAAATGCAATACTTTCAACACCTGATAAAAGCATTACCCCATTTCGGATCTGCCAAACAAAGGGTCCGAAAAGCGTAATTACAATTGCCAAAGGCGCTTTTCTGAGCACCCCCGCGGTACTATAATCCACATCATTTCCCAATGAATAAAAAGATCCTCCCTGTGTTTCGCCAAGCGTGGTATGCCAACTGTGGAAGCCTTCGGCGGTTTTTTGCATACTATCCAACGAGTAAGACTGCATTTGACTACCGATGTTCTGAATAAAGAGATAAGACGCAGCAAGTCCGCCCCCTAAAAATAACGGCAAGGCAAGAAACCGGACAGCAGGGCTCCGAAACACATTCCGGTAATATACAGCTGCCATAAGAATACAGCACGGAGCGAGGGTAATAACTATAAACCCTCTTATAATGGATATGAGGTACGCTATAAAGATGAGCTTAAAAAAGTTGAGAATAAGTCGCCTTTTAAAAATAACCAGGTTGTAAAAGCAGTAAAAGAAATACATGATCATGCTAAACATAATAGCGTCCTTTCCCACGCCGGAACCCCAGAATATAACTGAGGGTATCATAAGAAATGCGATTGAAAACTCACGTTCCAATTGAGGATGGATAGAAACAAACAGACGGAATGTTTTAAAGATAAAATAATACGATACGAACGAGAAGATAATGCAACAGGCCATGTAGGAGTTAAAACAAAAAAGATTTACAATCGAGGTAAAGCGTATTACAGTAAGTGTGGTATTACTGCGAAGCATATAATCAACGCCGTTGATCCAACAATCATAAACGCGCTCCGGCGGGTAATACGATAATGGGTTTGTAATAAACTCGAAGTATTTGTCGGGATATTGAAAACTATAACTGTAAAGGGGCTTGGTTGCTAAAAAATAGTTGATACTATCGCCACCCTTGTAGTATAAAATGTAAATAAAGGCAAAGCCCATAGTGCCAATTATCTTGTAATTGAGCCCCTTTAGGTAATAACGCGCGTAAATAGGATCGTAGCTATGGCGGTTTCGAATTTGAATCGCAATAAAATAGACCAGAGCGATATAAACCGGAATCAACAGCAGGTCCAGCGAGTCTAGCATGGTAGCAAACCTAAATCAAATTAGCGAGTAATAGACTAAATAAATGTTAGCGAAGCCGTGCTTATTGGCCCAGAATGCTTATACCGACCTCTTTAAGCGCCTTCTCATCCACCGGTGTTGGAGCATCCATCATTAAGTCGCGGCCGCCAGCTGTTTTGGGGTATGCAATTACATCGCGTATTGTTTCGCCTCCCGTCATCAACATTACTATCCGGTCAAGACCAAAAGCACAGCCGCCGTGTGGTGGTGCGCCATACTTGAAGGCATTGAGCATAAATCCGAAGCGCTTGTCGCGTTCTTCGGCATCAAATCCCAATCTTTGGAAGACGCGTTCCTGGGTGTCTTTCTGGTGTATACGGATGGAACCGGACAAAATCTCGTTGCCGTTCATCACCATATCGTAGGTTTGCGCCCGCACTTTTGTGGGGTCGGTATCAAAGTACTGCATATCCTCCGGGTGCGGCGAGCAGAAAGGATGGTGTGCGAAGGTTATGTTACCACTTTCCTCATCTTTTTCAAACAAAGGAAAATCGACAATCCATAAAACGCTCCATGCATTTGCGTCAATCCAGTTGTTGCGCTTTGCCAACTCCAATCGCAAGTCGCCAAGCGATTTGCGAACTTTCCACGTTTTATCGGCCGCCAGCAAAAGCAGGTCACCCTTCTGCGCATTAAAAGCCTGACCTATTTCGCGCAGCTGCGTTTCATTGAAGAATTTATCGATAGAGCTTTTAACGGTTCCGTCCTCATTAAACTTAATGTTTACCAAACCGCTTAAGCCGCGATGGCTGGCTTTTACAAACTCGGTCAGTTCATCGGTCTGTTTGCGCGAATAAGCTGCGCATCCTTTTGCGTTAAGGCCGGCCACTATTCCTCCATTTGCAATGGCGCTGTTAAACACCCCAAACTCGCTTTGCGGAAGAACTTCATTCAGCTCAACAATTTTGCAATCAAAACGCAAATCGGGTTTATCGCTGCCATACAGGCGCATGGCATCATCATAACGCAGTCGCGGCAATTCCGGCAGTTCATAATTCAGCACTTTTTTAAATACGTGCTTAATCATGCCCCCAAATGTTTCGAAAATATCATCCTGATGAACGAAACTCATTTCGCAGTCCACCTGTGTAAATTCGGGCTGGCGGTCACCGCGAAAATCCTCATCGCGGAAACAGCGAACAATCTGGTAGTACCGGTCCATGCCCGCCACCATTAAAAGCTGTTTCAGAATCTGCGGCGATTGGGGCAGGGCATAAAAACTTCCATGTTGCAAACGCGAGGGCACTAAAAAATCCCGCGCTCCTTCCGGCGTGGACTTAATCAGGTTAGGAGTTTCTATTTCAATAAAACTTTTATCATCCAGGTACTCTCTGACCGCCTTATTAATTTTTGCGCGGGTTATTAAGGTATCGCGCATTTTAGGACGGCGTATATCCAGGTACCGGTATTTTAAACGAAGCTCTTCATTGCCATCCGTTTCATTTTCGATGATAAAAGGTGGCGTTTCGCTCTCGCTTAAAACGTTCAGTTCGCCTACGATAATTTCAATTTCGCCCGTTGGTATATTCAGGTTTTTGCTGGTGCGTTCGGCAACCTGCCCCTTTACCTGTACCACAAACTCGCGGCCCAGCTTATTGGCGCGCTCGCAAAGGGCCGCATCGCTTTCAATATTAAATACCAGCTGGGTAATGCCATAGCGGTCGCGTAAGTCAACAAAGGTCATTCCCCCCAGGGCGCGTGTTTTTTGCACCCAGCCGCTAAGAGTTACCTGGTTTCCAACATTTTTTAAAGTCAATTCACCGCAGTTGTTTGTTCTGTACATATTTGCCTTATTTATGGTCCTAAATTAAACAGCAAGCTGTTTTTTCAGGGCGGCTAAAATAATTATTTGCCTCACACGAACTTTCTCTAGTCATTTACAACGTAATCGCTATATTTAGCATCTTTTTTTTACAATAAACACAACCCTGGGAATTTGAAGCGTTTTTATCCTTTAGTTTTTCTAACCGTTATAGGCTTTTGCTTTTTAGCCAGCCCGGTGTTTGCCACGCATAACATGGGCAAAGACCTTCAATATATATGCCTTGGCACCAGCGGCGGCAACATCCAGTTTAAGGTGATAGTGCGCTTTTATCGTAATTGCTGGGATAACCAAACACAAGGCCCGGCCGTATCGGCCCCCTCAAGTATTTCGTTGCAGGTATCAGCCCTTAACTGCACACTTAGCCAGACAAGCTATACGCTAAACCCCGATCCATCTGCTTCACCGCCTGATGGCACCGAGGTTTCACAACTTTGCCCTGCCCAGCTTCCTTATAGCGGATGCAGTTGGAGTTCCGCGGGCAATCCACCGTACCCCGGCGTGCAGATATATACTTATAGCGGCATAGTAACCGTCCCCTCAGGCTGCACCCAGGTTACTTTTGGCACTACCGATTGCTGCCGCAATAGTTCTATTAATAACATCAGCAACCCCGGCAGCGAAGAGCTTTCAATCAAAGCAACGGCGAACACTTCTATTGACCCTCAAACCGGGCAGCCCTACTGCAACAACTCGGTGGCCTTTACCAATCAGCCTGTTCCGTTTTTCTGCCTGGGCTCAAACGTTACGTTTAACCACGGCGGCGTAGACGTGGATGGCGATTCGCTGGTTTACTCGCTGATTAATCCAATGGATGGTGGTAGCTTACCATACAACAATATTCCTTTTATGGGTGGGTATTCAGTAAGTTGTCCCATTAGCACTAGCCCCCCTAACACGTTCCAGTTTAATACCCAAACCGGGCAAATGCAGTTTGTTCCGGCCTTACAGGAACAGGACGTATTAGCTATACGCGTAGACGAATACCGCAATGGTGTACCCATCGGCTCGGCCATGCGCGATATACAGGTGGTAATTATGCCCTGCACGGTGGATATTCCGGTTGAGAATCCGCTGACAAACGTTCAAAATGCCAACCAGGTAGATTCGTTTCTGCTGCAGGTTTGCCCCGGTACACCGGCGCAATTTGATGTTCAATTCACCGACCCGGGTAATCACGACCTTACCCTTAGCAGTAACATAAATGGCACTCCTTCGGCTTTACCGGGAGCAACCATGACCCAGGTTGGAACAGGAGATACCGTAATAGCACGGATTAACTGGATACCTGCATCCAGTGATACGGGCTGCCACAACTTTACTTTAACTGCGGAAAATGATGACTGCCCGATTAATGGCGCTCACACCCGCGTTTATTCCATCTGCGTATTTGCCGAGGTGCATCTGTCGGCAGCCGGCCCTACCTTTTGCGGAACACCGGTGAAGCTAACCGCCACCGGCGGCACTAACTTTACTTGGTCGCCGGCAACCGGTCCGAATGCTGTATCTGACCCTAACAGTTATACTCCGACTGTAATGCCGGTCAGCGACACCAAGTATTACTTCAGTTCCGATTGCGGAACTGATTCGGTGACAGTACATGCCGCGCCTCCGTTTACTTATGATGCCGGGCCCGGTGGCTCCATTTGCCAGAACGGCGAAGTGCATTTGAACGCCACGGTCGATAATCTGTACGCGCCTTATCATTTTAAATGGGTGCCGTCAACCGGTTTGTTAGATCCTGTGGCGAATGTTCCGAACGATACTATTCCCAACCCGGTGGCCAGCCCGAACACAACCACTACATATGTCTTATCCGTAACCGGTTCAAACGGCTGCACCAATGTTGATTCGGTTACCGTAAACGTAAGTGGCACCGGCCCTAATATTGTAGCACAGGCACAGCCCACAAGTGTTTGCCCCGGCGACCCGGTTAACCTGAATGTTATTGCGACGCCCCAAACCTGCGGCCTTGCCAACACGGCCTGCGTGGGCCATATTGTCCAGGCGCAGGTGGGTACCGGTACCGGTCTTACCCCAGTAGGTTCCCCAACTGGTTTGCCTACGGCATACGGGCACTACGCAAAAAGCACCCGTCACCAGTTTTTGTATTTAAGCAGCGAGCTACTGCCTCTGTTAGGTGCCGGTGGAACTATTGATAGCATTGCTTTTTACATGGATGATGTAAGCGGCATATTGGATACCGTGAAAAACTTTGAAATTAAAATGGGTTGCACCCAGTCAACCTCGCTTACCGGTTGGGAACCCAATATGGTTACGGTGTTTTCACCCAAAAGTGTGCCGCTGGGGGTAGTAGATGGGTGGGTTACACACAAGCTCGATTTCCCCTACAACTGGGATGGCACCTCGAACCTGGTAATAGACGTTTGCACGGATAACACCACCAGCCCCCAGCAGTTAAACAAGAAAATGCAGATGACCCCGACGGCCTTCCAGTCGGTTTATTACACTAAAATGAATACCAATGCCTGCGGCAATACCGGCTCACCGCTGGGAAGCGTAAATCGTCCCAACTGCAGGTTCACCGTTTGTATTACTGACGTAGCGGGATTGCCCATTAGCTGGACCCCTTCGACGGGACCTAATGCACCCACGCCGACCAACATCATTAACCCCGTTGCGCATCCCGAAACACCGACGGTGTACACCGTAGATATTACCGCCGCGAACGGTTGCCACAGCCAGGATTTTGTTTATGTAACCACCGATACATCCGTGCGGGTTGATGCGCACCCCGATGATATTTTCTTCTGTGGGCCCATGCAGGTTCAGTTAACTACCACTGTTTTTGGCAACCCCTTGCCAGGCAACAACTTTACCTATGATTGGACCGATCTTAGCACCAACACGTCGGTAGGAACAGGGGCATCCATTACCGTAAATCTTACCAGCGCTACCGATTACCTGGTAAGTTTAAGCGGTGGCGCGTGCACGGTACACGATACCGTTCATATACGTACCGGTACCAGCATGCCGGTAAACCTGGTTATCGATTCCATTAGTTGTTATGGCTCAAGCGATGCCGTTATACATGCGCAGGCAGTGGGGGGAACCTTACCTATTAATTATACATGGAGTACCAATGTAACCGGCACCACCGATTCCATTGCTAACCTGGCGCCCGGTACTTATTCGGTAACCACTTCCGATGCCTACAGCTGCACCGGTTCGGCCACAACCGCTATTTCAGAGCCACCGCAATTAAGTTACTCAGCCAACTTCACTAATATTTTATGTAATGGCGATAGCAACGGCACTATTGCAGTTACGCCAACCGGCGGCACACCCGCCTACCATTACAACTGGAACCCGGCTCAGCCCGACGCAGCAACAGCCACCGGTTTACCCGCAGGCCCATATTCCATTACGGTGACGGATTCGCGTGGTTGCTCGGTATCACTTTCCGGTCCTATCAACGAACCAACTGCGATTACTGTAGCCATTGCTAAAACCAATGCCACCTGCGAGACCAGCCTTGATGGTACCGCTATCGCCACTGTAAATGGCGGCATTACCCCTTACACCTACGCATGGGATGGAATAACGGGTGACACATCGATAAGCACATTGGATGATAGCACCCACACCCTGGTGGTTACGGATGGAAATAACTGTACCGTTAGCACAACCTTTGTAATTGATACGGTTTATAAATTGCATATAAGTGTTACTTCTACCGGTGCATTATGTTTTGGTGGAAACGATGGAACGGCAATCGTAACCCCACTGAACGGAACGGCAGCATTTACGTACTTGTGGACTCCTTCCGGCCAGACCACCGCAGCGGCTACAGCTTTACCGGCCGGTACTTATAACGTTTCTGTAACCGACAGCAAGCACTGCGTTGCCAGTGACAGTACGATTGTTACACAGCCGACACAGATTTCATTATCCCTTACTCATACTGACCCTCTTTGTACCGGCATTTCCAACGGCACCGCTGATGTAAGCGCCACCGGTGGCACCGGAAGCTATACCTACGATTGGGCTTACCTTCCCGGCGGACCGGATAATAGTTCGTTGACCGGTATACCAGCAGGTGTTTATACTATTACCGCCACCGATGCCAACAATTGTACAGCACAAGACAGTGTAACTTTAACCAACCCGCCTTCGATGGATGTACAGGTTAGTAAAAACGAAATTACCTGTGCCAACGCTATGGATGGCTCAGTCGAAATATCGGTTTCAGGCGGAACCCAACCTATCACTTTCGCATGGAGCAACGGCTCTTCCGCTGCCGCAATAAGCAATTTAGCACCCGGCAATTATATCGTTACTGTAGCCGATAACAATGGCTGCGATACCGCGCTGACTGTTTCTTTTACGGCGCCTCCGCTTATCTCTATCGCAACATTGAATATCGATTCTGTTTCCTGCCCCGGCTACACCGACGGAGCCATCCAGGTTTCCGGAACCGGTGGAACACCCGGTACACCGGCACCTTATGAATATTCAATTGATGGTGTAAGCTTCCAGGTTTCACAAAACTTTGCTTTACTGCCTGCAGGCAGCTATCATCTCATTATCCGCGATATGCAAGGCTGTACGATGGATACAACCTTGATTGTTTACGAACCGGTGAAACCGGTGCTCACCATTTTGCCACAGGATAGCACCATAAAACTTGGTCAATCGCTTACGCTTGTTTCCAGTTTGAGTGATTATACGGCTGCAGATATTAATTTCTATTCGTGGTCGCCAACAACAGGGCTTGCCTGCTTTGATTGTGCCACTGTATTAGCCGCACCGTATACCGCAACAACTTACAACCTTACAGTAAATTATTTAGCAGGTTGCAGCGTTTCGCAAACAGTTGCCGTCTATGTAGGTAATGGAGAAGATTTTTACATCCCCAATGCATTTACACCCAACGGCGACGGCAATAATGACGTCTTTGATATATACGGTTTCGGAATGTCGAAAGTGAATTTGAGGGTGTTTAACCGCTGGGGCGAAAAAGTATACGATTCGCAAAACCAGTGGGGCGGATGGGATGGAACGTATAAGGGCCAGATGCAATACCCGGGTGTTTATACCTACGAAGTGGAAGGGGTTTATTTGAACGGAAAAACCAGGTTTAGAAAGGGTACAATAACCCTGATTAGATAGGGGCGATGCGTATGTGCTAGCCCGGTATTTGGAATTATAACGAAGTATTCTTGTTAAAAGCGGAAAAATGCCCATAAACGCAACATTTTCAGCCGAAAAACGAATAAATGTAGTGGAGTAGTCCGCCAAATTTATTTTTTTGATAAAAATTTTGTCGACCAGAAATTTTTCTATTTTTAGTCATCTATTAAACTGAGATAATGAAAAAAGTTTTACCAATTATTTTGCTCGCCGTAGCTATGTTGAAGGCATCAGCGCAGGACCCGCACTTCTCACAGTTCTACATGTCGCCGCTGTACCTTAACCCCGCAATGACCGGCGCATTTGATGGCAACTACCGTTTAACGGGTTTATTCCGCGGACAGTGGGGCTCTATCCTTCAAAGCGAGCAGGTGCCTATGTATCGTACCTACACCTTCTCTGCCGATTTTAGAACCAACAAAGGTTTTATGAAAGGCGATGCTTTTGGTTTTGGTGCTAACTTTATCGGCGACCAGGCCGGCGAATCAAAATTCGGCTACAACGTAGGCGGCATTGCAATTGCTTATCACAAATCGTTGAACGCGAAAAACACCAACTACCTTGCGTTAGGATTCTCTTCACAAATTTTCCAGCAAACAATCGATTTCTCGCACCTGCAATTTGGCAGCCAGTGGGATGGCAGCGCATATAACTCGCTGTTGCCTACCAACGAATTTTTGGTTGACAACAAATTCATGTATTGGGATGTGAACGCTGGTTTAATGTGGTACATGAAAATTTCGAAGCGCATGAGCGTTTACGTGGGTGCATCAGCTTATCACTTAAACGCCCCTGCTATTTCATTCCTTGGCGACAAGAATGTAAGGCTGAACAGAAAATATGTAGGCCATGGCGGCTTCCGCTTCCCAATCAAAGGCCGCTTTGATATGCAGCCTAAGTTCATCTTTATGAACCAGGGTAAATCAATGGAGTTTATTGTGGGAACTGACTTCCGCATCCTGTTTGAAGAAAGATATCCGGAAGGAAATCACTTTAAGGTTGGCGCTATGTTCCGTATGGTTGGCGGCGACCCGAATGCTCCATGGAGAGACAAGCGTATGGTACCTGAATCAGTTATCCTGAACGCCGGTGTGGTATGGCAGGGTATCGAGTTAGGCGTTGCTTACGATATCAACGTATCACAACTTATCAGCGGCTCTAAATCACGCGGTGGCTTCGAAGTTGGTCTTGCTTACGTAGGCAAGTGGAAGAAGAGAGGCCCTTCAACAATTTACTGCCCTCGTTTCTAATTTTAGAAACAACTAAAATAAAAGCAGAAACGCCTTCCAAATGGAAGGCGTTTCTGCTTTTATCAAATTCTTAATCGCGTCTACACCAACGTCAACCCTTCGTCACACAAACCCTCCACATCCAAATCGGCAGTAGCGCTTCCTATTTTGATTAAGGCTTGTTTGGCATTCTCTAAACCTCTGCGGCGGATCGTGTAGTCAGAGCTCCATACCGTTGAGAGCAGCCATGTATAGGCGTCAGACTCATTTAGCTTAAACCGTTCGTTCAACAGTTTTACAGATTCGGGCGAGGAAACGAACCGCGCGCTTTCTTCATTAATTACCGACAAAACTTTGCCAATGCTATCCCGTTTTTGGGCAAGCGCTTCATCGCTCGCAATTACCAGCATACTGCTCCATGGTGCATTGAACTCGCCTATCATGCGCAAAAGACCTTTTTCTACAAAGGCTTTGGTCATGTATTTTTCCCAATAAAAAACGTTGGTTTCATTTTTAGTAAGCGATTCAATAGCGCCGTCAATACTTTTTACCTCGATCAAATCTGCCGCATTAAGGTTATCGCCGCGCTGCTCGGCGTGTATCATGGCCATTAGGTGCGAACCGGAACCGAGTTTGCTGATAGCGTATTTCTTCGGCTGCTTATTATAAACAGAATACAACTGCGACTTAACACCGGTAAAAATACCCCAGCCAAGAGGAGAGATAATGTACTCCTTCACAATTTTTGCCTTCAATCCCTTTGCCGCTGCCGATACAAAACCCTCGGTAAGCAAAATAGCCAAATCCAGTTCACCGGTTCGCAGGGCTTCGGTCATAACACCGGTGCCCCCCGGAAAGAATTTCCATTGTAAATCCACTCCGGCCTTCTCAAATTCATTCTTCTCCACAGCCAGGTTCCAGGGCAGGTTAAAATGTTCGGTTACACCACCAATAGTAATTGTCATAATCAATCCTTCTTAAAAAATTCAATAGTAGCATTTGTGGCCTTCTCTAAATCACCGCTCAAATTCTTTTCCGTATAAGGGTGTTTACCCCCCAGACTGTGATTGCCTTTCTCCAGCAATAACAGTTCCGATTTTTCATTCCAGCTATGCATATCGATGGCAGCCTGCACCGGTATGGTTTCATCTTCCGTTCCGTGAACTATCAGAAAAGGTATTTGCATTTGCTTTACCACATCCGGTACAAACAAGCGCGGCAGGTTGGCAAAGTAATTCTCATACATCTGCCATTTAATGGGCATCATTTGCCGGGTGCGCGCGTTGCCTATAAAAGCCACGCCCTCTTCCTTTATTTTATCTAATTCTTCCTGCGTCCAGTATTTGCTGAATTCGTTGGGACTCCCCCAGGTACAAACTTTTTTTATCCGAGTGTCTTCTTTCGTTTTAAGAATAGAAAGACCTCCTCCCCTGCTATGTCCCATCAGGCAAAGTTTGTCACCATCCCATTCTGTTTTACCTATCGGGAACTGTTCAGAAAAAATCCAGTCGATTACCGTTCCTAAATCATCCATTTCGATAGAGAGGTTGTCATTGCCAAAGGCCTCCAGGTCTACAAAATCTACCGGGTGGTCAACAGTGGTGCCGTTATGCGAAAAATTGAATTTAACGTAGACAAAACCCTCCGTCGCAAATTTTTCAGCTACCACATCAAAAGGGCCCCAGTCTTTAAAACCCTTAAAGCCGTGACTGAAAATTACCACAGGCTTTTTACGTCCGTCTTTCTTATAATAAACATCCACCAAAAAGGTCCGGCCGTGTTTGCTTTGCAAAATCAGGTTCCGCTCTCTTGTAATCATGGTGCTAACTTAAAATACCCTGGAAAAACTTCCGAAGTTTTCTTTTGCTCAGGTTTGTTTTGTCTATACATAGCCAGACTCATTCATCCACAAGAAACTTCGGAAGTTTGCTTAGGCTGCGGAAGTTTTTTGGCAAGAACGGTTACATTCGCCCCTGATGTCCCTGAACCTGGATGACATAAAAAAGCCCATTGCCAAAGAGCTGGATGAGTTTGAGGTGCGTTTCCGCGAGAGCATGCGCAGCAAGGCGCCACTGCTTGACCGCATTACCCATTACATTGTAACACGCAAGGGCAAGCAAATGCGACCCATGTTTGTTTTTCTTTCCGCTAAACTGTGCGGCGAGTTAAACGAAGCAACGTATGTGGCCGCATCCTTAGTGGAAATACTCCATACCGCTACGTTGGTTCATGATGATGTAGTGGATGACTCGTACATGCGCCGTGGTTTCTTTTCCATCAACGCACTTTGGAAAAACAAGATTGCCGTGCTGGTAGGTGATTACCTGTTATCGAAAGGCTTGTTGCTTTCGATAGAAAACGACCAGTTCCAGCTGCTCCACATTCTTTCAAACACCATCCGCGAAATGAGCGAGGGTGAATTGCTGCAACTGGAGAAGGCCCGCCGCATGGATATTAAGGAGGATATTTATTTTGAAATTATCCGGGGCAAAACCGCATCGCTTATTGCATCTGCTTGTGCCTGCGGAGCATCGACTACCACAAAAGACCAACAGCTTATTCAGCGGATAAAGCTAATGGGTGAAAAAATCGGCATCGCCTTCCAAATAAAGGACGACCTGTTTGATTATGAAGAGGCAGAAATAGGAAAGCCACGTGGCATCGACATTAAGGAAAGGAAAATGACCCTGCCTTTGATTTATACGCTGGGCGTAGTCAGTTCTGCCGACAAGAAGAAAATCATCAACATAGTAAAAACCGAAAACCAGAATATGGATAAGGTGCGCTGGGTAATCGATACAGTGCGCGAAAATGGTGGCATGAAATACGCCACCCAAAAAATGACCGAATACCGTGATGAGGCCTTAAAAATTCTGAATGAATTTCCGGTTAGCGAAGCACGTAACTCGGTTGAGCAGTTGATTGAGTTTACTATTCAAAGAAAAATATAAAAACAAAAGACGTCATTGCGAGCGAGGCTTTGGGAGCGAAGCAAATGTAGCGAAGCGAAATTCACGAATTCCTTTGCTAAAAAACGAGTAATGAGTAATCCCGACAACGAATCACGACTTATTTTAAGGCCAGTACCTCTTCCATCACTTTCCTTCCATTCACCAACCTAGGCACCTTGTTTTGTCCTCCCAGTTTATTTTTAGATGAAAGCCATTTGTAAAAAGTTCCCTGCGGCAGCGCAATAACTTCCAACCGGGAGAGCGCTAAATCGTTGTTCCGCTTTTGCTGATAGTTTGAGTTCTCAGCTTTCAGGTTTTTATCCAGCTCCTCTTCATATTTCTTTATATCAGCTGGCGAAGCCGAAAACTCGATTGCGAATTGTATGCGTCCCTTCTGTTCAATATTGATATAAAAAGGTGCCACGGTATAATCGCGGATGCTGCAGTTAAACTGTGCATTGGTTTTCATCAGGGCATTCTCTACGTTAGAGAGAAGGAGGTCCTCTCCAAATGCATTGATGTACTCCTGTGTGCGACCGGTAATGCGAAAAGTAAACGGGTTCAGCGACTGAAAGGTGATAACATCGCCGATAATGTAGCGCAATAGGCCATTGGGAGCTGTAACCAAAAGCACATAGGGGATACCGGTTTTTACCTCGCTTAAATTTAATGCAGTTCGCTCGCCGGCGTAGTATTTATCAAGTGGAATAAATTCAAAAAACAGGTAGTTGTCCGTTAGCAGTAACAGGTTGTGACTATGCAGATTCTCCTGTATACCGATAAAACCTTCGGTGGCATTATAGATTTCAAAAAACACAAAATCCTTTTCGCCCATCAATTCCTCAAATTGTTTGCGGTAAGGCTCAAAGCTTACACCGCCGTGAAAAAACACCTGCAGGTTTTTCCATAAGTCGGTCAGCTTTTTAAAATGCGCCCGGTCCTTTAGCTTATTTAATGTGGCCAGGTGCCAGGTTGGCACTCCGCTTATGGTTCCCACATCTTCCTTCTCGATGCTCTCAACGGTCTTGTCAATTTTTTCTTCCCATTTAGAGTAGGTCTGTACTTCAATGCCGGGAACATAATAAGGTCTGTAAATCCACGGAATGTTTATGGATAAAATGGCAGAGACATCACCAACAATAATTCCTGAGGGAAGTGTTTCGTAAATACCTCCGGGAATCAGCAGGTTTTTGTGGCTCAGCAAATGAATGCTTTTATCAAGCTGGTGAACTTTGGAAAGTGCAAAGAAGCTGCCTCTTACATGGCATTGTTTCATCAACTGCCTGGTTAAAGGAATCAGTTTGCTTTTACCGCTGGTGGTGCCGGCCGTTTTTGCAAACCAGCGCACCGGGTTATCGGTCATTACGTTTTGTTCGCCGGCGCCTATTCGCTCAATATATTTCTCGTAGTAGTCGTATTGCGTTACCGGCACTTGTCTTCTGAAATCTTCATAGGATTTAATCCCGCTTAACAGCAAATCCTTACCTAAAGCTGTTCCCCCAAGCTGGCCCAGTATTTTTTCCAGCACCTTCTGCTGATGGCGCAGCGATTTTTCAGCGGTAAAATCGGGTGGAAAGAAGATTTTGAGATAAATGCGAAAAAGAAAATTCTTCCAGTTAAACATGCGTTCAGGTGAAGCAGCAAAGAGATGGGAATGTTTTGGAAATTTCAAACTACGGCAGCGCTGATTGTCATCAGCGTTCCAGCCTTTGTGATTACTGGTACGATGACCTTCTGCGCAAAATAAAATTCTGCCCCAGGTATACCCGGCGCACCTGTTCATCTTCTGCCAGTTCCTCCGCGGTGCCGGCTTTCAGAATTTTACCTTCGAACAACAGGTAGGCGCGGTCGGTAATAGAAAGCGTTTCCTGCACGTTATGGTCGGTAATAAGCACACCTATATTTTTGCTCTTCAGCTGCTCCACAATACGCTGAATATCCTCCACCGCTATGGGATCGATACCGGCAAAGGGTTCATCGAGCAAGATAAACTTGGGGTCGGTAGCAAGCGAACGGGCAATCTCGGTTCTTCTTCTTTCGCCACCGCTCAATACATTGCCCATACTTTTTCGCACCCGGTTCAAGCCGAATTCGCCTAACAGTACTTCCAGGCGCTCTTTCTGCTCTTGCTTGCTTAACTTTGTCATTTCTAAAACACCTGCAATGTTGTCTTCCACCGAAAGATTACGGAAAACAGAAGCTTCCTGCGGTAAATAGCCGACGCCCAATTGCGAGCGCTTGTACATAGGCAGACTGGTAATATTCTGGTCGCCCAGAAAAATTTCCCCTTCATCGGGTGGAATCAATCCAACAATCTGGTAAAAGGAAGTTGTTTTTCCCGCTCCGTTGGGACCCAGCAAACCAACAATTTCGCCCTGATTCACCTCTACCGAAACGTGGTTAACTACGGTGCGACCTTTGTACGTTTTTACTAAGTTTTTGGAGCGTAGCGTAAGCATACAGGACTGAAATTACAATCCGTTGAACGAAATACCGACATTAAATTCATGAACTGAAGGCCCACGACCGGATTTGAAAACACCCAATATGCCATAGTAAGCAAAGATGTTTACTACGCTATAGCCGATACGAATGGTAGGGCCCATGCGCAGCAAATTAAAATCAGGAAAACGGCGCTCAATATCTACCTTGGTAACAGAACCGATCTTCGTTCTTTCCTTAGTATGCGCATCAACACGGATACCGGCCTTAAAGCCCACCACAAATTTCCAGCAGTTATTGAACTTATCGGGGTTGGTGCGAATACGAAGTTCCAACGGAATATCTACGTACTGCAGACAAAGCTTATTGGTTTTATAGTCGGATTCCGGAATTGAGGGATTAATGTCCGTAAGCTTTCTCAAGCTGGTTCCCGTTGAGTCTTCCCACAAACCCGAGCGGCTGTAAATGTTGGAGCAACTATAACCGATACCCGGCGCAAAACTTACGCGTGAGTGCTTAATTCGGAAATCCCATGAGAAATAGATGCTGATACCACGGGACCATGCTTTGGGTTTAAAACCCACCAGTCTAGGGTCGCTTTTGCTGTAAATCCAGTTATCTCCAACTTTCCAGCACAGTGGGATCCGAAGCTTGGAATTCACGTGACTTGAAGTCGCGGC
>JADMIO011089321.1_pt1 | contig 63162 bp, 76 predicted proteins | sample 8958161 | NCBI WGS metagenome assembly JADMIO01 (sample SAMN16585339, study PRJNA669376) | soil metagenome | isolation source: Crop rotation soil | place: USA: Cullars Rotation, Alabama | collected 2011
GCCGCGACTTCAAGTCACGTGAATTCCAAGCTTCGGATCCCACTGTGCTGGAAAGAGGAACGCGGGACGTGGCTTCAGCGAAGGCCCGGTAGAGAAGATCCGCAGCTCGATCGGGCCGCCAGGACCGGCGATCGTGCGCTGCGTGACCGAAGCCACGCGCGGCCGCCTGCCCATTGCCAAAGACATCAGGCGCCACACCTTGCGTTGCGTGCTCACCGAACGATCGGTGATCTGCCCCGGCGCCAGGTTGCACCAGCGAAGGAAGGCGCGGACATCACGGTCCGGCTTGCCCGATCGCAGGGTCAATGGCATGCCACGCGTGGCGAGGCGATTCGATTCGGTGGTCATGGACGAGGATGGCTTGGAGGGAGTAGGGGTATTCATGCACAAAGGATGCGCAGGGCTGCGCTGCGCCCCACCCCCACGACGGGGGGAGGGCAATTCCGGGTTCACAGGCCCTGAAGGTGTGAAGATTTCGTAGCGAGGGCATCGAGGTCGGGTTGAGGAGCGGAGCCGTACACCCGTACGGTGAGCACCGCAGACCCGAGATCGGTGGCCGCAGTAGGAAGCTTCACACCTTCAGGGCTCGATGCGCTTCATCTTGGAGGTGTCCATGCGCACCATCCCGAAGGCCATGCCGTAGAGCAGGTTGCCCTGGCTGTCGATCTTCACCGGCGCATACATGCCGTTGAACATCGGGTTGGCGCCGCCGCGGATCGACATCACCGTCTTACCGGTGTCCAGGTCCATGCCGATGTGGTGGCGGTCGCCCCAGCGGCCGGCGAAGTAGCCGTCGACGATGGCCATGTTGCTGCCGCCGCTGATCATCGGCACCACCGAGATCGACGACACGTCGTTGCGAGACCACTTCTGCGTCCACGCATGCTTGCGGTTGTCCCACTGGAAGCCGGCCGCGCCGACCGGGCCCGGGCGCGTCGCGCCGTTGACCAGGTTGACATAGAAGCTGTCGCGGCTGAGTTGCGGCTCTTCCTTCGTAAGGATGTTGTTGACCACGAAGGCCTTGTCGCCGTAGATCGACACCGACTGCTCCGACTGCACGATGTCTTGGTCCTTGCCCATGTCGACCTCGATCTGGTCGGCGATGCGCGGTGAGGACGTGCCGGGCTTCTGCTTCCAGCCGGCGGGAATGCCGTCGCGCCAGAAGGAGACCAGGCGCATCTTCTTTGAGCCGTCGGTGATGACGACCAGCTTGTCGTCCTCGGGCGCGAAGCCCATCAGCGTCGGCGTGGAGCCGGTGCCGTCGCCGATCTTGGGCGCGCCCATCTGAACGCCGCGGTCGTACTTCGCGGACCAGGCCCCGCTGGCATCGTCGTCGTGGATCTTGCCCTTGGCATCGACCACCAGGCGGTACATCGTGGTGTTGGATGCCACGTAGACCGCGCCGCCATTGGCCTCGGGGCCGGTGGCAAAGCTGTTCATGAAAGACTCGTCGGCGCCGGCTGTGGTGTAGCTGTCGATGATCTCCAGCGTCTCGCGGTTCAGCGTGATGACCTTGCCGCCCAGCGTGTTGATGACGATGAAGCCGTTGAAACTCATGCCCATGCCGAAGGACATGTCGCCCGGCAGGTGCGTCTTGGCGCGCGCACGTTCGTTGTCGAACAACGACACGGGCAGGGTGGTGAAGCGCGCGGGCTTCATGCCCGAGTTCGGGTCCTTCGGGTCGACTTGGTCGATGCGGAACACCGTGCGGCCGTTGCAGCCGATGAAGGCATCGTCACGCGTCAGCACCGCGTACACGGCGCCGTTGGCGACTTGGTCGGCCGATGCGCTGGACGCGCGGTTGGGTTGCGACTTCAGGTAGTCGAGCAGGCCCTTCTCGTCCTTGGCCTCGATGAACTTCTGCACCGCAGCGGCCTGGGCACGCCGCTCGTCGGCGCTGACCGGCGTGAAGTTGGGCAGCTTCACCGGAATGTCGCTACGGGCGACCTCGACCAGCTCGCCGTCCACGGTCTTCACCTTGCGCAGGCCGAAGCCCGACCACCACCACTGGATGTCCTGGCCGGCGACGGTGTCCATCATCGAGGGCAGGCCCACCGACTCGTTCGGGATCAGCTGCACGGACTCCGGCGTGACCTCGAAAAAGCCGCGCGGCACGGCGATGTCGGTGCTGTCGGAGGCGGCATCGTCCCAGTGGGTCTGGTTGTTGTACGACTGCGCCAGGAACGGGTTGTGCTGCTGGGCGAGCGGCTTGCCGGCATGGGCCGACACGGTGGCGAGGGCAGCGACGGCGATGGCCGAGGCGAGGCGGAATGGCTTCTTCACGAGGAATCCTTGTTGCAGGGATGGGTTGCGTCCGGGGTGTTACGCAAGCACGTCTCGATGCCGTTTGTCTCCAGCCCGGTGATGTCTGCGTATGGGTATGAATGGTCGGGCGAAGTGCGCCGGAGCGGCCCACCCCGGGTGGGTGGCGAGCGGTCCTGTGGCATGAGGGCTTTCCCATCCACCCGAACCGGGTGGTTGGCCGCAGGTCCGTTGCTGCTTCACTGGAAAGCTGCCGCAGGGTGTGTGCACGCATCGTGCTCGAGGAACCCTTCGGCCCCATCGTGCCGCTGCTGCGCTTTTCCGACGTCGACGAAGTGGTGCGCCGCGCCAACGATTCGGAGTTCGGCCTCGGTGGATCGGTGTGGTCCGGCGATGTGGAACAGGCGAGGGCGATCGGCGCGCGGCTTGAGACGGGCACGGTGTGGATCAACAGCGTACAACTGCTTGATCCGCTGTCGCCGTTCGCGGGCCGCAAGCAGTCGGGCATCGGTGTCGAGAACGGCATGGAGGGGCTGCTGGAGTTCACTTCCCTGCAAACCATGGTGGACTGAAAAGCAGCAAATCCTTCTACTGCGGTAACCGATCTCGGATTTGCGGTGCTGGCTCCGGCATTGCAAGGGCTTCGCGCAGTGTGAGCGCCTGCTGCAACTCCGTTGCCACCGTACGAGAGTGCGGCGTCGCTCCGCGAGCCGGCCTTGCGCCCTTGCGCCCTTGCCACGAAATCCTCACACCTTCCCCTGCATCTCTCAATCTCAACCTCAACCTCAACCTCAACCTCAACCTCAGATCCAAAGCGAAATCCAACTCATGCAAATGCGCTCCAAAGCCGTTGTCTTCCGCGCCGACGGCGTGACGGTCCATGTCGAAGACATCCTGGTCGATCCGCCGGGCAAGTACGAAGTGATGATCAAGGTGGGCGCCTGCGGCGTCTGCCACAGCGACCTGTCGGTCACCAACGGCACGCTCCCGTTGCCTGCACCGGTCATCCTCGGCCATGAAGGCGCGGGCGTCGTGTGCCAGGTGGGCGAGGGTGTCACCGATCTCAAGGTCGGCGACCACGTCATCAGCAGCTTCGTCAACACCTGCGGCAAATGCCGCTACTGCACCAGCGGCAAGCCAAATCTCTGCGACATGGGCAACACGACGCCTTGGACGCTGCCCGGCGGCGTGCCGCGCACCACGGACGCGGAAGGCCGTCCGCTGAACGCGATGGGCGGCTGCGGCGTGATGGCCGAGTACGCCACGCTGCACGAGAACAACGTCGTCAAGATCACGCCCGATGTTCCTCTCGACCGCTGCGCGCTCATCGGCTGCGGCGTCATGACGGGCTGGGGCGCAGCCTGCAACACCGCCAAGGTCGAACCCGGATCGATCTGCGTCGTCTTCGGCGCAGGCGGTGTCGGCCTCAGCACCTTGCAAGGCTGTCAGATTGCCGGCGCCACGATGATCGTCGCGGTGGACATGCTGGCCAGCAAGCTGGAGATGGCCAGGCTCTTCGGCGCCACGCACGTGATCGACGCCTCCAGGACCGAAAACATCCTGAAGGACTTGCGCAAGCTGACCGGCGGCGGCGCGGACTACGCCTTTGAATGCGTGGGCCACGGCGACATCGTCGCGCAAGCCTATGCCTGTGTTCGCAAGGGCGGAACGGCTGTCGTTGTCGGCTTGGCCGGCCCGGCCAACACCACCACGCTCAAGACCGCCAGCTTCGCGACGGAAGAGAAGTGCCTGCGCGGGAGTTTCTACGGCTCGACCAGTCCGCGCCGTGACTTCCCACGCCTGCTGTCGCTGTACCAGGCCGGCAAGCTCAAGCTCGACGAACTGATTACGAAGCGCTATCGCATCGAAGACGCGGCCCAGGCCTTTGACGACCTGGCGCAGGGGCGCAACGCGCGTGGTGTGATCGTTTTTTGACCGAACCCAGGACAACGGCGCAGACGAGGCGGCCTTCTGCGTCGTACCGAAGGTCAACCGAACTTGGTAGGCGTGGGTGGAAAATCAGGTTCTTCGCGATTTGCGTGGAGGGGCGCCTCAAATCTGAACTGCAACATCTCATCGACTAATGTGTGCACATGAATGAGCGAACCAAGTGCCAGCAGCTCCAACCCGAGGACCAGATCACGATGATCGTTGTCGTGCCGGCCTCGACGGCATCGCGAACCACGGTGGAGCTGAAGTCCTCGTGGTAGACCTTGTTGGAGGCGGACCAGGACGCGCCGCAGAAGGCGCCCATCGCGACCATGAGCAGGGGCCAGGGGAGGTGCGCATTGGCGGTCCGTGCTGGTGTGCAATGGGATCCTGCAATCCTGCGAACCTTTCGAGGCTTGTTCAACAGCGCTGATTGCACGCGTTTCAAGAGGTCTTGACCGCGCCGTCGCTACGCCTTGGGCCGCTTGATTTTGGGTCCAATCCCGCCCTTGCGCGAGTCCTCCTTGCGTGCGCTCGCGAGGGCGCTGGCCAGCAGCGCACGCGTGCCCTTGTGAGCCTTCTTTTCTTCGCCCAGCTGACGCACAAGGTCGTCCAGCCTGTGTGCCAGCGCCGTGCCTTCCGCCTGCGCGTGCGCAAGCACGCTTGCCTGGTGGGTGAGCTGATCTCGGAGGTCTCGCTCAACCTGCTGGGCGGCCTGCTGCGTTTCGCGAAGCATCCGGCGCCCGGCCTCGAGCGTCTGGGCCGCGGCTTCTTCACTTTGAATGCGCTGTTGCTGTTCCTTGGCCAGTCCGGCTTCCAGCTGCTTAGCGGCCTGACGCGCACGGTCCACCTCCTCATGCGAGTGGCGTTCCTGAGCAACGTGACGCTCCCGCTCCTTTTTAAAGTGTTTGTCACGTGCAGCCAGCGCCGCCGCCTGCTCTTGCCGCAGCACTTCCTTGCCGGCGTGAGACGCCTGAAGGGGGGCGTTCAGCCGGGCGATCTCCTGCTCCGACGCGGCCCGCAGCCGGGCAATCTCGGCCGTATGTTCAGCCAGTTGTCGCTCCAGCGTGTCGCGTGCCTGCTGCGAGGAGGCCAGCGCGGCGTCCAGGCTCGCGCGTGCTTGCTCGAACGCAGCCTCACGTTGCGACAGGTCGGCTTGGCCAACCGCCAGCACATTGCCTGCTTCCTCGAGCTGCCCTCGGGCGCTCTCGAGCTCCTGCCGCTGTACGTCATCGGCTTCGCGTCGCGCCGTCTCCCAGAGCAGCCGCGTCGCGTTCCGCACGCTCACAGGCACGCCGTCAGCATCGTTGCCCGCCGCCAAGTTGGCCGCCGGATTGGATCCCGCCGGCAATCCGTTGCCCCAGCGTCCCAAACCATTTTTCCAGCATCGGGCTGACGGTATTCGGCGAGCCGCGCCCGACCTCGGCCAGGAGCGCATCCGCGGCCCTGAACACGTCTTCCTCCTGGATGCCACGTCGAAACTGTTGAATCTCAGCCTTATAAACCTCGCAACTTTCAGGCGAACGACCGCCCTTCCCCTCAAATATTTACCCTCGATAAGGGATTGCCATCGCCTCGACTGAGATCGCGGAAGGAGCGAGGGAAGGGGGCCGGACCGACCCTGGATCTTGGGTGATCGGTGTCTCAAACATCACATTCAAGCCGTTGCAGCCGAGTACCGTCGCGAACCGCGTGCGGCGTGGCTCCTTCGCGCAATTCGGACCACGCCATCTGCGCGTTGGCGATAGCGCCAGACGACAGTCAGCGCTCTTTTCTGGCGATAGCGCCCCGCGGTTGTCGACATCGTGTCGGCGCTTTCGCAGATCGACGCCAAGCTGGCGGACTCCACGGTGGGACATCTGCTGGCTTAGCCAAAGACCTACGGTGTGGACGCTGCCATCCTGCCCCCGTCCGTCAATTGACCGAACAGAGCGAAACCCGGATGCTCGCGGCCGTTCAGCGATTGCGCGCGGCCTGCTTGGAACATCTCCGCGCGCGAACGGCGCTGCTCGACGAGGATATGTTCCCAGGCTCGACGGAGATCGAGTCGGCAATTTCCAGCGAAGGCAATTGTTGCAATATCTAGTCGTTTATTGACAAATGACTCGTTATTGCAACATACTCCCAGAATGACATCGGGCTCGAACCTCACGCTCGAACAAGCCGTTCTTGCGCTCGCAGAACGACAGCCACTTCTTCGCGCGCGGGATCTGGCCGAACAGCGTCTGCCTACTGTGGCGCTCACCAGGCTGGTGGCAGCGGGCAAGCTCGACCGCGTTGCCCGCGGTGTCTATAGTCTGCCAGGACGCGCACTCAGCGAGCACCGATCACTGGCCGAAGTGGCGCTAAGGGTACCGCGGGGGGTGGTGTGTCTCCTGTCTTCGCTGCGCGTTCACGGCATCGGTACCCAAGCGCCGTTCGAGGTGTGGATCGCGATTCCTCACCACTCGCCCACACCCCGCCTGGATCAGCCAACGCTGCGCACCGTGCGCATGTCAGGGCCCGCGCTAACTGAAGGTATCGAATCGATCGTGATCGATGGTGTGAGGGTGCCAGTGTTCAATGCAGCCAAGACAGTGGCCGACTGTTTCAAGTTTCGCAACAAGATCGGATTGGACGTGGCGCTGGAAGCGCTGCGCGATGGATGGTCGCAACGCAAGTTGACCATGGAAGCTCTATGGCACTACGCCACGGTGGATCGTGTGAACAATGTAATGCGTCCCTACCTCGAAAGCGTCGCGGCATGAGCCGGAACTTGGCTGCGTCTATCCGAGCACGCTTGAAGCAGCGCGCCGATGCGACGAAGCAGGATTTCAACCTAACCCTCACCCACTTCGGGCTGGAGAGGCTACTGTACCGGCTGTCAATTTCGCCGTACGCCGCGAACTACCTGCTGAAGGGCGCCTTGCTGTTCTCGCTCCGGTACGACCAACCCCATCGGCCGACGCGCGATGCTGACCTGCTCGGATTCGGATCAAATGACCTCGACACCGCAGTTTCGGCTTTCCGCACCAGATCGCGGCGGAGGATGGCATTGCGTTTGACCCAGCCTCCGTCAAGGCCTCGGTCATACGCAAGGAAGCCGGCTACGGCGGCATACGCATCGACCTGCAGGCAAAGCTGGACGGTGCACGATCACGTTGCAGGTGGACATCGGTTTCGGCGATGCAGTCACGCCAGAGCCTGAATCGGTGCAATACCCCGTGCTACTCCACGATCTGCCTGCTCCACGACTGCGCGCCTACCCGAAGTACACCGTGGCGGCTGAAAAATTTCATGCAGTGTGCCTGCTAGGCATGGCCAACACCCGCATGAAGGACTATTTTGATCTTTGGGTACTTCTGACCGAAAACGCATTGGAATCCGCTGAACTGCGCCGCGCGGTCATGGCCACCTTTGCCCGACGTCAACTCCCAATTCCAAGTAGTCTCCCCTCGGGCTTGAGCGATGCATTCGTGTTGGCGCCGACCGAAAACTGACCATCTAGACCGGAGCCTGCCGATCCAAAATTGACCAGGGTGCTCAACTGCTTTGCTGAATATTTCAGCAAGGCGAACAGGTGATCACCATGGACATGATTGGCAAGGTCAAGCGGATGCGCTTCCGCGACCATCTCTCGTTCAGCGACATCGCGAGGCGCACGGCCCTGTCGCGCAACACTGTGAAGAAATGGGTCAAGGCGCCGGCCGAAGTCGAGCCGCGCTACCGGCGCGAAGCGACGGCCGGCAAGCTGAGTGCGTTCCATGACACGTTGGTGCTGATGCTGCGCGCTGATGCCCGGCGGGCAAAGCATGAACGGCGCACGGCACGGGCGCTGCATGCCCAGATCAAGGAGCAGGGCTATCAAGGCGGCTACAGCCGGTTGACCGACTTCATTCGCGCATGGCGCCAAGGGGAAGGCCAAGGAGCGGCGACCAGGGCGTTCGTGCCGCTGGCCTTCGAGCTCGGCGAGGCGTTTCAGTTTGACTGGAGCGAAGAAGGACTGGTGATTGCCGGCGTCTACCGCCGCATGCAGGTCTCGCACCTGAAGCTGTGCTCGAGCCGTGCGTTCTGGTTGGTGGCTTATCCGAGCCAAGGGCACGAGATGCTGTTCGACGCGCACACCCGCTCGTTTGCGGCGCTGGGCGGAGTCGCACGCCGTGGCATTTACGACAACATGAAGACGGCGGTCGACAAGGTGAAGAAGGGCAAGGGCCGCGTGTCAACGCCAGGTTCGCCGTCATGTGCGCGCACTACCTGTTCGATGCCGACTTCTGCAACGTTGCCAGTGGCTGGGAGAAGGGTGTCGTCGAGAAGAACGTCCAAGACAGCCGGCGCCGCGTCTGGATCGAGGCCGGCAAGCGGCGCTTCGGTTCGTTCGCCGAACTCAACGCGTGGCTTGGCGACCGGTGTCGTGCGTTGTGGGACGAGGTGCGCCATCCCGAGCACAGCCAGTTCAGCGTGGCCGAGATGCTTGAGCACGAGCGGCCTCACCTGATGCCAGTACCCGAGCCGTTCGACGGCTATGTGGAGAAGCCGGCACGCGTGTCCAGTACCTGCCTGGTGGCGGTGGCGCGCAACCGCTACTCGGTGCCGTGCGAGTTGGCCGGCCAGATGGTCAGCACGCGGCTGTATCCGGGAAGGATCATTGTGGTGGCCGACGACGCGGTGGTGGCGAGTCACGAGCGCTTGGGCAGCGAAGGCCAGACCTGCTACGACTGGCGGCACTACATTCCCTTGCTGCAGCGCAAGCCTGGCGCCTTGCGCAACGGCGCGCCGTTCGCGGACTTGCCCGAGCCACTGCAGCAGTTGCGCGGCGGGTTGCTGCGCCAAGCCGGTGGTGATCGCCTGATGGCACAGGTGCTTGCCATCGTGCCAGCGGCCGGCCTGGAGGCCGTGCTGGTGGCTGTAGAACTCGCTCTGGAGAACGGACCACCGTCGGGGCGCGTCAGCGTCGAGCACGTGGTCGATGTGCTGGGACGCTTGAATGCGAAGCCGGCGCCGCCGGCAGTCGAGACGGCTCTGCAAGTGCTGGAGCCGCCGAGGACGGACACGGCGCGCTATGACAGCCTTCGGACTGACGGCAGCTTGGCGGAGGTTCGTCATGCGTGACCTCGTCGTCGAACTCAAACAGTTGCGTCTGCACGGAATGGCTGGCGCCTGGGGCGATCTGGTTGAGCAAGGTGTCAACGTGGACACCGAGGGCTCGCGCTGGCTGCTCGAGCACTTGCTGCAGGCAGAGAGCACGGATCGGTCGATGCGCTCGGTGAGCCACCAGATGAATGCAGCAAAGTTCCCGGTGCATCGAGACTTGGCGGGCTTCGACTTCGGCGTATCGCCGGTGGACCGCAAGCTGATCCACCAGCTGGCAGAAGGCGAGTTCAGCGAGGTCGCGCACAACGCCGTTCTGGTCGGTGGACCGGGCACCGGGAAATCGCATCTGGCGACGGCCATCGGGGTGGCCGGCGCCACAAGGCACGGCAAGCGGGTGCGGTTCTACTCAACCGCCGACCTGGTCAACGCGCTGGAGCAGGAGAAGGCCCACGGCAAGGCTGGGCGCATTGCCAGCAGCTTGCTGCGCATGGACTTGGTCATATTGGACGAACTGGGCTACCTGCCCTTCAGCCAAGCCGAGGGGGCCTTGCTGTTCCACTTGCTGTCAAAGCTCTACGAGCACACGAGCGTGCTGATCACGACCAATTTGACGTTCGCCGAATGGTCCAGCGTGTTCGGCGACGCGAAGATGACGACAGCCTTGCTGGACCGGCTTACCCATCACTGCCACATCGTAGAGACGGGCAACGAGAGTCATCGATTCCTGCACAGCAGCTCGATGGCGAAGAAGCGGATCAGGGCGCGCGAGCAAGCCCGCAAGGTCGACCCACCATCGCCTCCGGAGGCGAGCATCTGACGGCAAGACTCGTTGCGCCGCGCGGGGAAATCCGCTACGGGCTACGCCCTTCGCGGCTTCCCCCGCGCGATCGGTTCAGCATCAAGGAGGACAACGAGCAACCCGAACACTAAACTTATGCACAGCCGACCAATGACAAGTCGGCCTCCACCCCCTGGTCAAATTCAATCGGCGCGGGTGGTCAATATCGAATCGGCGCCGACAATCTTATTGCGCAAGTTCACCGAGACCATCGCGTCGAATGGCGATTCCACGGGACGCGTATCCCCATCGGGCGCCGGCAAACCAAGCAGCGCACGATTCTTAAGGCCGCCTTGCTGCCGTGGCGCATGGAAGTTCCACTTAACGGACTGGGCGACCTGTCTGGTCTGGCGGTGCCGAGGCGGCTTCCATCGCGCCGCAGTGCTGAACTCTGGAGTCGCCACGTTGACCGCACGGAGTGCGTTCGCCCTTCACCGGATGAGGCATGCCGGCCTCGTCAATGTCAACTGCTATCGTGTTCCAAGCCGCGACGCCGTATCTGTCCAGCGTCAGCCGCAACAGCCACCCTCTCCTGGTCTCTGCTGTCTCGAATCCATCGAATACGAAGTTGCCCAAGCTCCACACAATTGGACGGTCTTTGTAGATCGCAGCCCCTTGGGTCACGTGGGGATGACCGCCGACCACGGCGTCTGCGCCGGCCTCGATCATCAGCTGTGCGAGCCTCTGAGACCTCTCGCTCGGCTTTGGCTCCTTCTCCCAGTCCCAATGCATGAACGGGATCACCACGTCCGCCCCCGCGCCTCGTGCGGCCCGGATGTCTGCCACTACTTCGCTGTCTTCGCTCCACGCGATGCCCGACCAAGTCGGCCCCGCCTCGAAGAATCGCGGCTGGAACTCGTTGTACCCAAGCAGTGCGATCCGAACGCCATTGCGCTCAATCCAAAGTGGCGCGTGCGCCTCTCGCAGATTGCGCCCGCCGCCGAAGAAGGCAATGCCGGCCCGTTGCAGATGCTCCAACGTCTCGTCGAAGGCCTGGTGGCCATAGTCCCTGGAATGATTGTTGGCGACTGACATGGCATCAAACCTGCCTCGAAGGACCCTGAGGACACTCGGATGAGCCCGAAAGGTATACGGCTTGTGTGCCGTGGCCTCGCCTGTGGTCGCAATCGCGCACTCGAGGTTACCTACGGTGTAGTCGGCATCGCGCAGGAAGGCGTCAAACTCTGCAAGGGGGTCGTCGCCCGCGGCTATCGCGCGCCCTACACCGTCATCCAGCATGACATCTCCGGCGAAGATCATGCGCACGGTGTCAGGTCGCGAAGCCACCGCGATCTTGTGAACGTCGAGGGCTGCCGCGGTGCAACCGTAGAGCGCAAACAAAGCGACGAGGACTGCAGCGAGCCTAGTCATCGCTTCGCCCTTTCAGCCGCGTATCGATCCAGTTCGCACCAGTATGCGAGTTCTTCGCCACCCACCGGTTCGAACACGGATTGAAGACCCGTGAATCCGAACCGACGGCCAGCTGCCGCCTGCACCATCGGGTAGGGAAAGCGTGCCAAGTGAACGAGCGCCGGTCCCTCTTTCTTGACCGCATAGGTGTACAGCTTGATTGCGGCCTGCTCCGGCGGTTGCCGCTGATAGACGATGCGAAACAGGAAATCCGTGCCCGCCAGGGTTGGCTCGTCCTCATACGCCGAGGTAGTTGCCATGGCACTAGCGACGATCGCCTCGCCTTGGTAGGCGATGCGGCAGGTCACCTGCTCCTCAGCTGTCACCGTCACGGCACATCCATGAAGAGTTCCGACGAGTATCAAAAGAATAGTCACGTACGGCAACCTCGCTGAAACAACGCGCGAGTTGCGTCTATCGTTCTGAGATTGCACGCCGATCCTTGCTTTCGTGGTTCGCGCGCCGGTGAGGCACATACACCAGGGGCCGCAGGATCTTATGGCGCGCCATCGTGTTACGCATGACCTATTGCGCCCTGTTGCGTTCGTGCCGATCGGATGATGACCCAGCAGCCTACCTATGCACCGCGAGGGTCCTTCGCGCGATCGTGCCGCATGAAGCAGAAGCGTCGCGCCATGACAGGCGGGCGAGTTGGTCGACGACGAAGATCCCAACAAATAGATGGCCCGCCGCGCAACGTGCACTCGCAACCGGGATGCGCTGGAGGGCGGCCCACCATGCCGGCTGATCGCGGCCCAGTAGTCTGACGTTGCTCAGCTTGTCTCCAGATAGTCGCGAGCATTTCGTCGCGCAACTCGGTGCGGATCCGGGCAGTGGTGCGCGAAGAAGCTTGTCGGTCATCAGGTCCGTTTCTGTCGTGGTGCCGGCTCGCTGCGCTCAATGCAGCAGGCCAGAGATCAACGCCTGAACCACGGCCGCGGTCTTGTTGGCTACCTTCATCTTGTTCACGACGTTCTTGATGTGAAAGTTCACGGTCGGAACGGAGATCGAAAGGATGTCGCCGATCTCGCTGGCCGTCTTCCCGTCCGCGCTCCATTTGAGAACCTCGACCTCTCGCGCGGTCAGCGGGGCCTCGGGCTGCGGCGCATACTTCTGCTTCATCAAGCGCGACAGCGAGATGTGCGCGGCCTGCACCAGCCATCGCATTGCGCTGTCCTTCTCGCGCAGTTCACGCGCCGTCAGCACCTCGCTGGAGCGAGACAGCGTCAGCATGCCGCCTACGCCGAATCCGTCGAGACTGGACTGGGCCCAGCCGTGCCGCAGGCCCTGGTCCTTGGCCTCGGCCCACAGCGTCTTCGCCGAGGCAAAGAGGGCGTCGTCCCAGAGAATCGGGGACTGGTTGATCTGCCCGTGTCGCACGCTCGGATCGATCGCCAGATAGCCTGCCTCCATGTAGCGTGCTTGCCAAGCGAGCGGGTAGTTGTTGAGCGTGATGACCTTCGGGTTGGAGATCGGCACGGCCAGGCGCAAGCCGTAGGCGCAATGCTCGAAACCGAGTTGCCGGGCGGCGGCCAGCAGCGCCCGGAACACCTCTCCCTCGCTGACCGCTCGGTCGAGCGCGGTCAGGAGATTTGCGTGAAACGCCTGCATGGAAGGGACGGGCGAAACGGCGGGAGAGTAAGGCGAAAAGTGCCCAACATGGATTCCCCAACCTAGTCACACGGCTCGTCGACGTCATCATGTGGCGCTCCAAGCGCACTTCGAATGGCAGCAATCAACGCATTGGCGGAAAACGGCTTGCGAAGATAGCGCGACGCGCTTGCTGATTTCGCGGCGCGTTCCAGTGCATCGTCAACGGTCCCCGACATGAAGACGATGGGAACACTGCAATTTTCGGCGCGCAGGAAAACATTGATATCCAGGCCGGACATGCCGGGCATGGACACATCGAGGATGGCGCAGGCAGGCATGCAGGTGTTCAGTGACGTGAGGAAGTCCTCGCCGGTCGCAAAAGTTACCACCCGATAACCATCCAGCCGCAACAGGCGGGCGAGCATCGTCCTCAGCGCCTTATCGTCGTCCACGACTGCGATGGTCTCCGCGGGCATGGCAGCGCTTCTTGAATCAGGGCTCCTCGATCGACCCGCATCAAGGAAGATTCCCGGGCTTGTCGGGTTCATGAACTCAGGGCATGAGCAATGGCAGGCCTGCGCTTGTCACTTGTCATCGGGTTACGGCGTACTTGGCCGGCTACGCGGGTCGATCTCTCGGCGAACGTCCGCATGGGCCGCGCTCCATCATGGCTCTCCAGGATGGAATCGCAGGGGAGAGCATGCGCGGTGTTCCTTGACGCTACCTGAACGGCATTTCGATTTGCGCCTTGGATCGCGGAGATTCTCCAACCAGGCTCACTGCCCGACTCTTCGATGTCGCTGCTGATAGGCAAGCCCCTCCTGTGGCGCGCCCGGTAAGTCACGATCGAGACAATTTTGTTTTCGGTGCAGCGAAAACATACCCTCGAGCTCCACTGGAGCGTCGAGCATTCGTACCCAGGTTTGACCATCGGCCAGTCGTCCAGCATCTTGATTCGGGCTGCGGAGTTGCCATCCTTGTCGATGGCAGACGCAGCATTGACGCCGCCAATTTGGTTTGCACACAAGCTCGTTCTGGCAGTTCGATCAATGCACTGTCGAACATCGAGTTCTCCGCCGCCTCGAACGCCGTTCGAACGGCTCAGTTTCTTTCTTTGGGCAAGTTGACTGCCTTGGACCGCCTTTGCGAACTCGTCCCGGTGGCCTCAGCGATGCAGACCTCGTCGTGGCCATCTCGACCCTCACCTAGACATCTACAAGGACTTCCCTCGAGCCTGTGTGACTTTGCTTGGAGAATGACTCAACGCTGTCACCGGCGCCTTGACCCCACGAGATCGAACGCTCTTCGCAAGGCCAAGAAGGCCAGAAGGCCTTGCTGATGAACCAGTGCCCGCACGGTCTGCCGCGGCGGCCCGAGGTACGTGCGATGTTCTCGGGAGGGTTGCGCGCCGCGATCTGGAGTTGACGGCCGATGTGATTGGCGCCGCATCGGGAACCAGTTGGATGTTCCGCGTCACATGCATTTGCACGGGTGAAGCTATCGGAACGCAATGGCATCTCTTGCCCGCATGATCGTCGGACGACTGGCACCCATGGCACGAGCGATCGCGGCAACGGCTTCCCCGGCAGACAGGCGCCTGGCAACTTCGGCCACCTGGTCCGGCGAGAGCGCAGGAGGTCGGCCCAACTTCCTTCCTCGCGCCTTGGCACGCAACAGACCTGCTCGGGTTCGCTCTATCAACAGGTCGCGCTCGAACTCCGCAACCGCCGTGATGATTCTCATGGTCATTTGCCCCGTCGCACTGGTGAGGTCCACGGGCCCGAGAGCGAGGCAATGAACTCGGACGCCGAGGCAAGCCAGCACGTCTACGGTCGCCCGCACGTCGATAGCATTCCGCCCCAAGCGGTCGAGCTTGGAGACGACAAGCACGTCTCCAGCTTTTAGCTTTTGGAGCAACTTTCCGAAGCCTTGGCGCTCCGACGCTGGCACCGAGCTTGAGACCTCTTCAGCCACAAATCGGGATGACCGTACCGCGAACCCAGCCTTGGCAATCTCGCGGATCTGTTCGTCGCGTGTCTGCTCGGCACTCGCGAAGCGGCAATAGGCGAAAACGCGAGACACCGTGAGCTCCAATCAAGAAAATGGAATTCTGAACGCGCATGAGACATGCCGCCCTGTCCCTCGGCTGCGAGGCAAGTCGAATTTCGTCATGACCACTTCGGCACGTCCTCACAACACTCGAGCCCGATCGCCGCTGCGATGACGACTGCTTACCTTCGACTGGCACCGCTTGCGAAAGCGAATCACTCTCCTTTTCACAGACGGCGCTGCAATAGGAGAAGGAATCCGCGCTACTTCGGAGACCCGTCCAAAGCATCGAGATGACGGTCATTGGCTTTGCCATGAACACGTTGCAAAGATCGTTGCCAAGATTTTTAGGCAAGGATTTCCGCATCCCGCCGCGCCACGCGATCGGGCAGGCTGGCACGCGCCGCACCAGCAAGTCCAAGGCAATGGCTGCCAGAAAGCGCAATGCAGGCATGGATGAGGACCCCGTCAAGCGATGGCTCATTCGGGCCATACCACGGGCCACGCGAGGAGAAAACTGGTCAATACTTGATGTCGCGCTTGTCCTGGCGACCCTCTTGCCTGGTGCCTCGCTTGTCGTGGCGGCAGGCGGCGTTACTCTGTTGGTTCGCAGCCCTGCAATCGACCTTGGTCGAGCGCGCGTCATGCTTGGCCGCCTGATTCACGTCCCGACCCGCCTGACGCTGCTGCGACGGTTGGTTGCCAGCGCGCTGCCCGAAAGCGCCAGAAGACCGGCCGCTGCGAGCACCCCGACGGTCCGGCCAAGGAATGCTCTTCTTGAATCGATCATTTGCACGTTCCTCTTGCTTCGCCCGGGGGCCTCGGTTTGCGACCTCCGCCTGAATCTTGGCTTCGACCTCCGGGATCACCAGCGACAGGTCTGAAGTGAGGTGCATCGTGGCACGAATTGCTATCCCCGAAATTGACGCAGATCACACGGCGACGATGAAGACTTCGACACACTGCGGCAGTCACGAGACGCCGAAAGCTTGCGGTGTAGGGTTCGGCCCGCATTGCCAATTCGGTGCTGCGCTGCCGAAGGTGTCCACCATGAGGATGCGCCCGACGGCCGCCGACCCGACGCAAACGCGACGTCAAGACAGGGAAGATGCTTCAGCCGCAGTTCATTCGGGGTCCACTGCTACCGGAGACGCACCTGCTTCACCCTGAACTCCATCCTGTGGCGCATCTCCTGGAAGATCTGCCCGCCGAGTTCCACGTTCTGTCCGGAACGCAAGGCCTGTTTTCCCGGGAGCTTCGTGCGCTCGATGGTCACCGGGAGCGTGCCCGAAATCTGCCGAAACGGGCTTGTCACGTCCACGTTCGGCAGCTGGGCTTTCGCAAGGCGGATGGGTCATGACCTTGCGGCCCTGCGGTGCCCCCCTTGTGAGCCTCTGGCATGTTTACGCCAGAAATCGTCAACCATTGGTAGGGGACCAGTTGGGGCGTCGACCGGCTCGCCAACCTGCCCAAAGCAGGACGGCGCCCAGCGAGCGCATAGGCCATCCCTCCAAGGCCAAGCGCGCTGCACGCCAGGATGATCCCGGTCATGAATACTGCGCCACCCAAGATCATCCTTTCCATACCCGGATTCGCGAGCATGAGGCTGCCGATCAGCAGGCGAATCAATCCGTCGCAAACCGCCAGCACACTCAGCCACCGAGCATCCGATGAGCGGTAGAGCGTGAAGGCTAGCAAGGCACCAAAGAGGCCATCGATCAGTGCATAAGTGCCTCCACGAGCAAGGCGCTGACCATCGTGCGTCAGCAGCCAAACCCACGATCCGAGTCCGAAAAGCACATTGAAGGCTCCGCGCGCCAGGAGCACCGTTCGAGATGACAAGGGCAACTCCTTGAGAAGATGGTCAAGCGGCGAATGCTCTGAACGTTGCCAAGCATGATGGGGCACCGGAAACAAAGGGGCAAGTAGAAGGGGGCAGATGCGCATACTTGCGATATCCCGGACTAGCGGTCCAATCGTGGCTGCCGCTTGTTGCGTTCCGCCTCGTCAGAGCTGCTTCGGAGTCGGATTCGCCACAGGCGGCGGGATTCCACCGCTGCGGTTGGGTGTAGCGATAGGAAGCCACGGGCGATCCTGTCTTGCCGGCCGGTCGTCTCGCACATAGACCCACAGGCGCCCGGTCTTGGTTCGACCGCGGCCGGGGTCAGGTATGGCCAGCGGCGTGCCATCGGCATGCACTTCTCGGCTACCAGCACGTAATGCCCGAGCGCAATCACCAGCGGGTCGAACAGCTTCGTGCTCCGGCCCGCCCAGCAGGCGGCCAAGGTCGAGCGGTCGATGACGACGCCACCGCAGCCATAGATGGGGCTGAGGCGGTGCAGTGGCATGTGCCCGCAATTGTTGGACCAACAACATTGGCCATGAAGAAGTTTGGAAGGGATCCGCGTGGCACCCCATCGGTTAGTTCGACTCAAAACAAAGTCCCGAGAACGTCGGAAAAGACCGCTCGGGAAAACCGGGTAGATCCAGCGAGCGCTCATGCACCGGCCATTGGTCCTTGAGCCTGTAGCCTGCTGCCTCGATGTCTCGCACGAGGCGGGACCTGTTGTAGACATGGAATGGCGCGAAGGAGCCATCGCCGATATTCTGCGTCGTGACGAAATCCTCGCCCTCGTAAAGTGGCAGCTTGTTCAAGACGATGTACCGCGGCGTGGTCGTGGTTTGTTCGAGAAGCCGATTCGGCCTCGCGTCCTCCAGGTACTGGAGCGCACCCGCAGAGAGCCAGATGTCATGTTCCTCGCGAAGCGCCTCATTGAGGTTGTCGGTGAAGCGCAGTGCGCTCGCTTCGTTGCGCTGGCCCAGCGCCCTGCCGAGCGCGACCATCGTTGGAACTTCAACGATCTGCCAGTCCAATCCGGGCGGCATTTCCAAGTAGGCTGCGTACGCGTAGTAATGGACGCCCACCGATCCGCCGATGTCGAGGATCCGGGTGGCGCCTTGCATCAACGCGTGCTCGAGCGCCCACATGACCGGATAGTCGTACTCGAAGACGTGCTTAAGTCGAACCTGCATGTGCTCATCAGCCAGCGAAGCCACATTGAACTCTGGCGTGCGAGGCAACCAGGCGCGAGCAGCCTCGAAAGAATCGAAGACCCCGTAGCACAACCCATTGCCGACGTTGGAGAGGAATTGGGCCCGCCGGAGCCGCATGACCGCAGGACGCAGGAGTGGTGACGCCAGGACGCTGCGCACAGCGGCACCCGGAAGCAAGGTATTCATCTGCACCTCGCGCAATACGTGATGGACGGCAGCGCTTCCGCATGGACATGCGTTGCCGTCACCCTCCAGGGGATTGAAGAACAGGAGTGGGAAGTCCGCGGCCCGAGTGGCGCAGCCGGATCGTTTCTGGTCAGCATACGAAGAACAGCGAAGCAGGGCAGCTTCAGCCCATCACATTCCTGTTCGCAGAGCGGATGACGCGGCGCGATCCGCTGCGACGGTGCAACGGGCAGCGCTGATCAGGCGGTAAAACGAGGCGGATGCATTGGCCCGTCAAGATAAGGCCATGGCCTCGCACGCTCATCGTGACTGACCGGCCGCGCGGCATCAGGCGCACAGTCCTCGACGAAGATGTCGGTCGAGAGCGCGATGACCATCAGGCAGCCATCGAAGCTGACATGCTTGATGGAATCTTGCGAATGATCAACACTGATCGAACCATCTTCGTGGTGATGGTGCGCCTGCCCCTGCCAGTGCAGCAAGGCGTGTTGGACTTCAGTGCTTGCAGCAAAGAAACTCGGGCGAATCGCGATCGTGAAGAGGTGCGTGAACACGAATGCGAGCGCCACGAGTACGAGAACGTAGCTTCGGGTCGACAAGCCGCTACCCACGAGTGACTTCATCCGCACATGTTAGAGCCACGAAGGCATTTTGGGTAGATTGCCCATCCTTGCATAGGGCCACCAATTAAACTTTATGCCGATTGTTTCAGTCGAGAATTGCATAGCATGCATGCGCCCATACCGCCTCGGCAAACGGATCCAGCCCGAGGGCTTGCTACCCTAGTGGGACGGCCCGTACTGGCGGATAGTCGGCCACCATCGCAATTGGCAGTCCAGGCTCAGGCGGACCGAATGGGGGCGAGACGGCGGCGAAGTTCGATCTCCAACTCCTTGGCAATACCCAACGCGCGCGCATCGCCTCGCAGGGCTTGTGCGCGCCAGATCTCGGCGACACGGTTGAGAAGCACGTCATCTATTTCGGCAAACTCTTGAGGAGTCAGGATTTCGGTCATGGCGGCCCTCGGCGCCAAGCCCGCAGTCGCCGCGCAGTCATCCACCCGTGGCATCGCGAACGTCAAGACGCTCTCTTCGCAGCTTGAACCGTCACCGGCTGCAGTAAAGATATTGAGTTCAGTCAGATGAATCTCTCAGCTGGGCTATCAACCACGCGGGGCCGCACCCTTGGCTTCGCTGCGCAACACGCGAACACTAAATCGACTTTGAACGTGTATTACCTATAGGGTTCGGTGTGTACGAGCACCCCAAAAAAAACCCGCCGTGGCGGGTCTTGAAAGCGGCTCAGGTGAGAAGCAAGGGCAATCCCGAGCCGACCCAACATTCTGGTTTCGCAACCTGAAGCGCCCCTGAATGCGCGCGTCGATCTACCGGCGCCGGTCTCTCCCCCGAGCCCGACGCTCTGGCTGCGCTCGATGATGCGAGCCGATCTGTTGTCAGCGTGAAAAGCGGTTGAGGCATCGACATCTCGCCACTAAGAGACTAGATTCGCGGCCCCTGCAACAGAAATGCGCGGAGGGAACATGGCAATGAAAAAACTTGCACTGGGATGCGGCTTGGCCACGCTCGCGTTGGCCTCATTGCCCGTCCATTCGGCGGGGCGCTGCATGCCATTGCGGCAATGCGCGCCGGGACCTGTGTCGAATGCTGCGCCGGACGATTCGACGTTCCCGGAATTGGCCGCCGCCGCTTCGCTGTCCGCATCCAACGCTGACACACCCAGGGATTTGCCGCTCATTGCACCGATCAACTCGCTGCCCGGGGGGCAGACCTACGGCCGATGGGCCGTTGAATGGCAGCAGTGGGTCGTGTCGAATGCGGTCAACACGAGTCCGATCCTCGATCAGACAGGAGCGAACTGCGGCGAGCGGCAAGTGGGCAAGGTCTGGTTCCTCGCAGGCGTGTTCGGCACCGAGCCCGTTTCGCGCAGTTGCACCATTCCCGCGGGCAAGGCCTTGTTCTTCCCCATGATCAACAGTGCGTATTTTGCTTATTTGGACGACCCGCCGGAGTTTCGAACCGACGCCTTCGTTCGCAGTGCCAGCACGTGCTCCAACGTCGACATCTCGATCTGGATCGATGGCATCAAGGTGCCGCGGCCTACGCGTTTCTTCACCGGACCTGGTGGCAGTCCTTCACCCTTGTTCAATGCCCAATTGCCTCCCAACAACATTTTCGGCGCGCAAACCGACCCCACAGTGCCAAACTACGCCCGGGACCTGGCTCTCGTGCCGAGTGGGGAGCAAGGCTATTACCTGTTTGTCTATCCCTTGTCGACAGGCAGCCACAAGATTCGCTGGATTGCGCATGGCTGTACGACCGGCGGCATGCAGGACATCACGTACCACCTGACCGTTTCTGGCAAATAGCGCCGGCGGGCTTCGGGGCGCTTCCTTGGAACGGGAAGGGCAAGTCCACCAGGAGAGTGGCCGGAATGGCACGCTGCGCGCGTCGCTCAGCCGGCAACAGGCCGTTGGCGATGGGCGCGTCGACGCCATGGTCGACGCACACCTCCTCCGCTCAGCCCGGTGAAAACAGAGGCTCCGTGCGGTTCGGGGCAAGCATATCGAGCGTCAGCGCGAGTCGGAAGATGAGTCGATCGCTGTAGTTCTTGTTGGGATGCACGAAGTCGATCAGAACCCAGGCACCAAAGAACGGAACCGATCCCCAGTCCGCAAAGGCTACCCCGTTGTTCGTGGCCACCGGCTGAATGACGGAGTCCTAGAAATCGCGGAACAGGAGGTTGAAGCAATTGAGGTCTCCCCCAACGGACTGGCGGGAAAAGCCGGTCAGCACCGGGTATGCGCCCTTCATCGCGCACCCTCTGGACAATGGCGGAGTACTCGCTGATCACCGTGTTGATGTTCTTCCCTTGCCACGCATCTATCACACCGTTTTCGATAATCACGTAATGCGCCCCGCGGGTCAGGCCAGGAAAGCTTGCCGCGAGTTCGGCGAGGCTCATGCCACCGACAGCATGATCGGCAACGACCAGCAGGTTGGGTCTGAAAAGCTGTAGCGTCGCGGAGGGAGTGACGGCGGTGCCGTTGGAGGCCATGATCGAATCGCCATAAATCTCGACCGCGCACAGCGATGCGTCTTCGGCCGGCTTGCCAAGCGCTCCTTGCGATTTCGCGTCCGACGCCTCAGCCGCGGACTTCGCACTGGAGGCGCTGGAACCGACACCTTCCACCACACCGCCGCCACCGCCGCACCCGAAAAGCAGGGCAACGCCCGCGCAGGCGATCAGCGCTCGGGTGCTAAAGACGGAGCGGGCCGTGGGTCGATGCGCGCGTACATTGATCTGGCCAGCGCGTCACAGGGTAATCGTATTTTTACGAAAACTGGACACGGTCGTCCGCCCGCCAAGGCCCTGCGAGCCCCGGTCAAGCCACGTAGCCGACGACAAAAAAGAGGGCTCGCAAGGGCCGTGACAGGAGTAGATTCACGGCTCCGGCAGGCAGTGTTCGGCGGCAGGCGACTTGCAAAGTGGATGCGCATCACTCAAGGAAGGGCGCAGAAGAACACCGTGGAGGTTGGGCTTGGGCGGCGGACTGTCGCATCGGTGGCCGCCGCAGCACGGGCGGACAACCAGGCGAGCAACGCCCAGTGCCGCCAGGACAAGCGCGACATCAAGTACTGCTGGGTACGTGGGAAGTCCTCGGCGGGCGCCCAGGTCAACAGGAAATCGCCGTTTCGGCGTAGAAACCCAGTGGACACGCGCTGGTGTATTTCTTATTGGTTTCGGTAGCTGTTCTCACACTTCACAAAGGTGGCACCATGAAGAAGTCTGTCATTGCGTTATTGCTGGTGTGCAGCGCCTGGGCCGCGAACGCGACTGGTGTCAATGTCGACATAGGGAATGCCCGCGTCCAGGTACCCGGAGTGAGCATCACGTTCGGCAGCCGGGATAACAGGGGCTACTACTGGGATGGCACGGCTTATCGCGATCCGGACTACTGGCGCAAACACAACGGACCCAAAGGCCAGAAGTACTACACCGGCCACGGGATGGGGAATGGCGGTTGCCCCCCGGGGCAGGCCAAAAAGGGGAAGTGCTAGCCGCGCGCTGACCCTGACCCGGTTTCCTTACCGCTTTCAAGTTGGATTTTCCGGCTCCAGGTCGAGTTTCCATCGCAAGTCTGACGAGCTACCGCGCGAAAGGGCGCGTCGAAACCACGATGTCTAGTTATAAACACATAGGCGCCCGATCACAGAACAGCAGAACGAATGCGTCGATCCGCCGCAGCTTCGCAGCTACTGAATGCCGCCGGCATGCGTCACCAGCAGGCCGCCGCCGGCCGACACGATCCAAGCGTAGTCCCTGTTGGCTGCATCCATGGCCGGCAAGCCAATACATGGCGCGCAGCGAGGCGATCTCGGGGGCGTCGATCCAAAGTTCGTAGCCCAGGTGCCGCCATAGGCCGGATGGCACCACCCGCACGGCGTCGAGCAGTCGGCCCACTCATGCGCAGAAAGTCGATGTGCAGTGCAAAACCCAGTTTGAGTGCGTTGCCGCGGCGCGCCTGAATCAGCTCATGCTCGGCGCGGCTGTAGGTGAAGAACGCCTGCAATTCGAAGGCGCTGAGGTCGTGAGGCATCTTGCGCAGGCCCAGGAATGTCGTCTGCCAGCCTCGCATCGCGCGCCTCCTTAAAAGGAGGCCCGAACGATACGCTTGGCGAAAGCGATCAGCAACCGCAAACAAACAGCGCCCGAGAGGCGCGCGATCGTGATCAGCGCAACCGCACGACGCCGGTCTCGTCGCGGCGAAACCTCAATTCGTCAAACGAGCCGAAATCCTTGTCTGCAGGAAGACCGTCCATGCAGGCTGCAGTGGCCCCTACGACGACCGAGACCTCGGCGAAGGCGGGCAGGTCAGCCCAACGCATCGCCCGGCCCCGACGGCGTCTGCGCTCGGCTAGCGCCAGCAGATTCTCGAGTACATGCAACTAGACCCTCCTCTCGGTAGTCCGCGGAAAAAGTTCGTTCGAGGAGCTAGGTTTGTGCAGAGAGCCCATCACTTCAGCAGTTGTCGGAAAACTATAAAGCAACTTCGACGCACCACAGCAGTCGCCGCGCTGAGCTAGTTACAGGCGACGAACTGCCATGCTCCGGTCTGCCGGCGCAAGCATCGCACCGGGAAATACGGCGCCGGGTGCTGCCCGGCTCCAAGCCCCGAATCAAACGCATCGCAATGGGCGCGCCGCAATCGTCCTTCAATAGGCGCCTGAAAAGCGAACAGGAAATGCAACCAAATCAAGAACTTTCGAAGGAAGGCCGGCGCCAGCGCTGGGTCTGCGCACCGTCAGCCTGTGCACCGAAAATGAGTAGACCCCTTCTCATGGTCACCACCGTCCCGAACGCGCGTCGGGCGACCGCACGATCGGGGTCGGCCATGCCGCGGTTGCCGACGATCGCGTTCTACAGGCGGTCGGTTTCGGCTTGGTCGTCGGTCGCGACCTGAAAAGAGAAGCACTCGTTGTGCTTGAAATGAGGGCCGTCATTCAGCCCGATGCAGGGGATGCCGGCGACGGTGAACTCGACCACCAGGACATCGCCCTGCTTGCCATCCGGATGGTCGCCCGGTGCGTGGATGACGACACCATGGCGAACGCAACGCAAGTTGGCCGTACGCGAACCCGCGCTGCTGCAGCAGACATTGGGCATAAGGCGGGTCTTAGACTGAATCGGCGCAGGCAGTCCGCAGTCATTGACAAACTCGCAGGCGCACGAACAAGATGCAATGCGCCTGTCTTGGGCGTCGAGAAGGTTGAAGATGCACGCAGCGAATCCTGTCAGCAACTCTCGGCCGTTCATGCGCCTGCTGACGCGTTTGGTATGGGGCATTGCTGCACTCGGTGCTCCGCCGGTCGCGTCGGCTGAGCCGAAGGCGAAGACGTCGTACGACTACTACCTGACCGGAAGCAAGGCCGATGTGGCTTCACCGCAGCCGCCACGCTCACCTTCGACGCTGCTGATGGGTGGTGGCACCGACGTCGACGCGGCATTCCGCTGGATGATCGGCAAGGCCGGTGGCGGCGACTTCGTTGTCATCCGCGCCAGCGGCGCCGACGGCTACAACCAATATGTGTACGATATGGGCGGCCTCGATTCGGTCGAATCGCTTGTGATCCCTTCGGTCGAAGCGGCGAACGATCCCTTCGTGGTCGACCGGGTGCGCAAGGCCGAAGCCTTGTTCATCGCGGGGGGCGACCAGAGCGACTACATCGAATTCTGGAAGGGCACCGCGCTGGACGACGCGGTGCGGGAGCTGGTGCGGCGCAACGTTCCGATCGGCGGCACCAGCGCCGGGCTGGCGGTGCTGGGGCAGTTCGACTTCGCCGCACTAAAAGGTTTCGGTGTGACGTCGGCTATGGCATTGCAGAACCCTTACACCCCGCACATCACGCTCGACAGCGATTTCCTGACCGCCGCCGCACTGACCGGCGTCATCACCGACTCGCATTTTCACGAGCGCGACCGCATGGGGCGGCTGCTTGCCTTCCTGGCGCGGCTCACCAACCCCCGGGATGGGCTAATCGGTGTCGATGCGGCGCGCGGAATCGGGGTCGACCAATCGACCGCCGTGGGCATCGACAAGGGCATCGCGACCCGCTTGGCTGACCAAGGAACGAACGGCGCCGACTTGGGCGGATCGGTGTACTTCCTGCGACCCTCGATTGCGCCTACGGTATGCGAACGGGGACGTCCGCTGACCTTTCGCAACGTGCAGGTTCAGCGGTTGTCGGGGGCAGGGTCGTTCCACGTCAAGAACTGGACCGGCGTCACCGGCAAGACCGCGAGCTACGACCTGTCGGCGGAAGCCGGCGTGCTGATCTCTTCGCAGGCTGGAGGCGGCGTCTACTAATAGCCGATCGCGGGGCAGTTGCCCCGCTCCATCGTTCTTGTCGATGCGGGGCTGCCGGCGCTGCAAATCTATCCGCAGGGGCTGGACACATCGGCATTCTGTGCGGGCTTGCCCGACCCAATGGCGCGGGTGGTCAATATCGAATCGGCGCCGACACCGTGTCGTCACATCAAGTGCGAAAGAACCATCTTTACTCCTCTTCACGATGAGCCAGGAGTTGTCGTCTCAGCGGATGATCTGCGGTTCTTCGTCCAGGCCGCTGAAAGGTCGCCCATTTCGGTGCTCATCACGTCATTGAGGGTGAATAGGCCGACCACAGGGCTGTACTCGTTGACGATGATCGCGAAATCCTCGTGTGTCTGCTGGAACTGCTTCAGCACTTCGGTCAGCGACAGGCGATCAGGCACGATCAGGATCTTGTGCAGCGGCAGACCTTGGTCGAGTGCGAGCGGCTGGCTGCTCGAGGCTCGACGGCTTGCCCTGCACAGTTCGCCGTCGCGTGCCTTTCTTTCAGCACCGCGCACCCCCAATTTTTGGATGCTCTGCACCAAAGACCCATCGGGCTCTGCAATTTTGCGAAACGAGGGGAGCCTTATCGTTGCACTCCTTATTACCGAAACCGACATTTCCCCTTCGCGAACGCCATCATGGGCAGCAGCAAACCTGCCCACACAGCCCGAATGTTAGGCAGCAACCCTTTCAACCCTATGACGTAGAGACTTGCTCTTCTTGGGCGGACCATGTAAGCCTGCTAAGGGACCCGGAATTTCACTGTCGTGCCCGTTCACGCTCTGAGATGACCCGGCCGTAGATTGAGACATACCCGATTGCCATGCGCTCGCTTCTGTACTGCGCTGCATTGTCAAGTCCCTGATCTCGCATACGCGCCAACGTCGGCATACTGCGCTCGATCGCCGTGGCGATGGCGGCCGCATCCGTCGGCTCCACATAGACGGGCCCTTCACCGCCGATCTCATTCATTGGCGCCCGGTCCGAAGTGAACACAGGGCATCCGCAAGCTTGCGCTTCGATGATGGGCCAGCCGAAGCCTTCGTGCAGGGACGGAAAGAGCAACGCGACGGCATTTGAATACAGCGCGCACAGCGTCTCGTGCTGCACGTCTTGCACCGTGCCCACCTGTGTTGCGACGCCGCCAGCGCGCGCCAGTTCGGTCATCTCCGAATTGAGGGGAGGTCCGACAAAGATTAGTTTGTCTACGGGCGGCGATGCGCCCGTATTCCTCGCGCGACGCTGCAGCTCAATAAAAGTCCCGAGCACTATCGTGCGATTCTTTCGATCAAGGTCTTGGCCAACGTGCATAAGGTAGCGGTCGGTCGACGACACCCCCAGGCGCCGAGTCAGCGTGTCCGCCCTCTCTTGCGACAATGGCCGGAAATCCGCATTCAGGCTGTTGTCCACGACGCACACCCTTGGCTCATCGGTAATCTTGAGTTCGAGCAAGTCTCTGCGCGTCAATTGCGATACGCAGACCACGGCGTCAGCGCGACCCAAGCCCTTGGAGATAAGCCGCTGAAAAATCCGGCCTAGGTATCCAACGTGCCAGTTTTCAATCCTCCCGATCGCAGCTTGGATGGCAATGACGTCGTGACAGGTGACAATGTTCGGCCGTGTGAGGACTCGCGGGACGTACATCGCATTGGAGTGGTCGGTGATGTGGACCACCTCGGCCCACTGCAAGTGCTTGCGTATCAGCAATGCAAAAATCACGAACTTGTCGATGTAGCTCATCCATTTGCGCAGACGCTTCGGGTGTGGCAGCCGCAGCGCGAGCGGTTGCGCAGTAATCAGGCGAACTTCGTGTCCAAGTCGCCGGAGTTCGCGTTCGATTGCTGCCTGAAAGAGGAGCATGCTGGTCTGGCGATCGGTCGGCAAGTTGCCGATGAGCAGCACTTTCATGGAAACACCTTGAGCGGGGAGGAATTGGGGCTCGGACAAGGCCGAGAGAGCGAATAGGGGCGGGGCGAGCGGGATGCGATCCTGAGGTCGTCCGCGCGGGCACAGGGCGAACGCCGACCACGCGTATCGGGCAAGTGTCGAACCCAATTTCGTCGTAATCCCGCGAGCCTATCAATTTGCTTTCGAGCATATTGTCACCCTTCCACCTGTCGAAGCTTTGCGTTCAGGCAGCCTTCATGTTCGCGCCATAAAGTTTTCTTGAGACGGTCTTCGGCGTTGGTAGGGGATGCCTCGCGGCAGCTAGATGGTTACTGGCCAAGTCCTCGAGTCTGAAGGCTGTCGCATATTTTTGACCGTGCCATCGCCGTCATTTCGGTTCCATGGAGAGTGTGCTTGTCGACATGCCATCGCGACGACAACCCCTTCGACGGATATTTCCGAAGGGGGCATCGTTGGCGATTCGCGTTTGCAGGTAAATTTCCGCAGGAGGAAAGACTCGAGGTGGCTAGCCGAGAACAGTTGGTCGACCATTTGCAAGCGTTGGCGCTCGCCGAATTGCGCTCGGCGGCCCGCGTTGACTTTGCAGAGTTGCAGCCTGAAAGGCACGAGGGCTTCGGCAAGCCTGCCGAGGACGGAACCCTCGTTTCCCTCGCGGAACCGCACGACTTTCGACGGAGGGCCAAGGCTCTTGGTCTCACCGAGGAGAAGCTCCGAATTGCCATCAGGAATGCCTGCAGCAATTCGCTGGAAAAGGTGCGCGAGTACCTCGCGGCGCATGGGAAAGCCGATTGACTGCGCGAGTCCGCGCGGCGTTGGGACAGGCCCGCGGCGGAAGCGACGCGTTTCTCTGCCATCCGGGGCGCGGTACACGTGCGACAGCCCAGGGAGGCGTCCATATAAGCATTTTTCTAGAGGCACCTGGCTCCTCATTCTATGGAGACAGTGAAGCATGCCGATGGCGAGTTGTTGCTGTCGTTGATTACGATAATGTTGTCACCCGCATGCATGTCTACGGCCGCCCTTTCTTTGGATCCGAACTTATCGGCGATCGCCAGCACACCTGCACTGTGGACCTCAAAATCCGGATCCGCACTTGCCTGGCCGACCACCAAAATCTGGTGAATGCCCGCCGTCGAGAGAGCAACGCGCAAGTACACGTAGCTGCCCAGCTTGTTTCCCCCTCCGTCCGTATTGGACACACACGCCGTGCTAGGGAATCCGAGGACGGCATAGTTGTACATGGGAAGGGCATTTGCAATGATCGGAGCGCCACCGCGATTAGTCTCGGCGCTGCCGAATGGATCATTGGGCGCACTACTGACACCCTGGGCATCAAGCAAGAATGCCAATTTGGCAGCGCTGCCGGGGGTTGCCGCGTCGAACGCGGCCGTGAACGAATGTATGGACGTCATCGCCGCGGAGGTCTTCATGCCGCCGGTCATTGCCGCATGAATCGGTGGGAATCCAACCGCCTGATTCAAATTCCACAAGATTGACTGGATCGACTGCTCACGATACCAACCTGGATTGGCTGCTGGTCCTGCAGTGAGATCGAGCAGCACGCCTTGCCCTTGTCGTGTCCCCAGCGAATCCGTGTAGGTCCCGCGCTCCAACGCGATGCCTGACCAGGCGTTGCCCCAACCCTCAGAGAACGCCAGTCTGCGATCCAGACGCTCCGCCACTGAGTGGCTGCCTCCAGGGGAGTCATTGCGGCTGAAGACTGTGTGATAGTAGTGACCCCACTCGTGCGCTACTACGGAGCTGTCGTACTCGTCGGTGTCAACGCCTTCCTTGCCCAAGACATAGATGGTGCGAGGATCGATACCGTTGTCAACAAATTCCGTCGTTCCGATTTGCCCCAAGGCCCGGTCTCCGTCCGAAGGTACATTGTTGACGCTCCAGAAGATCTGCAACGGCGGAAATTGTGCGTCAGGGGCAACAGAGAGAACCTTTTGCATGGCGATGCCAACGGTGTCCAACAATGCGAACGGTCCCGCCGTTCGCGGCGCAACGTACGACGCGTCTCCCCACCCCGACGCAGCATGCAGATCGTTCGTCAGTGCCACCGTGCCCGATGAAAATACCTTCGAATCCATCACGTAGAGGGCCGAGGACTGCGTGTTGTCCCGCACACTGACATCCCAGGTGGCGCCGCTGCCAGTCTTCAGCATCTGCGCCTTCACTCGCACGAACATCTCTGCGTTCGCGGGGACTGACACGGAATAGACGCCGAATGCGTCGGTCGTCGTGCTCGCCAGCACACTCCTGTTGGAACTCAGTACCTCAACAACCGCACCACCGATGGGTTTGGCATGGGTCGATACATAGTCAAGTGCACCAAAGGTGTTTGGCACGGCGTCGAAAGTGGCAACGCCGCTCAATGCGACCTGCCCGATTGTGTGGGCGTCAAGTAGAGGCAGGAAACCGTCGCCGGCTCCTCCGCCACCACCGCCACAGGATGCCAGCGCAAGAACTGCAAGAATCAACAAGCAGCGCGATCGCACTATGCATCTCTCTCGCATGCCGTGCCGCGACCCTTTGCTCTTAAGTACCACAGAAAGCAAACAGGACATATTCGAAGGTTCAGAAGCCGCCATCGAAAACAAACGATGGCTGAGACAAATGCGGGCAAGGTCAGCTTCTACCGGCATCGAAAGAATTGATCTGCTCTTGGCTGGGACGACTTGTCGCTCAACTGCTCCGTCGGCGGTGTAAGACCGAACCTCAAGCGCGTGCCGAAGTGACTGATATCCGACACGAGGAGGTCCACTTGAATGTCATAACCATCCCATCCCGTTGGATGAATGAGTTATGACGGTTCCCGAATGTCCGCCTTCAACTTGTTGGACGGAGGCTTGCTCGCTTGATCTGTTGCCGCCGCGCGAGCGCACGGCGTGCACAGATCGGAAATGCGATCTCGAGGCGCAAACTGAAACGCCGCGTCAGGCGTCAATTGATATTTGCAAAGTGAACCCGAGGTCGCGCAGAGGACAGGGCTGATCAGATCACCAGTTATCTAGGCGACTTGCGGTTCGCTGAACAACTGCTCTGCAAGGCGGGCCAACTTGCTCTCCGTGAAGTACAGCAGCCTTCCCTCTGTGAGAACGGCCACGGGGGCCGACGTCGTTCTGGCGAGCGAGAGTACAGCTTCGATTGCTCGCGCATCGTACACATCTGCGACCTTGAGAGAATGCTTGCAACTCGATGTTTCGTCGCGCAGGCACGTGGACCGGTGCGTGTGCAAGTGCCGCTGATGTCGGTGAACAACGGGATGGCAGCCGGAGCAGCATGCGGCTTTGTCCAGCGTCGACGAGGAAGCGACATTGAGGCGCTCAATCGCGCTGCCTCGAGGCGAATTGCCTAACACGCCGCACGACGCTCCGCGCGTTGGCGCAGCAGGAGTGTCAGCGCAGACCGCACTGGGAGGTCAAACCATCTGTCCGCAGCCCAGCTGGCCATCACGACACTCGACAACAGGGGAAGCACCAACAGCCATTGAGTCGCTGGTTCAACTTCCTGTGCATCGTTGATGGCCAGCCACGCGAAAAGGATCGGCGAGTGGAGCATGTAAACGGCATACGAGAGTACGCCGATCTTCCGCAAAATTGCACCTGTGTGTCCTTGCGGAAGTCTCGTTGCGCTCAACACGACGGTAAGCAATGGGAACAGCAAGAAGATCGCGGGCAGCACAACCCAAAGGTGTCCCGGCAGCCACAGGCAAGCAGCCAATGCTGCAATTGCGGCCATTCCCCAGGCCGGTGCCAATGGTGGACGCGACCGTGCCAAGGCAGTGTGCCAGTAATACAACTGGATGCCCAGGAAGAATGAAAAGGTGACACGCGGAATGCCCAGGAGCAGCGTGTCCCAACGCTCTCCGCCCAATTTTCCATATGCCAGAAACTGCGCCGCCAACACAGCGCCTGATATGAAGATCACAACCCAGCGTATGCGCGCATGTACGATTTGCCTGCAAAACATGGCAAATACGATGTTGATGATCAGCTCAAAGAATATCGACCATGCCGCGATGTTGAAGGCGTAGAGGTAGCCCGCTGGATCAAGCGTAGGCGAGGGCAGCATGAGTACCGCGGATGGCAGCTTGCCTATGAGCGCGAATGTCGACCATGGGCTTGGCCGTCCGAAAGCGACCATTGTTGCGAGCACACACAGCACGCCCAAAAGTGCAAAAAGATAGAGAGGGTAGAGACGGATCACCCGTACCACGATAAATTGGCCGAAAGTCATCCGGCCACTCGCCAGCTTGTTCAGATATGCATGCGCGAGCACAAATCCGCTCAACATAAAAAAGAAATCGACGGCCAGGTAGCCGCTTCCGAACAGATCGCCACGAACTGTGGCGGGCACATGAAAAATAATGACCACCAGAGCGGCTATGCCGCGACCGGCATCTAACGCGTCAAAAACCCGACTGTCCGTTTTCTCTTCAATCACTATGGGCATCCAACAAATCTCTCGAAAAAAAGCGATGGCCCCATCTGTTTGGTCGCGAAACGGGCGATGATGAGTGGAACCCTCCAGGGCCGGTCGAAGCGCAAGACATGCGCGCGGCATCGCGTAGTCCAAAGCGCTGGCGCGACTCGAAAAGCCCCCCGGCGTCCCATCCATCAGACTCTAGGTGGCGCGCCATGGGTCGCCCTCGCGAAATCCAGTACATAGTCGATCAGTTCACTCATGCGCCGGGTGCTGCGGCGAGGGCGCTCCCCAAGCCTGCGATCCTCTGCGTCGGCTCTTCGCGCCAGGATCTCTCCCGCAGTGCCGACAGCCGCAAGGGGGTTGCGAAGGTCGTGACTGAGCACGGCGATGAACTGTTCCCGCAGGGCTGCGGCTTCCCGCTACGCAAGCACTTCACGCTCTGTCATCTTCGATCAATGGCAAAATTGTCCAAGGCGGATCTCGAAGCATTCACCGCCATTGCCGAGACTGCGCGACAGGAGGCCGTGACCTTGAGTGCGCGCCGCGGCACCAGTACGTCGCCGCCTCGCATGGCATTTTTCAACGTGGCCCTTAACAGCCGCGGCGGCAATGTCTGGGTCGCTATGTCCAATGGCAGGATCATCAGGCAGTACGCTTTCAGCACGCGCGTGGAGGTCGGCGCTACATGTGTCAGCACCTGTTTGTATCTGCTGGCTGCGGGGAAGGACGATACGTTGGCGGTCGCGTCGGCGTTCATCGCCCCCACCTTCGAAACGACGGGGTGACATTCGCCCGGGCAACGAGGGCGCAGTACGCGGGCATCAACGTCCAGACAAGGCAGTACCTCGAAGAAATGTACCTCCGGACGTCCCTGCATGACCGGATGATGCAGACGCCATCGAATCGTATGACCTGGCTCTCTGTACAAGACCTTTCCAACCACGGCTTGACGCGGGTGATCCCTCCGTCGCCAAGGCCCTGAGCCACTCGATCAAGGTATGGTTGCCAACGGCGAAGCGGGCCTCACAATCCGCCGGCTCCGCAACGCGGGTTGTCGAGTCTGGCGAATGGGTCGGCCTGGACTTGTCGGCACGCAACTGTTGATTGCCTGAGGATCACGAATGCATTCACGACTTCTGGCGCTGGTGGCGCCAATCCTGGTGTCTTCCTTGCTGGCGGCCTGCGCCAGCGGGCCCGGCGCTGTCCCGCGAGACTCGCTCGCCCGCATCAGCCAGTCCCAGACCCTCAAGCTGGGCTATCGCGAGGATGCAAAGCCGTTCTCGTTCAAGGGCGCCGACGGTGCACCGGCAGGCTATTCGGTGGAACTGTGCAAGCGCGTGGCCGGTTCCCTGCAATCCCAGCTCAAGCTTGCCAGGCTGGACGTGCAGTGGGTCCCCGTGACGGCAACGACACGGATGCAGGCCGTGAATGACCGCAGCATCGACCTGGAATGCGGCAGCACGTCGCGCACGCTGGGCCGTGAGAAGCAGGTCGACTTCAGCAATCCCATCTGGGTCGAGGGAAGCTCGTTCGTGTCGCTGGCATCCTCGTCGATTGGCCGCGCGGTGGACCTGAACGCAAAGCGGGTTGCCGTCATTCCTGGCACCACCACGGAACAGGTGCTCAAGGGGCTGTCGACGCGCGGCATCGTGCCGGTCTTCGTCGCGGTGCAGACCAGTTCCGACGGAATTGCCGCGGTGCGTGGCGGACGGGCCGATGCCTTCGCCACCGACAGCCTGATCCTCGTGGGTGAAGTCACGGGCGGCCCGTCAGGTGCGACCCTGCGGCTCAGCGAGGACTACCTGTCGATGGAAAGCTATTCGCTGATGATGAGACGCGACCCGGACATGCGGTTGGCGGTCAACCGTGCCTTGGCCGAGACCTACCGCAGTGGCGAGATCGCCAAGGTGTTCCGCCAGAGCTTTCCAGCTAGCACCGCGCCGTCGGCCCTAGTCGAAGCTGTTTACGTGCTGAACGCGCTGCCGGAGTAGGGAAGCCCAGCGGCCCGGGACATTGGAACCTTGGCCCAGAGAGAGACCGCGCGCCCGGGCGGTCGAATGCATAGCGTTCATGCCCGCGGCGCAGCCAGTTCGAGGCAGAGATGGATCACGCCGCTCTCTCTGCGCCGGCTTAACGGCAAGCCGCTGCGTTGGAACACTGCCAGCATCGGCGCATTGCCGGCCAGCACCTCGGCCTCGAGGCGCACGAGTCCGTGGCGCCGCGCCAGCGTGATCAGCGTCTCAAGCAATCGACTCGCCAAGCCTTGGCCCTGGAAGTCCTCCTCGACCGTGAAAGCCATCTCTGCCACCTTCGCGCCATCGTCTTCGGCGTGCCCGACGTAACTGGCGCTGCCGATGACGGTCTCGTCGGCGCCGACACCGATTGTGACTACCAGGCCAGCGAGATGGATGAAGTCGATCTCGGCGATGCGTTCGAAGGCTCGCTCGGGCAACTCCTTGCGGATCGAGAAGAAGCGGGTATAGACCGACTGTGGGTCCAGCTTCGCAAAGGCACTCTGCAGTCGCTCCTTGTCGTCAGGGCGCATGACGCGGATCAGTGCGGGCCGGCCGTCGCGCAGCGTGATCGGTTGAGAAAATGTAAGGTCGTCGTCACTCATTCCGGTTCCCTCCTAAAAAGTGTGGGCGGTGGACTGCCGCAGCCGAAGTGAACGTTTTCGGGCCGCAGACGCCGCCCTCGATTTCGTGAGCGATTGTCTCCCGGCCTCGATGACGCCGTCATGTGAACGCGACGGCACTGGCGCGTGTGCGGGCAGTCGAGCGCTTCCTGCTCGGCGTGCTGCGCGCGCGGGAACCCGATCGGCTTGTCGAACGCTCGGTTGCGCAGCTCTGCGGCGACGGGGCGCAGGAACTTCGGGTCGCCGAGATGGCGCGCCACTTCGGCGCCAGCGAGGCACGCTGGAGCGCCGTTTCCGCCGCACGGTTGGCGTGCCGCCCAAGTTTTTTGCGCGCGTCATGCGGCTGCAGGCCGCGCTCACTCGCACCGCAGCGTCGCAGCCCCTGTCCGATTGGCGGTCGAGCGTGGCTATTACGACCAAGCGCACCTCAACCGCGAAACCATGGCGCTGTTCGGCGCCACCACCGCGGCAATGAAGCAACTCCTGCCCGGCCAAGTTGCGCTTGGCATGCGTAAACTTGCGCGTGAAACAGCGCTCGCAACGACGGTCTTTCTTTGAGCCAAGCCCTCCAGCCCCGAGCGACACCCAAACTCCCCCACCTATCGACGCGTAAATTCCCCCGCCCCGGCCATCAAGCCGTGACGGTGTAGGCGGCGCCGGCGCAAGCCGGCAGCCGACTTCCGGCAGGACGTTACTTTCTGCCCCCTCAGCCGAGAGGGGGTGATGGAGTGAATGTCTTGAAGCCGCATTTGCAGACGACCATTTGGACCTTGTTGGGCTCCGGGGTGAGCCAGCGAGAGATCGAACGCGTCACCGGGATCGATCGCAAGACGATCCGCGGATACCAGAGGCGCTTTGCTGCCGTGACGGCAAATTCCCCCGGGGTGTCTACCGACCCTCAGCGGCAAATTCCCCCACCCCGTCCACCGGCTCCAATGCCGGCGCGATCGCCTGCAACGATTTCGGCATGCGAGCCGTACCGCAGCTTCATCGAGGCGCAACTACGGCTGCGGCGCAACGCGATGGCCATCTACCAGGACCTGGTCGACCTGCACGGGTTCACCGCCCGCTACAGCTCGGTGATGCGCTTCGCGCGCAAGCTTCGTCAGCACGAGCCCGAACAATTCGATCGCTTGGAGTTCCTCCCTGCGGAGGAGATGCAGGTCGACTACGGCGAAGGCGCACCCACCCGCGTGCCGGGCACCGAGAGGTATCGCAAGCCGCGGCTGTTCGTGGCGACGCTGCGGTATTCACGGCGCAGCTTCCGCCGCGTCGTGTGGAAGTCCAGTCAGGAGACGTGGGCGCGGCTGCATGAACAGGCCTGGCGCTACTTCGGCGGCAGTTGTCGCTATGTCGTGCTGGACAACCTGAAGGAAGGTGTCGTCAAGCCCGACCTGTACGAGCCTCAGCTGAACTCCGTTTACGCGGCCACCCTTGCGCACTACGGCGTAATCGCCGACCCGGCCCGCGTCCGTGATCCAAATCGCAAGGGCTCGGTGGAGAACGCGATCGGTCACACCCAAGCCACGGCCTTGAAGGGGCGGCGCTTCGAGTCACTGGCCGAGCAGAACGATTTCCTCGAACACTGGGAGACCAAGTGGGCCGCCTCGCGTATCCACGGCAGCGCGCGCCGCCAGGTTCAGGCCATGTTCGAGGAGGAGCGGCCGTTGCTGCAGCAGTTGCCGCCGCAGGGCATGCAGTACTTCACCGAGGCCCAGCGCACCGTGTGCGACGACAGTTGCGTGCGCGTCGAGCACAGCAGCTACGCGGCACGGCCCGCATCCATCGGCAGCCATGTGCTGGTGCGCGTGTTCGAGCACCGCATCGAGATCCGTGACCTGAAGACTCAGGCGCTGCTGCGCAGCCATGTTCGTGTCGAGCGCCCCGGCACCGTCGTGCTGCCGATGGAGGAGCGCGTATTCAACCCTTCGCGCGAGACCCGCCGCATCCTGGCGCAAGCCAAGGCGATCGGTAGCGACGCCGAGCGACTGTGCGAGTTGCTGTTCGCCGTCGAAGGCCGCGTCGGCCAGCGCAAGCTCTGGGGCATCGTCCGCCTGGCCGATCGCTACCCGCGCCGTCTTGTCGATCGCGCATGTGCGCAGGCGATGCACGAGGGTGTCCACAGCTACAGCTACGTCAAGAAGCTGACCGAGAAGATCGTCGCCGACGCACTGGCGGCCATCGAACGCACCGAAGAACCACGCCAGCTCGAACTCACGCTGACGCAGGAACACCCGCTGATCCGTCCCGCCGACATCTACGCCGAATTGTTCTCCCGCTGTGCCGCGGCACAGCCTTCCTTGCCCCTGAACCCTGGAGGTACTGCGCATGACCCTCACTGAGATCGAACGCACGCTGCGCGAGCTGCGCCTGTCCGGCATCGCTGCAACCCTGAACACCCGCGTCATGCAGGCGCAGTCCTCGCAGCAGCCGCTGCTGGAGACGCTTGCAGGGCTGCTGCAAGACGAACTCGACCGGCGCCACTCGCGCCTGACCGAGCGACGCTTCAAGCAATCACGTCTCGACGAACGACCCACCCTCGGTGACTTCGACTGGCGCTTCAACCCGAAGCTGCCCCGTCAGGCATGCTTCGAGCTGCATACGCTGAAGTTCATCGCCGACGGGGCCAACGCCCTGATCATTGGCAAGCCAGGCACCGGGAAGTCGCATGTGGCCAAGGCCGTTGCTTATCAAGCCACCCTTCAAGGCCATGACGTTCGCTACGTCGAGGCCGACAGCGAGTTCGCCCGCTTCGCGTTGGCGAGCCCCAAGGAGCAGACGACGATGATGCGCACGTACGTCGAATCCGATCTGCTCGTGCTCGATGACCTCTTCCTGGCGCGGCGCATCTCGGACGCCGCCGCCGAACTCCTCCAGGCCATCGTCCACCAGCGCTACAAGCGCCGTGGAAGCATCGTCGTGACTTCCAACCGGGTCGTGCAGGACTGGGGCAAATACCTCGGCGACGCAACCATGGGGACCACCATCCTTGATCGACTGATGCACCGTGCCGTCATGCTCGAGTTCGAAGGCAGAAGCTACCGGCTAAAGGAAGCCGCAGCGCGTCTGGCGATCTCGGCCGAGACGTGACCGATTAATAATGCAATCCTTGTCCTGCCTGGAGGAATTTGGGTGTCCACAGGTGGAGGAGTTTGACGTGTCGATCGGGGCCCTCCAGGGCTGCGACCTCGACGGGGCGATCTCGGCTTCGGTGCGTCCTGTGGTGCTTTGGTCCTCACAATCGCGGCAAAGCTTTCCAATTCATGTCAAACGCCGCGAGGTACGCTGACGCTGCCGCACGAGGAGGATGGGGACGCGGCCTCATGACAGCGAATTGAACGCCGGCTGTACGACCGCGCTCCTTACGGCAGACCAACATGGATTGTCGCAAGCAGATGGCCGAGCGACAAAAGGTGCTGCATGAGCGCAAGCTGTTCGTGGCAGTACGAACGCACGAGGTCCCGAGGCTGGCGGCAGATCAGCGCGGAGAGATCGTCTCGATTTGCCAGGACTGCTGGCGGATTGTGTTGGACTTCGGCTTCATGCCGTTGAGGGCTGCCTCGCGCCTGGCACGGCAGCCGACGAGGTATCCCTGTTTTCTTCGCGCAGTTGCCGGCGCCGATTATGTGTGCTGATACGCTTGAACCATAAGGAAGATATGCCGACCGTCTGCAGCTTCTGTCGCGCGACTCGCGCCTCGGATGCAATGGCAATGATGAAATGAAGTGGTTGCAGTGGGGCGCTTAGAGGCTGCCGCTCACCGCGTCGGCATCTCGATTTACGTGGTGTCCAAGGCGATACGACTCCTCTGGCTCCTCCTCTTCTTCTATCAGTTCGACCACCCGTAACGCTTCCCAACCACGGGCGGTGGCGCTGCTTCGGCTGGGCATGGGTCCAGGCGCAGACGCAATGATCGCCATCGGACCCTCGCCACAAGATGGCCCAGTAGAAGTGGCCGGGAATTGCTTCGTCGACAAGGAGTCCGAAGACCGTGCTCATCAGTTGCCCCGAGTGGTTTGGTTTCATTAGGCCGATGCCACACGACGCTTTCAAGGCACGAGTTCACGGTCACCGCCAACTACTTGGCTGATGTCGCTAGAAGTTTGAAGCGGATGCCCTTGGTCCAGGTCACGCGAGGCTTGATTGCCAAGTTCGAAGAGCATTTGAAGGCGCCTACTGCAGGCTGCAATGAACGACCAATCGAGCAGGTGGGTCGACCCAACCACGCGGGTACGTACGCCAATTGATGACTCTCATCTGTTGGGGCAAACCATTGGGGTGCGGCCACAAGTCTCGGGGCCTCTTTCATTTGTCGGCGCGTCCTGCAAACTGCATCCACAATTAGCCCGCCGCATTCATATCGCGCGCCATGTTGCTCAAGTGCATCATCCAGGCCAATTCGAGGCTGAGTTCGGCTGAAATGCCTTCTGAGTAAGGGCTGGGCGCTATAAAATATATAGCGTCGCCGACACTATTGCTGCGGCGCGGGGGACAACATGCTCATCTTCGTGAAGAGTGTGCCACGGGCAGTCCGAAAGGATATCGTCGTAGCTTGCCTGCGAGCTTGCGTTTGGGCCCGTGTCGAAGGTCGGCCGTTCTGCCTCGTAGGGCCGTGACGGTCGCAGTGGGGCACCATGTGCGCGACTGCGTCGCGCACCTGCTGTCTCCCCATGGCAAGCCCGAGTCAGCTCATGTCGCCTCCACTACTTTGGTACTTTGGTGGTCCGCAGCGCGCCAAAGTGGTGCCTCGCGAGAATTGGTGGCCGGAGGCGGAGCGCCGCAATCCGGTCGCCGACGCACAAGCGCAGCGCCAGTCCACCGTGTCGTTGAAATAGCACCTTCCTGATTTCGATCCGTCCCAGGGAAAAGAGAGCCTGGACCCGGAGGCTCGATTGCCATTTCAACAGCGAGGAATGCTCGCCCTATTGGCACGCGCAGTCTCGAAGGCCGCGGATGCCGTACCTGGGACCATCCATTTCTCGGGGGGTGCAATGCAGCAGAGAGCACAGCCCAGGGTCAGCGACGTCGTCGGAAGGCCGCCGCATAGCCCTGGCGGTCCAGTGAAGTCGTCGGCCGGCGGACGCGGAACTCAATCCTTGAAATGCCGCGGTTCGGTAATTTCGCCCGCACCAGCAAAGCAATAGCGAGCGCTGCAGCAAAGGCCTCGTGCGGACGCACAATCGCAGTGTCCACAACCGAGGAGATCGACATGGGCTGGTTCTCGAAGACCGAGGAAGGCTTCTTCCTCTCCACCGTGATACCAAACGGCGAAGGCGCGCGCGTCGAGCGCTTTCTTGGCGTCGTGAATGGCGTGGCAATCATCGGAGCCAACATCTTCCGCGACATGTTCAGTTCCATTCGCGACGTCGTTGGCGGCCGCGCAGGCGGATATGAAAGAGCGCTGTCCGGTGCGCGTGACGCCGCGCTAAAGGACATGATCGAATCCGCTCGCGAATTAGGCGCCGACGGCGTTGTAGGCATCGACTTCGACTACGAGGTGCTCGGCGAGGCAAACGGGATGATGATGGTCGCGGTCAGCGGTACAGCGGTGAAGATGGGCTGAGGAGAGGCCAACTTCGGACGGACCATCACGATGTTTGTTCTGGGGGAGGGCGAACGAAGTGGCCCGGGGTTCTCTTCGTAGTCGGCAAATGATTTCAACTTGGGGCCTACACACACGGGCAGTCGCTGCCTGCTGCTGCTGCTGTCAACTGTCAACGCTGAATTCAAATGTCGCATCGCTGGCTAAATAGAAATGTCGCATTTCTTCATTCTTGAATGACTCCAGCGAACGCGGTGACTGCCTGACCTTTGCATGCGCACAGGCTTTCCAACCGAAGGCACCGCGATCGTCATTTCAGCGCTGCGTGATGGGATGACGCCGATGGCTTGCAGACGCTCATCACGGCCAGTTCGAGGTCTTCGCTAGTGAACTGGCTCGAACGTTTGACGCCTGGCAGAGGCTTGCGATAGATGGGCGCCTGCCCCCTGATTTGTGCGCGAGGGCGAGCCCAATGTCCTTCGATCGTCGCGATGAGTCTGGAGCACCAGGGCAGCCTGCAGCGCATGGCTCAGGCGCTTGTTCTCGACGATGGCTGCGGCATCTACTCGGGGCAATCTGTCGTAGCGCTCAAAGGGCAGCTTGACCCCGTCGGCACGCAACTCGATTCGGCCAGCCGGATACTCGTAGACGTCGATGTAGCGATGGATCAGCTTGCGAGTGGCCGGCGAGTCCTTGAGCAGGTAGATCACGCGCTCGTGCTGCAGCGTCAGCGACCGTGAGACCTTGCGCTGCAACCGCCACGTGAAGATCAGATCGAGATCCTCGTCGGCACGAACAGGCCGATGGGCATCGAAGTCGCGCATCGGCGGCTTCGCAAACCGCGCATTGAAGTCGACGATGAAGTGGTGCGCAAACGCATTCGCTGCCTCCCGCGTGCTGATCCCGCGCAGGCGAAGTTGCTTGACCAGGCGGTCTTGCAGCGTCAAGTTGGCGCGCTCGACACGACCCTTGGCTTGGCTGGTGTTGGCGCACATGATGTCGATGTTCAGCTCGAAGAGAACCCGTCCGAACTGGGTGGCGGCGTGGCCGAAGTCGGTCGAGGCCCGCACCGCACGAAAGATGCTCGCCTTGTCGCTGTAGAACGCTACCGGCTTGCCATGCTGCTCGAGGTAGGACCGCGTCGCTTCGAAGTATGCAAAGGCCGATTCGGTCGGCACGAAATGCAGCTGCATCAAAAGACTGGTGGCGCCGTCGAAAAACACCAGCAGCGTGCAGGATGAACCGCACCGGGTTTTGAGGAGGCTCCAATCTTTGAGAGGATGGAGGCATGAGGAAAGTCAGTGAAGTTTTCGCCCGAGGTTCGGGAGCGCGCGGTGCGCATGGTGTTGGAGCACCGAGGCGAGTACGAATCGCAATGGGCAGCGGTAGTGTCGATCGGAGCCAAGATCGGTAGCACGCCGCAAACGCTCTGAACTGGGTTCGCCAGCATGAGCGTGATAGCGGACAGCGCGAAGGCACGACCACGGCCGAGGCCCAGCGAGTCAAGGACCTTGAACGCGAGGTTCGCTCGGCGCGTGGCGCTTGGGCGGCGTCTTCAGCCACTCGATGTGGCTGGCCATCGAATCAGGCCGCGGCGAATACGCCCAGTCGATTGCTTTGCGCAACACCGCCTTGCCGATCGCTGCCTCAATCGTGGCAGCCATCGCCGCCTCCGTGGCGTCGAACGCCTTGCGCGCCAGATCCGCCACGCGCCTCGCGCCCCGGGATGATGATCCTTCGGTCGTAAAGCCACATTCGCGCACTCTCGGACAGATCGTCTGGATGCCCGGCCTCAAGTGCAGCGACTGCGAGGACTTGCTCGAGCTGTTTTACTTTTGCGTCGTCAAGGTCTACCAGACCGAGGTACGTTCGTGACCAGGCCTGATGTTCATACAAGGTCTGGCGGCGTTCATACAGCGACCTCAGGGTGGCGATGCTCACTGCCCTCGTTTGCAGCGCTTCACATACGGATCGCAAGAGCGCCTTGGGAACCGAGGCGAAGCGATCCATGGGTCGCCCGCTTGCGCGCAGGAACAGCATCTGGATCGCCGCCGCAACGCGTCGATCATGACAGAATCGCTCGCTGATCGCCTTGACGTCGTCCTTGCTCAGACAAAACGCCTGCTGGACATCGAACTCCGACATCTTGGCGGGCAAGTTCTCCACGCCGATTAAGCGCTTGGCAAACGACGACACGAAGGACTGCTCCAAGAAGTTGGAGCCGCGAATCTACTCCCGACACGAACGTGTGAGTCCGCGGTTACATACCGCCGCACCAGGTCGAAAACTCCCGCCTGCGCGTGACCCTGTCAAATTGCTGAAAAAATACGTTTACCCCAAAAGAACCATGACCAGATTCGGGATCTGCGCAATGCGGCTCGCCAAGCGAACTATTTAGCAACAGGCAATTGGGGCTCTCGGGAGCGTATTTTTTGGTTCTTTGCCGATTTGCGTGAAACGCTGAAGCGGCCAAGAACTGCCTCTGCAAACTTGGTGTTGTCGAAACGTCAAGTAGCAGGAGGCGCCAGCCAAGGCCGCAGTCCTCTGTATTTGCTCGCCTCGGGGTCTGGGAAGGGTACGTGTGATCAACCGAGTCCTGGAGCGCTGACGAAGTTCGGCTTGGCTGTGCCGCAGTAGAGCGCGCGTTGCCCCGGCAGAAACTGGCGACAGCCTCCACCTCGAGGAACTACCGAAACTGCGGCGAAAGCTGAAGCACCCTCTACCAACGCCGTAAGCTGTCGCCGCGGTAGGTATCTCAAGTACCTTAGACGCCGCAGTCCAACCCAGACGGCCCATGTCCAACGAGGTATTGGCAAAAACAGTCGGGCCCGTACAGTTCGCGAATGGCACAAGATCGCCGGCATTTTATCAGCGCGGACCAACCTGAGGATCCGCGGCACCGGTCCGTTGAAGACATCCAGTGGCGCATGACATGGATCGGGATGACCATCTTCACCATCCTCATCCTTTTGGTGCAGGCATACTTCGCCGACTGAGGGAACGCGAGCCACCGAGCCCATTGCAGTAGCGAACTCCGAGGTCGAACCCTGGGCGAGCAGCCTTAAGGCGCTCGACTTTGGAGGCTATGCTATTTCTTGGCCAAGTATTCGCGCACGGCTTGAACGGAGTGGCCTACTTGGTGAACCGCTGCACGCAGTTCGGCTTCGGTAGCGTTCAGCGCCTTCTTCCACCACTGGATCTCGTGGGGCTCTTCCAGCGAAATCACTTTTGCGTCTTCAGCGGTCTTTTTCGGATCGTCTGCCATGGCGATTACCTCCAAAAAGGATTTCCACAAGCGCAGGTCATTTGTGAGTGGCGAGATAGTCGCGGACCCTCTCAGCCGACGGACCAATAGCCAGCACGGCTCTGCGCAATTCGATCTCGGTGCAGTTGAACGACTTGCACCAAAGAGCGATCTCCTCCGGCTTGTCGAGCGAGATGAGGGTGACCCCTATGGGGGTGTCAGTGGAATCATCGTCCATTGCGGTCTCCAAGACATGCCAACCGGCTTCGCGGCGCGCCCCCCAGCGGGCGGCTGCGACTGCTCTGAGAGCATCCGACTATCACTTGGATGCCACGCGCGGGATTCTTCGCATGTTTCTGACAGGAATTGTCCTGCGAGGCCACAGTTCGGCCCTGGTCTTGCTGACCTCATTTGCACTTGTGCGCTGACAACAGAGTCTGGTGTGAGGCGCATGGTAGTTGCATGTGGCAACCTGCAGATCAAAGCCCTGTGGACTTGGCGGCACTCAGCGATGAAGACCTCATCGCTGCGACTCGACACTGGCAGGGCAGACGTTGGGAGCGAGGTCCGGACGATCGACGACTAGTCTGGATGTACGAGGACGAAATGACGAGGAGGTTCGGTGGCGTCACCACCGTCCAAGCACCGCTCCGCGGCGGGGAGCCGCAGGCTCGTAGGCCATGGTGGAAGTTTTGGTGAAGGACTCGGCTGTGGGCCGTCGCTGCCCACTGCGTCTAGCTGCCGATGGTCCCCTCATCAGGATGCGCCAAATATTCGGTGATTCGGTGATCCAGCGACGCGCCTTGTCGGCCAGCGTAGTCCGGAATTCGGCCTGGGTTTCGTCCGGCAATGCCAGCGACAACCTGCGCATGACAACACCCTTCCGCTCAACTGCGGCCACGTGCTGAGACTTGCCTACGCGGGTGTCGTTCATTGTCCATTCGACAGACGCCAAGGGCGACGTCGCGGAACTTGATGCTCAGGTTGTTGTTGGCAATGCCAAACGCCGTCGGCTTGTCGGTGTTCTGGGATCTAGCATCCAGTCCGGCGACGACTGGGCCATTTGCCAAAGCGTCATTGGGGCGAAATCCGGTCGTGTGCTGGGAGCGAGCATCCGCTCGAAAGACAACTCGGAGGCCCCCGTTGTTACGGGAGCTCTACACTGGCCGCTCATCGGTGACCCAATCTCGTGCTGGTGGCCTGGCCCTAAGGTCATCGGATCGAGCGGCCCGTCCGAACGATATATATCGCCATTCAGCCTCCAAGAGCGAAACACCAAGCGCGTCGCTCTCGTTCTCGGGCGGCATTCGCAACTCGACGCGTACGGCGAGCCTAGAGCCGTAAGGCCGATAGGATCCGTCAATCCCTGAGAACTCGTCCGCTTGCGTGATCGCTTTTAAAAGTGCAGGAACTTCGGCGGCGCCTGACTGAAACGCACTGATCAAAGGTCGCAGTTCCAGTCAGCTCTGGACTACGCGACGACGCGCTGCGGACGCGGGTGCCGTCGGTGGCCTCTCGATAAAGTCGATGGATGCTCATCAAGATCGGTTACGACATTGAATTCGAGGTCAGCGCACCGACGACGCTGATCTACCTTCTCCAGGTCCATCCTTCCCGCGAGCGCGATGTTCAGGGTGGCATGGAGAACATCACACTGAGTCCGCCGCTGCTGACCGACTTCTACATCGACGATTTCGACAACCATTGCGCTCGTGTCCATGTGGATGTTGGCGTTTCGTCCGTGCGACTTGAACCTGCTTACTGTGGACCTCTACCAGAGCACCATCAATCCTGACAAATTCTTGGCACTGCCCGCAGGAACGGACCCGGACAGTCTCACAGCCCCGATGGTGTTTGATCAAGACTACGGCGAGTTGCTTCGCTACCAGGAGGCGTTCGAATTTGATCCGAACAGACCTACGCCGGCGTCGACGCTGCCAAGATCGCGGCGGAGATCCTGACTGTCAAGTGGGCGATGTATAGCCGAGGCTCCTAGAAAAAGGTTTGGTCCGAAGCGTGATCTACGCGACGTTTCGCTAGTCGAGGCGTTCTGGGCAGCCGGAGCACTTTGCTGTCGCGGATGTCTTTTGACATTGTCGGCCACCGCATCGACGTATACAAAGCTGTTCGATTTCCGGTGCTGCGCTGCGCACTGGAAGTCATCTGCCGCCCGCTCCACGACGAGGTTGCCGCGGGGCGGTACGTGCGACTGGCAGCGGCGACGGCGACGTCCTGATGGCGTCAATCTGGTGGCGCGTCCACCGATCAAGGAGCGGTGATGAACAAGGACCAAGTCAAAGGCACTCTTGAGAAGGCGAAGGGCAGTCTCAAGGAAGCAGCAGGGAAGGTAACCGGCGACGAATCGCTTCAGGCCGAAGGCAAGGCCGACAAGGCTGCAGGCAGCGTGCAGAAGAAGGTTGGCGACGTCAAGGATGCCGTAAAGATCGTCACGAAAAAACCCTGAGACACTGGCAAATGTTAGCGACGCCCCAGGCTCTGCCGCAAGGTTTCACCGGACCGAGGGCCTGCGCTGACCGGGAGTCTGTATCGGCGCATGTCGACAGCGATTTCGCTTGTCTGCGCGAGCACATGGTCGATTGCGAGAAGTGCAATCCTTGGCGGTGCGGGCTCAGCGATTGGGCGGAGCGCGCGCAGTCGCTGATGGTGCCCCGGATGATCTTGAGCGTGATCTGTGCCGGCGCGACCGGGTTGATCATCGGCGGCTTGGCCAGCTTCCTGAATCGCGTCTAACGGCGTGATCGCATTGCGGGCCGATCGGTCGGCAGGTTCAGAAGCCATACCCGTCTTGCAGATGCGCACAACCGAGCGACGCGATGTCGCTCGAAAGCAAACACTGCGTCGGTGTGCAGGCTATCCCTAGACTCCGGTAGAAAACCACGAGCTTCCTTGAAGACGAAGGTCACCCAAGCGGGTGATAGATCATGACGTTCCTTCGCACCTGCCTGTGGCGCGGCACACGAGATGCTCGGACGCTTCTCATGGCTGCGTCGTGTAGATTGCTTGAGACGTCATGCACCTCGCAGGAGCCGATGATCATCCCCGAGCCGGCGATGGTGGATCCTAGGCGCGTCACCCCGATGAACAGGGGCAGATGTGAAGCGCCAGTCGGGATCGGGCTAGCTCACCGCCTTCTTCGCGGCGACCTTGGATTTGTGGCCCGCCGTCTTGGCCTTCGACTTATGGGCCTGCGCCTTTGCCTTGTGCGCGCTGCTGTTTGGTTCCTTGGTCAGGGCCGCCTGCGTATTCTCAGCCCCTTGCTTTGCTGTTTCGGCGGTTGCCTTGCCTGCTTCCTTGGCGGCGGTGCCAACTTGCGCGTTCGCTGCGCAAAACGCCAGGCTGGCAACCACTGCAATGGTCAATCTCTTCATGACTTCTCCTGTTGTGAAAGCTCACTATAGGAGGAAGTCGCCGAATCAGAAGGCATCTTTCGAATGGTCGATAACGCAAGTTGCCGGGTTACAACATGCTCGCAAACCAACTGTCAGATCATGTCTTTTGACACTGAGATTTGCGCACATTTTGTGTAGGCAGGATGTTGCTGAAACTGCTTTCTCGATGCCCCGGAATGCGAAGTCACTCGCGCAGTCCGTGCTGCGCAACCAAGATGAAGCGGCCACACTGACACTTGTCCTTGAACGGCGCGCGGAAGAGCCTGACAGCCCGCGCACCATTGACCATGCCAATGGGTGACGCCCGACGCTGCTGCCCACTTGGACGTCGGCGCATTGGCGCATTCGCAGTCGAAGTTTTTAAACCGCCCCTGTCCAGCGGCCAGCGACCGTCGTGGCGTTTGGAGCGCGCGCGGGCAACACGCCCAGATGCAAGCCGCGACCGCGCGGGGTTCAGGACTGGTCGAGCTGGAAGGCCTGCTTCCGTTCTTGCAGCGCTTCCTGCGCGAGAGCCACGCAAGCGGCGATCTCCAACGCACCGTCTGCTGGTGCACCCGGCGGCGGCCGCAGCGCGAAAGCAAGCCGCTCGCACGCGACTTCCCACTTGAGTCGGGCCTGGATCTGGGCGAGGTTGTTGTCCATGTCACCAGCGGTTGAGATGGAATCAATCCTACCGGCGCCGTGGCTGAGCGCTCACTCGACTCCCCTTGCACTAGAGCCATCTTGCGGTCAGACCTGCGAATTCAACCCATGCCGCTCGCTGTTTTTCTGGTGGAAGACAACCCCAAGATCCGGGAGAACCTCATCCCGGCATTGGCAGAACTCGGCTCGGCAAGCGTAATGGCCACCGCGGAATCCGCTCAGGAGGCGATTGAATGGCTGGCCGGACACAAGGGCACGTGGGATCTGGTCGTCGTCGACTTCTTTCTCAAGGAGGGGACGGGGCTGGAAGTCGTGCGGTGGTGCAACGGGAGATTGGCCGGTCAGCGCGTGGTTGTTCTCACCAACTACATCAACGAGGAAACCCTCAACGCGTGCATTGAAGCTGGCGCAGACGCCTTCTTTGACAAGTCGACACAGCTGGATGCGTTCTTCGACTTCTGCCTGGCCAGACCCTGAAAGCGCGGGCAGTCATCTTTCGATGAGCTTGTCACCGTCGCCTCGCGGTTAGTCCTCCAATCAACGGGCTCAGCGCGATTGCGCACCTCCAGCTCGACGGCGCCTTTGCGTTCGTCAGCGACGCTGCAACGGGTTCGCCCGGAATGCCATGGAGCCCCGCGTTGCTGATGAGATCCGAAAACAATTGTGCCAGCCGGTCTGCGTCCGCCGGCATGCCCAAGCTTCCCGGGACGTCGTGAACGATGGTCACGCCGGGGTAAGCGGTGCGCGACTCGTCAAGCACGTCCTCCAGCACGCGCGCGACGTCCACATCGGTGATCGTCATCTGCAGGCTGCCGCTGGTCTGCAGCCTCGAAGCATCCAGTACCTGGCCGATGAATCGGGTCATGCCGCTGCTGGACAGCTGGATGCGTTGTCCCATGCGTGTGCCCATGCCTTCGCCGGAGCCACCACGCTCCAGTACCGAGGGAGAGGGGGCGGCCGCAGCCGCTTGGGCGCGCTCTGGCATGGATTCGCGATCATCGCAATATCAAAAGACATCCGGTCGCGACGCTTTGGCGTCCCGCTGACACCCACGAATTTTGAACTCCTACGGGTGGCGCCTGAGAAGAGAACCTAACTTGCGCCATGGCAAACCCAACGGCCCTGTCAGGAGACTGCGATCTGCGCTGCGCACTCCGTGTCCCTGTTCGAAGGGAAGCTGCCAGCGCGCAAGACTCTACTGAGAGTGCCTGCACGACACTCGACGAAATCAGCACGGGCCAAGGTCCATGCTCAGACGGCACTTTCTAGGCTGTGCTGCTGCATCGGCGATTCACGGCACCGGCGCGCTTTTGCATGCCGCGCGCGCTGCAGGACTACAGACCATTGGCCGCGCCCAATCCTTTGACTTTGCTTGGCTCAAGGGGAGGGCGCGCGAACTGGCACAAGCGCCTTACGCGCCGCATGGGCGATCCTTGCCGCCCGAGATTGCGGCGCTCGATTGGGACAGCTACCAAGCCATAGCCTTCAAGCCGGAGCGAGAGTTGTGGCGAGACCGTTTGCTGAACTTTCGAATCAGCCTGTTTCACCTGGGATTGTCTTACCGGCGTCCCGTGCGGATGTTCGAGGTCACCCAGGGACAGGCGCAGCAACTCGCCTACGACCCGGCGATGTTCGACTATGGCAGCAGCGGACTCGCACGCCATGCGCAGCCGCGCGACTTGGGATTCGCGGGGTTTCGTCTTCGCGCCGCCTCCAACGACTTCGCAGGCGATGTCGCTGCCTTTCTCGGCGCCAGCTATTTCCGTGCCGTGGGCAAAGAGGGACAGTACGGCCTGTCGGCGCGTGGACTCGCGATCAACACGGGATTGCCTCGTGAGGAAGAGTTCCCTGACTTCACAGATTTCTTCGTTGAGCAGCCTGCCGTAAGCGCATCGACGGTCGTCGTACATGCGCTGCTTGATTCGCCAAGCGTTTGTGGGGCTTACCGCTTTGCCATCACCCCGGGGGACAGCTTGATCATGGATGTGGACCTTGCGCTGTATCCACGGGTTGCGATAGAGCGCGTTGGCATCGCGCCGTGTACGAGCATGTTCCTGTCCGGGGAGAACGACCGTCGCAAGGCCACTGACTGGCGCCCGGAGATCCATGACTCTGATGGTCTGGCCATGCACACGGGCAACGACGAATGGATTTGGCGTCCGCTCATCAATCCCCCGGTGACGAGTGTCAACTCGTTTTTTGACAGGAACCCCAAGGGTTTCGGCTTGCTGCAGCGAGACCGTGATTTTGACCACTACCAGGATGACGGCGTCTTTTACGAACGACGCCCCTCCTTATGGGTCGAGCCGAAAAAGAGGGAGCGGTCATGCTTGTGCAGATCCCGACCGACGACGAGACCTTCGACAACGTCGTTGCGTTCTGGAATCCGAAAGCTGCGTTGCCATCCCACCGCGAAGCGTTGTTCGCGTACAGGCTGTTCTGGGGAGCAAACCCTCCGCGCCAGTGTCCCATGGCCAGGTGTGTCGCAACCCGCTTAGGTATCGGAGGCATCGTAGGCCAGAAGCGCAAGTACTTTTCTCAGCGCTTCGTGCTGGACTTCACCGGGGGCGAGCTCCCGCTGCTCGATTGGAAATCGATGGACGTCGAGCCAGTGATCACCGCATCGAGCGGACGCGTCGAAATCACTTCAGCTCGGCCGCTCGCATCGGTTCGTGGTGCTCGCGTCATGTTCGATGTCGTGCCTGACAATCCAAATGTGACGATCACGATCCGTGTTTTCTTGAGAGGCGGGTCCGAGACGCTCAGCGAAACGTGGCTGTACGACTGGACGCCGCAAGCCTCCGACTTTCTCGACTTCAAGTAGAGGCAGCGCATGAGGCCTACTCACAGAGAATGCTGTTCACGACTTGAACCCCGAGCGCCGAGGGCGGATACTTTTCTCGCGCGCCAATTTCAAAGGAGACGCGATGCCCGTTAAGTTCTTGCGGCAAAGGGCTGCCCCGATAGCGCACGATCGAATCGGTGGCGGCCACCACACGGCCTTCTTCGAGGCCAGTGACGAGTGCGACGTTTTGCGTCACAGCAAGAATCTTTTGCCATCCAGATCGGCGATTGGCGTGTCAGCCGAGCCGGTTTGCCAAGCGACCTAGCAAGGCTGACTCATGCACCCATACGTAACGCAGCCATTTCACTACCGCGGACATGACTTCATGTGCGCCGCATACCGGGTGGACGACGAAACTTTTCACCCTCGGGTGCTGTACCTCCGCGGTAATGAAGGCATTCAGCAAGTGGAATTGCCGCAGGACAGCGATGCCTATGCGTCTTCGACGGAGGCCTTGCGGCACGCCGAACAACAGGCTGTTCGCTGGGTGCATGATCACACTGGCGACGGTCAAGGCCGCTTCTAGGAGTCAGCATGGCCATCGACCCCGGTTCCGCATTGCGCGCCCCTTTATCAACTGCGTCTGGAGCCCCCCCGGGCACCTGGTCCATCGCCGCGATACCTGGTCAGGTGCAGGCCGCCCTGGGGTATCGCCCTTTCACGGCGAACGCAAAGAAGCCTTCGGTCAACCAACCAGCTCAGGCCGCAGACACTCTGCGCACATGTCGTCGGCTCCAAGTCGCTGTCACGCAAGGCCAGGTTCGGACCCGACCGTATAGATCTGCCCCGAAAGGACGCTCCCCATCACGGACTGGCGCCGCGAGGACATGACGGGCTGGAACAGCCCGCGCAGCGTGAAGTCACTCGATGCGTTGCCAAAGAGCGGCAACGGCAAGGTGATGTGGCAGCCCCTGCAGGAGGCGCGGAGCAAGTAGCCCTGTACGGTCCGAGGCAGGCTAGGACTTACCCAGCATCTCGATCAGCCGAGCCAATGCCACCGACGGCGCGCCTTGCCACACCAGGTGCGTTCGATTCGCGCGGATGCGCTCGGGCAGCGCATGCTGGCGTACATCGGCCGTGGCGCGCAGCGCCTTGAGGACGGACACCGGCACGATCGCGAACCCTGTGCCAGCAGCGACGCAGGCGATCATTGCCTGGTAGGAAGAAAACTCGAGCGACCGAGATGGCGTAACGCCGGCCTTGCCAAGCCATTGCTCGAGCACGCGACGGTATGAACAGCCCTGTGCAAACGCGATCAGCGTCGCATCGGCAAGGTCGACGGGACGGGTCACCGAGTTCACGCTGCGCGCGGTGACCAGCACCAGTTCTTCCTCGAACACAGGCAGCGTTTCGAGCCCCGCCTCAGCGAATGGTTCGGACACGAAGGCGGCTTCGATGTCGAAGGCATTCACCCGTTTCACCAATGCGCCGGACGTGCCAGTGACAAGCTCGACGACCACCCCGGGATAAAGCTTGTGAAAGCGCGACAGCACCGGCGCCAGCCGACTGCCGGCCGTGCTCTCGAGCGAGCCCAACCTGAAGGTGCCGAGCGGGAGATCACTGCGCAATTCATTCTCCGCCTCGTCGGCCAAGCGCAACAGCCGCTCGGCATACGGCAGGAGCTTGTGGCCGGCAGGCGCAAGTGCAAGCGTGCGACCGTGCCGATGGAAGAGCTTGTGGCCCAGTCGTTCTTCCAGTTGCTGGATACGGGTCGTGACGTTCGACTGCACCCGATTGAGCTTGTCCGCCGCGCGGATCACGCCGCCCTCGGCCACGACCGTGCGAAAAATTTCGAGCGAGTCGAGGTCAATCGTTCTCATGAGAAGAATGGTTGTTCTGAATAATTCATTTGTGGATGTTGCACATTCTGCGTCCAATGACGACCCATGTCGATTCCCTCCTTCGCAGCGTCCAGACCGCCTACCGCTGTCGCAGTGTGCGCCGCCGGAATCTTGTCGTTGGCGATCGCCATGGGGATCGGCCGCTTTGCGTTCACGCCGATGCTGCCGCTGATGATCCGGGCCGGCAGTGTCGACGTGGGCGCCGGCGGCTGGCTCGCGGCGGCGAACTACGCGGGCTATTTGCTGGGCGCGCTCACAGCGGCGCGACTACCGCTCACGCCCCAGCGCATCGGGCTTTCGTCGCTGGCGGTGATCGTGCTGTCGACGGCGGCAATGGGCTGGAGCGGGTCTGTCGCGATCTGGCTGCTGCTGCGCTTCGTCGCCGGCGTGGCGAGCGCGTGGGCACTGGTGAGCACCAGCGTCTGGTGCCTGGGTTGGCTTGCGCGGCTTGATCGGCCGGCTGGCGCGGGTGTTCTCTACGCGGGCGTCGGCGCGGGCATCGCGCTTGCAGGGCTGTATTGCTGGCGCGCGGGGGTAGCCGGCGTCTTGGCCAATCGCTTGTGGCTTCAACTCGGCGCACTGGCGCTCGTCGGGCTGGCGCTTGTCGCGGTGCTGATGCCGCGCGAGGCGCCAGGGCAGGGGGCAACGGCGGACGGTTCTTCTGCTGCAATGCCCACCTCTTCGCCGGAGTCCGTCCCGTGGGGGCTGGTAGTGAGCTATGGCGTTCTCGGATTCGGCTACATCCTGCCGGCGACTTTTCTGCCGGTACTCGCCCGCGCAGTGGTCGACAACCCTGCTGTCTTTGGCGCAGCCTGGCCCGTATTCGGCGCCGCGGCAGCGCTGTCGACCGTGTTCGCCGGCGCGACCCTTGGCGGTGTGCCGAGGCGGCGCGTGCTGGCAGGCAGCCATGTGCTGATGGCGTTGGGCTGCCTGTTGCCGGTGCTGCACCTTTCGGCACTTTCCGTGCTTGCAGCTGCGCTGCTGGTCGGCGGCACGTTCATGGTGGCGACGATGGCCGGCATGCAGGAAGCCAAGGCGAGCAGTGTTGGCGACCCGACGCGCATGCTTGGCCGCATGACGGCCGCCTTCGCGTTAGGACAGATGGGCGGGCCTGTGTTGTCCTCCATGCTGAGCGGCAAGTCCGAGGGCTTCGGCGGTCTTTTCATCGCATTGACGGTGGGCGCCGCGGCACTGATGGGGAGCGCCGTGTGGCTGGCGCGCAAGCCTTCTGGCACTGTTTCGAACATGGTTAACAGGAGCCTCTGACATGATTGAGCAAGGTCACACGCAGCCTTGGGCCGAGCGGCTGCCCATGCCGGCTGCGGAGTCGATGACGGACGCGCAGCGCGCCGCTGCGCAATCCTTGATCGACGGTCCCCGCAAGGCCGTGTTCGGCCCGTTCATCCCGCTGCTGCAGAGCCCTGCGCTGATGGACCGCATCGGTACGCTCGGCGAATACCTGCGCTTCGACAGCGCGATCGATGCACGCTTGCGCGAGCTGGTGACCTGTGCGGTCGCGCGCCACGTCGGCAATCAATTCGAATGGCTGCTGCACGGCACGCTGGCGGTCAAAGCCGGCGTGAGTGCCGATGCGATCGAGGGCCTGCGTCTTGGCCGCCGCGCCACGCCGCTGGCGGAAGATGAACAGATCATGCTCGACTTCACGCTCGAACTCCTGCAAAACAACGGCGTGAGCCAGCCCACTTATGCGGCCGTCGAGTCGCGATTCGGGCAGCGCACGGTGGTCGAACTCAGCGCGCTGGTCGGCTACTTCGTCATGGTCTCCTGGGTCATGAATGTCGCGCATACTCCGGCCAGGCCAGCCGAGGGCCAGTCCGCTCTGGCCGCGTTCCCGCTTTAGGGCCAATCATCCATCGACTGCAGATCGATAGATCATTCGGTGGACACGAAAACCATCGACCAATTACAGCTTCGCCTTCAGGCACTTTGCGCAGCAGATGTCGTCGGCCCTAAGTCGTATCGGGCAAGGCTTGGATTGGACTTGACCGTGTCAAGCTGCATCGACAGGACGATTGCCCCTTGGTCTTGACTGCTCGCGCGGACGTCATGTCTTCCCAGGCCTTGTCTTCCTGAGCTTTCTGTGCTGAGCACTGCCGCTTGGTAGCACCTCACCGTCCGGCGCTCCGCACGTCGGAAAGCTCGTCGATCTCACCTGCGCCTGAACGGCTTGCTCAGGTAGTGTGAGCGCTTCTCACCGAAGCGCCACGGCAACTCGACCGCCTTGGAGATGCCGATCCGCGGCCCAACCTCCAACTCTGGCAGCGGAATGTCATCCGGTCGGGGCAGCAGCGCGAAAGGCGGCGCGTCCAGACGCATGCCGTTGAAGCTGCTGTCCACGCCGAGCGCCTGACCGACCTTCCCTGGGCCGGCGCACAGCAGTCGCGCATCGTCCATGCCGCGCCGCTTGCGCATGTGCGCCAGGCCGTGGGTCGGCTCCAACGCACGGATCAGAACCCCGGCGCTGTGCCCAGACTCTCGACACACGAAGTTGAGGCACCAGTGGATGCCATGAGAGCGGTAGACGTAGGCGTGCCCCGGCGGTCCGAACAGCGCGGCATTGCGCGGCTTTGGGCCGCCGAAACTATGGGCCGCTGGCTCGGTACTGTCGTATGCCTCGGTCTCGACGATGCGCCCACCAATGCCATCGACCAGCAGTGTGACGCCGATCAAAAGAGGTGCCACCTCGTGCGAAGGGCTTTCGATGTCAATGAAGCCGGCGGCGCAGATGGAGCGGGCGGGAGACATCCGCATCATGGTACTCACCAAAGAAGTTCATCAGCGTAGCTTGGGAATGCTCTTGAGGGAGGCGTCGGCCAAGGGCAAAGGGCTTAACACCAGCGTCAGGATGCCTACGCCCTGGGCTGGAAGCTCTTCGGTCCCCAATGTCGCGCCCTGCTGCCTGCTGGACAGCTGAAAAGAAGAGCGTCGGCCGGCAGCCGCGCCAATGCCCGGCCTTTCGACAAAGCTGCTGGACAGCGCGAGAAGGGCGAGTTGCGACGTGGCCGCGAGGTCCACTAACTCGACATCGGATGTCCCGGATCCTCGATGGCGTGGGAGCCTTGGGTTCGGCTCAGTGGCCTGCACGGCGGAGACCGTGCACCCGATGCGCCAGTGCGTGGCGCCGCTGGCCAATCGAGACCAATGTTTAACCTGGTTCGGGGCCGCACTGGACCTTGGTCGGCGGCAAGGATCTGCGAGGACAGGTTGAGGCCCTATATAAAGCGAGGGCCTCCCTGTAGGCTCCCGCTGGCAATAGCCACCGCTTCATGCTCGCAAGAACATGGGCTCCATCGACCCGGGGGCGGTCGCCGACAAAGGCGCATCGTTGCGTCTCCTACCACTTAACAGGAGACCTGAGATGGCTGACTTGAATGACCCCCGCGTGACAGGCGCGAAAGACGGGACCGGTGCTGCTACGGGCGTCGGCGCTGTGCTGGGCGGGGTTGCTGGTGGCGTAGCCGGCGGTGCTGCCGCCGGTGCGGCCGTTGGCGGGATGACCGGCCCGGTCGGCGCCGTGGTGGGCGCCGCGGTAGGTGCGGTGGCCGGCGCCCTAGCTGGCCGGGCCGTTAAAGCCGACCCGGTTGCCGAAGATGCCTACTGGCGCGAGAACTATGCCGGGCGAGACTATGTGGCGGCCGGCACGAGCTACGACGACTACTCGCCGGCCTATCGCTACGGAGTCGATGCCTATTCGCGTTATCCGGATCGAAAGTTCGATGATGTTGAAGCGGATCTCGGTCGAGACTGGGGAACCGCTCGCGGACGATCGTCATTGGAGTGGGATCGCGCAAAGCACGCTACACGCGATGCTTGGCAGCGCCTCAGCGATAACGTCGAAAGGGCCATTCCAGGCGATTCCGACCGCGACGGTCGCTAACGCTTAGGGATCGACAAGGCGGCCTTTGGCGGCCTTGTCGATCATCGCGATCTCGACGCCTGGACCGCCAACGAGAACGGCGTCTAGACATGCGTACGCCCAACCCTCCGAGGCTTTCAGCACCGTCCGGGAGCAGTCTCGGAGCTACTTCCTCATCATTGGACTTCATCGGCGGCTCGCCGCTCGGTTCTTGCAGTCTCGACTGGCGCGCGAGTCGAGCCACGGCGGCGTGAGCTTCTCATGTGGGATGGACAGTGAGCTTCTCATGCCAGAGAGGGCGAACATCTCCGACGCAGAGTCGGCATATCAATGCAGCTCATTCACGTTTCGGTGGATGCATCCTGCGTCAATGAACCTTGACGACGAAGACGGCATCCTGACGCAAATTCGCGGCGACTACATCGCCCGCGCCCTGGATATGCTGCCGTCCCCCATCGCTGGCGAGGATACGCACGCCACCGCGGAAGTCGAGGTGCCAGGGATCGGGCGGGTGCGCATCAGGTTTGAGTTGCACTCTAGCCGAAGAGCACACTCGGACCACTGGTTCTGGACAGCCTGCTATGCCGAGTTGACCTAGACGCTTGATGCTGTCTGATCATCCGTCGGTTGTCGCAAGTTGACGCGCCACGGAATCGATGTCGCTCACCGTGTTGGCATCTCGATCAACGCGGCATCCCTGGAGACATGAAACCAAGTGATGCACAGTTCGCATCGTCTACCGAGAGAATCTCGTAAACGCGCGGAGGTCGGCGCTTGAAACGACTGGTAACCGATACCGGCCATCGAGGGGTGCACAGTCTTTGCAATGCAAGGCCTTGGCATCCATGGCGCATCGGCGTTCGAGTTGGTGGTGCTCGATCCGGCCGGGCGCATCCGGTTCAGCAACGCGCAGGCGTCGGCCTTGCTCGACGATGGGGATGTCGTGTGCCGCTCGCACGATCGCCTCGCCGCCGCGAACCGGCGCAGCCGGGAGGCACTGCAGGCACTGATCCGTGCGACGCTGCATGATGCCTCCGAGCGATCGCCGGCAATGCCCCGCGTGATCCCGTTGCCACGCACCGGACGGCTGCCGTTGATCGTCATCGGACTGCCGATCAGCGGCGGGAGGGCGGCCATGAACTGGGGCGCGGCCTTGCTCGTGCGCGACCCGGAAGTGCGCGAACTGCCGCCGCCGGCCATGGTGCGCGAGGTCTTCGGACTCACGCCATCAGAGGCCGGCGTCGCGCCGGCGCTCGGCGCCGACCGGACCCTGAAAGAGATTGCCGCCGAGCGTCGCTGGACGCTAAACATCGTGCGCACCTTGGTGTCGCGCGTGCTTCACAAGACCGGGTGCCGCCGCCAAGCGGAACTTGCTCGCGTGCTGGGCGCGCTCTGCGAGGTGCGCGCGGCTGGCGCGGGGCTGGCATCCGGCATGGCCATCGCCGCGTTGCTGCAGGACATGGCACTGCACCGTGCTGCGGCTGGCCAAGTTCGTGCGCTGCTGCAGTTACCGCTGCAGGCGCCGCCCAACCAGCATGCGACGATCGTAGAGCGCGACTTCTCACCGGGTGAGAACACGGGCTTCCACCTGCACGACAGCGGCCACGAAATCATCTGCGTGCTCGAGGGCGCGCTCACGATGGAATACCTCGCGTGCGAACCCACTCGAACCGGCGCCGGGGAGGCGGTGTACGTGCCGCCGGGCGTGGTGCACCAAGGACGTAACGACCATGCCGTCGGCGCGCTCTACCTGTTCCATGTCGGGATCGGGCCTGCGGGATCCATCGATCGACGCAATCTTTAGCATTTGTCGTCCGTTCGCATGACGACCTGCGCATGCACGATGCCTACGCTGGAAGCTCGCAAGCTACGGAGCAAAGATCATGGATCGACGCACCTTCCTCGCGCTGTGCCAAGCAGCGTGGCTGCCGGCATGCAGTTCAACTGGGCCCGCTGGCGGCCCAATCACGGAAGACACGGCGGTTGCCACGCCGGATGCGGGCGTGACGCTGTTCATGCGAAACAAGCGTCTTGCGCGTTTCGGGCCTCCGGCGCCGGGCAGGGTCGTGCTTTTCGTTCACGGGCTGACCTATCCGGGCCACACCTGCTTCGACCTTTCGCTCGGCGGGCAGTCGTGGATGGACACGCTGGCGCAGCGCGGTTTTTCGACACCTGGTCGTGAACATCCGTGGCTACGGAAGGTCGACGCGGCCGCCAGCGATGAACCAACCGCCGCAGGCCAATCCGCCGCTGCTCGATGCCGAGACGGCGACCTCCGACGTCGCCACGGCCGTGCGCTTCATCCAGCAGCGGCGAGGAAGGGATCGGCTGTGCATCGTCACTTGGTCGTGGGGCACGGTGCTGGCTGCACGCTTCGCGACGATGCATCCGCAATCGGTCGAGCGCCTGGTGCTCTACGCGCCGGTCTGGCGCTGGCACGATGCGCCTGTGCCGCAGCCCCCGGCGCGCGCCTACCGTTCCGTTACGCGCGAGGCAGCCCGACGCGGCTGGCTCGATGCGGCACCTGCCGGGGCACGCGACAGCTTGATCCCGCCGGGCTGGTTCGAGCAATGGGCGGATGCCAACTGGGCGACCGATCCCGAGGGCGCGAAGGCGCAGCCGCCCGTGTTGCGCGCGCCGAACGGCCCGCTGGTTGAAGTGATCCGGCGATGGAACGACGGCAGCACGGCATTCGACCCCGCGCTGGTCACCGTGCCCACGCTGCTGGCCGTCGGCGAATGGGACAGGACAACGCCGCCCTACATGGCGCACGAGTTGCACCCGCTGCTCACCCGCGCACGGGAGGCACGGCTGGTGGACATACCTCAGGGCACGCACCAGGTTTTCATGGAGCGGCAACGCGGCGTCTTGTTCGCCGCGGTTCAGCAGTTCCTCGAAGCAGGATAGGCGCGATCCGATCCTCGAGCCCGGCGGCAACGCTGCCTCGCCCTGAGACTCGCTTCCGGCTTCGGCTGCTCGTTGCCAGGATGCGCCACGGCGAGTGCGATCGGTAAGTCTGTTTCACCAGGCTCGAATTGCCGAACCCGAGATGCCGGTGACGGCCAGTTCAGCAAACCGCGGCTTCGGCTTGTACGCGCCCCCAGCTTCCGCCTGGGCGGCAACTGGGCGTCTAAAAGGCAGCGATCAATTTGCGCCGCTGTGCGGCTGCAGCGTCAGCCCTATGAGCCGAGAGACAACCAGCGCGAGATACATCACTCCAGTGAACATCGCCACGCTGGCGAGTGCGCGTGCATGGACGGTGACCGGGATCACGTCGCCGATCCCGGTGCTCGACAACAGGGCGAAGCTCAGGTACATCAGTTCGGTCCAGGTGCGCGGCGCCTGAGCGTTCGTCGCCGCCAGGAAGCTGCCCGGTTGCAGCGCTTGCGTCACGACGAACAGATGCGTGAACGCCCAAGCCAGCAGCGTGAACGTCGCCCCCACTGCGAACAGCTCGTCGAGCGTGGCCTTGCGGTCGGCCATCATGTAAGCGATCAGACTGCCAGCGGCATAGAGATAAAAAACCGCTTCACGTCCTGAGGACCAAGGCAGCAGCGAACGGAAGTCGCCCAAAATCTGCAGCGCCAGCAAGATCACCGCCGGAACCGCTAGGCAGATGCTCACCCAAGTCAAGCCCGGCGTTCGGCGCACCATTCGAAGATAGTTCATGCGAACCGAATCCTAAGGCGTATCCGACACGAGGAGCGAGCGGTGCGGGGAGCGCCTCGCAGCCAACGATTGCCTGTGGCGCCGACGTGGTCACGCCATGGGCCGAGCGTAGCGTCGAAATGGCCAATGAGGGCCGCCTTCTGCTTCCGCGCTGCTGTGCTGTACACCGCAGGTATACCAAGGACGAACTCCACATGCAGATGCGCAAGCTGGGCGTCAAAAAGTCAACGGCCGAGTGCCTCCGTACCGCCGCAATACCATCTTCCCGGACACCCGCTGTCAATGTCAATCCCAAGTTCAGATGTCGCATTTCTTCATTCTTGAATGACTCCAGCGAACGCGGTGACTGCCTGACCTTTGCATGCGCACAGGCTTTCCAACCGAAGGCACCGCGATCGTCATTTCAGCGCTGCGTGATGGGATGACGCCGATGGCTTGCAGACGCTCATCACGGCCAGTTCGAGGTCTTCGCTAGTGAACTGGCTCGAACGTTTGACGCCTGGCAGAGGCTTGCGATAGATGGGCGCCTGCCCCCTGATTTGTGCGCGAGGGCGAGCCCAATGTCCTTCGATCGTCGCGATGAGTCTGGAGCACCAGGGCAGCCTGCAGCGCATGGCTCAGGCGCTTGTTCTCGACGATGGCTGCGGCATCTACTCGGGGCAATCTGTCGTAGCGCTCAAAGGGCAGCTTGACCCCGTCGGCACGCAACTCGATTCGGCCAGCCGGATACTCGTAGACGTCGATGTAGCGATGGATCAGCTTGCGAGTGGCCGGCGAGTCCTTGAGCAGGTAGATCACGCGCTCGTGCTGCAGCGTCAGCGACCGTGAGACCTTGCGCTGCAACCGCCACGTGAAGATCAGATCGAGATCCTCGTCGGCACGAACAGGCCGATGGGCATCGAAGTCGCGCATCGGCGGCTTCGCAAACCGCGCATTGAAGTCGACGATGAAGTGGTGCGCAAACGCATTCGCTGCCTCCCGCGTGCTGATCCCGCGCAGGCGAAGTTGCTTGACCAGGCGGTCTTGCAGCGTCAAGTTGGCGCGCTCGACACGACCCTTGGCCTGGCTCGTGTTGGCGCACATCAGCTCGATATTGAGCTCGTACAACGCCCGCCCGAACTGCGTAGCGCTGCGACCGAACTCGGCCGACTCGCGCAGGACACGAAAAATGCCTTATCGCTGTAAAAGGCCACCGGCTTGCCGTGCTGCTCGCTGGCGTCGCTGCCGCTGCGAGCAATCCCAGATCGATCTGCGCGTCGGTAAACGACCAGCTCGAGGGCCTACCAGTGATTTTCAAGCGCTGCGTTGGTCACCTCACCCTGGACTTGATTGATGCTCGAGAGAGCCGGTCGAGCTGGACAACTCGTCGTGCACATCTGCCGCAAATCTACTTGCCAGCTTTACCAGGGTCTTCGCGGAAATCGGCCCGCTGAAAGAGCGGCGCGTGTAATGCCAGCCGTTCAGCACGATCTCGAGAAAAGTTCCATCCCTCACGGTCATCACTTGCACGAATCCATGGCGCGTACGAACAATACCTTGCAATGCCTTCGGATCGGTCGCGTCCGCGATCGGATGCAGGCCCCATTCGACGGGTCTTGTCACCGGCTGTCGGCTCGTGCGTACGGCGTGACTCATCCTGGATGTTCTGCGTTGCGTGTGTCCTCGGACCCTGCCCATGCTGTGACTTCGAGTCCGAGCACAGGCTGCGAGCCCGTTGGCTTATGCGACCAGTGCCAGCGGCCTCTCGAGTTCCCCGAGGAGTTCACGGCCTTGCAGCGTTGCACGAAGCAGCGACTTCGGGCTGTTCTCGTCGATCGGCAGTCCACTCGCCGCGTCGACCCATTCCACCCAGCCGTCTTGGACAAGTGCATCGCAGATATCGGGTGACAAACCATCACCGCGTTCCACCGCGAGCAGGGATTGCTCCACCGCGGCGGGGGTCAGCTCGATCGAGCGGCTGGGCGCCGATTCCCTCAAGATGGCCACAAACGAGCGCGGCCGGGCGGCTGGCACCTCGGCTAAGTACTTGGTGGAGCAGCCGGCCGCCCTAGGGGCGACGAGGACGCGCCAAGCACTCAAAAGGCCAGTCGCGAGGCGACGCAGATGAGCGCCATTCGCGCAAGGCCGGAATAAGGACCCAAGGTTGGCAATCTCAGTTGCCGTTGTTGCGGTTTCACCGCTTGCGGGCATCCGAAAGGACCCTGCCGTCGATCCCGATTGCTGCACCGTGAAATGGGGCCACTCGAAAGGCGCCTTGTCCAAGTCGCCTTGTGCTGAGGCCACCCAAAGACGGGGACCTCCGCTTGGCCGCAGGAACTGTTTGACTCGGGACGACCCGATCAACTGAAATGCATCTGGCATGTAAGGAAGTGTCACCCCCGACAAGCGCTGATGCAATACCAAAGTTCACATATGGCGTTTGGCCACGCAACGCGCGCGGTCCCTGCTTCCCGCATCTCGACCCCGAGGAACTTGCAGGGCTGCGCGTGGCCGACGACTGGACCTTTTGGACCTGCCGCAAAGCGAGCAGGCGATGGCCGCTGGCACGCATTAACTCACGATCAAAATCAAGGTCGGATCCTGCTGATGCGTGTGGCCCAGTTCCCAAAGGCAGCGCGTGTACCACCGCAGCTGCCAAAAGGGGCCGCAACGTAAGCGCGAAGCGAACAGCTCTGTGCGATGTACTCCGAAGCAAACCAAATCTCGTCTCCGTCCACCACGGCGGCACCGTAGTCGCCCCAACGAGCAGAGTTCTCACCGCCTTGAAGTCCCTCATAGCCCGAGAATCCGTCTTCAGGTCCCACCCCCTTGGCAGCGAGCCTGACACGACCCTCGTGGCCGTTCGGGCCGAGATGAATATAGGCGGCAGAAGGAAAGAGATCCGTGCCGGACAGAGTAAACGCAATCACGCCGCGACCGCTTGGGAGCGTGGCGATCGCAGGAAAGCTCAGGCTGTGTTGTGCCATGCCGATCTTGCCCTCATGCTCGACCACGCCGACGACAGAGCCTTGCTGAGAGAAGGGCCTGATCGCGTAATGAGCGATGCCGGCCCGCTCCTCGCCCTGCACGTTGACCGCGGTTCCAAGCGCCCCGTAAAGCCTGCCTCCAATGTACAAAACCTGTTGCATGCGCGAATCGCCGCTGTCCATCGATTCCGGCGCCGAAGCCTGAGGTGGGGGTTCAACGGCGTCGCTGAACAAGGTTCGCCAACAGCCCACACCATTCGGCGTCACGAGCGTGCGATCGTTGATGCACTCTGCGAGCGGCGCGGGGCCTGACTTCTGGATAGATGGGGGAGGTATGCCATAGTGACGGACCTTTACCGTACTGTGCACGAGCGCGACGTCGGGCGACGGACTCTCGAGCGAGCGCGTGTTACCCAGTGCCCATATTCGCAGTCGATCGGCATTGCCGGTATCACTGAATACGGCCTCCGAACTGAGGAAATAGGCGGTACCCCGATTCGTATTGGCAAAGTCTCCATCCGGCGAGACGGCCGGCCAGACGGCGAAGCCAGGATGACCATCCAGCAGATGATCTTTCGTATCAATGTGCACGAGGGAGACTCTCTGCGCGCCTGCGACAATTTGTCGCTTTGGGATCGCATAGATCTGTGCTGCGTTGAAATTGCCTTGCAGGGAGAACTCGTTGGTGGTCAGGTAGATACCGTACCGATCTGCGCCGATATGGGGGAAATCGCCGAGACAGGGGCAGTTGGTGTTGGCCGGAGTGCCGTCGGTACCGTCGTTCTGCACCGCAACGTGATACGACCTTTCCAGCACATTGGGATCCTAAGCTTAGAATTCCACGTGGACAAGTTGTCGCG